>Ga0307472_100000650_pt1 | contig 12453 bp, 12 predicted proteins | sample atmos_gasesAM5C__2_FD_204582 | JGI IMG/M metagenome (GOLD analysis project Ga0307472, IMG submission 204582) | Hardwood forest soil microbial communities from Morgan-Monroe State Forest, Indiana, United States - atmos_gasesAM5C_05 | ecosystem: Environmental > Terrestrial > Soil > Temperate... | reverse complement strand
AACTGGTAGGCGAACTGCACCGGATTCACGAACGCAATCTGCGCGCCGCGCCGCGCGGCCTTGCGCACGCGGTGCGCGAGCATCGGCACCTCGCGCCGCAGGTTCGAGCCGATGACGAGGAGCCCGGTCAGCGCATCGACGTCGGCGATACTCATTCCGAGCCCCGGCGCCGGCGGGTCGGCCGCGGAATCGCGGAAGTCACGCTGCCGCAGGCGATGGTCGATGTTGTGAGTGCCGATCCCGCGGGCGATGCGCCCGGCGAGGTAGAGCTCTTCCAGCGTCGCCGACGGGCTCACCAGGAAGCCGCAGGAGCCGCTGCGGGCCTTGAGGCCCTGCGCCACCTGCTCGAGAGCGCTCTCCCAGTCCGTCTCGACCCAGTCGGCGCCGCGGCGAACCAGCGGCTGCTCGAGGCGGTCCGCGCTGTAGACGCCCTCGTAGCTGAAGCGGTCGCGGTCGGCGATCCAGGTCTCGTTGATCGCTTCGTTCTCGCGCGGTACGACGCGCATGAGGCGCCCGCGCAGCACGTGGCCGTAGAGATTGCTGCCGACGGGGTCGTGGGGCGACACGAGCGGCGTCGAGCTCATCTCCCAGGCGCGCGCGCTGAAGCGGTAGGGCTTGGAGACCAGCGCGCCGACCGGACAGAGATCGATGACGTTGCCCACCAGCTCGTGGTTGACCGCACTCTCTATATAAGTGCGCACCTTCATGTGCTCGCCGCGGCCGATCATGCCGAGCTCCTGGATGCCGGCGATCTCCTCGGTGAAGCGGATGCAGCGCGTGCAGTGAATGCAGCGCGTCATGTCGGTGGCGATGAGCGGACCTAAGTTCTCGTCCTGCACTGCGCGCTTGCGCTCGTCGTAGCGCGAGGCGTCGCGGCCGAAGCCGACCGCCAGATCCTGCAGCTCGCACTCCCCTCCCTGGTCGCAGATCGGGCAGTCGAGCGGGTGGTTGATCAGCAGGAACTCCATGACGGCGCGCTGCGCGCCGATGGCGCGCGGCGACTTGGTGAATACCTTCATGCCCGGGCCGACCGGCGTCGCGCAGGCCGGCTGCGGCTTGGGCGTCTTTTCCACCTCGACGAGGCACATGCGGCAATTGGCCGCGACCGAGAGCTTCTCGTGGTAACAGAAGCGCGGCACATAGATGCCGTGGCGATCGGCGGCCCGGATGATCATCTCACCCTTCCTGGCCTCGACCGGCACGCCGTCAATCTCGATGTTGACCACTTCGTCCGTCATGTGTCCGTCGCGCGGCGCTCAGGCCGCGCGGGCTCCCAGCTGCTCGGTCACCAGGCTCTTGCCGGCGTGATCGATCACGTATTCGAACTCGTGGCGGTAGTGTTTGAGGAAGCTCTGCACCGGCCAGGCGGCGGCGTCGCCGAAGGCGCAGATGGTGTGTCCCTCGATGCGGTTGGCGACGTCGAGCAGCAGTCCCAGCTCCTCGCGCCGCGCCTCGCCCGCCAGCATCCGCTTCAGCAGCCGGTTCATCCAGCCGGTGCCCTCGCGGCACGGCGTGCACTGGCCGCAGGATTCCGCCATGTAGAAGCGCGACACGCGCTCGAGCACCCGCACCATGCAGGTGGTTTCGTCCATGATGATGGCGGCGCCGGTGCCGAGGGCGGAGCCCGCAGCCTTCACCGAATCGTAGTCCATGTTGGTCTTCATCATGATCTCGCCCGGCACCACCGGCACCGACACGCCGCCGGGAATCACGGCTTTCAGTTTCCGCCCTCCCAGCATTCCCCCATTGAGCCCGAGCAGGTCGGCGAACGGCGTCCCGAGAGGGAGCTCCACGTTGCGCGGCTTCGCGACGTGCCCGGAGAAGGAAAAGATCATGGTGCCGGCGGAGTTGGCGGGCCCGAGAGCCGCGAACCACGCCGGACCCTTGCGCAGGATGGTCGGCACGGAGGCGAAGCTCAGCGTGTTGTTGATCGTGGTGGGCGCGCCGTACAGGCCGTAATTCGCCGGGAACGGCGGCTTGAAGCGTGGCTTGCCCGGCTTGCCCTCGAGCGACTCGAGGAGCCCCGTCTCCTCGCCGCAGATGTAGGCGCCCGCGCCGATGAAGGCATGCAGGTCGAAGTCGACGCCCGAGCCGCGGATGTTCCTGCCGAGGAGCCCCGCTTCGTAGGCCTCCGCGAGCGCCGCCTCGAAGCGCGGCGCGGGCTCGCCGAGGAACTCGCCACGGATGTAGTTGTAGGCGACGGTCGCATTGGTGGCGTAGCCGGCGATCGCCAGCCCCTCGATGAGCGCGTGCGGGTTGAAGCGCAGGATGTCGCGGTCGTGGCAGGTGCCGGGCTCGCTCTCGTCCGAGTTGCACACCAGGTACTTCTGCACCGGCGAGTTGCGCGGCATGAAGCTCCACTTGGTGCCGGTGGGAAAGCCGGCGCCGCCACGGCCGCGCAGCCCCGAGGCCTTGACCTGGTCGATGATCGAGCCGCGCTCGGGCTTGTCCGTCAGGATCCGCTCCCACACCTCGTAGCCGCCGATCGAGCGGTAGACGGGCAGCGTCCACGAGCGCTCGAGCTTCAACGGCTCGAACACCAGCAGGTTCATCTTGTCGGCGTATTTGCTCTCGAGCTCGTTCACTTCAGCTCATCCAGGACCTTGTCGAGCTTCTCGGGCGTCAGGTTCTCGTGGAACACGTGATCGACCATCATCATCGGCGCGCCGTTGCAGGCCGCGAGACACTCCTCCTCGCGCTTGAGGAAGATGCGCCCGTCGGCGGTGCTCTCGTTGAGCCTGATGCCGAGCTTCTTCTCGGCATGCGCGAGGAGCGCCTCGGCGCCGTTCAGCATGCAGGAGATGTTGGTGCAGATGCTGACGTGATGGCGCCCGCAGGGATGAGGCTCGAACATCGAGTAGAAGCTCGCGACCTCGTACACCTGGATCGGCGGGAGCTTGAGGTGCTCGGCGACCGCGTCCATGAGATCCGGGGTCAGGTGGCCGCGGTTCTGCTCCTGCGCCGCGCGCAGCGCGCCGATGCACGCCGAGCGCTGGCGTCCCGGCGGGAACTTCGCCACCCAGTGATCGATCTCGGCGCGCGTCTCCGGCGACAGCAGCGCGAGCTTGCTGACCAGCGCCGTGCCGGCGACGCCGACGTTGCTGCGTGCATTGCTCACCGGTCGATCTCCCCGAAGACGATGTCCTGCGTGCCGATCACCGCCACCACGTCCGCCAGCATGTGTCCCTTCACCATCTCCTCGAGCGCGGCCAGGTGCGCGAAACCCGGCGCGCGGCATTTCAGGCGATAGGGCTTGTTGGCGCCGTCGGAGACCAGGTAGACGCCGAACTCGCCCTTGGGCGCCTCGATCGCCGCATAGGTTTCGCCCGCGGGAACCTCGTAGCCCTCGGTGAAGAACTTGAAGTGGTGGATGAGGGACTCCATGTCGTCCTTCATGTGCTCGCGCGACGGCGGGCGCACCTTGCGGTCGTCGATCATCACCGGACCGGGGTGGGCGCGCAGCCACTCGACGCACTGGCGGATGATGCGGTTCGACTGGCGCATCTCCTCGATGCGCACCAGGTAGCGGTCGTAGCAGTCGCCGTTGACTCCCACGGGCACGTCGAAGTCGACGCGGTCATAGACCTCGTAGGGTTGCTTCTTGCGCAGGTCCCAGGCGACGCCGGAGCCGCGCAGCATGGGGCCGGAGAAGCCGAGCTGCATGGCGCGCTCGGGGGTCACGACGCCGATGTTGACGGTGCGCTGCTTCCAGATGCGGTTGTCGGTGAGTAGCGCCTCGTAGTCGTCGACGGCGGCCGGGAACTGCCCGGTGAACGCCTCGATGAAATCCAGCATCGTGCCGCCGCGCGCCTCGTTCATGCGCGCGACGTCCCTGGCGGAGTGCCAGCGCGTCACCTGATATTTCGGCATCGAGTCCGGCAGGTCGCGGTACACCCCGCCCGGGCGGTAGTAGGTGGCGTGCATGCGCGTGCCCGACACCGCCTCGTAGACGTCCATGAGCTCCTCGCGCTGCTTGAACGCGAGCAGGAACACCGTCATCGCGCCGATGTCGAGTCCGTGCGAGCCGAGCCACATCAGGTGGTTGAGGATGCGCGTGATCTCGTCGAACAGGACGCGGATGTACTGGGCGCGTTCCGGAGGCTCGATCCCGAGCAGCCGCTCGATCGCGAGCACGTAGGCATGCTCGCTGCACATCATCGACACGTAGTCCAGCCGGTCCATGTAGCCGATCGACTGGTTGAAGGGCTTGGACTCGGCGAGCTTCTCGGTGCCGCGGTGCAGGAGCCCGATGTGGGGATCGGCCTTCTGGATGACCTCGCCGTCCATCTCGAGCACCAGGCGCAGCACCCCGTGGGCGGCCGGGTGCTGCGGCCCGAAGTTCATCGTGTAGTTGCGGATCTCGTTGAGCGGGGTGGCGGCCATCAGCGCATCCCCTGCGGGTCGCGGAGCGCGGGCTCGTAGCGGTGGTCGTGACGGATCACCTTCGGCACCAGCACTCTCGGCACGATGCTCACCGGGCGGTACACCACGCGCTGCCTGTCGGGGTCGTACTGCACCTCGACGTTGCCGGAGAGCGGAAAGTCCTTGCGGAACGGATGCCCGATGAAGCCGTAGTCGGTGAGGATGCGGCGCAGATCCGGGTGGCCGCGGAAGATGATGCCGAAGAGGTCGAAAGCCTCGCGCTCGAACCAGTTGGCGCTCGCCCAGACGTCGATCACCGAGTCGACGGCCGGCTCGACCGCGTCCGGGCATTTCACCGTGAGGCGCAGCCGCTGGTTGTTGGCGATCGAGAGCAGCTGATAGACGACGGCGAAACGGCCGGGAGCGTCGGGATCGGGCGGGCGCTCCTCCGCGAGGCGCGCGCGGCTGAAGCCCGAGCGGGTCGCGCTCTCGGTCTGCCAGTCATCGAGGCCGTAGTGAAGGTAATCGACCCCTGCCAGGTCCATGAGCATCTGGAAGCGCAGCTCGGCGGCATCGCGCAGCGTGCGGCAGACGGTAAGGAGCGCGGCGGCGTCGGTCTCGTAGGCCAGCTCGCGCGCGCGCGCGGGCAAGCGCCGCACGCCCGCTCCGAGCAGCGCGTCGACCTTCCCCGCGAGCGCCTCGAGCGACTCGCTGTTGCCGTCCGTCCCCGTCATCCGCGTTATCTCGCGATCGTGCTGGTGCGTGCGATTTTCTTCTGCAGCTGTACGATGCCGTAGATCAGCGCTTCCGCCGTCGGCGGGCAGCCCGGCACGTACACGTCGACCGGTACGATGCGGTCGCAGCCGCGCACGACCGAATAGGAATAGTGGTAGTAACCGCCACCGTTCGCGCACGAGCCCATGGAAATCACCCAGCGCGGCTCGGCCATCTGGTCATAGACCTTGCGCAGCGCCGGCGCCATCTTGTTGACCAGCGTGCCGGCGACGATCATGACGTCCGACTGGCGCGGGCTCGGCCGGAACACGACCCCGAAGCGGTCGAGGTCGTAGCGCGAAGCTCCCGCGTGCATCATCTCGACCGCGCAGCAGGCGAGCCCGAAGGTCATCGGCCACAGCGAGCCGGTGCGCGCCCAGTTCACGAGCGCATCCAGCTGGGTCGTGACGAACCCGCGCTGCGCGAAAGTCTCGGGGCCCTCGGCGACCGCTAGTCCCACTCGAGCGCCCCCTTGCGCCACTCGTAGACGAAGCCCACCACGAGGATGGCGAGAAAGATGCCCATGGCGATGAGGCCGGCGACGCCGATCTTCCCGAGCGCCACCGCCCACGGAAACAGGAAAGCGATCTCGAGATCGAAGACGATGAACAGGATCGCCACCAGGTAGTAGCGCACGTCGAACTTCATGCGGCTGTCCTCGAAGGCCTCGAAGCCGCACTCGTAGGGCGAGAGCTTGGCGCGGTCGTCGTGGAAACGCGCGAAATAGCGCCCGAGGCCCGTGCCGAGCGCGAGCAGGACCCCTGCGAGCGCAGTGGCGACCACGAGAAAGATGAGGATCGGCAGGTAATTCAGCAACATGCGACAGCCGTAAAAAAGGCAGATCGCCACGACCTGCCCCCCCGACAAGATGCGTTTATTGTAGCAGCGCGGTCGTCGATTTTGGTGCCGACGGGGAGATTCGAACTCCCACACCTTGCGGCGCTAGCCCCTCAAGCTAGTGTGTCTACCAATTCCACCACGTCGGCAACATCAGGAACTCGTCTATCGCGAGGATTCGACCGCACTACTTCGGCGCCGGCGTGGGCGTCGGCGGCGAAACCGGTGCGGTGCCGGGCGCGGACACCGGAGCCTGGGCCGGCGCACTCGCCGGTGGCGGCGCGCCGCTGGCCGGAGTCGCCTTGCCGCTCTCGGCGGCCTCCTCGAGGATCGTCTTCTGCGGCTCCTTGCCGGTGGTCGTGCCGAGATAAGCGAGCGCGAGACTATTGATCATGAAGATCGCGGCAAAGACCGCGGTGGCGCGCGACAGGGCCGTGCTCGCGCCGCGCGCCCCGAACACGGTTCCCGAAGCGCCCGCGCCGAAGCCCGCGCCCGCCTCGGCGCCCTTGCCGCGCTGGAGCAGCACGAGGCCGACGATGGCCAGCGAGGAGAACACCTGAACCGCGGTCAGCAACATTCGCAACATCGGTACATCCACTTAGCGCGGCCGCGCAGCGGCCAGGATTGTCAGAAATTCGTCGGCCTTGAGCGAGGCGCCGCCGATCAGGCCGCCGTCGACGTCCGGCATTCCGAAGAGCTCCGCCGCGTTGCCGGCCTTGACGCTGCCACCGTAGAGGATGCGCGTCGCCGCGGCAATTTTAGCATCCCGGGCCGCGATCCGGCCGCGGATGAAGGCGTGCACATCCTGGGCCTGGTCGGGCGTGGCGTTACGGCCGGTGCCGATCGCCCACACCGGCTCGTAGGCGATCACGCCGCGTTCCAGCGTGCCGGCGCCGCACAGCTCCAGCACCACGTCGAGCTGCCGCGCCACGATCTCGCGGGTGCGGCCGGCCTCGCGATCGGCGAGCTGCTCACCGACGCACAGGATCGGGATGAGCCCTTTGGCGTGCGCCGTGGAGAACTTGCGCGCCACCAGCTGATCCGACTCGCGATAGAGCAGGCGCCGCTCGGAGTGGCCGACGATCACGAACTCGCAGCCGACGTCCTTGAGCATGGCGGCGGAGACTTCGCCGGTGAACGCCCCGTGCGGGTCCGCGCACACGTCCTGGGCTCCCAGGATGAACAGCGAGTCGCGCAGCAGCCGCCCTACTTCCTGCAGGTACACCAGCGGCGGACACACCACGCAGTCGGCCGCGGCCGCAGCCGGCGCCTGGGCCAGCAGCTCCTCGGCCAGCCGCGCGTTTTCGGCGCGCGAGCCGTGCATCTTCCAGTTCCCGGCGACGATCGGACGGCGCATCAGATTCGGCTCTTGGACTCGCTCTGAAAAGGGCTAACCCCGAACGGGCGCGGGATGATAGCGATCGAGGGGGGGTGGCGCAACGCTCCCGAAGACCCCGGTTCAGGGCTGTGGGAACGAAACGCATCAACCAGCAGCGGCCCTGACCAGGTCGGCGAGCTCGGTGGCGGCGGCGCGGGTAACACCCTCGTCCCGACCCTCGACCATGACGCGGATCACGGGCTCGGTGCCCGAAGGACGCAGCACCACGCGCCCCTCACCCGCCATGGTCCGTTCGATACGCGCCATCGCCTCCTGCACCGCGGGCACGCCCGAGGGGTCGAAGCGCTTCGCCACCTTCACGTTGAGCAGCACCTGCGGGAACTTCTGCATGCCCGAGGCGAGCTCGGCCAGCGGGCGGCCGGTCTGCTGCATCACCGCCAGGACCTGCAGCGCGCACACCAGCCCGTCGCCGGTCGTGGTCTTGTCGAGGCACAGGATGTGACCGGAAGTCTCGCCGCCCAGCATCCCCTGCAGCTCCCGCAGCATGGCGAGCACATAGCGGTCGCCGACGGCGGCGCGCCGGAAGTCGATGCCGGCCGCACGCAGCCCCACCTCCAGCCCGAAATTGCTCATCACCGTGCCGACCACGGGTCCCCGGAGCGACCCGGCCTGCTTGAGCGCGCGGGCGATCACGTACAGCAGCTGATCGCCGTCGACGATGCGGCCAAGGTGATCGACCATGACCAGCCGATCGCCGTCGCCGTCGAGCGCGATCCCGACGTTGGCGCGTACCCCGGGCACGGTGAGCTGCAGCAGGTCGGGAGCGGTCGAGCCGCAGCCGTCGTTGATGTTGCGGCCGTTGGGCGAACAGCCGATCGGAACGATCTCGGCGCCGAGATCAGCGAGGATCCGCGGACCCACCTTGTAGGAGGCTCCGTTGGCGCAGTCGACCACGATCTTCAGGCCCGAGAGATCCACCCCGGGGGGCAAGGTCGAGGCGCAGAAGTCCTGATACACGGTGCGCGAGTCGTCGACGCGCGTCGCGCGACCGAGACTGCGCGAGGTGCGCGTGAGCGGCGGTTGCGCCAGCTCCTTCTCGATCGCCTCTTCGAGCTCGTCGGAGAGCTTCCCGCCGGAGCCGTCGAAGAACTTGATGCCGTTGTCGTCGTAGAGGTTGTGAGAGGCGCTGATCACGACGCCGAAGTCGCAATCGAAGCGCGTCGTCAGGTAGGCGATTCCGGGGGTCGGCAGCGGCCCGATGAGTTTGACGTCGACGCCGGCGGCGACGAAGCCGGCCTCCAGCGCCGACTCGAACATATAGCCCGAGAGGCGCGTGTCCTTGCCGATCAGCACGGTGCCACCGTCGGGGGCGAGCACACGCGCCGCGGCGCTCGCCAGATGCAGGGCGAAGTCGACGGTCATCGGGGGATCCCCCACCTTGCCGCGAACGCCGTCTGTTCCGAAGTATCGTCGACCCATTCGACTCCCTCTCAACTCCCCCTGACCGCCGCTACGACCTGCAGCGCCTCGACTGTCGAGGCGACGTCGTGCGCCCGCACGATGCTCGCGCCCGCGAGCCCCGCCAGCGCCGCCAGCACCACGCTGCCGACCAGCCGCTCGCCCTCGGCGCGGCCGGTGAGCTTGCCCACCATGGACTTGCGCGACAACCCGACCATCACCGGCAGTCCGGCGGACCCAAGCCCGCGCAAATGCCGCAGGAGCGTCAGATTGTGCTCCAGAGTCTTGCCGAAGCCGAATCCCGGATCGAGGACCAGACGGTCGGCGGAAATACCCGCCATGCGGCAGGCTGCCGTCCGCTCCTCGAGGAAGGCCCGGACTTCGCCGACGACGTCCTGGTAAGCGGGCGAGGCCTGCATGGTGCGGGGTTCGCCCTGCATGTGCATGAGACAGACGGCGCAGCCGCTCGAGCTCGCCGCTTCGAGGGCTCCCGGCTCGCGCAGGGCGCGCACGTCGTTGATGAGGCCCGCGCCGGCCGCGGCGGCGGCGCGCATGACCTCGGGCTTGCTGGTATCGACGGAGATCACCGCGCCGGTGGCGCCGTGCAGCCGCTCGATGACCGGGATGACGCGGCGCAGCTCCTCCTCGACGCCGACGGGGGCTGCGCCCGGCCGCGTCGATTCTCCGCCGACGTCGATAAAGGCGGCGCCCTCCCCGGCCCGGCGCACGCCATGGCGCACCGCCGTCTCAGGATCGAAGAAGCGGCCGCCGTCGGAGAAGGAATCCGGCGTCACGTTGAGCACACCCATCACGACCGGATGGGTCAGGTCGACGGTCTTGTCCCGACAGCGGAGCAGTACGCTCAGTGCTGGCCTGCGGGTATCGCGCTGCTCGGCGGCTCCGCCTTCGGTGGCGGCTGGTTCGGCAGCGTCTCGTCCCAGCCTGCAGGGGGCTTAGGTTGGCGGCCCGCCATGACGTCCTTCAACTGCTCCTCGTCGATGGTCTCGTACTTGATGAGCGCGTCGGCCATCAGGTGGAGCTTGTCGAGCGCACCGGTGAGGATGTCGCGCGCTTTCACGTAGTTCGCCTCGACCACGCGCCGCACTTCCTCGTCGATCGCATGGGCGGTGACGTCCGAGACCTGCTTGTGCTGGGTGACGCTGCGCCCGAGGAACACTTCGCCGGTCTCCTCGGAATAGGTGAGCGGCCCGAGTTTGTCCGACAGTCCCCACTTCGTGACCATGTTGCGCGCGAGCTCGGTGGCGCGCTCGATGTCGTTGGACGCGCCGGTGGTCACCGACTCGGGTCCGAAGATCAGCTCCTCGGCGATACGTCCGCCGAAGAGGGTCGCGATCGAGCTCTCGATGCGCCGCTTGGAGAGGCTGTAGCGATCCTGCTCGGGCAGGAACTGCGTGACCCCGAGCGCGCGGCCTCGCGGGATGATCGTCACCTTGTATACGGGGTCGTGCTCCGGGACCGTCATGCCGACGATGGCGTGACCGGCCTCGTGATAGGCCGTCATCTTCTTCTCGGACTCGCTCATGACCATGGAGCGCCGCTCGGCGCCCATCATGATCTTGTCCTTGGCCTTCTCGAACTCGTCCATGCCGACGGCGCGCTTGTTCGCGCGCGCGGCGAACAGGGCCGCCTCGTTGACCAGATTGGCGAGATCGGCGCCTGAGAAGCCGGGCGTGCCACGCGCGATCAGCGCCGGCTTGACGTCGTCGGCGAGCGGCACGCGGCGCATGTGTACTCGCAGGATCTGCTCGCGGCCGCGTACATCCGGCAGCGGCACGACCACCTGGCGGTCGAAGCGGCCCGGGCGCAGCAGCGCCGGGTCGAGCACGTCCGGGCGGTTGGTGGCGGCGATGACGATGATGCCCTCGTTGCCTTCGAAGCCGTCCATCTCGACCAGCAGCTGATTGAGCGTCTGCTCGCGCTCGTCGTGCCCGCCGCCAAGGCCCGCGCCACGGTGACGGCCGACCGCGTCGATCTCATCGATGAAGATGATGCAGGGGGCGTGCTTCTTCGCCTGCTCGAACATGTCGCGCACGCGCGAGGCGCCGACGCCGACGAACATCTCGACGAAGTCGGAGCCGGAGATGGTGAAAAACGGCACCTTGGCCTCGCCGGCGATGGCGCGCGCCAGCAGCGTCTTGCCGGTTCCGGGCGAGCCCACCATCAGGACGCCCTTGGGGATCTTGCCCCCGAGCTTCTGGAACTTGCCGGGGTCCTTGAGGAAGTCGACGATCTCGCCGACCTCCTGCTTCGCCTCGTCGACGCCGGCGACGTCGGCGAACGTGACGCTCACCTGGTCCTCGCCGAGAAGCCGTGCGCGGCTCTTGCCGAAGGACATGGCTCCGCGGCCGCCGGAGGCGCCCTGCATCTGGCGCAGCATGTAGACGAACACGACGATCAGCAGGAGCGCCGGCGCCAGCTGCAGCAGCAGCTGCCCCATGTAGTTCGGAGGCTTGGGAGGCTCGCCCGTGATTTTCACCTCGGCCTTCTCGAGCGTGCCGATGAGGGCGGTGTAATCGGTTTCGGGGTTGAAGGTTTTGAACTGGGTCTTGTCCTTGTGCTCCCCGTAGATCATGTCGCCCTGGAGCACCACCGACTCGACGCGGTTGTTCTTCACGTCGTCCAGAAAGGTCGAGTAGGCCTCGGGTGTGGGCTGTCCGGCAGTCGGCATGTACCGGCTGAAGACGAGCAGCAGCACGATCACGATGACGACCCAGAGAAGGATGTTCTTTGTCAAGTCGTTCAAGGGCTTCCGTCCTTTCCCCGAACCTACACCAAGCGAAACTGCAAGGCCAGCATGTACATCTCAGGGCTGCGCGCGCGGGAGGCCTCTGGTTTGACCAGCTTGACCCGCCCGAATTCGGCGCGTGCACCCCTTATCAGATCCTCGAAGCCGGATCCCTGGAATACCTTGATCAGGGCGCCCCCGCCGGGCTTCAAGACACGCCGGGCCAGTTCCAGGGCCAGCTCCGCCAGGTGCATCGACCGCGCCTGGTCGGTGACGTCGATCCCGCTCATCGCCGGGGCCATGTCCGAAAGCACCACGTCGGCCCGCCCGTCCGGCAGGAGCGACAGCACGCGGCCGAAGACCTCCTCCTCGCGGAAGTCCCCCTGGACGAACTCGACTCCGGGGATCGCCTCCATCGCCAGGATGTCCGTGGCGATGATCCGGCCCCCGGGGCCCACCCGCCCCTTCGCGTACTGGCTCCAGCCCCCCGGTGCCGCTCCCAGGTCGAGGCACACGGCACCGGGCTTCAGGAGCCTCTCGCGGCGATCGATCTCCTCGAGCTTGAAGACCGCCCGCGAGCGCCAGCCGCCGCTCTGGGCGCGCTGCACGTAAGGATCGCGGAAGTGCTCCTTCAGCCACCGATCGCTGCTTTTCGACCGCTTCGGCATCGAGTTCGGAATCTACCTCTACAATGAGTCCATGAAGAAAGCCACGCCCCGAAAGGCAGGGCCGCCCGGGGCGCCCGAGCTCTCCGAGCGGCAGCGCCGGCACCTGCGGGGACTCGCGCACTCCCTGAAGCCGGTCGTGCGCCTAGGCAACGCCGGCCTCACCGAGGCCGTGGCCCGCGAGACCGGGCGCGCCCTTCTCCGTCACGAGCTCATCAAGGTGAAGGCGCCGGGCGGAGACCGCGAAACGCGCGACGCACTGTTCGCGGCGC
>Ga0307472_100000649_pt1 | contig 12454 bp, 8 predicted proteins | sample atmos_gasesAM5C__2_FD_204582 | JGI IMG/M metagenome (GOLD analysis project Ga0307472, IMG submission 204582) | Hardwood forest soil microbial communities from Morgan-Monroe State Forest, Indiana, United States - atmos_gasesAM5C_05 | ecosystem: Environmental > Terrestrial > Soil > Temperate... | reverse complement strand
CGTTCGAGGAGGCCCTGATCGAGGACGGCATCGAGTTGCGTCACATTTCCTGCGGCACGGCGGTGCCGATGTATCGCACCACCCTCGCCACCACCGCGGCTGGGCCGTTTCATGGCCCGATGGTGGAGTCGATGCGGCCGATGAAACCGGCCCACGCCATCCGCGCGATCCAGATCACCACGCGCTTCCCGACCGTGCATGGCGCGCCCGTGCATATCGGCCGCCCCGACCTGATCGGCATCGACGACCTTGCCAAGCCCGACTATGGCGACCCGGTGCCGGTGCGCGACGACGAGATACCGGTGTTCTGGGCCTGCGGAGTGACGCCGCAATCGGTGGTCGCGACGGTAAAGCCCGATTTCTGCATCACCCACTATCCCGGCAGCATGCTGGTGACCGATCGTCGCAACAGCGAATTCGCCATTATGTGAATCGGTGCGCCGCGCCACGACGCCCTCGGCATCGACGATCGCTGGCCTCAAATATTCATCGATCTCGCCTTGTCCTCGATCGGCTTACGGTCGAACATGTTGATCTCGTCGAGCAACTCGGTGGTGAATATCGGGCCCACGTCCTTCACCTGGCCTTCGAGGCCGGCGAACACGACCTGCGCCTCCCACTCTTCCCTGGTCATGGCGCCGAAGCGCTTGTCGGTCTGCCACGGCGCGGCGAACCATTTGTCCTTGCGCGACTCGAGGATTTTGCGCGCTTCGGCGAACGCCTCCTGCTCGGTTTTGCCCTTCGGTTTCGATTCCGGATAGAGTTCCCAGTGCAGCTTGATCGAGAGATCGACATTGGCGTAAGCGAACACGGTCGACTTGGCCATGGCGCGGAAGAAGCGCGCATAGAGATCCCGGTTCTTGGCGAGCTCGGAGCGGCGGATGCCGTAGCAATTGCCGAACAGCTTCTGCATGCCCGGCGAGTTCGGCAATTGACGGAGCGGGAAGCCGGCGATCTCGATGCGGGCGAAGCTGCCGTCCCAGAACGCCATGGCGTCGATGCGGCCGCGATAGACCGCTTCGCCCGCCGGCCCGCCTTCGCCGACCGAGATCCATTCGACGTCGGCGTCGGGATTGATGCCGATCTCCCTGAACATCGCGCGTGCGCCGAAATAACCGGTGTCGCCCTGGTTGCGAATGCCGATCTTCTTGCCCTTCAACTCGGCCAGCGATCTGGTCGGGTTGTCGGGCTTCACCGCGATCGACCAGTGCGGCTGGCGCAGCCAGCAATAGGGAAAGGTAATGTCGATATTGGGCGTCTTGGCGTAGACGTTGAGGAACGCGATCGGCGAGACCGCCGAGGTATCGCAATTGTTGCTGGCGATCGCCTGGATCGACTGCCCAACGCCAGAGAGATTGAGGATCTCCATCTGGCAGCCTTCCTCCTCGTAGAACTTGAGCTTGGGATGCTGGCCCATGGTGAGGAAGGTGACCTGTGGGTCGATCAGGCCGGCAGCATTGCCGAGGCGCACCACCGGCAGCGATTGTCCGCGCGCGACGTAGGGCGCGGCGATGAGTGCGGCGGCGCCCGACTGCATCATGCCGGTGAAGCGGCGGCGTGTGATCATGATCTCCTCCCGAGGGCGTTTTGCGGCGAAGTGGAATCCAGGTCGCCGCAGCAAACGCGTCAAAGCCATCCAAGCTTCGACGCGACGCCGGCCTTCTTCACGTGCCGGGTTTCAACGCATCGGCGATCCAGTCCCACATATAGTGTACGCCGATCGTGACATTGTCGACCTGGCAATGATGAAAGCCGCCTTCCTCGCGGTCGAACACCTTGAAGGTCTTGTGCTTGGAGCCGACTGCGGCGAACGACTTCTCGGCCAGCGACAGGGGGATCTGTTGGTCGCCGGCGCCGTGGAGCAGGAGGAACGGGCAGGTCATCTTCTGCACGATGCCGTCGAGCCGGAACCCTTCGAGCTTTTTGAGCGCGGCCTGCTGGCTGTCGACGCCGAGCACCCATTGCAGGTGTTCGGGCGGTACCGACAGTGACAGCACCTTGCCAGATGCGAGCTGTTCGAGGCGGCGCGCCCAGATCTCGTGATAGTCCCACTGCGCGCCCCAGGCGACGCAACAGGCGTAGCGCTGCTCGAGCGAAGCGGCGCGCGGCGCATAGTAGCCGCCGAGGCTCAGCGCCATCACGCCGATGCGCTTCGGATCGAACTCCTTGCGCGCGGCGAGATACTCGTAGACCGGCGTGGCGTAGCGCTCGGTCTCGGCGATCAGCGGCAAATTGCGGAAGCGCACGCTCTCGCCATTGCCCGGCCCGTCGACGATCAGGCAGCCGACGCCGCGCGCCGCGAGATCGGGAACGCCGTAGCCATATTGCAGCTCCTTGGTGACGTCAAAGCCGTCAAAGAACACCATAGCGGGTGCCGGCTTCGATCCGGCGGCGGCCGGGTCGGGATGGACCAGCAGGGCGGGCAGGCTGGTGTTCTCGTACGGCACCTCGACCGACTCGACGCGCGGATGTCGGATGATCGCGGCGGCATCCTTGAAGATCGTCACCGCCTTGGCATAGACGTCCATGCTGCGCTTCGAGCGCGGATGAATGAAGCGTTCGCCCGTCTGGTAGTAGCGCGTCGCGCGCATGAAGCATGCCGCCGCCGTGAGCTTGTGGCCGTTGTTTTGCGCGTCGCGGCCGCGCGCCTCGATCTTGTCGCCCATGCGCGTCCATTCGTCGAACCAGGCGTCGTCGTCGCCGACGCGGTCTCGGAGCGCGCTGCCGACGCGGTTGACCTCGTCGATCTCGACCCCGGTCCACGGCGCACCGCTGAGGCAGATGAGAAGGCCCATCGACCAGCGATAGTTGACGGGGAAATAGAGGAAGGCCGGATCGTCCTTGGCATTGCTCACGGGCAGGTCTCCACTTTGGGCATTCCGTTTGGTGGGCGCGACCATCAGCTTCCGATTATGCGCATGCCGTCGCCCGACCAGAACAGGACGCGCCGTTCGACGATGCGCAGGACCTTGTGGATGACGACGCCGACCAGTGCGAGCACGATGAACACCGAGAACGTGCCGGCGGTGTCCATCTGCGCATTCATCGAGAGGATCAGGGTGCCGAGCCCGCGCTGCGCGCCGACGAATTCGCCGACCACGGCGCCGACCACGGCGAACACGGCGGCCATGTCGAGCCCGGCGAAAATATAGGGCATCGCGCTCGGCAGCCGCACCTTCCAAAAGATCTGCCACGGATTGGCGCCGAGCGCGCGCATCAGTTCGAGTCGTTCCGGATCGACCGCCTTGAAGCCGGCCATGCTGTTGACAAGCAGCGGGAAGAACGTGAGCAGGCAGATGATGACGACCTTCGAGGTCAGGCCGAAGCCGAACCACAGGACGATGATCGGCGCGAGCGCGATCTTCGGTAAGCTCTGGATGGCGATGAGATAGATGCGCAATGTGGCGTCGAGAATGCGGAACTGCGAGATGACGGTGCCCAGGATCAGGCCGACGCCGCTGCCGATGACGAAGCCGAGTAGGACCTCAGCCACCGTTACCCAGGCGTGCAACCAATAGCCGCCACGGTCGAACAGGCCGGCGTCGAGCCCGCGCCACAGCGCCACCACGACTGCGCTCGGCGGCGGCAGGATGTAATTGGGAACGTCGAAGAACACGACGCCGTATTCCCAGACGAAGATGATGACCACCAGCAGGACCGGCGCGAGCACCAGTTCGGGTCGCGTGCGCATCAGGATCTGCAGCCGTTCGCGGAGCGGCGGTCTGGGCGCAAGTCCGGCCTTGTCGATCGCAGTCATGCGATGCCTCCGGCCGACATGGTTTCGCTCGCGCCGAGACCGTAGAGCAGCTTGCGAATGTCGCTGGTCAGGCGGCCGAACGGCGGCTCGCCCATGACGTCGATCGAACGCGGCCGTGGGATCTCGACCTCGACCACCCGGGTGATGCGTCCCGGGCGTGGTGTCATGACGATCACGCGGTCGCCGAGGAACACGGCCTCGGGGATGCTGTGGGTAATGAGCACAACGGTCTTGCCGCTTTCGCGCCAAATGCGCTGCAGGTCGAGGTTCATCTGCTCGCGCGTCATGGCGTCGAGCGCGCCGAACGGCTCGTCCATCAACAGGATTTTCGGATCGGACACGAGCGCGCGGCTGATGGCGGCGCGCTGCTGCATGCCGCCCGACAATTCCATCGGATATTTGTTCTCGAAGTCGGCGAGCCCGACCATGGCGAGCAGGTCGCGCGCCCGCGCGCGTGCTGTCGCAAGCGGAATGCCCTGCACCTCGGCCGGCAGCAGGACGTTTTCCATGACCGTGCGCCACGGCAGCAGGATCGGGTTCTGAAACACGATGCCGATGTCCTTGCGCGGCGCCGCGACCTCCGTGCCGGCGACCCACACCGATCCCGCGCTCGCGCGCAGCAGCCCGGCAATGGTCTTCAGCAGCGTGCTTTTGCCGCAGCCGCTCGGCCCGACGATGGTAACGAATTCGCGCTCGCCGACCGACAGCGAAATGTCATGCAACGCGTGGATGTGCTCGTTGCGGACGGTGACGAAGACTTTTTCCACGTGGGAAACGTCGATGACGGCGGCCGGCGTCGCACGCACGGCGTCCGTTGATCGCAATGCGGATGCGCTCGCGCGACCTCCCGCCTCGCCGTTCATGGCGTTCTCCCTGCAAGGATGCGTTGTTATTGGGCCGGACGAGATGCAACCCAGGCCGCGCCTCTCCAACCGTTGGTCTATAATAAGCCGTCCGGCAGCGATGTTTTCAATAGACGCTGGTCTCGAACATGAACCCGAACGTGAGCGATATCGGCCATTCTCCCAGCGGACCGCCGGGAGAATGGAGCGAAACCGAGGCGGCGCTGATCGCCAAGGCGCGGGCGCTGGTGCCGGTGCTGCGCGAGCGGGCCGCCGAAGCCGAGCGCATCCGGCGCATTCCCGACGCCACCGACCGCGACTTTCGCCGGGCCGGCTTCTATCGGGCGTTGCAGCCGGCGCGTTATGGCGGCGTGGAAGGCCGTTACGGGCTGCACACCATGCTGGCGGCGGAAGCGGCGCGCGGTTGCGTGTCGAGCGGATGGGCCGCGTGCATCACCGCGTGCCATGGGTGGATCTTCGGCATGTTTCCACGCGAGGCGCAGGACGAATTGTGGAACGCCGAGCCCGAGGCGGCCGTGGCGAGCTCGTTCCTGCCGGTCGGGCCGACGGTGAGCCGCGCGCGCGACGGCATCCGTCTGAGCGGCCGCTGGCGCTTCTCCAGCAACGTCGATCATTGCCAGGGCGTGATCCTGCTCGCCATGGTGCCGCAGGGAAACGAGCCGCCGAAGCAGCATTTCGTGTTCCTCAATCGCAGCCAATACGACATCGCGGACGTCTGGAACGCGGTCGGCCTCGCCGCGACCGGCAGCAACGATATTATCGTGAAGGACGCGTTCGCGCCGGCGCATCGCCTGCTGGAGGTGATGTCGACGCGCGACGGCCACGCGCCGGGCGCCGAAGCCAACAAGGGCTACCTCTATTCTCTGCCGCTGTTCGCGACTTTCGCCCACAGCCTGGTGGGCGCGGCGCTCGGCGCGGCACAAGGTGCGCTCGATCTGGTCGGCGACGAGCTGGCCGGCAAGACCTCGGTTGCCAACGTCAAGCTCGCCGACCAGCCGTCGATCCAGCTTCGTTTCGCCGAGGCAGCGGCCGAGATCGAAGCCGCACGCGCGCTGCTGCAGGTCGATCGCGGCAGGATCAACGACATGGGACGCCTGCGTACGCTGCCCGATGACGATACGCGCATGCGTTACCGGCTCAATGTCGGGTATGCGGTCAAGCTCTGCGTGCAGGCGGTCGAGCGCTTGCTGCCGGTTGCCGGCGGACGCGGCCTCGAGCTGCACAATCCGCTGCAGCGCGCTTGGCGCGACGTGCATGCGGTGGCCCAGCACATCGCGCTCACCTGGGACGTGCAGGCGTTGAACTATGGCGCGGTGCGACTCGGCGGCAAAGCGGGCGATCCGCGGATTTGACCGCGAGTCATGACCGGTGGTCGCCGATGAAGCGACGCGTAGTCTGGGATCAACGGGTCATTTCCTGCATTGCGCAGCGCTCCACGCGGGCTAGGACTTTTTCGCAAAATTCTCTAGTTCGGAACCACCGGCAGCAGCAAATGCGACGGCCGCTTTGCGTCGTGGAAGATGCGATGCACGGTCGTGCGGCTGCTGCAGATGTGATAGGGCACGTACTCCGCATTGGTGGCGCCGCCGACGCCGGTCGGCAGGTCGAGGCTGGTGATGTCGAGGCAGATGCGGTGGCCGCGGCGAAACAGGTTGGCGGTCGACATGATCTCGATCGCATATTCGACGATCTCGCCCGGTGCCACCGGTTTTGCCGCCTCGCGCGTCAGCTTGTGCCACGGCTTCCACGGCTTCGAGCGCTTGGGATCGAGCGCGCGATGAGAGGCCTTGAGCCAGCCGCGCGTCAATTCGCGCTCGGGAAGCGTCGGTGGCACCTCGCGCTCGCCCTCGCGCACCGTCATGACCGACACGTCCGGCCCGACGTCCTTGAGGATGACGATCCAGTTGGTGTCGTCCTGGTCGATCGCCGCGAACAGGTTCAGCACGATGGGCCCGGCGACCAGCACGTCCTGCGACAGCGGCTCGCTCATGTAGCGCAGCCGTTCAATCCGATTGGTCTGTGTCGGCGGCATCTGCACGAACACGTCAGGCGGCTGCTCGTCGTCGACGCTCGATGGCGTGAACGGTCGTGGGCTCAGCCGTTCCCATGACTTGAGATAGAACTTGGTCCATTGCGTCTCGGGCAGCGGCCAGTCGGCGGCGCTGCGCCATTGGTTCGCGCCCATGACCCAGAGCGTCACCGGCGGGTCGCTCATCACCCCGGTGTCGATGCCTTTGAGCCAGTGATCGTGCCAGCGCAGAATTTCCTGGTGGAAGGAATGAAACGGCCGTTCGAGATGCGCCGGGCCGCCCAGCATCAGCTTCTTGGGTGCCGCGATCTTGTCGAAATAAGTCTGCGCGCCGTTGAGATGGGTCTTGTAGGTGTAGCCGTACCAGCCCGAGCCGGTATAGGTCGGCACCGTGATGTTGGCGAACTCGGCCTCGCTCGTCGCCACCGCCTCGTCGTTGTCGAACGGATCGACCAGCACGTCGAAATAGGGCGGCAGGTGCTGCCCTTTCTGGGCCACCACGTTGTAGATGTGCGGATACATCTTGTAGTCGGGATTGCTCATCGCCTCTCGCCACAACTTTTCCTTCGCTGGCGGCAGCGTTGCCGGTCGGCCCTTGGTCTGGTGCATGGCGGAATATTGCGCGACCAGATAGCGGAAGACGTGCAGCACGCCGCCGGGATATTCCTCGCGGAAGCCGCCGAGCACGCCGTAGGCGCCGCGCGGATCGAACGGAAAGATCGCTTTGAGATGCGGCGGCCGTTGCTTGGCGACATGGAGCTGTTCGGCGCCGAAGCCGGAAATGCCGACCATGCCGACATTGCCGTCGCACCACGGTTGCGCCGCGATCCATTCAATCAGGTCGTAGCTGTCGAAGGTGCGCGTGCCGCCTCCTTCCGACTTGCCGACCCCGCGCGGCATGCCGATCACGTGGACATAGCCGCGCGAGACGAAGAAGCGCGTGTCGCAGGCTTCGAGCGGGCCGGACCACAGCGTCGACCAGGCCGGTTGCGGCGGCAGCGCGGCCGCCATGTCCGGCCCCTGGAAGTCCTTGTTGTAGATCGCGAAGGCGAGCAGCGCCGGAAACCTTTCGTTGGCGTCGGGGCGGTAGATGTCGACGGACAGCTTCACGCCGTCGCGCATCGCTACCGCGACGTCTTGCTCGGCGATCATGCCGTCGTAGGCCGGGGCGCGGTCATAGGTCGTGGGCGGGCTGTCACCCGTCTGCAGTGCGATGAAGGTTTCGATGGACTTGGCGGTCATTGCGCACGACGCCTCTTTCTCCTGTCGGCTTCGAGCGCATCGAGCCACTCGAGCGCTTCCTGCGCCCAGGCGATCTCGAGCTCGGCGCGGCGGATGTTGCCATCGAGCGCCAGCAGCTTGAGGCGGATGACGAGCTCGTGATCGGCCGGCGGCCGCATGGCGAGCCGCCGCACCAGCTGGCGCAGCGTGCGTTTCTCGACCGCTTCGCGCAGGCCGCGCCAGACAACGAGGCGCTTGTCATAATGCGCGCGATGCCCGGCGAGATGACGGCGGATGACGTCGGGCGGCGCGCCGTCGAGAAAGATCAGGCGCAGGCGCTCGCTGTCGCGCTCGGGCGGATAGTCGTTGTCGGCTTCGACCCATTTCTGCAGTTCCTCCTCGCCGCGCGGAGTGAGGCGGAAGATCTTGCGGCGCAGCCGGTCGGTTTTCGACACCTGGCCGCTGACCCAGCCGAGCTCTTCCAGCTCATGCAGCTCGGGATAGATCTGGCTCGGCAGCGCCGACCAATACGATCCGGCGCCGTTCTGGAATTCGCGGCCGATCTGGTAGCCCGATGCCGGCGTGCTGGAAAGAAAGCCGAGAATGGCGTAGCGCAACGACATGGGTCATCCCGTGAAGACGTTGCCTCGCTCCCAGCTGCCGAGCAGCGAGCGAAGCGAGAGGGCGCCGAGATCGAGCACGATGTCGTCCGGCGGTACGCTACCTTTCTCGTGGACATCGAGCGACAGCATCGTGCCGGTGGCCGGGCAGCAATAGGCCGTCATTGCCAGTCGCTCGTGCAGCTGGATGCCAAGCACGGGCGGCGGCACGAAACGCACGGCAACCGCGCCGGCACGCCAGCGCGTCGAGCGGGTCGATAGCACGAAGCCTGCCTTCGACACGACGTGCAGTCCCCGCGCATCGCTGACGAGAAAAAGCCGGCCGCCGAGCGACATGATGGGCTTGCCTTGCACGAAGCGCGCGCGGTCGTCGCACAGTTTGCCGACGCGATCGATGCGCATCTGCCGGCGTTGCTGTTCGGTTGCCGTCGTATCAAGGCCGTCGTCGCCGACGACCACGCCATAGACTTGCGCGGTCATCTCGCGCGATATCAGGCCGCGGCGCAGGTCGTCGACGACGGCGGCCGGATCGCGTTCGAGCGGATCGCCGAAACCGCCGCCACCTTGCCAGCTCACGGCAAAGACGTCGCCGCGCCGCATGCGCATCAATCCCGGCTTGGGACCGAGCGTCTTCCACTCGGCCGTGGCGGCGAGGATGCCGTCTTTCGCCGCTTGCTCGCCCCAGCGCTGCACCACCGTGCCACCGGGGTAACCGCCGAAAATGCCGCTGGTGTTCGGGACCTCGGCGCCATGGGTCATGATCAGCGCTTCGGCTTCCTCGACGCCGGCCAGCGTCAGAGCGATCTCTGCCGACAGCCCGCCGCGAAACTCGCCGGCGCCGCCGGTGTCGCGCGCGAGCCGCCGATGGAAGTAGAACAGCGGCACTGCCTGCTCGTTGCGCTCGACGTCGGAAATGCACGGCACCGGGCAATTGTTGGGGCCGCCACCGTCATAGCCGTCCTTGCTGGCGAAGGCGGCATAGCCGCCGGCCAGCGGATCCATCAGATGCAGGCCGAACGGCTCACCGTACTGGTTGAGTCCGCCGAGATTGAACGTCGCCATGGTGCCATGGGCCACCGCCTGCGCGCGATGACGATAGGCGTCGGAGCAGCCGAGCATGCGGTTGAGCGCGAGCGACACCGCGTTCGACACGACCCAGATCGCCTCGACTGTCGCCGAGCCGACCGGCGCGGGATATTTCGCGGTGCAGATGAGGCCGTCGGGCGCTACGATCTCGACCGTGCGCAGGATGCCCTGGTTCCACGGCATGTCGTAAGCGAGCATCGGCAGCAGCGAACCGGTGACGGCGCCGACCAGGCCCGAGCGCGTGCAATTGATGAAGCCCGGCGCCTGCGGGCTCGACCCGCTGAAATCGAACACGAGCCGGTCGCTGCGCTTGGTGAGATGCAGGTCGATCTTGTAGAGCACGTTCGAGTGGCCGTCGTGCTCGAGGAAATCGACGGCGCGGTATTCGCCATCCGGCAGTTCGCGCAGGCGCGCACGCATGCGCTGCTCGGAGGCGTCGATCATGCGGTGCATGACCTCGACGACGGTCCGGGCGCGATAGCGCGCGATCAGCTCGCCCAGGCGTTGGCGCGCGACGTTGATGGTGGCGATGAAGGCGCGAAAATCGAGCCCGAGCTGCGCCGGCAACCGGGTCGCGGTCAGGATCATTTCCAGGATGTCGTCGCGCAGCTCGCCGCGCTCGACCAGCTTGACGCAGGGAATGCGCAGGCCCTCCTGCCAAACATTGCGCGCCTTGGGCGACCAGCTCGCGAAATCCATGCCGCCGATGTCGGTCACGTGGCACTCGACGCCGGCCCAGGCGACGATTTCGCCGTCAGCGAAAATCGGGCCGGTCAGCTGGACGTCGTTCTGGTGCAGCGCCCCGACGAACGGGTCGTTGCCGCAGAACATGTCGCCGTCATCGATCTTGAGGTGCGGCCGCTCATTGATGGCGCGGATGAGATGCCCGACCACCGAGGCCTGGAACGATACCTGCAGGCCCATCGAAGCGAACGAGCCGTCAGGCAGGAAGAGGCCGGTGAAGAAGTCCGAGGCTTCGGTCACCGTCGGCGAGCCCGACACGCTTTGCAGCGCGATGCGCATTTCCTCAGTGATGGCGAGGAGGCGCGAGCGGATCACTTCATAGCTGACGGCATTGATCGGCAGCGCCTTGCCGGCGCTCTTGCGGTGCGGGCGCTTCGCTTGTTTCACCGTGGCCGGGCGCGTCATGGCGCGACGCTCACATGCAGGTTGCCGTGCCTGTCGGCCTTGGCGGCGCCGCGTGGCGGGACGACGACGTTCTGACCGGGAAACTCGATGATGGCCGGTCCCTTCATCGTGCTGCCGGGCGGCGGAAACGTCGTGCGGTAGATCGCGGTTTGGACCGCGCCTTTCGCGAAATCGAACACGACGCGCCGGCTGCCGGCGCGTTTTAGCGTCTCGCCTTTCGACTTGCCGGCCGGCGGCGGCAGCGCGCCCTGCGCGACGATGCGCGCGCTCAAGATCTCGAAGCCGGCGCGGGTATAGGTCGCACCACGGCCGAACAGCGATTCATAGTCCTGCTCGAAGCGCTTCACCGCATGATGGTAGGCGGCGTCATCGAAGGGGCCGGCGGCGATCACCGTATCAAGCGCATGGGTCTGGCCGCGATAACGGATCGCCAGCGTGCGTTCGATCTTGACGGTGCCGCGTGCGCCCGCTTCCGCGAGGCCCTGCCGCGCGTCCGCTTCCAATTCCGAGAGCGCCTGGTCGATCGTTGCGAGCGCCGCCGGCGCGGGGCGGCCATCGGCGGTGACGCGCAGATAAACCGGCCGTTCCTTGGTCAGGCCAAGGCCCGAATTGGCGCAGCCGAATGCCGATTGCGCCGTGGCAGCAGCCGGCACGATGAATTTGTCGAGACCCAGTTCGCGGACCAGCGCCCAGGCATGGGAGGGGCCGGCGCCCCCATTGGCGAACAGGGTGAATTCACGCGGATCGTGGCCGCGTTCGATGGTCGAACGCCGCAGCAGGTCGGCCATCCGGCTGTCGAGCACTTCGCGGATGCCCCACGCCGCCTCGACGACGTCCATGCCGAGCGGCTTTGCCACCTTGTCGTGGATGGCACGGTGCGCGGCCTCGATGTCGAGCGTCATCCGGCCGCCGATGAAATTGTCGGGATCGAGCACGCCGAGCACCAGATCGGCGTCGGTCGCCGTCGGCTCGGTGCCGCCGCGGCCATAGCAGGCCGGCCCGGGATTGGCGCCGGCGCTTTGCGGGCCGACGGTGAGATTGCCGAAGCGCACCACCGCGATGCTGCCGCCGCCGGCGCCGATCGAGGACACATCGATCGAGGGCACGCGGATATCCGCACCCGCGACCGTGATCTCGCGTCGCATGACCGGGCGCTTGCCGGCCACCACGCCGACATCGAAGCTCGTGCCACCGATGTCGGTGGTGAGGATGTTGGCAAGGCGCAGCTTTTCCGCCATCGCCAGCGAACCGATGACACCCGCCGCGGGGCCCGAGAACAATGCCAAGGCCGGGCGGTCGTTGAGCACGGCGGTCGGCAGCACGCCGCCGGCATTGGTCATCATCAGGATCGGAACGCGCATGCCGGCCTCGCGTAGCGTCGCTTCGAGGCGCGCGAGATAGCGGCCCGCAATCGGCCCGAGCGCGGCGTTCGCCGCGGTCGTGGACATGCGGCCGTATTCCCCGACCACCGCCGAGATCTCGTGCGATACCGAGATGAAGACGCCGGGCAAATCGTCCTGCACCAGCCTCTTGAGGCGGCGCTCGTGGACCGGGTTCGCCGTTGCCCATAGCGTGCAGATCGCCACCGCCTCGACGGCCTTTGCCTTGAGTGCTTGGATTTGCTGTCGTGCCTGCGCTTCGTCGAGCGGCGCGACGACGGCGCCGTTGGCGTCGATGCGCTCGATCACCTCGACGATATGATCGCGCGGAACGATCGGCAGGTAGCGGT
>Ga0307472_100000648_pt1 | contig 12474 bp, 11 predicted proteins | sample atmos_gasesAM5C__2_FD_204582 | JGI IMG/M metagenome (GOLD analysis project Ga0307472, IMG submission 204582) | Hardwood forest soil microbial communities from Morgan-Monroe State Forest, Indiana, United States - atmos_gasesAM5C_05 | ecosystem: Environmental > Terrestrial > Soil > Temperate... | reverse complement strand
TCGAAAAGAATTTCTACGGCGGGCACGGCATCGTCGGAGCCCAGGTCTCGCTCGGCACCGGCATCGCCTTCGCCAACCGCTATCGCAAGAACAAGAACGTCTGCCTGACCTATTTCGGCGACGGCGCCGCCAACCAGGGCCAAGTCTATGAAAGCTTCAATATGGCGGAGCTGTGGAAGCTTCCTGTGATCTACATTATTGAGAACAATCGCTATGCCATGGGCACCGCGGTGACTCGCGCCTCGGCCCAGACCGATTTCTCTAAGCGCGGCACGTCGTTCAACATCCCGGGCGAACAGATCGACGGCATGGATGTGCGCGCGGTGAAAGAGGCCGGCGAGAAGGCAGTGCAGTGGTGCCGCAGCGGCAGCGGCCCCTATATCCTCGAAATGCTTACCTACCGCTATCGTGGTCACTCCATGTCCGACCCAGCCAAGTATCGCACGCGTGAGGAGGTCGAGAAGATCCGCATGGAGCACGATCCAATCGAGCAGGTACGCGCGCGGCTCCTTGCAAAAAAATGGGCGAGCGAGGACGATCTCAAGAAGATCGACGCTGACGTGCGTAACATCGTCAACGAAGCCGCCGAGTTCGCAACGCACGACCCCGAACCCGATCCGTCTGAACTCTACACCGACATCGTGCGATAAGGCGAAGCCATGCGCTTGGATGCACCTTGGATGGCGAGCCCGATCGGAGGGCAGCGACGGTGATGGCGAGCGTCGCGACCTTTCTTGTCTTCCTTGCGCTGGTCGGCGCGCTGGCAAGTTGGATCGCCGGCGCAGTGTTCTACGCGCACACGCTGTCCGCCAACGACAATGGCGGCGACTGGGCGCGGCGCTGGCTCGCCGTCGTGGCGTGGCCTCTCGCCCTCGGGCGGGTCAGGAATGCCGGCGGCCACAACGCCGCCAGGGTCAACAAGGCGCTGGTCGCCTTCATCGCTTGCATGCTCGTCGCCGCCGCGGCCGTCTCCGCCTCGACCAACCTTCACCGCCTTCCCAGATAATCGGATCGAGGACGCTGATGCCGATCCAAGTGCTCATGCCCGCGCTGTCGCCCACCATGGAGAAGGGCAATCTCGCCAAGTGGCTCAAGAAGGAAGGCGAGGCGGTCAAGTCCGGCGACATCATCGCCGAGATCGAGACCGACAAGGCGACCATGGAAGTCGAAGCGGTCGACGAAGGCACGCTCGGCAAGATCCTCGTTCCGGAAGGGACCGCGGACGTTGCCGTCAATACGCCGATCGCGATGATCCTGTCGGAGGGCGAGGACGCCTCGGCGCTCAAGGATGCCAGACCCGCGGCCGCTCCCTCGCCCGCGCAACGGCCGAACGGCCAGAACGGCCAAGAGTCTAAGCCTCCGATCGTGGACGGCGAACCAGCCGCCGAGCGGGTACAACTCGAGCCGATATCGGTCGTCGCAGCGCCACCGCAAGCCGTCGCGCAACCCGAGCCGGAAGTTCCAGAAGCGACCGAGATGGTCACCATGACCGTACGCGAAGCCTTGCGCGACGCCATGGCGGAAGAAATGCGTCGTGACCGCGATGTCTTTGTGATGGGCGAGGAAGTCGGGGAATATCAGGGCGCTTACAAGGTGACGCAGGGACTGCTGCAGGAGTTCGGCGCCGACCGCATCATCGACACCCCGATTACGGAGCACGGTTTTGCCGGGCTCGGCATTGGCGCCGGGTTTGCGGGCCTCAAGCCGATCGTCGAGTTCATGACATTCAACTTCGCCATGCAGGCGATGGATCAGATCATCAACTCGGCGGCCAAGACGCATTACATGTCGGGCGGCCAGATTGAGGCCTCGATCGTCTTTCGCGGACCGAATGGGCCGGCGGCGCGCGTGGGGGCCCAGCACAGCCACGATTATTCGGCCTGGTACTCGCACATCCCCGGGCTCAAGGTGATCGCGCCCTATACCGCGGCCGATGCCAAGGGCCTGCTCAAGGCGGCCATCCGCGATCCCAATCCGATCATCTTTCTCGAGAACGAAATCCTCTACGGTCAGAGCTTTCCGGTACCCAAGCTCGACGATTTCGTGCTGCCGATCGGCAAGGCGAGGATCGCGCGTCCCGGTAACAACGTCACCATCGTCGCCTGGTCGATGGGCATGACCTATGCGCTCAAGGCCGCCGAAGAACTCGCCAAGAAGCACATCATGGCCGAGGTCATCGATCTGCGCACGCTGCGGCCGATGGACACCCAGACAATCGTGACCTCGGTGATGAAAACCGGCCGTTGTGTGGTGGTCGAGGAGGGCTGGCCGCAATCCGGCGTCGGCGCTGAGATCGCCGCCCGCATCATGGAATATGCCTTCGATTACCTCGACGCCCCGGTCGCGCGCGTTTCGGGCAAGGACGTGCCGATGCCCTATGCCGCCAATCTCGAGAAGCTCGCGCTGCCCTCCATTGCTGCGGTGGTCGAGGCCGCCAAAGCAGTGTGCTATCGGTAGTCGCCATGCCTCTAACGAGCGACAAAAGGGTCTACGAGGCCCTGGCCCTGCCCAACGAGGCGCTGGAAAACGGCGGCGTTGAGATTCTGCGTGCCGGCATCATCGACGACGAACTTTATGTGAGCGCCCGGCGCGCCTTCAAGGACGCCGCCGAGTGGGGAGATTTGCTTGCCGAGGTCGCCCGCCGAGTCGCTGTGGCCTATGCGCTCGACGACTCCGACCTGTCCGAGCAGGAAGCGCTTGCCGCGATCGAAGAGGCTTTCGCCGCGGCGCTGGGCGCGCCGGTCATCGATGACGGCTTGCGCGGCATGGCGGCGCGGTCCAAGGCGGGCACGGCGAAGGGCAAGAGCGCGAAGAAGCCGCCGCGCAGGACGATCAAACGCAGGAAACGCTAGGCGCGCCGATGCCGATCAACATTCTCATGCCTGCGCTGTCGCCCACCATGGAGAAGGGCAACCTCGCCAAATGGCTCAAGAAGGAAGGCGAGAAGGTCAAGCCGGGCGACGTCATCGCCGAGATCGAGACCGACAAGGCGACGATGGAATACGAGGCGGTCGACGAGGGCGTACTGGCAAAGATCCTGGTGCCCGAAGGCACCGCCGACGTGCCGGTCAACCAGTTGATCGCAGTGCTGGCCGGTGAAGGTGAGGACCCGAAGGCGGCCGCAGCGGGCGCAAGGAGCACCGCTACGCCGCAAGCCGCTCAATCGTCCGCCAAACCGGCACAGCCGTCACCCAAGCCGGTCGACCAGGCCGCACCAACGCTGGAAAAGCCTCAAGAGGCAGTTCCTCAGCGACGTCAAGCAGGGCCGGCCGGCAACGGCCACGCCCGCGTATGGTCCTCGCCGCTGGCGCGGCGGCTGGCAAAAGAGGCCGGCATCGACGTCGCCCGCATCCAGGGCACCGGTCCGCATGGCCGCATCATCGCGCGCGACGTGGAGGCGGCCAAGACCGGCGGAGCGGCCTTGCGCGCTCCTGGCGGAGCGGTCGCGGGCCTGCCGCTTCCGCTCCAGGCCCCCTCCGATGACAAGGTTCGTGCGCTGTTCGAGGCCGGCTCCTACGAGGTCGTGCCGCACGACAATATTCGCAAGATCATTGCCCAACGCTTGGTGCAGGCCAAGCTCACCATTCCGCATTTCTACCTCACCATCACCTGCACCATCGACCGGCTGCTGGCGGCCCGCGCCGACATCAATGCGGTCGCGCCCATGGGCAAAGATGGCAAGCCGGCCTGGAAGGTTTCGGTCAACGACTTCGTCATCAAAGCAATGGCGCTCGCGCTGATAAAGGTGCCTGACGCCAACGTGACCTGGACCGAAGGCGCCATGCTCAAGCACAAGCACGCCGACATCGGCGTCGCGGTCGCCATTCCGGGCGGGCTGATCACGCCGATCGTGCGCAAGGCCGACACCAAGGACCTCACCGCCATCGCCGACGAAATGAAGGACCTCGCGGCACGCGCCCGCGTGCGCCGCCTCAAGCCCGAGGAATATCAGGGCGGATCGAGCGCGATCTCCAACCTCGGCATGTATGGCGTCGAGCAATTCGCCGCGGTGATCAACCCGCCGCATGCGACCATCCTTGCGGTCGGCGCCGGCGAGGAGAGGGCGGTGGTGCGCGACGGCAAGATCGTGACCGCCAACCAGATGACGGTGACGCTGTCGACCGACCACCGCGCGGTCGACGGCGCGCTCGGCGCCGAGCTGCTGGCCGCATTCAAGACCTACATCGAAAGCCCGGTGGGGATGCTGATATGACACGCCGCGAACTGTTTGTCGGCGCCGCGTTCCCCGAACTCGCAGCGCTGTTGCCCTTCAATGACTGATCGTTGGTTCTTATCTCAGCCGAGATGGACGGGGCCCGCTCATCAGGATGCCTTCGGTTCCAGGAACAACGTAGAAGAAGAATGCAATGGCTGACACGTCGTTTGATATCGTCATCATCGGCTCCGGGCCGGGCGGCTACGTGACCGCGATCCGCGCGGCGCAGCTCGGCTTCAAGGTCGCGGTCGTCGAGCGCGACTATCTCGGCGGCATCTGCCTCAACTGGGGCTGCATCCCGACCAAGGCCCTGCTGCGTTCGGCCGATGTCTATCATCTGATGACCCATGCCAAGGACTTCGGATTGTCTGCCGAAAAGGTCGCCTATGATCCCAAGGCAGTGGTGGCGCGCTCGCGCGGCGTTGCCAAGCGACTCTCCGACGGCGTCGCCTTCCTGTTCCGCAAGAACAAGATCCAGTTGATCTGGGGCGAGGCGACGATCGACGCGCCCGGCAAGCTGACGGTGAAGGCCTCCAAGAGCGCAGCGCCCAAGGGCGCGCTGGGTCCGGGAAACTACCAGGCCAAGCACATCATCATCGCCACCGGCGCGCGCCCACGCGTCATCCCCGGCATCGAACCCGACGAGAAACTCGTGTGGACCTATTTCGAAGCCATGGCCCCTGACAAGATGCCGAAATCGCTGCTGGTGATCGGCTCAGGCGCGATCGGCATCGAGTTCGCTTCGTTCTACCGCACGCTCGGCGCCGAGGTGACGGTGGTGGAGGTGCTGCCGCAGATCCTTCCCGTGGAGGATGCCGAGATCGCCGCCTTCGCGCGCAAGCGCTTCGAGACGCAGGGCATCAAGATCCTCACCGCCGCCAAGGTGACCAAGCTCGACAAGAAGGCCGATGCCGTCGCCGCGACGATCGACGACGGCAAGGGCGGGACTTCGACGCTCGATGTCGATCGCGTTATTTCCGCGGTCGGCGTCGTCGGCAATGTCGAGAACCTCGGCCTCGAGAAAGTCGGGGTGAAGACTGATCGCGGAACGATCGTCATCGATGGCTATGCCCGCACCAACGTTCCCGGCATCTATGCCATCGGCGACGTCGCCGGCCCGCCCATGCTCGCGCACAAGGCCGAACACGAAGGCGTCGTCTGCGTCGAGGCGATCAAGGGCCTGAAACCGCACCCGATGGACAAGCGGCTGATCCCGGGCTGCACCTATTGTTCACCGCAGGTCGCGTCCGTCGGGCTGACCGAAGCCGCCGCCAAGGACAAGAAGCTCGACATCCGCGTCGGCCGCTTCCCGTTCCTCGGCAACGGCAAGGCGATCGCGCTGGGCGAGGACCAGGGCCTGGTCAAGGTCATCTTCGACAAGCAGACCGGGCAGCTCTTGGGCGCGCATATGGTCGGCGCCGAGGTCACCGAGTTGATCCAGGGCTACGTCGTGGCGATGAACTTGGAGACGACGGAGGAAGAATTGATGCACACCGTGTTCCCCCACCCGACATTGTCGGAAATGATGAAGGAAGCGGTGCTGGATGCCTATGGCAGGGTGCTCAACATCTGATCGCGCGTTGCGGTCTCGAACCAGCCGTTTGGGTTGCCGATATAGAGCGGGTGTCGCCAATGCAACCAGACGCGGCGAGTGGAGCGCCGCCTACGGCCGGTCGCGATGCGAGATCTCGATGACGCGAGCGCGGCGCGCGAGCTCCTCCACCAGCGCGTCGGCGGTCGCGCGGTTGGTAGCGTCGAGGTTCGCGTCCCATTCGTCGAGCAGATAGATCGAAGCATCGGTGTAGGCGACGATTTCCTGCAGCGAGCGCAGCTGCCGCTCGCCGGAGGAAAAGCCGGGCCGCTTCTCCTTCTTGGGGCTGTCGTCTTCGTCCTCTTCGTCCTGGTCGTCGGGCTCGCTGCCGGCCGCGAATTCGAACGCCAGGCGATCCGTCGTCGGCCAGTAGTAGGCGCGGTTCTTGAGTTCCGACTTCAACGACGCGAGCAGGGTCGACTTGCCGGAACCGTTGCCGCCGCGCACGTTGATACGGCCGTTTTTTTTCGACATCACCTGCTGTACGGCTTGCTCGACCGATCCGCAGGTCACTGTGTGGTCGCCCTGTCGGAGCACCAGCCGGTCGAATTTGATGCGGGCGTTGAACTGCGGATCCGCGACCGGGTGCATGCTCTCGACGACGCCGCCGATGCGCGTCCATACCGCCAGCACGTCGTTCCAGCCCGACGCCAGCTGATGGACCTCATGCGTCATCTCGATCTGGCGGGGCAATGTCGCCGCCAGCGCGATGAGGAGTTCGGTGTCGCCGGCATCGCGGATTGCGACATAGGTCATGGTCGCGAACACGATGGAGAGCGCGACGATGCCGCCGATGGTGCTGAGGCCTTCGCGCCACAGGATGGCCTTGATCTGCGCCGCCAGCGCGTCGCGGGCCTTGGTCTTGAAGCCCGAGAACCAGAGACGAAGATTGTAGCGGTTGCCGCTGAAGACGTTGTCCCACGCGGTATAGCCGTGCGCCGTCACGCGGTTGTTCTGGCGCTGGTTCTCAAGATAGGCGCGCGACACCGGCCTGCGCAGCGACCACTGCAGCGTCATCAGCAGCGCGAACACCGTTCCGTAGGCGATCGGCAGCGAAACGTCGATCTCGGTGCCGAGAACGATGGAGTTGAACACCAGCGCGAGCAGCAGCTTGAGCTGAGTTTCGAGTTCGTACATCAATTGGAAGATGTCGTAGAAGGTGGTTCCGGTCAGGAACGGCTCGACCTGCTCGCGCGCATTCTTGTCGTGGAGCAGCTTCGTCTGCTCGCGATTGTCGCGCGCGAACCGCAGCATGTAGAGCCCGAAGGCGCGGAACCCGGCGCGCTCCGCAAATACCCAGCTGACCAGCCCGACGATATAGGCGGTCGATTGCACGCCCAGGATCCACAACAGATCGACGACGAGAAAGGCGTCATTGGCGACGTCGCGTCCGGCCTTGATGACCAGATAGGTGGTGGCGGCGGTGAGCAGCGCCTCGATCACCATCAGCACCAGCATGACGTAGAGCGGCAAGGAGAGTAGATATTTCAGGAATTCGATGCGCGTGATCGTCGGGCGGGTCATGGCGTATGGCAATGTGGATGGCGGACAGGCAGGTTTTGGGTTCGTTCTTGCGACTCAGTCTAGCCCATTTTGTCCCGGCTGTTCGGGCCGAAATTGCCCGCCCGCGCGACCAGACCCCGGCCATGTTCAGGCCACGTTCAGACAATGATTCACGGTCTTTTCAGCAACATAGCTGCCACGCCGCGGTGCCGTACCAGGCGGCTTGCGGTCGGCACTCGCACTTCGTAAGTAAGGTTCGACAATAGTTGTAAGTTAAGGTTCGACAATAGGTCCGAGAAAGCTTTCGTGGTCGTCGTCCTCGACACCGTCCCCGGCCCACAGGCCCGGTCGCGCCACCCCGAAAAGGCGCACCGGCCCGACCAGGCCGTGCTCGAGAAACCCGATTGGATCAGGGTCAAGGCGCCGGTGTCGCGCGGCTATGCCGAGACGCAGCGCATCGTGCGCGACAACGGCCTGCATACCGTCTGCGAAGAGGCCGGCTGCCCGAACATCGGCGAATGCTGGGAGAAGAAGCACGCGACCTTCATGATCATGGGGGATACGTGCACGCGCGCCTGCGCCTTCTGCAACGTTAAGACCGGTCTGCCTGGCCCGCTCGACGCGGACGAGCCCGAGCGTGTCGCCGAAGCAACGGCAAAGCTCGGCCTCTCGCACGTCGTCGTCACGTCGGTCGATCGCGACGATCTCGACGACGGCGGCGCTGCGCATTTCGCCGCCGTGATCCGCGCGATCAGGCGGCACTGTCGTACGACGACGATCGAAGTGCTCACGCCGGATTTCCTGCGCAAGGAGGGCGCGATCGACACGGTCGTCGCCGCGCGGCCCGATGTCTTCAACCACAATCTCGAGACGGTGCCCTCGCGCTATCTCCGCGTCCGGCCCGGCGCGCGCTATTTCCACTCGCTGCGTCTGCTGCAGAGGGTCAAGGACATCGACCCGCTGATGTTCACCAAGTCCGGCATCATGGTCGGACTGGGCGAGGAGCGAAACGAGGTGCTCCAGGTGATGGACGATCTCCGTACGGCCGCGGTCGACTTCCTCACCATCGGTCAATATCTCCAGCCCTCGCGCAAGCATCATCCGGTGATACGGTTCGTGACGCCAGACGAGTTCAAGGGCTACGCGGCGATCGCCTATGCCAAGGGCTTCCTGATGGTCTCGTCATCGCCGCTCACACGCTCGTCGCATCACGCCGGTGAGGATTTCGCGCGCCTCAGGAACGCGCGCGACGGCTCTCACGGGCGCTGACGCGGATGCCAGAATTTTCCACCACCCGACGCGTGCGGCATTCGGCAAGCGAGATGTTCGATCTCGTCGCCGATGTCGAGCGTTATCCCGAATTCGTGCCGTTCTGTCGCGAACTGAAGGTGCGCCGGCACACGCTGGGGGAGCGGGGCAGCGAGATCATCGTTGCCGACATGACGGTCGCCTACAAGCTGCTCCACGAGACGTTCACCAGCCGCGTGACGTTGCAACGTCCAAGTCTGCACATTCTCGTCGAGTATCTCGACGGACCGTTCAGTCGGCTCGAGAACCGCTGGAAATTCCGCCCGGTCGGGGACGAAAGCTGCGACGTTGATTTCTACATTTCATATGCGTTCAGAAGCCGCGCGCTTGGACTATTGATGGGCGCCATGTTCGACATCGCCTTTCGTCGCCTGGCCGCCGCGTTCGAGCGGCGCGCAGACCATATCTACGCCATGCGTGCGGCTCAGACGTAACCGCCGCCCGCCAGCAGTTCGAGCATGGCGAGCGCCTCGGCGACCGAACGCAGGCGCACCTTGCGCCGCCCGATCTTGCCGTAGCGCTTCTCGCGCCGCACCCGCCGGCCATCGCGCGCCAGCGCCGCGAGATAGACGATGCCGACCGGCTTGCGCACTGAACCGCCGCCCGGGCCGGCAATGCCGGTGATCGCCACGGCGAGATCGGCGTCGGAATGGGCGAGCGCGCCCTTGGCCATGGCCGACGCCGTCTGCCGGCTGACGGCGCCGTGCCGCCGCAGCGTTGCCGCCGGCACCCCGAGCATCGTCTGCTTGGCGGCGTTCGAATAGGCGACGAAGCCACGATCGACGACGTCGGACGATCCGGCGATCTCGGTGAGCGCCGCGGCAACGAGCCCCCCGGTGCAGGATTCGGCCGTTGCAACTTTCAGCCCGTTGGCCCGGCAGACGTCGAGAACGCGCCGCGCGGCCTTGGCCAGCTTGGCGTCGAGCATCACGTGCCCCCTGGCAAGCGGAGCGTCGCTGTTGCCAGCGCGGCAATGCCTTCGCCGCGGCCGATGAAGCCGAGCTTCTCGTTGGTGGTCGCCTTGACCGCAACGCGGTCGATGGCAACGCCGGCGATATCGGCGATGCGCGCACGCATGGCATCACGGTAAGGGCCGATGCGCGGCGCCTCGCAAATGAAGGACACATCGAGATGGGCGATGCGGCCGCCGCGTGCACGGACGCGCTCAGCGGCAAAGCTCAGGAACCGGTCGGATGATGCGCCGCGCCATTGTGCGTCGCCGGGAGGAAAATGCGCGCCGATGTCGCCGTCCGCAAGGGCGCCGAGAATGGCATCGACAAGAGCGTGCAGCGCGACGTCGGCATCGGAGTGTCCGGACAGAGCCTGCGTATGGGGGATGCGGATGCCGCCAAGCGTGACATGATCGCCGGGACCGAAGGCATGCACGTCGTAGCCGGTTCCGATCCGCACGTCGCCCCGCGCCTGAGCGTATCGCGCCTCAGCGCGGGCAAAATCGTCCGGCGTGGTCAGCTTGATATTGGCCTCTTCGCCGGCGAACACGCTCACCTCCATCCCAGCCCATTCGGCAAGCCCTGCGTCGTCGGTAAAATCATCACGCTGCGCCTCGGCCGCCTTGCGGTGTGCTGCAATCAACGCCGGAAATGCGAAAGCCTGCGGCGTTTGCACGACGCGCAAACGGGTGCGGTCCACCGTTTGAACGATCCGCCCCTGGTTATCCACCGCTTTCACCGTGTCGCTGATGGCGAGCCCGGGCACGCTGGCGCCGGATTGCTTGGCCGCGGCGATCGCCCGCGCGATGAGGGCAGGGGACGCAAACGGCCGCGCGGCATCATGGACGAGGACGATATCGGGCTGGCGTGCCGCCAGAGCTTCGAGGCCTGCGTGCACCGAGGCTTGGCGCGTCGTTCCGCCGAATACCGGTTCAAGAACGTCGAGGCCGCGCGCGGCCTGCCGGTAAAGCTCCGCATCGTCGGGATGGATCACCGGCTGGACCAGGGCGATGTCCGGGTGCGCGGCCAGGAGCGCGAGGCTGCGGCGAACCATCGGTTCGCCCGCCACCGCGGCATACTGCTTGGGAACCGTGCCGCCGGCCCGCAGCCCGCGTCCGGCTGCCACGACCAGGGCCGCCACCGGACCTGCCATCGGATCAGTCGCTCCTCGTACCAATCATGGCCCGACGCTTTAGCGTGCCTTTTGGACCACGGCAAAACTGCCTGCACGCTCCATAACCACGACCGGGCTGGGACATGATCATAATTTACCCTTGTTGCAACGCAGCACTTGCGCCGGTCCAAAAGATGGCTAAACTATATGCAACTTAAATATAGCCTAAATCGTAGGCAAAAACCGTGACGGACCCGATTTTACGCGCCTTTAGGCCCGCTGCGCTCGATATCGGGCCAATTTCGCTGGCCAACCGGGTTGCGCTGGCGCCCATGTCGGGGGTCACTGACGCACCGTTCCGCCGCCTGACCGCACGCCTGGGAGCCGGCCTGGTCGTGTCCGAGATGGTTGCAACCTCGGCCCTGGCCGAAGGCCGGCGCGATGCGCGGCGACGCCTCGAGGGGCAGGGCGTAGGCATTCACGTCGTTCAGCTGGCGGGATGCGAAGCGCCGTGGATGGCGGAAGGCGCGCGCGTCGCGGCCGGCGAAGGGGCCGAGATCGTCGACATCAACATGGGGTGCCCGGCCAAGCACGTGACCAATGGCGAGTCCGGTTCGGCATTGATGCGCGACCTCGACCATGCCGCTTTGCTCATCGACGCGACGCTCGCCGCCGTTTCCGTGCCGGTGACGCTGAAGATGCGGCTCGGTTGGGACGACCGCTCGCGCAACGCCGCCGATCTGGCGCGGCGCGCGCAGGCCGCCGGCATTTCACTCATCACCGTCCACGGCCGCACGCGCTGCCAATTCTACAGCGGCAAGGCCGACTGGGACGCGGTGCGCGCCGTCAAGGACAGCGTGTCGATCCCAGTCGTGGTGAACGGCGACATCACGAGCTTCGAGAGCGCGCAGGATGCACTCGCAGCTTCGGGCGCCGACGCCGTCATGATCGGCCGTGGCGCCCAGGGTCGGCCGTGGTTTCCCGGTCAACTGGCACGATTTCTTGCCACCGGGCAGCGCGAACCGCCGCCGTCTCTCACCACGCAGCACGCCATGATCGCCGCACTTTACGAGGAGATGCTGGACCATCACGGCCGGCGGATCGGTTTGCGCCATGCGCGCAAGCACCTCGGCTGGGCGCTCGACACGGCCGCCGCCACGGCCGGTGCCTCGCGCGAAGAGCTCAAGGCTTGGCGAGCCAACGTGCTCACCGCTGAGGACACCGCCGATGTTCAGCGCCGGCTCGGCGACGCCTTTCGGGAATTATCCTGGAGGGCGGCGGCATGAACCTTGTCCACGCCGGCATGAGATCACCGTCGTACGGTGCGTCCGAGGCTTTGCTCAATGCCTTGCCGCATCCGGTGATCGTCGTCGGGGAGGACGGCAAGATCCTCGAGGCCAATGTCGCGGCCGAGTCGTTCTTTGAGGCCTCGACGCCAATGCTGCGCCGCTACGCGCTGCGCGACCTCGTGCCGTTCGGTTCGCCGCTGCTGGCGCTGATCGATCAGGTGCGCGCGCGCGGCGCCGCGGTCAATGAGTATCGCGTCGATCTCGGCACGCCGCGCAATCCCGCCGAGCGCGTCGTTGACCTGCACGTCGCGCCGGTCCCCGAGCGGCCGGGCGACGTGGTGGTCATGCTGCAGGAGCGCACGATTGCCGACAAGATGGACCGCCAGCTCACCCATCGCAGCGCCGCGCGCTCAGTAATCGCGCTCGCCGCCATGCTGGCCCATGAGATCAAGAATCCGCTGTCCGGCATTCGCGGCGCTGCGCAATTGCTCGAACAGTCGGCC
>Ga0307472_100000647_pt1 | contig 12475 bp, 11 predicted proteins | sample atmos_gasesAM5C__2_FD_204582 | JGI IMG/M metagenome (GOLD analysis project Ga0307472, IMG submission 204582) | Hardwood forest soil microbial communities from Morgan-Monroe State Forest, Indiana, United States - atmos_gasesAM5C_05 | ecosystem: Environmental > Terrestrial > Soil > Temperate... | reverse complement strand
CTGCTTGCCTTCGAGGCGGTGATCGAGCACATCAGGGAGCATTGCGAGCGGATCTCGAGCCGCGCGTAGGCCCGGGGGAGCGGAGCGGCACGATGTCACGGTAACATCACCGCATGCATTACTACTTCCCGGTCGCCGCGCCGGCGCTTTTGGGGCTCACGCTGCTGTTCGCGATCGTCGCCGGCTTCGTCGCCGCGCGCGTCCTCAGGTTTGCCTCGGCCAGCATGGGACTCGCGCCCTCCACCATGATGGCCGTGCTGCTCGCCTCGCTCCTCGGCAGCTACATCAACATCCCGATCGCCTACCTGCCCGAGAAGCACATGGTCGCGCGGGAGGTCGTCACCTATTTCGGCATCCCCTACGCCGTTCCGGTCCTGCGTTCCGCGCCCGCGACGGTGCTGGCGATCAACGTGGGCGGCGCCGTGATCCCGATCTGCATGTCGCTCTATCTGATGGTGCGCAATCAGCTCTACGCGCTGAGCGCCTGGGGCATCGCCGTCGTGGCGCTCGCCTGCCACCTGCTCGCGACTCCCGTGCCCGGCCTCGGTATCGCCGAGCCGATCTTCGTCCCCTGTGTGATCACGACCATCATGGCGCTCGCCCTTTCGAGGCGCCACGCGGGAGCCCTCGCCTATATCTGCGGGAGCCTCGGCACGCTCATCGGGGCCGACCTCACGAACCTCGGCAAGATCCAGGGCCTCGGCGCACCGGTCGCATCGATCGGCGGCGCGGGCACCTTCGACGGCATCTTCGTGATTGGCCTGTTATCCGTCGTGTACGCGGGCTGGTTCGCGGCGCGCGAAGCGCGGCGAGCCCGCTAGCGAGGAAGCCGCGCCGGGCAGTCCGGTCGCAGCGGCTCGCCTACTTATGGAGATCGTCGATCCAGCGAATGAGCTCGGGAACCTCTACGGGGGTGATGTCGAGGTTGATCACGAGCCCCTGCTGTCCGCTCCGTGCCACCACGCAGTGAAGCTCGAGCTCCTCACTCGCGTTGATTTCCTGATGCGGCACATAGGGAGGCACGTAGATGAAGTCTCCCGGCCCCGCCTCGGCGATGAACTCGAGGTGATCACCCCAGCGCATGCGAGCCACGCCGTTGACCACGTAGATGACGCTCTCGAGATCGCCATGGTGGTGCGCCCCGGTCCTCGCCCTGGCATCGATCGTGACGGTTCCGGCCCAGAGCTTGGTGGCGCCGGTCTTCCCGGTGGTCACGGCCGCACGCCGGCGCATGCCGAGAGTCTGGGCGGTCGCATCATCGAGCTCGCCCGAGCGAATGATGCGCACGCCATCCGTGCGCCAGCGCCTGCTACTTCCGCTCATGCTCGTCTCACAGCCTGAACGCCGCCTGAAGCGAGCGGCGTTCCCGGAATTCTGTGCCGACCGGCCGGGCCTGTCCACGCCTTAAGTAGAGATGCCTGGGCGGCATCGATACACTACCGTGGCTGGGGACGGAGGCTTGCTATGAAGATGACCGGCAACACCATTCTGATCACGGGCGGCGGCTCGGGCATCGGTCTGGCCCTCGGCGAGGAATTCTCCAGACTGGGCAACGAAGTGATCGTCGCCGCGCGCTCGGCGCGCAAGCTGGAGCTGGCGGGCAGCAAGGGCTTCAAGCAGCTGCCCGTCAACATGTCCTCCCGCGAGAGCATCGAGTCCCTGGCGCGGACGGTGGTCACGAGGTTTCCGGCGCTCAATGTCGTGATTCACAACGCCGGCATCATGAAGAATGAGAACCTGCAGACGACCAACACCTCGGACCTGGCGGTCGAGACCATCGCGACGAATCTGACGGGTCCGATCCTCCTCACCACGGCGTTGCTGCCGCATCTCCTCGGGCAGGCCGAGGCGACCGTCATGACGGTCACGTCGGGTCTCGGCTTCGTACCGCTGGCGATGACTCCCACCTACTCAGCGACCAAGGCGGCGATCCACTCGTACACCCAGAGTCTGCGCTACCAGCTGCGCGAGACGCGCGTTCGAGTCATCGAGCTCGTGCCCCCGTATGTACGGACCGGGCTCATGGGAAGCCGGCAGCTCAGCGATCCTGCAGCCATGCCGCTCGGCGAATTCATCTCCGAGGTGATGAGCATTCTGGAGAGTCAGCCGGGCGCTACGGAGATCCTCGTGAAGGGCGTGCAGGCGCTGCGGTTCGCCGCGAGCGGAGGACCGGAGAAATACGCGGCGGTCTGGCAGGAGCTGAACGACCGCGTCAGCGCCGCGCGGGCCAGGGAGTTCTGACGGCGCCTCGCCTCGACCGGCTAGGCGGCGAACGGCTCGAAATCGCGGCGCAGCCTCGTAGCGGCGGCAAAGAAAAATCCCGCCGCCAGCACGTAGAAGACGGTACCCCCGAGGATCGCATAGCGCAGCGAAGCGCTGCCGAACCTGGCAGCGAGCTGATCCGAGGCGACTCCGAGGATCAGGGCTCCGAGCCCGAGGCCGAGCAGATTGGTGATGAAGAGAAAGATCGCGGAAGCCAGGGAGCGCATGGTGGGCACCACCAGCTGCTGAATCGCCGCGATGACGGGGCCCAGCCAGACGAGCTGCAGCGCCGCCGGCACGAGGAAGCAGACAAACGCGGCCGGTCCCATCGGCAGCGCCGTCCCCAGGACGTAGCACGGAAGAGTGCACACGAACGCCAATGCCGGCACCAGGGCGTAGGCCCGAGGATCACGCACGCCGAGCCGGTCGGCGAGGTAGCTGCCGAGCAGCGTACCGGGCACTCCGCCGAGGAGCAGCAGCGAGCCGAGCAGCCGCGACGCCTGAAGCACGGTCATCCCGTCGCTGCGTATGAAGAATGAAGGCAGCCAGAAGAGCAGGCCGTAACCCATGAGAGAGCCACAGCCCGCCCCGAGGGACAGCAGCCAGAAAGCCGGCTTGGCGGTGAGGGAGCGCCAGGCCTCACCGAGCGGGGGAGCCTTGCGAGCGGTCGCAGCGGGGTCGAATCTCCCGCGCCCGGGCTCGCGGACCGTCATCAGGAACAAGGGCGCGAGCACTATCCCGGCCGCGCCAAGCAGCATGAAAGCCGTGCGCCACGTGAAGGCAGTCGCCAGATAGCCTCCGAGGAAGTAGCCCAGGGCACTGCCTATCGGAACGCCGAGAGAAAAGCAGCCGAGGACGCGGGCGCGCCAGCCGGGCCGAAAGTAATCGGCGATCAGCGAGTAGGCGGGCGCCACGCCACCGGCCTCTCCCACACCGACTCCGAGCCGGGCGACGAACAGCGCGAGGAAGCTGCGCGCAAGACCCGTCAGCGCCGTGAACAGACTCCAGCAGGCAATAGCCGCGGTCATGATGCGAACGCGGCTCACGCGATCGGCCCACCATCCGATGGGAATTCCAAGAGCCGTATAAAAGAGTGCGAAGGCGGTGCCACCGATGAGCCCGAGCTCGCTGTCGCTCAAGTGGAGCTCGGACTTGACGGGCGCGACCAGGATGCCGAGGACGATGCGATCGACGAAATTCGTGACGTAGACGAGAGTCAGGAGAATCAGCACGTAGAGCGAATATCCCGTGCCGGTCGCGGCGCCGGGTCGGCTCACGCCGCGAGCGGCTTGCGCCGGCGACGGGGATGGGTCAGGCATGGTGTTCGGGCGAATCGGAATCGGCGAGCTGCTGATGCTCGTTCCCAATCAATCAGACCACAGTCGTGGCATCTTGTCTCTTCAGGCTCAATTCGCCCTTGTCGCGCGCCCATCATCTTGCGCAGGCGCACGACCATGACCATCATGACGAACATGCGCACTTTATTCGAAGCCGCCGGCGGCAATGACGGCCTCGGTCGCCTGGCCGAGGCCTGGCATCGTCGGGTAATGGACGACGAAGTGGTGAGCCACGCCTTCAGTCATGGCTTCCATCCTCAGCATGTAGAACGGCTCGCCGCCTACTGGGCCGAAGCGCTCGGCGGTCCCCGGACTTACTCCGAGCTCTATGGCGATGAGACGAGTGTCGTCAGGATGCACAGCGGCAACGGGGAGCACGAGGAAATGGATCGTCGCGCGATTGCCTGCTTCGATCAGGCGCTTGCGGACGTCGGACTCGCAGACGACGCCACGCTGAGGCAAGTGCTCCATGACTACTTCGCGTGGGCGACCACGACAACGATGTCGCGCTACCATGAGTCTCCTGATGACGTCCCGAGCGGCCTCATGATTCCACGCTGGTCATGGGACGGAATTCAGGCGTAGCCAGGGTGTTGGCCGCGCCGTTAAGCCGCTTCCCGGTCAGAGCCGGAGAATATGGACCGGCGCCATCGCCGCGAGGGCCGCAACGATCTGCAGCTCTCACGGCGCCGAAGGCGCGACCTCTCCGTGCACCTCCGTACCCTCTGTGACTACTGGGATGGACACGCGGTGGTCGCGAAACGTGAGTGTCGGCGCGTGCGCAGCGCCCGCGGAAGTGCCAGCAGCGCGCTCGGCCCGCGCTACCGCCTCGGTCACGAGCGCGTGGTACGGGGACAGATCGCACACCGGGTCGGCATTGTCGGCATCGCCCGTGAGGAGATATGCCTGGCAACGGCAGCCGCCGAAGTCCTTCACTTTCTCCGGGCAGCTGCGGCACGGCTCCCTCATCCACGCGTCACCGCGGAAACGATTGAAGGCCTGCGAGTCGTACCAGATCGCACCGATGGACGTGTCGCGCACGTTGGGCAGTTCCAGCCCCGGGAGCATGCGCGCCGCATGGCACGGCAGCGCCATACCATCGGGTGCGACAGCCAGAAACACCGACCCGAGTCCTCTCATGCAGGCCTTGGGCCGCCTCTCGAAATAGTCCGGCACCACGAAGTAAATCTGCATCGCGTCGCCGACGCGCTCGCGAAAGCTGCGCGTGGTGGTCTCCGCGCGCTCGAGCTGCGCGCGGCTCGGCAGCAGCTGCTCGCGGTTGAGCCATGCCCAGCCGTAGTACTGCGTGTTCGCAAGCTCGACGTACTGCGCACCCATGCGCTCGGCCATGGCAAGGATCTCCCCGACGTGGTCGATGTTGTGCCGATGCAGCACGACGTTCAGCACCATCGGGTAATCGTGCTCGCGGATGAGCGCCGCTACTTTGGTCTTGAGCTCGAAGGTGCGGGTGCTGCTCAGGAAATCATTCATCTCGCGCGTGCTGTCCTGGAAGGACAGCTGGATGTGATCAAGACCTGCACCCTTCAGTGCCTTGATGCGCCGCTCGGTCATGCCGATGCCGGAGGTGATCAGGTTGATATAGAACCCGAGCGCGTGCGCCTCGCCGACGATCTCCTCCAGGTCATCGCGCGCCAGCGGCTCCCCTCCCGAGAGCCCCAGTTGCACCGCACCGAGCGCACGCGCCTCGCGCAGCACGCGGATCCAGTCGGCGGTCGCGAGCTCCGGTCCCGTATTGGCAAAATCTGTCGGGTTGTAGCAGAACACGCAATGCAGCGGGCAGCGGTAGGTAAGTTCCAGGAGCAGCCACAGCGGTGGTCCGACGCTGCGCGCGGGTTGCGCTGTGGCACGCGCGCCGCCGGGAGGGGCGCCCGGTGCGCCGAGAGCGTGCCCGACCGGCGTTGCGCTCACGGCCGCGCTTCCAGCCAGTGCCCGCCCACTGCCATTGCGACGAACGCCAGCACGTCGCCGGTGAGTCCGCTCTGGTTGTAGGCGCGCTCCAGGTCCGCGACCATGTCCACCACCGTGCGCACACCGTCGCAGCGGCCCATGATTGCGCCGGCGCTGCGGTTGAGCTTCACCATCCCTTCCGGATACAGGAGCACGTGCGCGTCCTGCACCGGCTCCCGCTGCAGGCGCATGCCGCGCGCAATTGCCGGCCGGGCGTCAAGCGGGAGTTTGATCGCCATGTCAGCCCAGCGTTTCTCACTCATTGAACGGTCCGTAATCAGAAGGTCACCCGTACGCCCCCGAATATCTCCAACGGCGCAGCGGGGCTGAGGAAACGGTTATTGACGCCCGGACCGTTCGTGACTCCGTTGGGTGGAACGCCCGGGGCATTGATGCCCGTGGGATCGCTGAGGATGCCCCAGGTGGAGTACTTGCTGTTTAAGAGATTGTTGACGGCAGCGAACACTTCCACCTTGGGCGCGACCTTATAGGTCGTGTGCAAATTGACGATCCGGTAACCCGATATCGGCGCGAGTTGATTGGACTCATCGCCGACGTAATAGAAGTCACTGACGAGAATGAAGGTACCCCCCACCGTCCAGTTGGCCAGCGGACTGTAGTCGGCACCGAGCTTCGCGCGTTGTTGCGGAATCCCTGGCAGCCGATCGCCGGGTTCGACCTGTATGTTGCCGGCCGCGTTCTGGAACGGGTTTGACGGCGAGGGCACCGTCAGTGCTGAGCGGAAGGTGGCGTCGACGTAACTATAGTTGGCGAAGGCCGACCATTGTGTGGTGTGAAATTGGATGCCGGCCTCGAACCCCTGCCGGCGCGTATCACCGATGTTCTGGAAGAAACCCTGGCTGACCGAGGTCGCGATACCGAAGATATCGTCGTGCAACAAGGTATGGAACACACTCACACTCCAGGTCAGAACGTCGCCGGCTGCTCTCAGGTTGGGGTTTGTTCCGCGCAGGCCTACTTCAGTGCTATGCGAGACCACTTGTCGCAGCGTCGGCGGGTCGCCGGCCAGATTCGTGGGCAACAAGCAGGGCTGCAGCGGATTTGAGCATTCGATCTCGCTGGCAGTCGGTGTGCGATTGCCTCCGGAGATGCCCGCGTACACAGTCAGTGTCGGCAGCAACTTGTAGGCACCGCCAAGTGCCGGGTTAAAGTGGGTGTAGCGGTTATTGCCGGTGAGGTTGCTGCCCAATTGATCCTCGAGGTCGATATAAGCGACGTTATACCGGCCACCGGCAGTTATTGAGAAAGCCCGCGTGACGTCGAAGGTGTCGGTCGCGTAAAAGCCGTAATCCCTGTTGATGGACTTCACGCTGACGGGCGTCTGATCGCCGAAGGTATTGGCCGCGTACGAATTCTCCGGCGTATCGACGATCAGGCTTGATGGGAGTATGAGAAGCTGTGAATTGAGCACGCCGATTTGCGTACCGGTGTAGAAACTGACGGCGGCATAGTCAACGGTGGCGCCGGCGACAAACTGATTACCGTGCTCGAAGATCGGGTCGCTCGCGCTCGTCTGCAGGCTCGCACCGCGCCCATAGGTGTGGATCACCTCGAAATCATTCTCGCCAATGATCCGCGTTCCGCGCTGGGAGATATCGGGCAGCGTCTGTCCGGCGGCATTCATGAGCGGCGCAAGTCCGTCAGGCTGACACAAGATCTCCGGCGTGTTCGTGCAAGTTATGTAGCTCGTGTTGTTGCCGTTTAACACACCTTGATCGAACTGCCGATAGTAGGCTAATCCCTGCACCGACCATGCGTCAGTGAGCTCGAAGGTGCCGTTCAGGGTCACGAAGTTTAGGTCGTTGATGTTGTTCTGCGGACCTGTAAAGGTGAGTGCGCGGTTCATGGCGAGCTCCTGCACCGGCGCGGGACCTTGTCCGTTCAGGTCGTTGCTCGCTCGAGAGTAACCTAAGTCGAACGATGCCCGCTCGAAGTGCAGGCTCAGCACGCTGTACAGCTCGCGCACTCGATCCCACGAGAACTCGCGCCAGCCAACCGAATCCAATGCCTTGCCAGCAATGTAGAAGCCCCACGGCCCTGAATTCATCCCGAATTGCCCCAGCGCCGAGTGCAGTCCGTAAGAACCTCCGGATAGCTCCAGATAGTTGCCTGGATACGTGAAACCATTCTTCATGGTGACTGAGATGGCGCCGCCGAGCGCATTTAATCCATAAACGGGGCTTGAGCTGACCAGTTCCACCCGGTTGACGGCGATATCGGGAAACAGATCCCAGTTGACGGTGTCGCCGAAGGCTTCGTTGATGCGCACCCCGTTCTGATAGACGGCCAGTCCCTGCGGGGTGCCGAGCACCGGCGACGCCTCAAATCCGCGGTAAAGGATATTCGGCTGGAATGCATCATCGGCACCGTCGTTGACATTGATACTGCTGAGGTGGGAATTCAGCGCGCCGGTCAGACTGGCTGAACCTTCGCGCGACAAATCGCTAGCAGAAAGGACCTGCACGGTTCCGGAGACTCTGTCGAGGTCGATCGACGGTCCGGCAATTGCCGTAGCCGAGACGACGACCGTCGTCGGTGGGGGGCCATTGGCCACGCCATCGTCGGCCCTCGCGGCCGCAAGCGACAGCGAGATTGCGCATGATGGCAGAATAGCTACAAGGCGAAGTTGCGCCACCGCTGATCTCGTACTCGGCCTCGCTTGGAGATCGTGACACGAACCCGACCGGTCGTTCAGATCCACAAATATCTGAACCGCCTGCCAGGCCGCAAGCTGGCAGCAGGACGAGTGCTAAGACCAGCACTCTCCGGTTGGGCTCAGTTTCCGGGGAGTCGGAAGACCGTGACGGTAGTATTGGCGCCGCCAATTTCGGGAGCGAACAGGTTGTATGCCCCGACGATGCCCGAGACGACCGCCACGTTCTGCACGCCACGAGCGCGGTAGGTGACGACACCCCCACCGGCCGGACCACCCAGTTCACGCCGGAGCAACACCTCGCCCGATCTGGCGTTCAACGCAAGCAGATCGCCAGTCAATTCGGCCGTGAAGACCAGATCGCCTGCGCTCGTCGTGACGCCCGCTACCAGTGGCTTCGCGGCGTCGTAGCGCCACTTCTCATGACCAGTGGAAGCGTCGAACGCAGTGAGCCGTCCGCGGGCGGCTGACCAAGGTTCGAACTTGGTCTGGCCACCGATGTACGCACCATGGGAATGCTCCCTCTCCGGATCCGGAGGCGTCGTATCCTTGCTGAGTTCCGCACACCAGTCGGTAGCCGGAACAATCAGCAAGCTCTCCTTGGGGTAGTACGCGGAGCCGTTCCACTCTTCTCCCCCTAGAATTCCGGGGCAAACCCGCACAGGGGTCGTGCTTAGGGGAACATCGACGTTTACCCGATCGGTGAACGGCACGCTGTAGATGAGTTCCTTCGAATCCCGGTCCAGGAGCCGCAGCAATCCGTCCTTACCGGTGCTAGCGATCACATCGCGCATCGCCCCATTGATCGTTGTCTTGAACACCGGGGCAACGTGTGTGACATCGTAGTCATGTACGTCGTGGGGTACGAACTGGCGGTACCAGGCCAGATGGCCAGTCGCGGCATCGAGGGCAATCAGCGAATTCGTATAGAGGTTGTCCCCGGGGCGGTCATTGTCGTAGAGGTCGGGTGCCGCGTTGCCGCCGGGCACATAGAGCAGGTTCCTATGCACATCAAAGGACATCGGGGTCCACAGGTTGCCGCCGCCGTGTTTGCGAGAGGCGGGATCCGGCCCCCAGGTGTCAGCGCCCGGCTCGCCGTCAGCGGGGACGATGTTGAAACGCCACACTTGCTCGCCGTCCTCGATCCGAAACGCGCCCACCCAACCCTTCGCGGCCGACTCCGCCGCTGCCGGACCGATGTAGATCAGGTTGCCGTGCACCAGAGGCGCCATGCTGATCAAGTAGCCCTCCTTCGGGTCGGCGATCTGCTTTTCCCAAAGCGTATGGCCGTCCTTGGCATCGAGCGCCAGCAGATAGCCATCATTGGTCCCGCGAATGATCTTGCCGTCGGCAAGCGCCGCGCCCCGATGTGTGGTCAACCACGTACTTGCGTGGGGCGTCCAGGTGCTCGACCAGATCACATGGCAATCCGCGCCGTCGAGCGCGACGGTATAGCGGGCCGTCGTCAGGTACATCCTGCCCGCCGAAACGATCGGAGCGGTCTGTGACGGCCCTTTCTCGGGGAAAGAGTACGAGCAGACTTTGACGAGACGCGATACGTTCTTCGTCGTGATCTGCTTCAGAGGCGAGTAGCGGGTTCCCGCAAGGTCGTGATCGACGTACACCCAGTCGCCACCGCTCGAATCGGCGATGCCTTTGGGAGACGCCAAAACGTGCGGCGCGCCAAAGAAAAGGACAAACCCCACTGCCAGGATGCATGCTCTCTCCGGCCTCGCGCGTTGCACATTGCTCGCGGCCGCGTGACGCTGCCCGCCCGCTGGATACTGACAGGTTAGTGTAGGCATAGCTGCAGTCCCTCTGATTCGGCCCTCGGTACGCTGACGCCTGCGCAGCCCGCGAGTGACCGGTCGCGGAGTGTCGGCGAGCTCGCTCACGAGCTCAGACCGTAGGCCAGCGCCATGGCGCCGTTCATCTGCCTCAGGATATCGAGCTTGAATCGCAACACTTCGAGCGCGCGCTCTTGGGACGCGCGTGTCGTGAACCGCTCGAGCGTCGCGGCGAGTGCAAACTCAACGTCGCGCCCTGCGCGGCCGGCGCGCGTCTGGAAATACTCGAGCCCCGACGGATCGATCCACGGGTACTGCTGCGGCCAACGGTCGAGCCGTTGGCGGTCGACCTCGGGGCCGAAGACCTCGTTGAGCGAGGCACACACCGCCTCAGGCCAGGGCGCACAGCGCGCGAAGTTGACGTAGGCATCGACCGCGAAGCGCACGCCAGGCAGAACTCGTCTGAGGCTCTCCACTTCGTCACGCTCGAGACCCACCGCCACAGCCAGCCGCAGCCACGCCTCGATGCCGCCGGGATCGTCGCCGTAGCCGTCGTGGTCGAGGATGCGCTGCACCCAGTGGCGGCGCACCGCGCGCTCCCCGCAGTTGGCGAGAATCGCCGCATCCTTGATCGGGATGTTGACTTGATAGTAGAAGCGGTTGGCCACCCAGCCGCGCACCTGCTCGCGGGACGCCTTGCCGGAGCTCAGCATCACGTTGAACGGATGAGGGATGTCATAGGCCACCCGCTGCTCCCGAAGCCTCCGCTCAAACTCCGCTCGCTGCCACGGTGCTGCGGCCACGTCCCAACTGACTCAAACTACAAAGTTCGTCCCGCTCACGCGGGCTGACCTTGGTCAGGCCTTAGCGATTCGCCACGTACATGGTGATTTCCATGCCGAAGCGAAGCTCGGTAGCCTTCGGAGTTTCCCATTTCATTGCCGTTTCCTTTCATTCAGGGTGTGACTGAGAATCATGCGCGACGTGAGGCTTAAGCGAGCGGCACGCGCTAGCCTTTGGAGAACGCCTGTGAGGCCGCCAGGGTGTCGAGAGTCTCATGGAGTAACTTGATCTTGCCGTTCTCCGCGACCAGCACACCGGCGTAAGTCTGCCGATACATCTTGCCGGTAGCGGGGACCAGAGCTTCGACGTGGTATTCCGCCGCCACCTTGTCGGGGGTTCGGATGAAGTAGGTCAGATTCTTGAAGCGAAAATCCGGCACCTTGGCGAGGAGGCCGACGAGCAGCTTTTCGACTTCGGCGGGCCCTCTCGCATAAGCCTTGACCCACGGCAGTTCGAGCACACCGTCCTCGGCAAACTGAGACGCCGAGACTTTGGGTGTCGCGACGTTGTTCAGATAGGCTTCAAGCAGTTCGCTGGCAGATTTCATCAGACTTCCTTCAGGAGGTTAGCGACTCGGCCTATCACTGGAGCTTGAAGACGAGGATCGTCCCGCCCTGGGGCACGATCGTCGTGGTTTTGTTGATCTTGTCGAGGCCGTTTTGAAGGCCGCGCGCGTCAAGATCCCAGCCCGTCGTCACGGCAACATACTGTTCCCCGTCGACCGCAAATGAGGTGGGAACGCCGATAGCGCCGGACGGCAGCGGGAAGCTCCACAATTGCTCACCAGTGCGGGCGTCAAACGCTCTAAACAAGCGATCCGGAGTCCCGCCGGCGAACAGGATGTCCCCGCCCGTGACCAGAAGTGGAGACCAGAGCAGGGTCTTGAAATTGTGCTGCCAAACTCGCTTGCCGGTGTTGAGGTCCCACGCCTGCAGTTCTCCGAGGTGATCCGAGGCGCCGGCGCCCGTACGGACCGAGCCGAAAATGCTGTCGATGTCGTACCCCACATAAAACCCCTTGGACTCAAGTTCTGGGACCTTTCCTTTTGGCAGGTACGCGCAGATGTTGTCGTTCGCCGGGACGTAGAACAGTTTCGTCTGCGGGCTCCACGCCTCCGGGGGCCAGTCTTTGCCGCCACCAATGCTCGGGCAGAACTCCGCGCCCTGATGCGCCCCCGGTCGCTTGGACTCATCGACCGTGGGACGACCGGTCTTCGGGTCAATTGACGTAAAGACGTTGTTATTGGCGAACGGGAAGGCGTGCAGGAACTTGAGGCGATCGCGATCTAAGACCCAGAGGTAGCCGTTCCGACCCGCGTGCGTGGCCGTCTTCGTGAGTTTCCCGTCGACCTCTGTGTCGATCAGGAGAGGCGCCGAGACTTCATCCCAGTCCCAGCTATCGTGCGGGGTGTACTGGTGATAGCTCTTGAGCTTGCCGGTGTCAGCGTCGAGAGCCAGCGTCGAGTCCGTGTAGAGATTGTCGCCGGGCCGGTCGTCGCCGACCCACGGACCCGGATTCCCCGTACCCCAGTAGGTCGTGTTGGTAGCGGGGTCATAGACCCCCGTTATCCAGGTCGACCCGCCCCCTCGTCTGTAGGTCTCGCC
>Ga0307472_100000645_pt1 | contig 12489 bp, 9 predicted proteins | sample atmos_gasesAM5C__2_FD_204582 | JGI IMG/M metagenome (GOLD analysis project Ga0307472, IMG submission 204582) | Hardwood forest soil microbial communities from Morgan-Monroe State Forest, Indiana, United States - atmos_gasesAM5C_05 | ecosystem: Environmental > Terrestrial > Soil > Temperate... | reverse complement strand
CAGGTCGTCGAGGCTCTTATGCAGCGACGCTGGAAGCGGCACTCCCTTGCTGCGGCGCTCGAGCAGCTTTGCGTGGCTCTGCTCGCCTGGCAGCCAGATGCGCGCGACGCCCGGCAGGCGCGGTGAGTTGCGGATGTCGCGTACCGCGACGTCGATCGCGCGCTTGAACTCGGCCACCGGCGAGAACGCCTCGATCGATACCGCCATGATCGCCTGCCCGGTATTGGTCACCACCTCCGGCTTCTTGTTGAAGTCGATGACGTCGCGGCCGAAAGCGGCGCGGTTGAGCGTGCCGGCGAGCAGGCCGATGATGAGCGAGAGCGCGTAGCCCTTGTACTCTCCGATCGGCAGCAGATGACCCTCGTCGGCGCGCTTGGCGTCGGTGAGCGGTTTGCCCTCGCGATCGATCATCCATCCGACCGGCATCGGCTCGTTGCGCGCGGCCTTGAGGCGCACCTTGCCGTAGGCCGCGACGGTGGGCGCCATGTCCATCACCACCGGCGGCTCCTCGAGCGCGGGGATCGCGACCGCGATCGGATTGGTGCCGAGCAGGACTTCGCTGCCGCCCCAGGGCGGCAGGTGGTTGTTGCTGCCGACGGCGAAGTAGAGCCCGATCATGTCGTGGGCGAGGGGCATCATGGTATAGAGCGCCGCCGGTCCGGCATGATTGCTCATGCGCACGCCGACCCAGGCGACGCCGGTCTTCTTCGCCTTCTCGATCGCGGTCATGGCGGCGATGCGCATGGCGAGATGGCCCATGCCGTTGTCGCCGTCGACCAGTGCGGTGCCGGGACGCTCCTCGATGATCCGCACGCGCGGCCGCGGATTGATGCCGCCGGCCTTGATGCGCTTGATGTAGGTCGGGATGCGAATGACGCCGTGGGTGTCGCTGCCGCGCAGGTCGGCCTCGGTGATGAGTTCGGCGATCACGGCGGCATCCTGCGCCGGCACGCCGGCGGCGGCGAAGGCCCGGGCGATGAAGGTTTGTAGCTTGTCGGCGGGCAGGCGCGGGGGGTCGCTGTCCTTGTCGGTCATGCGTGCGTCCTTGCGGGTGGCGCGAGCGCGCGGCGGGAGGGATCGCAACAGGCGCGGGTTGCCGCGTCAAGGCGTTGACATCACCGGCCGACGCGACCTCATTGGCGCAGGCCGGAGCCCGTCGTGGCGCGGTAGACAAGGGCCCGGATATCGGGGATGGTCGGAGCCTGCCGCCGGCGACAGGACCGTGCAAGTCGGCTCTCGCCGCCTTGCGCAACATATGACGAAGTCAGCGCGAAAGGAGACGCCGAGTTATGCCGTTTCCCCGGGCTTCCAAGGCCCTGAGCCGTTACACCGTCCTCGACCTCACCCGGGTCCGTTCGGGCCCCACCTGCGTGCGCCAGCTCGCCGACTGGGGGGCCAACGTCATCAAGATCGAGTCGCCGCCCCACCTCGAAACCGGCGAACCGCCCGGCGGTCCGCGCGAGGGACCCGACTTCCAGAACCTGCACCGCAACAAGCGCAGCATCACCCTCAACCTCAAGTCGCGTGAGGGTCTCGCCGCCTTCAAACGGCTGGTGAAGAAGGCCGACGTGGTGGTCGAGAACTTCCGGCCCGACGTCAAGAAGCGTCTCGGCATCGACTACAAGGATCTCGCCAGGATCAACCCGCGCATCGTCTACGGCAGCATCTCGGGCTTCGGACAGAGCGGTCCTTATGCGACGCGCCCGGGCTTCGACCAGATCGCGCAGGGCATGGGCGGCCTGATGTCGATCACCGGCCTGCCGGGCCAGGGCCCGGTGCGCGTCGGCATTCCGGTCGCCGACCTGGCCGCCGGATTGTTCTGCGCGCTCGGCATCATGGTCGCGCTGCTCGAACGCGAGACATCGAACAAGGGTCAACACGTGCAGACGTCGCTGCTCCAGGCGCAGGTCTTCATGCTCGACTTCCAGGCCGCGCGCTGGCTGATGAAGGGCGAAGTCGCCAAGCAGGCCGGCAACAATCATCCGACCAGCATCCCGACCGGCGTGTTCAAGACCGCCGACGGCCACATCAACATCGCCACGACCGGCGGGAGGATCTGGGAGCGGTTCTGCAGCGCGCTCGAGGCGCCTGCGCTGCTCGACAACCCCGACTACGCCAGCAGCGGGTCGCGCTCGAAGAACCGCGACGCACTCAACGCCGAGATCGACCAGTACACGGTGAAACGCACCAGCGGCGATTGGGTCGAACGCTTCAATGCCGCCGGCGTGCCGTGCGGACCGATCTATTCGATCGACCAGATGTTCGACGATCCGCAGGTCAAGCATATCGGCATCGCGCAATCGGTGGCACGCAAGGATAAAAAGAAGCTGACCATGGTCGGCCAGCCGGTGACGCTTTCCCGCACGCCGAACCGGCTCGCGGCCGCGCCGCCGGAACTGGGCCAGCACACGACTGCGGTGCTCAAGGAATTCGGCTTCAGCGCCAAGGACATCGCCGCTCTGCGCAAGGCGCAGGCGATCTGAACACCGTGGCCGCGAGACCAAGGACGAACGACATGCCGCAAACCGATAACATGCTGTCGCGCAAGGAAGGCGGCGTCGGCTATCTGATCTTCAACAATCCCGAGCGCCACAATGCGGTGTCGCTCGACATGTGGGACGCCGCGACCCGCATCCTCGACGACTTCGGCCACGACAAGGCGGTGCGCGTCGTGGTCGTCACCGGGGCGGGCGGCAAGGCGTTCATTTCCGGTGCCGACATTTCGCGCTTCGGCGCCGAACGATCGACCGAAGAAGCCGTCGCGCGCTACAACGCCAGCGTCGCGCAGGCCAACAATACGTTCTACGACTTTCCCAAGCCGACCATCGCCATGATCAACGGCTATTGCATCGGCGGCGGGCTCGGTCTTGCCGTGTGTTGCGACCTGCGCATCTGCTCCGACAAATCCAAGTTCGGCATTCCCGCGGCCAAGCTCGGCCTCGGCTATGGCTTCCCCGGCATCAAGCGGCTCACCGACGTGGTCGGGCCCGCTTTCGCCAAGGAAATCTTCTTTACCGCGCGCCAGTTCGACGCCGAGGACGCGCGCGTCATGGGCCTGGTCAACCGGGTGGTGCCGGAAGCCGAGCTCGAGAGCTTCGTGAAGACCTACGCCGACACGATCGCGTCCAATGCGCCGCTCACGGTGAACACGGCCAAATATATCATCGGACAGGCCGTCACCGACGAAGCCAGGCGCGACCTCGGGCGCGCCGCGGCCATGGTGCAGCAGTGCTTCGAGAGCAAGGACTATGTCGAGGGCCGCACCGCCTTCATGGAGAAGCGCAAGCCGGTGTTCACCGGAACCTGAAGCCACCGAGCGGCCAGCGGGCTAGCGACGACGAGCGGCCTGCGACCAAGTGGGGAAGCGCACGGCCGGCGCGGTGTTGATATCCTGACATGGCGCAAGACCGTTGAGAAAAGCCGCGTGAAAACCAGTGTGGTGGATTTGAAGTTGCTACGATGTTGCAGTACCGACCGCATAGTCACTTCAAATCTAGAAACCACATGAGAATCATAAACTTGCTAGGGTCGCTCTGATTCCGACGTTCGTATCAGCAGGCGCCGCGAGGGCTACGAACTTCGGAATCGGGACGCTCGCGATTTGGGCTGGGAGGAGCAAAGGTGGCGTCCGTCGAATTGCGTGGCCTGACGAAGCACTACGGCGCGCTCGCCGTCGTGGACAACGTGTCGCTGACGATCGATCACGGTCTCCTGGTGTGCCTGCTCGGGCCATCGGGCTGCGGCAAAACCACGACCCTGCGGCTGATCGCCGGCTTCGTCGAGCCGAGCGCAGGCGAGGTCTCAGTGGGCAGCCGCGTCGTGTCCTCGCCGACGCGCACGCTGCCGCCCGAGCAGCGCAACATGTCGATGATCTTCCAGAGCTATGCGCTGTGGCCGCACATGACGGTGGCGGAAAACGTCGCCTACGGCCTCACGCTGCGCAAGATCGATCGCGCGACGATCGCCAAGAAGGTCGCCGGCATCCTCGCGACCACCAAGCTTGACGTCCTGGCCGAGCGCTATCCCGGCGAGCTGTCGGGCGGCCAGCAGCAGCGCGTCGCGCTCGCCCGCGCGCTCATCGTCGAGCCGGAAACGCTGCTGCTCGACGAGCCGCTGTCGAACCTTGACGCCAATCTGCGCGAGGAGATGCGCTTCGAGGTCCGCCGTCTGCACGACGAATACCGCTACACCACCGTCTATGTCACGCACGATCAGTCGGAAGCGATGACCACCGCCGACCTCATTGCAGTGATGAATCTCGGCCGCATCGAACAGGTCGGTCCGCCAGAAGAGATCTACGATCGTCCGCGCTCGGAATTCGTCGCGCGCTTCATCGGATCGAGCAATGTGGTGAAGGGCAAGGTGCTTGACGCCGAGCGGATTTCGCTGGCCGGCGTGCCCTTGCGGTGCACCGGCGGAACGCTCGCGCCGGGCGGGGAGGGTGCGATCTCGATCCGTCAGCACGACATCGCGCTCTATGCTGCGAAACCGGCGGAACCCACCGAGAACGTCGTTGCGGCGACGGTGACGCGCAACATCTTTCTCGGCAACAGTCGCGACTATGTGGTCGAGACTGCCGACGGCATTCAGCTGCGCATCGTCACCTCGCCGGGCGACAGCATTGCCCGGGGCAGCAGCGTATTCATCCACCTTCCACCGGAGCGGTGCCGGGCGCTGGTCGGGTGATGCCAGTGCGTCCGGGCACGAACCACGGACCGATCATGCAGGGAGACGACGCCGATGCGGGCAAGGTCATTCTCCAGACGTGACGTCGTCAAGGCGTCGACGGCGTTCGCGGCGACGAGCGTTTTCGCATCCCCGATCCGGGCCGCCGCGCCCGAGCCGACGGTGGTCACGCCTGAGCTGATCGAAGCGGCGAAGAAGGAAGGCAAGGTCGTCTGGTACACCTCGGTCGACTTGCCGCTCGCCGAGAAGATTGCCAGGTCGTTCGAAACGAAATATCCCGGCATCGCCATGCGGGTCGAGCGCACCGGCGCCGAGCGCGTGTTCACCCGCATCGCCCAGGAATACGGCAGCCGCATCTATGCGGTCGACGTGGTCAACTCATCCGATGCCGCGCATTTCGTGGTGTGGAAGCGCGACGGGCTCCTCGCGCCGTTCGTGCCTGAGGACGTTGCCAAGCATTTCCCGGCCGAGCACAAGGACCCTGACGGCCTATTCGCCAGCTTCCGCGTCTATCTCTGCGTGATCGGTTACAACACCAATCTGGTGAAGGCGCACGAAGCGCCGAAGAGCTTTGCTGATCTGCTCGATCCCAAATGGGTCGGCAAGATCGTCAAGGCACATCCCGGCTACAGCGGCACCATCCTCACCGCGACCTATCAGACCGCGCGCGACCTCGGCTGGTCCTATTTTGAGAAGCTTGCCCAGCAGAAGGTCCTGCAGGTGCAATCCTCGTCCGATCCGCCCAAGAAGCTCGCGCTCGGCGAGCGAGCGATCATGGCCGACGGAATCGAGTACAGCATGTTCCAGATGAAGGAGGCCGGCCAGCCGGTCGAGATCGTCTATCCGACCGAGGGGACGCCGATCATCGTCGGGCCCAATGGCGTGTTCAAGAACGCGCCCAATCCCAATGCGGCGCGGCTGTTGCAGAGCTACATGCTCTCGGCCGAATGCCAGCAGCTCAATATCGATGTCGGCGGCCTGCGCTCGGCCCACGCCCTCACCAAGGAGAAGGCGGGGCGCAAGCCGCTGTCGCAGATCAAGATCATGAAGGACGATCCGGCGGCGGTCGAAAAGGAAAGCGAAGAGATCAAGGCGCACTATACGCGCATCTTCCGGGTGTAGGATGCGAGAAAGCGAAAACAAGAAAAACACAAGGCAGGAAGATACGGACATGCGAGGGAGCGGACTTTCACGACGCGACGTTCTGAAGGGTTCGGGTGCCTTGGCGGTGTCGGCGGTGTCGTCGGTCACGGCGGCTGCGCCCGCGGCGTCGACGGTGACGCCTGAGTTGATCGAGGCGGCGAAGAAGGAAGGCAAGGTTATTTACTACACCTCGATCGACCTGCCGGTCGCCGAGAAGATCGCAAAATCGTTCGAGGCGAAGTATCCGGGCATCGCCGTGCGGGTCGAGCGCACCGGAGCCGAGCGCGTGTTCCAGCGCATCAGCCAGGAATATTCGAGCCGCATCTACGCCGTCGACGTGGTCAACTCGTCGGATGCCGCGCATTTCATCGTGTGGAAACGCGACGGCATCCTGGCGCCGTACGTTCCGGAAGATGTCGCAAGATTTTATCCGGCCGAGCACAGCGACGCGGACGGCCTGTTCGCCAGCTTCCGCGTCGGTCTGAGCGCGATCGGCTACAACACCGCCCTGGTGAAGCCGCAGGAGGCGCCGAACAGTTTCGCCGATCTGCTTGATCCCAAATGGGCGGGCAAGTTGGTCAAGGCGCATCCGGGATACAGCGGCACGATCATGACGGCGACCTTCCAGATCGCCCGCGACCTCGGCTGGGACTATCTGGAAAAGCTTGCCAAGCAACGGGTCATGCAGGTCCAGTCGGCGTCGGACCCACCCAAAAAGCTCGCGCTCGGCGAACGTTCCGTCATGGCCGACGGCAACGAATACAATCTGTTCCAGATCAAGGAGGCGGGCGGACCGGTCGACATCGTCTACCCGAGCGAGGGCATTCCGATCATCGTCGGTCCCAACGGCATCTTCAAGAACGCGCCCAACCCCAATGCCGCGCGGCTGTTCCAGTCCTACTGTTTCACTGCCGAATGCCAGCAGCTCGTGCACGACGTCGGCGGGCTGCGATCGATGCATCCGCAGGTCAAGGAGAAGAGCGGCCGCAAGCCGTTCCGCGACATCAAGACCATGAAGGAAGATGCCGAGGGGGTCGAGAAGGCCAGCGAGGACATAAAGGCTCGCTACAGCCGGTTGTTCAAGGTGTGACGGGCGAAACAGAGGGGCGGCGAGCGAGAAGGACACCGTGATGATGAATGCCATAGTCTCAAGGCGCACGCTGCTAGCCGGAACCGCGGCCACGGCGGCAAGCGTGTTCGCTGCCCCGCTGCGGGCGCAGGCGCCGGCAGCCGAGGCCATTACGCCGGCGCTGATCGAAGCGGCGAAGAAGGAAGGCAAGGTCGTCTGGTACACGTCGATCGACCTGCTGCTCGCCGAGAAGATCGCAAAATCGTTCGAGGCGAAGTATCCCGGCGTCGCCGTGCGCGTCGAGCGCACCGGCGGCGAGCGCGTGTTTCAGCGCATCGGCCAGGAATATGCGAGCGGCATCCACGCCGTCGACGTGGTCAACTCGTCGGATTCGGCACACTTCATCGTGTGGAAACGCGACGGCATTCTCGCGCCCTATGTGCCGGAGGACGTGGCGCGCTACTATCCCGCCGAGCACAAGGACCCGGACGGCATGTTCGCGAGCTTCCGCGTGTGGCTCAGCGTCATCGGCTACAACACCAATCTGGTGAAACCGGAGGAGGCGCCGAAGAGCCTTGCTGATCTGCTCGATCCGAAATGGACGGGCAAGATGGTCAAGGCGCACCCGGGCTACAGCGGCACGATCATGACCGCGACGTTCCAGATCTCGCGTGACCTCGGCTGGGAGTATTTCGAGAAACTGGCCAAGCAGAAGGTCATGCAGGTGCAGTCCTCGACCGATCCGCCCAAGAAGCTCGCACTCGGCGAACGCGCGGTCATGGCCGACGGCAACGAGTACAACATGTTCCAACTCAAGGAGGCAGGTCAGCCGGTCGAGATCGTCTACGCCACCGAAGGCTCGCCGGTCGTGATCGGTCCCAACGGCATCTTCAAGGATGCGCCGAATCCGAATGCTGCCCGCCTGTTCCAGAGCTACAGCTTCACTGCGGAATGCCAGCAGCTCATCATCGACGTCGGCGGGCTGCGCTCGATGCATCCGGCGGCCAAGGAAAAGCCCGGCCGCAAGCCGTTCCGCGACATCAAGGTGATGAAAGATGACGCTGCTGCGGTCGAGAAAATGGGCGAAGAGATCAAGGCGCGCTACAGCCAGATCTTCAAGGTCTGACGAGGCACCACGCGAGACGACGGCTTGAGCAGCGAGGCTACGACATGAAGGCCGCAACATTCACGCGACGTGTATTGCTCAAGGGGGCGGCCACGACGGCGGTCGGCCTTTATGCCGCGCCGCTGCGCGCGGCCCCGCCCGAGGCCGCTGCCATCACCCCCGCCTTGGTCGATGCGGCGAAGAAGGAAGGCAAGCTCGCCTTCTACACCGCCATGGACCTGCCCGTGGCCGAGCGGTTCGCCAAGACGTTCGAGGCGAAATTTCCCGGCATCACCGTGCGCGTCGAACGATCGGGCTCGGAGCGCGTCTTTCAGCGCATCGGGCAGGAGATGGAGAGCCGCATCTACGCGGTTGACGTCGTCAACAGTGCGGACGCCGCCCATTTCATCGCCTGGAAGCGCAGCGGCTGGCTCGCGCCCTACCTGCCGGAAGAGGTGGCGCGCCATTTCCCGGCCGAGCACTACGACCCCGACGGGCTCTACGTCACGACGCGGGTGTGGCTGTCTTCGCTCGGCTACAACACCACGCTGGTGAAGCCGCAGGACGCGCCGACAAGCTTTGCCGATCTCCTCGACCCCAAATGGATGGGCAAGATGGTCAAGGGTCATCCCGCCTATAGCGGCACCATCATGACCGCGACCTATCAGATCACGCGCGACCTCGGCTGGGAGTATCTCGAAAAGCTCGCCAGGCAGAAGGTGATGCAGGTGCAGTCGTCGACCGACCCGCCCAAGAAACTCGCGCTCGGCGAGCGCGCGATCATGGCCGACGGCAACGACTACAATCTGGTCCAGCTCAAGGAGGCGGGCCAGCCGGTCGAGCCGATCTATCCGAGCGAAGGCACGCCGCTGGTCACGGGACCGAGCGGCGTGTTCAAGTCGGCGCCCAGCCCCAACGCGGCGCGGCTGTTCCACAACTGGCTGTCGTCGCGCGAAGGCCAGCAGCTGCTGGTCGATTTCGCCCGCCAGCATTCGGTTCATGCCCAGGTCGTGGAAAAGCCAGGCCGCAAGAAGCTGTCCGAGATCAAGCTGATGAAGGACGACCCCGCCGCGGTCGAGAGGCTGAGCGAGGAGATCAAGACGCGCTATTCTCAGATATTCCGTGTATAGGTTTGCCCGATCATGAATTCGTCGAAAAGCATTGCTGTTGCCACGCCCGCCGAGCGTCGTGGTTTCCGCTTCGATATGACGTGGCCAATCCTGATCGGATTTGCCCTGGTGCTGATCGCGCTGGTCGTGTTGCCGATGTCGTGGCTGGTCTACTTCAGCCTGACCGATCGCGCCGGCAACCTCACGCTCGGTAACTTCGCCCAGCTCGTCACCAATCCGACGTTCCTTGACCCGTTGATCACCACGGTGATCCTGGCAACCAGCGCGAGCGCCATCTGCTGTGTGTGCGCGGCGCCGATGGGATGGCTCGTTTCGCGCACCGACATGCCGCTGCGGCGCACCGTACGCGCGCTGGTGACGGCGTCGTTCGTCACCCCGCCGTTCCTCGGTGCCATCGCCTGGGAACTGTTGGCGGCGCCCAATAGCGGCCTGCTCAACAAGGCCTACCGTGCGCTGACCGGCGCGCCGCAGGACGAGGCTCTATTCAACATCTACTCGATGGGCGGGTTGATCTTCGTCATCTCCTGCTACACGTTTCCCTATGTGTTCGTGCTGGTCGCCAATTCGCTCGACCGCATTCCCGGCGATCTCGAGGACGCCTCGTCGATCCTCGGCGGCCGCACCTGGACCACGGCGCGGCGGGTGACGATCCCGCTCGCCATGCCGGCGTTGCTCGCCGGCGCGCTGGTCGCATTCCTCCAGGCGATGACTCTGTTCGGCTCGCCCGCGATCCTCGCGCTGCCGGCCGGCTTCCACACCATGACCACCAAGATCTGGAGCCTGTTCCAGTATCCGCCCAAGCCGGAGCTCGCCGCCGCCGCCTCGCTGCCGCTGCTGGTGTTGACGGTGCTTCTTCTGCGTGCCGAGCATCTCATCCTGGGCCGGCGCGGCTATTCCGTCGTCGGCGGCCGGCAGGGCAGTCCACGCGTCGTTCAGCTTGGCGCATGGAAATGGGTCGCGCTCGGCCTCGCCTTCGTCGTGCTGCTCAACCCGGTGTTCCTACCATACGGTGCACTGCTCAATGCGGCGTTCTCGAAAGTGCCCTCGCAGTTCATCTGGTTCGACAATCTCACTCTGCACAACATCGAATTCGCCTTCTTTGAATTGTCGGCCACCAAACTCGCCTTCAAGAACACGTTCATCCTGTGCACGCTTGCAGCGACCATTGGCACCGTCCTGGCGCTGGTGATCTCCTATCTCACCTCGCGGCAGGCGATCACCGGCTGGCGCGCGCTCGGCTTCCTCGCCACCGCGCCGGTCGCGGTGCCAGGCATCGTGCTCGGCGTCGGCCTGTTCCTCACCTACACGCGACCGCCATTCGTGCTCTACGGCACGCTGTGGATCCTGCTGGTCGCCTTCGTCACCATCGCCCTGCCGTCGGCCTATCAGCAGATGCAGTCGGCGTTCCGCTCGGTGCATACCGATCTCGAGGAGGCGAGCCGCATCCTCGGTGCCACGCGCTTGACGACGCTCGGCCGCATCACCGCGCCGCTGTTGCGCACCAGCGTGATCGCTACCTGGTGCTTCATCTTCGTCGGCGTCATCCGCGAATTGTCGGCGGCGATCATGCTGTTCACGTCGGAGACCAAGGTGATCTCAGTCCTGATCTTCGACCTCAACGAGAGCGGCGACCTCGGCGCCATCGCCGTCCTCGGTCTGATCATGCTCGCCGTCACCTTCGCCGTGGTGGTCGCAGCCAACCGCATCCCCGGCTTCGGCGGCGGCATCCGCTTCCGCAATACCTGATCCTGGTCGGCGGATCATTGCCATGAACGCACCTCTTCCCGCGGTCTCCGTCGCCGAGCACTTGGCCGACCGCATCCTGGCGCTCGATCCGGCGCGGCTGCCCGCCGCGGTGCGGACGAAATGCGAGGACCTTGTGGTCGATGTGATTGGCTTGTGCCTCACGGCGCGCAACGAGGACTACGTCAAGAGCGCGCTCGGCGGCTGGGACGACGACGGCCCGTGCACGGCGATCGGCCATGCTCGCACGCTCAGCGCGGCTGGCGCCGCCTTTGTCAACGGCACCGCGGCGCATGGCGAGGACTTCGACGACACGTTCGAGGGCGGACCGGTGCATGCCGGCGCCGTCATCGTGCCGGCGGTGCTCGCGGCCTGCGAGCGCCACCGCCCCGACGGGCGTGCGGCGCTGCTCGGCATCGCCGTCGGCGTCGAGACCATCTGCCGGCTGAGCCTGGTGACGCCCAAGATGCTGCACAAGGCCGGCTTCCATCCGACCGCGGTCCTCGGTGCCATGGCGGCGGCGGCCGGCGTGGCGACGTCGCTCGGGCTCGATCGCCGCGGCATCGTCGATGCGCTCGGCATCGCCGGCAGCATGGCGGCCGGGATCATCGAATATCTCGCCGAGGGGGCATGGACCAAGCGCCTCCATGCCGGCTGGGCGGCACAATCCGGCCTGCGCGCCGCGCTGCTGGCCAACCACGGCTTTAACGGCCCACGCACGGTGTTCGAGGGCACGCACGGCCTGTTCCACGGCTTCGCCAACACCACCGAGGGCAACTACGACGCACTCACCGGCGACTTCGGCCAGCGCTGGGTGACCGAGACGCTGGCATTCAAGCCCTATCCGTGCGGGACCATGACGCACCCTTATATCGACTGCGCGCGTCGACTCGCCGCACGTGGCGTCAAGGCCGGCGACATCACGGAGATGGTGTGCGAGGTCGGCGAGGGGACTGTGCACCGGCTGTGGGAGACGCTGGCCGACAAGCAGCGGCCGCCAAACGGCTATGCCGCAAAGTTCTCGACGCCCTACTGCATTGCCGCCGGCTTCGTGCGCGGCAACGTCGGCCTGGGCGATTTCACCGATGCGGCGGTCACGGATGCGGCCGTGCTCGCGCTCGCCGGCAAGGTGCGTTACGTGATCGATCCCGACAATCCCTATCCCGACAATTTCACCGGCCACATCCGCGTGGTGATGACCGACGGGACCGTAGTCGAGGAGCGCCAGCCGCATCTGCGCGGCGGCGCGCACGAGCCGCTGACGCGCGGCGACATCGAGGACAAATTTTTACTCGCCGCCGGTCACGGCGGCTGGACTGCGGGCAAGAGCGACGCGGCGCTCATGCTCGCGCGTCAGCTTTTCGACGGCCGCATTGATCTCAAACCGCTTCGTGGGTGAACGACCTATGGCTGGAGCTCGCAAGGAACTGGAAGGGCGCGTCGCGATCGTCACCGGCGCCGGCCGCAACATCGGCCGCGGCATCGCGCTCGAATTGGCGGCGGGCGGCGCATGCGTCGTCGTCAACGTGCGCTCGAACCTGGTGCAGGCGCAGCAGGTGGCGAGCGAGATCGAAGCAGCCGGCGGCCAGGCGCTTGCCGTCACCGGCGACGTC
>Ga0307472_100000643_pt1 | contig 12537 bp, 6 predicted proteins | sample atmos_gasesAM5C__2_FD_204582 | JGI IMG/M metagenome (GOLD analysis project Ga0307472, IMG submission 204582) | Hardwood forest soil microbial communities from Morgan-Monroe State Forest, Indiana, United States - atmos_gasesAM5C_05 | ecosystem: Environmental > Terrestrial > Soil > Temperate... | reverse complement strand
CCACCGTCCCGGCGGGAAACGCCGTCCCCACGGTCAGGGTGAGCGGCTGGCCGGGGCTCCACGTTCCGGCGTCATTGTTGTTGTTGTTTCCGTTGCTCGAGCTGCAGCCGGCAAGAGCGCCGGCCAGGGCAACGAGGAGCAGTGCACGGCGAAGCGGTCTCTTGTTCATCGGGCTCGGGTCACCGGGTGTTGCAGGGGAGGCCGGCCGCCTCGGACTGCGGGCGCTCGAACACCGCGGTGGTGCGCGGCGCCACGTGGAACTTGCCTGAAGTGGTCACGTTCCAGTCGGCCCGGTTTCCGAGTAGCGGATCGCCGGAGAGCGCCGCAGGCACGTGGAAGGTGTCCCCGGCCGCGGTTCCAGGGATTGTCACGTCCTGGGCGGTGATGCCCGCGTTGACGATGACCACCAGCCCGCTACGAGTCGAGTCGAGGTCGGCGCCGGCACAGGCTGCGTCGCTGATCGTCATCACCAGCAGCGCCGGAGTCTGGTTCGGTCCGGAGTACGGATCCGGGAAGTCCACTCGCTTCATCACGTCAGCGGCGGTCTGGAGCCTGAACAGCGGTGAGGCCTTGCGGAGCGCGAGCATCGCCTGGAAGTGGGTGGACATCTTGGTGATGTCTGCGGCCGCCGGGGCGATGCTGGTGTCGGCGAAGATCGGGCGGATGGTGGGCCAGTTGCCCGAGTCCTTGCCGGAGTTGGGCAGGCCGCTCTTCCACCCGTTGGAGGTCCCGGTCCAGTCGACCCGGTTGAACCAGTCACCGGAGTCGTAGCTGTCGTGCTCCATCGACTTGCTGCGGAGCAGGTCGTCGCCCATGTGGAAGAAGCGGACGCCCTGTCCGAGCAGGACGACGTCCATGGCCTGCGCCACCGCGCGCACCCGGTCGTCCATCGACCTCCCGGTGGGCAGCTTGTACTGCACGATGTCCCAGAGGATCTGGTTGTCGTGCGAGGAGACGTAGTTGATCGTCTCCTGAGGATCCGAGGTGTAGGCCGCGGGCTTCCCTCCGTAGCCGATGCCGGCAGCGGCGATGGCGTTCCCCGTCGTGGTGTTTGCGGGCACGATCCGGAAGTTCGCCAGACCGCCGGCCATCCCGATCTTGATCAGGTCCAGGGCGTGGTTGAGCGCGTCCAGGTTGGCCGGGGTCGCCGCGGTCAGCTCGTTCGGGTCAGTGTAGAGGCCGCTGGAGAAGCCCTGGTTCTTGCGAAGATCGGACGCGGAATCGAATGGCCCTCCCCCGCGTGCCCCGTCGCGAAGGCGGTCGTTGAAGGTCCCGATGCCGGTCCCACCCATCTTGAGCTGGATGGCTGCGACGCCCCGCCCGTTGTTGGTCATCTCGCCGACCTCCCAGCCCTCGCCGTAGAGGTAGATGCTGGGATCGATCGCCGCCAGCGCATCGCGGACATGGATCATGTTGTCCTTGAGGTGCAGGCCCATCAGGTCGAAGCGGAAGCCGTCGATCTTGTAGTCGCGCGCCCAGCGCTCGAGTGTGTCGATCATCAGCTTCTCCATCATCACGTGCTCGCTGGCGGTGTTGGCGCAGCAGGACGAGTTGAGGACGAAGCCAGTGGTGGGATCGAGGCGGTGGTAGTAGCCGGGGACGATCTTGTCGAGCACCGACTTGTCGCCCACCCCCGCGGCGTTGGTGTGGTTGTAGACCACGTCCATCACCACCCGGAGCCCGGCGGCGGCGAGTCCCTGCACCATCTGCCGGAACTCGCGGATCTTCGCCGCTCCCTCGGCGGTGGAGGCATAGCTTCCCTCCGGCGCGCCGTAGTGGAACGGGTCGTAGCCCCAGTTGAAGGCGTCGAGTCCATAGAGGTACGAGGCGATGAGCTGTTGCTGATCCGAGTCGCCGGCGTAGCTCTGGTAGGCGGCGAGGATGGGCATGTTTCCGAACTGGGTGCAGGTCGCGGTGGGAACGGCGGAGTTCTTCGCGCAGAGGTCGGAGAACGGCTGGTCGATGTCCACCCGCTGTGTCGGGTCCTCGTTCACCGTGGCGAAGTCGAACGCCGGCATCAGGTGGAAGTGGGTGAGACCGGCGCTGGCCAGGTCGTGGAGGTGCTTCATCCCGTTGGAGCCGGACTCGGTGAAGGCGAGGTACTTGCCGCGGTTCGCCGCCGAGACGGTCGAGTCGAGGGCGCTGAAGTCGCGGATGTGCCCCTCGTAGACCACGATGTCCTCGGGCGCGGCGAGGGCGGGCTTGCTGAGCGAGTCCCAGTTCAGGGGCTTGGTCGCCGGATCCGACAGGTCGATGAGCTGCCCCCACAGCCCGTTGCTGTCGAGGTTCACCGCGTAAGGGTCGGTCACCGTCAGGTGCTCGATGCGTCCGGTGGCCGGGTGGTACACGGTGATCTCGAACCGGTAATACATCTCGTACCAGGCCGAGGTGCCGGTGGCCGACCAGACGCCGGTCGCGTCCTCGGTCATGTCCACCGCGGCAATCTCGGTCTTGGTGGCGTCGGCGACGTGTAGCTTCACCACCTGCGCAGTGGGCGCCCAGAGGCGCACGGTGGGCGTGTTCGGCGTATCGAAGGCCACGCCCAGCGGGCCGCTGTAGGCCCAGAGCGCGTCGATGGCCCATGCGGTCTGCACCTGCGTCGCGGCAAAGACACTCCCGTCAGACTTCCGCGCGATCGCCACCAGCTGTCCCTTGAGGGCGTCCTGCACCTTGGAGGCGTCCGCGGGATCGATGGTGAAGGCGTGCCACGCCGTGCCCCCGGTGTTCAGGTACGGGGCCTTGGCCAGCACCTCGGGCGGAAGCCCGCTCGCGCTCGGCGTCAGGGTGATGGTCTGCCCGCCGCTGATGTTCGTCCCCGACGAGGCGATGGAGGCGGTGCTCGAGTACTGCAGCTCGAAGCTGCTCGCCGCTGGGTCGCTCATGTCCCAGGCCACCAGCAGCGGTTGCACCAGGTGCGCCGCCGCTCCGTTGATCGAGACCTCGCCCGCCGCCAGTGGCCGCGCGGTCACGTTCGCCGAGCCGCTGGTGACGAAGACGATGTTCCCCAGCGCGGCGAGGTCCCAGCCCATGTCCGGGCCGGGATCCTTGGTATCGCCCTTGTGGACGATGATGTTCACGTGGGCTGCGCCGCTCTTCACGTTGATCAGGAACGCCTCGCCGAGCGGAGCCGGGTCGGTTCCCACCGGCTGGAGCGGCGACGTCCACTGGGTCTCGGTCACCACATCGCCCCAGGTGTGGAGGGCCCATCCGCTGTAACTGGCGTCGGGGCGCAGGTAGTACACGCCGACCTGGTTCGCCCCGGGGATCGCCGACGGCTTCTTGGTGATCGCGGTCGAGAAGCCGGAGAAGACCCACGCCTCGCGGATGGTGCCCGAGACGTCGACGGTGACCGTGCCGGCGCCGTCGGTGCTCGATCCGTTCACCAGGGTGAAGGACAGCTGCGTCGCCCCGGACTTCACCGTCAGCGCGTAGACCGCGCCGAAGCCATCGGTGCTCGAGGAACTGGCGCTGGACTGGTTGGCTCCCGTGCTCACCGCCACGTTCCAGCCGCTGTAGTCGGCGAGCGCCCGGTGGTAATGGAGCGTGAAATTGCTGGACACGGGCGTGCCGCTGTCCGGAGGGTTGTTGTTGTTTCCACTGCCCCCTCCGCAGCCGGCGAGGACCACGGCGACGAAGGCGGGCCACCGCGTCCACGTTGGAGAGAGGGGAGCGCGCATGGCGGCGGAGATTGACCCGTTCGGAGTTCCCGGGCAACGCAAACGCGGCACCCTCGTGGCGCTGCTCGCGCTGCTCACCGGCCTCGGCTGCACTGCGTCACGACCGGCCACGTCGACGGCGCCGGCGGCGGAGCGCTCCCGCAGCCTCGACACCTGGGCCAACGGCGCGGTGTTCTATGAAGTTTTCGTCCGGAGCTTCCAGGACTCGAACGGCGACGGAAAGGGCGACCTTCCGGGCCTCATCTCGCGGCTCGACTACCTGAACGACGGCAAGCCCGGGACCGGGTCGGACCTCGAGGTGGACGCGCTGTGGCTGATGCCCGTGTTCGCCTCCCCGAGCTACCACGGCTACGACACCACCGATTACGAGCAGGTGAACCCGGACTACGGGACGAACGAGGACCTGACCCGGCTGTGCACCGAGGCCCACCGCCGCGGGATGCACGTCATCGTGGACCTGGTGCTCAACCACACCTCGAACAAGCACCCCTGGTTCATCGACTCTGCGTCCGGGCCGAGCTCGGCCAGGCGGGACTGGTACGTGTGGAGCCCGACCGATCTCCACTGGCCGCAGCCGTGGAACGCAGCGGGCAACACCTGGCACATGAAGAATGGCGCCTGGTACTACGGGCTGTTCTGGGCGGGGATGCCGGACCTCAACCTCCGGACTCCGGCGGTCCGGGCCGAGGCGAAGCGGCTGGCGGCGCTCTGGCTGGGGCGCGGGGTCGACGGCTTCCGGCTCGATGCGGCCCGGCACCTCATCGAGGACGGAGCGGGAGATGGCCAGAACGACACCCCGGAGACCCATGCCTTCTGGAAGGAGTTCGCCGCCCACGTGCGCTCGGTCCGCGCCGATGCGCTGCTGGTCGGCGAAGCCTGGACCGAGACCCCGAAGATCGCACCGTATTACGGCTCCACCGAGGCCGTGCCGGGGGGCGACGAGCTCCCGCTGAACTTCGACTTTCCCCTGGCGAAGCACCTGGTGGAGGGCGTGTCGATGGGCGAGGCGAAGGGGATCGCCCAGACCCTGCGCGAGGTCGCCGCCACCTACCCGCCCGGCGCGACCGACGTGCCGTTCCTCACCAACCACGACATGCGCCGGGTGGCGAGCGTGCTGAAAGGGGACCGGGGGAAGCTCCGCAGCGCCGCGGCGATTCTCCTCACCCTCCCCGGCACGCCGTTTCTCTACTACGGCGAGGAGATCGGCCTGCTCAACGGCACCGAGGACGGGGACGAGGCGAAGCGGACCCCGATGCCCTGGAACGCAGCGGCGGGCGGGGGCTTCACCACCGGCAAGCCCTGGTTTCGGTTCGCTCCAGGGCAGGACACCACCCACGTCGCGGCACAGACCGGTGACCCGGGCTCGCTCCTCTCGCACTATCGCCAATGGATCCGGGCGCGCCACGCCTCCCCGGCACTGGCCCGGGGCACCCTCGGCATCCTCCAGGGCGAGGGGCCGGTGCTGGCCTTCCTGCGGACGCAAGGGTCGGAGCGGGTTCTCGTCGCCCACAACCTCGGGCCCGATCCGCAAGAGGCTGCCTTCCAGGTGGAGGGCACCCGGGCGGATCCGCTGCTCGCCACCGATGGGGCCACCGCGACCCGCGACTCCGCAGGCGTCCACCTCAGGCTGCCTCCGTACGCCAGCGGCGCGTTCAAGCTCTGAGGCGGTCTGGAGCTCCCGGGCTGCGCGACGTCCGCAACGGGGATTGCGTGGAGGGCTGGTCCTGCGCGACCTCGGGGCTCACGCCGCGCTGCGGCAACGCAAGAATTTCGCATCACGTCGCTCGCAGTTCGTCCTTTCTGGACCTTGATTCGCATGTCATAAACCCCGGGTTTCCTGAGTCGGCGAGCGCGCTCTTCACCTGGTCCCGGTGCGTGGCCCGCCCGGTGGCCGGACAAATCGGGGAGGGGAAGCGCGAGTGGTCGTGTCGCGGCAGACCAGGACGTGCTTGGCGGTGTGCGCCGCAGCGCTGCTCGTGGCGTGCAGCTCCAGCAACCCCACGCCGCCGGATGGGGGGTCGCCGGATTCGGGGCCACCGGACGCCAGCATCACCCCCAACACCCAGGGCTGGTGGCGGGACAAGGTCTTCTACGAGATCTTCGTCCGCAGCTTCGCCGACTCGAACGGCGACGGGGTCGGTGATCTCGCCGGGCTGACCGCCCACCTCGATGCGCTCAACGACGGCGACGCCGGGACGGGCAACGACCTCGAGGTGGACGCTCTGTGGCTGATGCCCATCCACCCCTCGCCGAGCTACCACGGCTACGACGTCACCGATTATCGCGACGTCAACCCCGCCTACGGCACCCTCTCCGACCTCGACGCGCTGGTCGCCGGCGCTCACCGCCGCGGGGTGAAGGTCATCCTGGACATGGTGCTCAACCATTCCGCCCGCGCCCATCCCTGGTTCGTCAACTCCCAGACCGGGGACGCCGCCGAGAAGCGCAACTGGTACGTCTGGCGCCCGGACGACCCGGGCTGGCACCAGCCGTTCGGCTCGGGTCGCACCTGGTTCCTGCTCAACGGCGCCTACTACTACGCGGTGTTCGGGAGCGGGATGCCGGACCTGAACCTCACCAACTCCGATGTCGAGTCGGAGCTGGTGGACTCCATGAAGTTCTGGCTCGCCCGGGGCATCGACGGGTTCCGGCTGGATGCCGTCCGCTACTACATCGAGACTCCCGCCGACGCCGGCCAGCAGGACCAGCCGCAGACCCACGACTTCCTCAAGCGGATCCGGGCCAAGCTGCAGGCCGACTATCCCGACGCCTTGCTGGTGGCCGAGGCCTGGGCGCCGATCGAGATCGCCGAGACCTACTACGGCAACGGGGACGAGGTGCAGCTCGGCTTCTCCTTCGACCTCGCCGACGCGATCAAAACGTCGGTGGCGGCGGGGGACGCCAGCGGGATCATCAACACCCTGGCCCGGCTGGACAGCGCGCTGGCCGGCAAGGACCGGGGCTACGACGCTCCCTTCCTCTCCAACCACGACCAGGTGCGGGTGATGCGTGCCCTGGCCGGAGACGCCGCCGCGGCCCGGGTCTCGGCCGCGCTGCTGCTCGCGCTCCCGGGGACGCCATTCCTCTACTACGGCGAGGAGCTGGGGATGCAGGGCGGCGCGGCGAGCGATGACCGGAACAAGCGAACGCCGTACAAGTGGGACTCCAGCCCCGGCCACGGATTCACCACCGGGACTCCCTGGTTCGACATCGGCGAGGCGCCCGGGGTGGACCTGGCCACCGAGCAAGCCGATCCCGGTTCGCTCTGGGCGCTGTACAAGAAGTTGATCGCCCTCCGCCACGCTCAGACACCGCTGTCGAAAGGCAGCTCGACCGTGCCCTCCCTCGCCGGCGTCCCGGCGGGCGTGGTGGCACTGGTGCGCGAGGATGCGGGGAAGCGGGTGCTCTTCGTGGCCAACGTGGCCACCATCGACAGCGGCTCCGTCGTCCTCCCGGTCTCGGGAACGCCGACGGTGCTGCTCCAGGAAGGACTCGCCGGCACGCCCACCGCAGCCTCCGGATCGGTCACCATCCCCGGCCTGGCCCCGCGGGGATTCGCCTACCTCTCACTGTGACGCAAAGAAGGAGGACTCAGAGATGAACGTCTCCCGCTTCCGTCGCCTCCTCGCAGCCGCCGGGCTTCTGACCGCGGCGTTCTCCCTCCCCGCCCTCGCCGAGAACGAGAAAGGGTTCAAGCTCAGCGATCCCATCGGGGACGACAAGGGCCCCGGCACGTACACCTACCCCACCGACGCGGTCTACAAGCCCGGCTCGTTCGACATCACCGAGTTCGAGGTGGTGCCGCGGGGGAACGAGACCGAGTTCCGGATCACCGTCCGCGCCCGCATCGAGGATCCCTGGGACAGCCCCGCCTGGGGCGGCAACGGCTTCTCGGTGCAGATGGCCTTCATTCACATCGACACCGACCACAAGAAGGGAAGCGGCGTCCAGGACGGCCTCCCCGGCACCAACGTGCGCTTCGCCGAGGACGAGGCCTGGGACCGGGTGATCATCGTCTCCCCCCAGGGCGCGCCCCGGGTGAACTCGGAGATCGGGCTCAAGGCGGCGCAGTGGAAGGACAAGATCATCGTCCCCAAGGTCACCCGGGCCCAGGGCAAGACGCTGATCGCGGTGGTGGACAACGCCCAGCTCGGCGGTCCGCCGCAGACGACCTGGGGCTACCAGGTGCTGATGCAGTCCAACGAGGGATTTCCGGCGAAAACCGATCTCTTGACGCGGAAGGTCAACGAGTTCGAGGGCCAGCACCGGTTCGGCGGCGGGAGCGACTACGACAACGACCCGCACGTGATGGACATTCTGGTCCCGCCGGACGGGGATCCGGCAAAGAAGCAGTACGAGATCCTCTCCAAGTACAACCACAACACCAAGGAGCCGAAGCCGGAGGATCTCGCCGTCGTGCCGATGGTTTACCCGCACGCGGGTAAGTAAGGAGACCGTTCATGGCAAGACCTTGGAGGGGACTTGCGACGATCGCCGCGCTCGGTGTTCTGATGCCGGGTCTGGCGGCCCGCGCCGACTCGCTCAACTTCGACATGAGCGGGAAGATCTACATGAAGTACATGTACCAGAACGACAACACCCAGGGGTGTCTGTCGCTATCGAACCCGTTCTGGCGCGACAACATCGGCGGCCACAACGGCGTGTGTAGCGAGTTCGAGCTCAACATCAAGGCCAACGTCGGGCCCAAGGTGACCGCCGGAGTTCGGCTGCAGAGCCGGTGGGGAATGCTCTGGCAGGACTGGTGGGAGAACGGCGACCTCAAGCCCAACATCGCCTATCCGCCGAACAGCGGAGACACCTCGGGCGAGAGCCTGGGCCAGAACCATGCGCAGTACATCAAGCTGCGCGCCGCGTGGATCCGGATGGGACCGCCGATTCCCACCGTGAAATGGGTCACCATCGGCTCGACCGACTACTCGATGTGGAACGAGTGGACGATCGGCAAGGCGCGCTACATCGATCGCGACAACGGGAACGGGGTCTTCATCGAGGGCGGGCTCATCCCCCAGAACCGGCTCGACTACACGCTGGGGGCGATGGCCTTGCCCAAGCTATGGGCCGGTCCGGGCTGGAACACCGGCCTCAGCGCCAACGAGCCACTGGCCAACCTCTACGGGACCGACTGGGCCTTCGCCGCGAAGCTGGAGAGCCGGCCCATCGACGATCTCCGGCTCAAGCTGATCGGCAGCTGGACCCAGGACTGGGAAGCCGATCGTTACAGCCCGTTTCTGACCGGGTCTCCCGACGCGGCGCGTTGCGACACCGTGGGGTGCCCGGACCACTCCACCAAAATGGCGACGCGATTCCGCGGAGTCAACACCACCCTGGAGGGCTTCTACACGCCTTCCTGGACGGACCTCTTTTCCATTTCCGCCCTGGGGGCGTACTCAAACAACTACGTGAACCCCAACTACGCCACCAACCTGGTCCGGAACGGGCAGGGCTTCTCCCCGGTGGTCTTCAAGACCGACGCCAACGGCAACCCCATCGCCTCGACCGGTCTGGCGGCGAGGGTGGATCTCGAATTCTACGACCCCTTCAAGATCGGCCTCTCGCCCAAGTTCGAGTACTTCAACATCGGAAGCGAATACAACGCGATCATGGGTGCGCGGCGCGAGGCGGACGTGCTGCTGACCGACGGGATCATCACCGGCGGCTTCACCCGCGGCGGGCAGCTCCCGACGCTGAACGTGGCCAACGAGTTCCAGGACTGGGACGAGCCCTGGTACGAGACGGTGATCGGCTGGCACGGCTTCACCACGGTGCTGGAACAGGTGGTGGGGTCGACGAAGCTCTCCGGCGAGTACAGCTACGTCGGCTACAACACCAACATGCAGAACCGGGACACGGCGAACCAGTACCCGGACTTCCTCTATACCCACGGCTTCACCGACACCACCAGCTACACCGCGGATCAGGACTACGCCAACGTCTACGACCGGGGGAAGGACCCCCGCAGCGTCTACGACAAGTACCAGGCCCGGCACACGCACATCGGGGTGCTGAACGCGCAGGTGCCCATCGCCACCGTCTGGAGTCCCCTGCTGAATTTCAAGGTGAAGTACGTCTTCGACCGGGACAACCGGAACCTCTCCAACCCCAAGGACGACTACATCGGACGGATGTGGCTCGCCTTCGCCCAGATCACCGTCCAGCCCACCAACGAACTCAAAGTATTTGCCGGCTACGAGTACAGCCACTGGTCGGAGGACGGACGGAACGGATCGGAGGCCGCCGGCTATTTCCCCGCCCGGACCCAGCGCCACACCGCTCGCATCGGGATGACCTACGCCTTCGGCGGAGTGCTGGCCGGGTACACGGTGGAGTACTTCCACAAGAATCTCCTCCGCGATCCGGTGGGCGGCTACTTCAACATGATCTGGAACGTCTGGCGGGCGAAGGGAACCGTCGAGGTCGCGTGGTGACCACATGAGCTCCTGGAAAAGACTTCCCGTTCTGCTCGCGCCGGCCCTGCTCGCCGGTTGCGGCATCGAGCGCCTCGGCAACCTGGGGCGCAACGAGACTGCCCGGCCAGCCTCGGCGATCAGCGGGACCACCTACTTCCCCGACGCCCAGCCATCCCAGTTCGGCGCCAACGACGCCGAGGGGAATGCGATGACCTACTGCGGCGCCACCGGCAACGACTGGGACCTGGGCAAGAGTTGCTTCATCACCGAGGCCAGCGGACAGAACTACGAGGTCCAGCTTCCCTCCGCGAAGTACTCGATGATCGAGGTCACCGCCCGGACCGGCAACCTCGCGCTCCGGACCCTCGTCCCCTCCATCGGCGAGGAGAGCCAGCTGAGCGGCGTGGCGCTCGACGAGCGGAACGTCACCGAGACGCTCATCGTCGAGGCCCGGCTCAGCCACGACAAGCAGTCGATGAAGACCATCACCCCCGATGCTTACCTCGGCACCCGCAATCTCATCCGCGCCGCCTTCGATCAGCCCGGACCCACCCAGGACCTCCTGAACATGGTCCAGCGGATCATCGTGCGGTTCGATCCGGCGCTCAGCCAGACCGACCCTGATTTCTTCGCCGTTCCCGCGTACGACGAGAACTGGAACGTGAAGAACCGCGCCGTGAGCCCCAGCTGGATCGCCCGCCAGCAGTTCGACTACACCGGCGACGGGCGGATCGACCTGGACTCGGTGGCCTTCGACCAGCAGCTGGCCCAGGTGGCGCAGCTCTACAGCCCCGCCGGCTGTCCCGATCCCAACAATCTCCGGGTGGTCTTCACCGTCGACTTCAACCCCAGCGCCAAGAACGGCCTCTGCGCCACGGTGGACCGCTTCAAGTGGGCCACCGACAAGCCGGGCAAGTCGATGTTCTTCGTCGGGTGGGTCCACAAGCAGTCGGTGCTCCAGGACCCGAGCGTGAACGCCCAGCTCGGGGCGAGCACCCCCAACCAGGTACCGATGTACGACGACGGAACCAACGGGGACGAGACGGCCGGAGACAACATTTGGACCGTCAGCTTCGTCATTCCCAAGGGAGATCCGGTGACCGGCCAGGTGTTCCGGGTCGGCTACAAGTTCACCTGGGGCACCAGGGGAGCGCTGTGGACCGGGAGCGAGGAGTGGCCCGGCAACTCGCGGATCCTCGAGGTGGTGGACGTGAACGGGGACGGCTTCGTCTACCGACACGAGAGCTGGGGAGACGAGGCGAGCAACAAGGACGCCTCGAATCTCAATCCAAAGAGCGGCGGTACGATCACCTGGACCACCGATCTCCACGGCTGCGGGCCGGAGGCCAGAGAGAACACCTACGACTTCAACACCTGCGGTTGCGCAAGTGCTATCGAGACACCGAAGGGCATTGGGCCCATCAACGTCGCCTGTACGCAGTAACGGACCGTCCCAGTTCACGGGAGATCCCAACTCTTGGAGGAGGACCGAAGCGATGAAGAAACTTCTTTTGAGCAGCCTGGCCCTGCTGGGAGCAATCCTGGCCGGGTGCGGCAGCAGCAGCAGCAACAGCTGTACACCGAAGACCTGTGCGTCGCTGGCCGCGACCTGCGGAAGTCCGAGCGACAGCTGCGGTGGAACACTCAGCTGCGGGACCTGCAGCGGTGGCCTGGTCTGCGGTACCGGCAGCAACAACAGCGTGGCCAATGTGTGCGGGTACGCTCAACCTGCCAACACCGTCGCGGTGAACTTCACCGTCGACGACTCGGTGAACAAGAACTGGAAGTCGCAGGAGCTGGAGTGGAAGGGGGCAATGCTCTTCGACTCCACCACCCGCATCATCACCCTCGACTCCACCTGGGGCGGCCCCTGGGCGAAGCTCTACGACGACGGGCCCTGGAACACCGGCGGCCACGAGCCGATCGGAAACGTGGCCGGTGACCACAAGCTGGGTGTGACCGTGTTCGCCCATGCGCCCGCCACCGGGACGGACGCCTATGCCTACGGCCTCCGCGACGCGACCAACCCCGATCCGTCGGGTGGTGGCTGGGTCTGGATCGGCAACAACGGCGAGTTCGACGTTGCGGCCGGGGCGACCGCGGCGATCACCGCCGCGGGCATGGCCTTCCCTGCCCACGGCACGACCGACATGCAGGTGACGATCGACACCAACAACCTCATCACCGGAACCTGGGTCCCTCCGGTCCACATCAAGGGCTCGGCCTGGGGGTGGAGCGAGTTCAACATCACCGGCCCGACCAACGGCGTTTACACCTTCACGCTCTCGGGGAACATCAACCAGGCAGCCCCGCCCTACCCCGGTTTGCTCAAGTCCGGTGACAAGCCCGAGTTCATCTGGGTGTTCAACGGCGTCGAGTACAAGGACAGCGGGGGCTTGGCCGGGCTCCAGGGAGTTGCCGCGGGCACCAAG
>Ga0307472_100000642_pt1 | contig 12550 bp, 12 predicted proteins | sample atmos_gasesAM5C__2_FD_204582 | JGI IMG/M metagenome (GOLD analysis project Ga0307472, IMG submission 204582) | Hardwood forest soil microbial communities from Morgan-Monroe State Forest, Indiana, United States - atmos_gasesAM5C_05 | ecosystem: Environmental > Terrestrial > Soil > Temperate... | reverse complement strand
TCTTCGAGCGCGCTCATCAACTCGACACGATCCAGCGATGTGAGGTTCAGCTCTTGTTCCGGGCGACTTGCCTCTGCCTGCCTGCCGCCTATTTTGGCTAGAAGACCGGCTACTCCGGCCCGGCCCGACGGAGAATTGAAGCCAACCGGCTGTACTAGGCCACTTTCCCCCGCTGCTCCGTGATTGGCGGGCTGGCCACTCAGGAGTTCTTGCGCGCGGGAAGCGAGGACTGGCAGGCGCGGCTTGCCCGTTGAGGTCCGTGGAAAATCCAGCTCCGGCCAAAGGAGCCACCGCCGGATGCGTTGGTACTCAGCGAGCGATGCGTTGGCTCCGTCCACCGCCACGCGCCCGGCAGACGCGCTCGAATCATCCATCAGGAGAATCGCGCAGGGTTCGGCGTTAGCATCCTGAGTCAGTGGAATGACCACGCAATCGCGCACGCTGCGTTGCAGGCGCAGTGCGTTTTCCAGGTCATCGGGATAGACGTTCAAGCCCGCCGGCGTGACGATGACATTTTTCTTGCGCCCACGGAAACGCAGATTCCCTTCCGCGTCCACTTCTCCCACGTCGCCGGTGTGCAGCCAGCCCTTTTCGCTGGACGGCTGTAGGACCCCGTTCTTCCAATAGCCGGCAGCCACGTTTTCTCCGCGCACCAGGATTTCGCCGTCTTCGGCCAGTTTGAATTCGCGGCCCGGCAGAATCTTGCCGACGGAGCCTTCCGTTGCTCTAAAGGGGTGATTTAGGCTGATCAGTGAAGCCGTTTCGGTCATGCCATAACCCTGAACTACGCCATAGCCCATGCGTTTAAAGAAACTCTCCGTGTCGTTCGAAAGTGCGGCGCCGCCGGAGATGAAGGCCCAGAATTTCCAGCCAAAGCGCCGATGAATCCGACGAAACATCCAGGCGCGGCGAAGGAATTTTCGCCCGTTGGCTCTTTCCAGAGTTCGGCGCAGCCACGAGGATTGACCGCGGGCTTCCAGATCGCGTTCTAGCCCCGATTTCAATAAGTCCAGCATGCGCGGCACAGCGATAAGGGCGGTGGCGCGTTCACGTTTCACTGCTCGAATGATTTCTCCTGGGTTTGCGGACGGCTCGAAAACGACGGCTCCGCCGAGAAGCGGAGGAACAAACAAGGCCATAAACTGTCCAAAAACATGGCTCAATGGAACAAGCGTGACAAACCGCAAAGAGTGAAACCAGCGCTCATAACTTCGATATTCGTTAATGCCGCGCTCGAGCGGCTCGAGATTCGCGAGGAAATTTCCGTGAGTCAAAACAACTCCGCGCGGTTCCGCCGTGGTTCCAGAGGTGTACAGAATCTCCGCAATGGTGTTGCGCGTCGAAGCGTCGCCAGGATCCACTTCGGAATTCGGCGCAGGCTCGGGCGTTGCGGAAACACCTTTGAGATCGTTGAGGATCAGAGAGGGAGGTGCGCCAGGCAGTTCGCCGAGTTGCCGGTCGTGCAGGATCAGCTTTACACCGGCATCTTCGATGGCCCGTTGAACAAAATCGGGAGATGCCGTTGCGTCCATTGGCACAGCGGCAGCGCCGCGCAAAAGGATTCCCCAGAAGCACGCGACCCATTCGGCCGAGTTGGGACCCCATAGAAGGACGCGATCTCCAGGCCCGATTTTGCGTCCTGCGAGCGCGTGACTGCAAAACCGGGCGTAGGCTGATAGCTCCGCATACGTCAGCTTTTCCCTCCGGTATCCGCGGGTTTGCACGACGGCGACATCGCCTGCGAAGCGCGCAAAATCGTCAAACAAAGTGAGCAGATTGCGACGAGGCATAAACGCCTTGGTCTTTTTGCTTTGCCCAGGCGATGATTCTACCTCCGAAGCTTCACCAGAGAAGCCTAGGGACCTCCCATATTCCGTTTCAACCGTAGACGGCATCCTAAGGAGAAGTGCATTTCTCATGCCAGGCAGGCATCGGGTTGCACGTGGGGTTGACAAGGGGTTGAACAGGGGCCAAAAGGAACCGCGCGGATTTCGGCTTCTCGGGTACAATAGATTTGCAGTCTCTGTTCGACGAGACTCTGGGGGAGCACGTGTACCTCCATTCAAATTCATCGTAAGCGGGGAACATGCCGGTACCAGTTTCACAAATGTGGACGGTTGCGACGTATGTCCTGAAGCAAAAGCTGCAAGGACGCAAGCGCTACCCGTTCGTGCTGATGCTCGAGCCCTTGTTCCGGTGCAATTTGGCCTGCGCGGGCTGCGGAAAGATTCAATATCCGGCTCACATCCTGAAGCAGGAATTGTCACCCGAGGAATGCTTCAAGGCCGTGGAAGAGTGCGGCACGCCCATGGTGTCCATCCCCGGCGGCGAGCCGCTGATGCATTCCGAAATTGACAAGATTGTGGAAGGGCTGGTTGCCCGGAAGAAATACATCTATCTCTGCACGAATGCCCTCCTCCTCAAGGAAAAACTGCATCTCTTCACGCCCAGCAAGTACCTGACGTTCTCCGTGCACATGGATGGACAAAAAGAGCATCACGACTTTTCGGTGTGCCGCGAAGGCGGTTACGATCTGGCTCTCGACGGAGTCAAAGAAGCGCTGAAGCGCGGGTTCCGCGTTACGACCAATACCACGCTTTTCGACGGTGCCGACCCCAAGAGCGTGCGCGCCTTCTTCGATGAAATGATGGAGATTGGTGTCGAGGGCATGATGCTCTCCCCCGGCTATTCTTACGATAAGGCACCAGACCAAAAGCACTTCCTGGGGCGCGCGCGGACGAGGCGCTTGTTCCGCGCCATACTGGCGAACCGGAAGAAAAGCTGGAAATTCAACCAATCGCCCCTGTTTCTGGAGTTCTTGATGGGTAAGCGCAATTATGCGTGCACTCCTTGGGGCATGCCCACCTACAACGTGTTTGGCTGGCAGAAACCCTGTTATTTGCTGCAGGACGGCTATACCGACACGTTCCAGGAATTGATGGACTCGACGGAATGGGAAAACTATGGCACGGAGTCCGGCAATCCCAAGTGCGCAAACTGCATGGTGCACAGCGGTTACGAGGCGTCTGCCGTAGACCACACGTTCAGCGGCTGGCGCGGACTCTGGGCGACAGTGAAGACCAGCATGTCAACAACTTACGGCGATCCAGACGCTCTGGCGATGTTGAGTGAGCCGGTGAAGCCTGTGCACTCGTATAATCCTCTGGTTCAAATCGAACCTGGCAAGGGCCAGTTCGAGGAGACCAGAGTATGAGCGGTCCCCGCCACGCGGATCGTCCCAGTCACACCGAAGGGTCTCCACTCGATCCCGATGCCTTGGAGGTCGCGCCGGGAACTTTGCACGAAACCGTTCAGGGCTGGATTCCGCAATTGGCTAAAGAAGAGGAATTGAGGATCGCCTTGGAGAAGGCCTTCGACTATCGCGGCGACGTAACGTTGACGCTCAAAGACAATTCAAAAATCGAGGGTTATATCTTTGATCGTGTTACAGGGGAAACCCTTACGACCAGTTTCGTGCGTATGATGCCTAAAGACGCGAACCAGAAATTGAAGGTTTCCTACGCCAATATTGCGGCACTTTCGTTCACCGGCAAGGACACCGCCGCTGGAAAGAGCTGGGAAGCCTGGGTCCGTAAGTATTGGGAAAAGAAGGCCTCTGGGGAAAAGGCTCCGCGCCTCGAACCCGAATCCCTCGAATAACGCCACCAGACGGGCACTTTGCCGTGGCCAAGGGCTTAAAGTGATTCCGCTAACCCGTTTATTTATATAGAGTTAAATGGAAATCCAAAATGGGCGGCCAACGTGGTTCCGCGTGGACAATACCTACATTTTATGGTAAATTATGATTAGCATTTGTTGCTCTTGTATTACCTTTTGACTCGTTCGAGGGGCTGCAAGGACAAACTTTGCGGCCTTTTTTTGCGGGCTGGAGGCTGTCGCGGCACCTGGGAAGCCGGAGCGAGAACCGCTTCAGGGAATTCCAGGAACGGACCAAGAGAGGCAAAGCAATTCTAATAACGAGGTAGTGTAAGTGAAGGAACAAGGCACAGTGAAGTGGTTCAATGCTTCGAAGGGTTACGGGTTCATCCAACGTCAGACCGGCGAAGATGTTTTCGTGCACTTCTCCGCCATTCAGATGGATGGCTACAAGTCGCTCAACGAGGGTCAGACAGTGGAATTTGAGGTGAAGAAGGGCCCGAAGGGCCTTCAGGCAGAGAACGTTACAAGCCTCTAGCCTGCTTTAGGGGAGTCCCGGTCGCTGCCGGGGCTCCCGTACCAAGAGATTCGAATCGAGATTCTGAGACAGAGTGGTCAAGGAGGATGTTGTGCAAGTAATGGCAGAAGGTCAGACCATTAAACATGAAGTGTACGGCTTGGGAATTGTCACCGCTTCCGACTTGGAACGCACATCCGTGGATTTTGACGACCATGGTCCCAAGCTGTTTGTGACGAGCATCATGACCGCCGAACTGATCGGCGAAGCTCCCGCCACGCCGCCGAAGACCAAGCGCCGCCGCAAAGCTTCCGCAGCAGCCAAGGCTGCCAAGAAAGCCGCCGCGGCTGCCAGCCGTTCCTGAGTCTTTTCGTGTACTCACCTATGGCACTCCTTTGCGCCCCACCGGCGTAGAGGTGTGTTCAGAGTTCGTTTTCTCCGCAGACCATCGATTAATTGTGGTAGGTTTGGAGCCGCATGAAGCGCTTTGTGATCATTCTTGGCGTCATCCTGCTGATCAGCGGTGTCGTGGGGCTTGTCCACCCCAACTTCAGCTATCATAAGCAGGAAGAGGTGGCGAAGATTGGCTCGTTCAAAGCCACTGTAGATGAGGAAAAGAACGTCCAAATCCCCGCAGCCGTCTCCATCGTGCTTCTCGTCTCCGGCATAGGCTTGGTCTTGCTCGGTCCTCGCATCAAGTAGCCTTTCGTGGTTTGCTAATTTCGGCTCAGGGTACTTACTTCTTGTCACGCCTGCGCGTATTCCATTGACATGCTTCCGACAGAGGAATAAACAGGAGCTAGGGTTCGTCCACAGGGGCGTCTTTCACAAGACGGAGAACGAAATGAAAATTACGTTTTTGAAGTACAGCCTTGGGCTGTGTGTGGTCGTGGTGTGTCTTTGTTTGCTCTCTTCACCAGTTTTTGGACAAGGCGTGCCCGGGGTCAGCGAGAGGGAAGTGCTGATTGGCTCCTGTTCTGCGCTGGAGGGCCCTTCCCATTTTCTTGGCACGGAAACCGTCACTGGAGCGAAAGCCTACTTTGACAAGGTCAACGATTCAGGTGGCGTTGATGGCCGCAAACTCAAACTAATCTCCTATGACGACAGCTATGATCCTGCCAAGACCGAGGCATGCTTCAATCGCTTGATGGAGCAAAAGGTTTTCGCTCTGGGATTCTTTGTGGGAACTCCCACCGCGGTGAAGTACTTACCGATGGCGGAGAGCAACAAGATTCCGCTGGTCGGGCTCTTTACCGGCGCGCAGACGCTTTATGCTCCGCTGCGCCATTGGGTTGTGAATGTTCGCGCTTCGTACTTTGATGAGACCCGCGAACAAGTGAGCGGCCTTTGGGGCACGCTCGGCTACAAGAAGATTGGCGTGATCTACCCGGACGATCCGTTTGGGACTACGGTGCTGGAGGGCGTAAAGACGGCGCTGAAAGGCCACGGCGCTGAAACGGTCGCAACGGCGTCCTATCCGCGACAGACCAGTCAAGTGGGAGCTGCGATTGACACGGTGAAGGCCGCCAATCCCGAAGCGGTGGTGCTGGTCGGGCCTGCGAATACCGTTGTGCCGATTCTTAAGCAAGCCCACGCCAAAGGCTGGAAGCCCCTTTTCCTCACGGTGTCGTTTGTGGGCACGGATGACCTGATCCAGGAAGCCGGATCCGATGCGGAGGGCATGGTCGTCACGCAGGTTGTGCCGCCGTACTATCTCACCGAATACAAAACGGTCGCGCTTTATCGCCGCACCCTGACGAAATACTATCCCTCCGCTCAACCCAACTTTGTGAGTCTGGAAGGATTTGTGGACGCCATGGTGCTCGTCGAGGGGATGAAAAAGGCAGGGAAGGAATTGACTCGCGAGGGATTGATTCGCGGGATCGAGTCACTCCATGAAGTAGATATGGGCCTCGGCTCAAAACTCAAATTGAATTATTCATCGAAGGAGCACAAGGGTTTTGACAGTGTCATTCCGACGGTAGTCCGCGGCGGCCGCGCCGTGCCGTTCACCGACTGGTCCACAGCCGCGCCCAAATGAGAGGAGAGGCGAGAAAGGTTAGACGCTTCGCGAAGGGAATAGCCCGTACGTGCGCGACTACCTGCTGGCGGATTCGGCTTGGTCGAAGGCGTGGTAGGAAGAGCGCACCAGTGGGCCGGACTCGACGTGCTTGAAGCCAATGGCTTCGCCGAGGACTTTGTATTCGGCAAACTCGTCGGGATGAACGTAGCGCACGATCGGCAGGTGCTCGCGCGTGGGCTGGAGGTATTGTCCCAGCGTCAAGATGTTCGTCCCCTGCGCGGCTAATTCCTTCATGGTGGCCAGAACTTCTCCTTTTTCCTCGCCAAGGCCCAACATCATCCCGGTTTTCGTGGGCACCTCGGGATGCGCTTCCTTGGAACGCCGCAACAACTCCAAAGACCTCTCGTAAACCGCGCCTTTGCGTACCTGGCGGTACAGGCGCGGCACGGTCTCAGTGTTGTGGTTGAGAACATCCGGCTGAGCGGCAAGAACGATGTCCAGCGAGTTCCAATCGCCGCGGAAATCAGGAATCAGAACCTCCACCTTGCAGCCAGGCACGCGCCTGCGAATTTCCTCGATCGTGCGGGCGAAAATGTGTGCGCCGCCGTCGGGCTGGTCGTCACGATTCACGCTGGTGACCACGGCATAGCGCAGGCCCATCTTCGCCACGGCGTCCGCCACGCGGTAAGGCTCGTCTTCGTCCGGAGGCCCTACTGGTTTGCCCGAAGGCACTGCGCAAAAGCCGCATGCCCGCGTGCAAATGTCTCCAAGAATCATGAACGTGGCCGCCCCGTGTTCCCAGCATTCGCCCATGTTCGGGCAGCGGGCACTTTCGCAGACGGTGTGCAGGTCGAGGGTCCGCATCAGGCGCTTCAAGTCCTGGAAGCGCTCGCCGCCAAAGAACTTTACGCGCAGCCAATCAGGCCGAGGATGCGCGTCCGGCGGAGGCACCAGAGGCGCCGGCGAATTAGAGAGGATATTAAAGGGCGAGGCCATGGAGCATACGCGAAACACTTATTTTACGCGCATCCCAAGCAGGCTACAAATAGCCTGCAAGACGGGCTATGGTACTTTCGTCACGTCGGGAGAATCGCCGGTTAGGTTGTCGGAGGAATTCAACGCCGGTGGTTACTTAATCTTGGCAATGCGCCCCTGCGTGGGAAATCTCTGAAATTGCAGCAAGTCGTGACCGGGCACAACGCGGTCCACCGAACCCGCCAATTCGATCATTCGCGCTTGATTCTTGATGTTGGCGGGTTCGTCGGCCTCGGAAAACGTCGCGCTGGCCTTGTGCTCCGCGAGGTTGCGGTACAGGTAACAATTGTCCGAAGCCAGCACAAACGGAGGATTCCCTTCCACGCGCAAGTATTGTGAGGCGAAAGTGTGCCGCGCTCCGGTGTACGCGCGAATGCCAGGAAAGATCTCGACATTGTCTCCATCCACTAGGCGCAGGCGTCCCTCCGTGTTTAGCTTGACGAGTTGCTGGGCATCCTCCGGATCAATGCCCCCATGATTTCCGCCGGGCTGCCAAGCGTCACTCGTGTAATACCGGAATTCCTCTTTCTGAATCCACACCGCCGCTTTGGCGAACAGATCGATGCCTCCCATGTGGTCCCAGTGGGCGTGGCTGATAACGATGTCGGTGATTTCTTCGGGTTGGACACCAGCGAGCTTCACGGCTTCGTCGGGTCGGATGTATTCCGTGGATGGAAAGTATTTGAGGAAAGTCTCGCGGTGATAGCCGCTATCGAAGAGGATGTTGCGCCCCCCGCCGCGAATCAGCCAGACGACCATGGCGATATTTATTTTCTCGCCTTTGGGGGCGCCCATAACGAGGCCCGCCACTTCATCTTCGGCAGAAGCGTAGCGAACGGCCTGGATGGAATACTCAGGGCCCGTGGCTGCGGGCAAAGCCGAAACCAGAATTAGCAGAAATAGAAGAAGGAGTTTCTTCATCGCAGCTCCAGGAAAGAGCTGCTATTCTAGACCGCCACGCGCCAGAAGTTCAGGCAAAATTTCTGCAGAGAAAAGTAAATGGGAGAAAGGCTTTAAAGAGGGCGCCGCGAGGAGCGCACAAAATCGCGCAGCACGGTGACGTTGGGGCCGTATGTGCCAATTCGCCCTGCATCCACTGGGAGCCCAAGTCGCTCGGCTAGTTCGAGATTCACGCCCGCGTCATCCAGTTCTGAAAGACTGAACCCTTGTGCCGGCAGTACGCGATTCAGGCCCGTCGGATACACCGGCCTCGGCGGACGATGCGCCCGCCACGAGCGTCGCGCCACCTCATAGAATTGCTTCCAATCGCGTTTGTTCCAGGTGGTCATACTAATTTGCTATACTTTCTATTCAAGCCATTGGATGCGGCAAGCGTCCAGAAGGTTCACCGAGCGCTCCTTCTGCGCCTCCCTCCAGGAAGCCTCTTCCATGCCCGAGCTATTCATATACATCAGCGCTTCCTTGGCGAAGCATTTTCCTTGCCTGTTGTATCAAACACGTTACGGGGAGATTTGTTTCGCGTGTTTCCCGCAGAGCTCGCGAACGCCGGGACGCAGCGTTCAAAGCTACAAAAATATGCGCGTGACATCACCCCTTTTGCAGGCGGCCCGCACGCGTCTTGTTTCGTTCAAGATGGATTTTGAATATGCTCAGAAGTCCGCGAGTTAGCGCCGCGTTCTCTCGCACAAACATCTTGTGCGCCACGTGAAATCTTCTGTTGGCGCAGACCTACTGCTGAGGATTCTCTGAAGGGGAGTACCGGGCCCTGCTGGGTGGGGAGGCCCGACTCACTCAAACTGGAAGTGCCTGTTTACCAGCGATTGCCGCGATCACCGCGGTCGCCACGATCTCCGCCACGCCCGCCGCCGTGGCCGCCACGCCCACCACCACCGCCGCCGCGCCCGCCGCCATAACCACCGCGCCCGCCGCCGCCGCGCTCTGCCTGAGGTCGTGCTTCGTTGACCACCAGGTTTCGCCCGCCGAAATTCTGCCCGTTCAAGGAATTAATCGCCCGGTCCGCATCCTCGTCACTATTAATTTCGACGAAAGCGAACCCGCGCGATTGACCCGTGAAACGGTCCCGAATGAGGTTGACGCCCGAAGGGGATACACCCACCTGAGAAAACCACTCCTGAAGCTGATCTTCCGTTGCCGAAAACGGAAGATTACCGATATAGAGCTTCTTCACCTCTTACTCCTTCTGCCCGGAACCTGACTTGCGAGTCGCGGAGCGCGCCGAAGACACAGCTTCGTTCACCGGGGAGGCGAATCTGCGCAGCCGCCGAGGGAGCGAGGACCGATACTTCAGCGGTCTGCTGCATGGTCTCGGAATTTGACGGCATTTGCAACTAAATAAAATGGCCGGATTGTGCCGGTGGCCCCGTCACCCCTCCTCTCCCCCGCACTGGAAATTCGTGCTAGCATTCGCCCGTTTGGCGGCCTGCGGGGGAGGCTCTATGCGCGGCACCATGATGAATTTTCCGCTGACGCTTCCCACCATCCTGGAGCGTTCCGGGAAAATTTTCCCGCGGGTTGAAATTGTTTCGCGAAAGCCGGACAAGTCGATCGTTTGTACTTGCTACGGGGAATTCTATAACCGGGCTCGCCGCCTTTCTTCTGCGCTTTTGAGACTTGGACTCAAGCCGGGAGATCGCGTTGCTTCCATGATGTGGAATCACTCGGGCCATTTGGAGGCTTTTTTCGGTGTTCCCTGCGCCGGCGGTATCCTGCATACATTGAACCTTCGCCTTCACCCGCACGAAATCGCCAGTATCGCCAAACACGCGGGTGATCGCTTTCTCCTGATTGACGACGTGCTGTATCCCGTCTACGAGAAATTCCGTGAAGACGTCTCTTTCGAGCGCGTGATCGTAGTGCCTTATGGTTGCAACACCACGCCCGAAGGCTCTTTGAATTACGAAGAGGTGCTGGCGACTTCCGATGCTGACTTCCGTTATCCCGCGATTGATGAAAATGACGGCGCGGCCATGTGCTTTACCTCGGGGACAACCGGGTTTTCCAAAGGGGTCATTTATTCGCACCGCGCTATCGTGTTGCACTCCTTCTGCTGCGGCCTCGTTGAAGTGTTTGGAATGAACGAAGCGGATACCGTCCTGCCCGTCGCTCCAATGTTCCACGCCAACGCCTGGGGAATTCCGTTTGCGGCCACCATGCTTGGCGCCCGCATGGTGCTCCCTGGGCCGCATGTGGACCCAGAAAGCATTCTGGAATTAATGGTCCGCGAGCGCGTGACCGTTGCCTGCGGCGTTCCCACGGTGTGGATTGCGGTTCTCGACGCGCTCGAAAAAAATCCAACCAGGTGGGAATTCGAAAATCCCATCCGCGTCGTTTGTGGAGGCACGGCTCCGCCTCTTGAGCTCATCCGGCGGCTCGACCGTTTCGGCTTGCGAATCAAACATCTGTGGGGCATGACGGAAACCACTCCCATCGGCACCTCCGGCGGACTCCGGTCACACATGCGCGGTTGGCCCGACGATAAAAAGTACGACACGCGGGCCAAGCAAGGCTGGCCTGCCCCCTTTGTCGAGATTCGGTTGATGCGGCCCGAAGGAGAAGCACCTTGGGACGGAGTAACCTCGGGAGAGATCGAAATTCGCGGCCCGTGGATCGCTGCGAGTTACTATGAATCGCCCGATCAGGCACATCGCTGGACCGAGGATGGGTGGTTCCGCACTGGCGATGTCGCCACCATGGACGAAGACGGCTATGTAAAGATCGTGGACCGCGCCAAGGATCTGGTGAAGTCCGGTGGGGAGTGGATTAGCTCGGTGGATCTGGAGAACACTTTGATGGGTCATCCAGCGGTGAAAGAGGCCTGCGTCGTCGGGATCACTCATCCGAAATGGCAGGAGCGCCCGCTTGCGGCGGTGGTTCTGAAGGACGGCGCCTGCGCCACCGCCGAGGAATTGCGCGCCTTCCTCGCCGCGTCCTTTGCCAAGTGGCAACTCCCCGATGCTTTCGTCTTCCTCGACGCCATCCCGCGCACTTCCGTCGGCAAATTCAAAAAAACCGCCCTGCGCGAGCAATTCGCCAACTGGAAGTGGGATGTGTAACTAAGCCTGCGGTTTGTTAGAAAAGAGAAATTAGAAAAGGAGAAGAGAAAGACCCCACCCTTTCATAAACCACACCCGAAAGGGTAGGCCACCCAAAGGCGTTTTTCGGAATTAAGGCGCGGCCACCCGCCCCGCGAACAATTCGCCAACTGGAAGTGGGGAGAGTAGCGTGAAACGATTCGCGAAGTGAAATGGGGATAAGGATCTGCGCGTAAATAGAAAATGGGGAGGTAAAGTCGCCGCTACAATATGCCACGCCTAGAAACGGATGCGGTAGGAGTGACCGCGTTGGTGCTGATCCTTCTCGCCTGGATCGTCTTCGCGCTTGTCTTCCTCCTGCGCAAGAAGCCGCCCGGCGTGCAGGAATCCAAGCGCGCTTCCGTTTCGTCCTGGGGGATTTTCTTACAGAGCGTTAGTTTTGCGTTCGTTTGGTTGCTAGGCCGGACGCGGTGGTGGCCTTTTCCTCCCTCTTTGGCCGGGGAGCTGCCTTTGGCCGCGGTCGCCGTCGTTCTTGCGTTTGCGAGCAGTTTATTTTCTTTGATGGCGATCCGCACGCTCGGAAAACAGTGGACGTATCGGGCCCGCGTCATCGAAGGGCACGAACTGATCACAACGGGGCCCTACGCAGTGGTGCGCAATCCTATCTATCTAGGCATGTTTGGAATGCTTCTCGCGACCGGACTGGTGTTTTCGCGGTGGTGGAATTTCCTGGGGCTGTAGTTTTGTTTTTGATCGGGAATCAGATGCGCATTGGAGCAGAAGAAAAACTCTTGCGCGAAACGTTTGGGGCCCAGTTCGATGAGTATGCGCGACGCGTGCCAGCGTTTGTGCCACGGATGTTCTGACGGGAATCCCCACCCGCCGAAGAGAACACCACTGGGACACGCTAGACACCCGTGATACCACTGGATTAGCTAAGGAAACAGGATACGCGGGATACGCTAAGAACTGTAAGACGGAGTGCTCGGAGATTCCGGAGAGGGAGAAGAATTCGGAGCGCGAGGGCGGGCGACCAGCGCCGCGCGCGATGGCGGCGAGGGAATCGAGAATAAGCTGTTTGTCGGGCGGTTGTCGCAAAGGGCCTACCGTAGTTAATGATAATCGCCTATCAAGTGATGATACTACATGCTTCGGCGGGCGTTAGTGGCGTGAAAAGAAGAGAGACCCTTCGCTACCGCTCCGGATGGGGCCCCCTATTTTGCGGACGGCTCGCTCCGGTCGCGTGGGTCAGGTGCGGTACGAGGCGTTGATCCGCACGTACTCGGCGGTGAAGTCGCAGGTCCA
>Ga0307472_100000639_pt1 | contig 12567 bp, 10 predicted proteins | sample atmos_gasesAM5C__2_FD_204582 | JGI IMG/M metagenome (GOLD analysis project Ga0307472, IMG submission 204582) | Hardwood forest soil microbial communities from Morgan-Monroe State Forest, Indiana, United States - atmos_gasesAM5C_05 | ecosystem: Environmental > Terrestrial > Soil > Temperate... | reverse complement strand
ACAGCATGGACATCGCGGTTTCCGAGGAGAAGCTCAGCCAGGCCATCGGGCGCGGCGGGCAGAACATCCGCCTCGCGAGCCAGCTGACCGGCTGGGACCTGAACGTCATGACCGAGTCCGACGCCGAAGCCAAGAGCGAGACGGAGTCCAAGGAGCTGGTCGCCAATTTCATGAAGCAGCTCGACGTCGACGAGGACGTCGCCACGATCCTCGCGCAGGAGGGCTTCTCCACCATCGAGGAGATCGCCTACGTGCCGCAGGCGGAGCTCGCCGCGATCGAGGAGTTCGACGAGAACATCGTCAAGGAGCTGCGCAACCGTGCGCGGGACGTGCTGCTGACGCAGGCGATCGCCAGCGAGGAGACGCTCGATCAGTCGATGCCGGCGGACGACCTGCTGCTGCTCGAAGGGATGAGCCCGGATCTGGCGCTGGCGCTGGCTCGGCGCGGCGTGCGCACCCGCGAGGAGCTCGCCGAGCAATCGGTGGACGAGCTCGCGGATATCGAAGGGCTGGCGGCGGAGAAGGCGGCGGCGCTGATCATGACGGCGCGCGCCCCGTGGTTCGCAAGCGAGGCGTGAGTCTATGGCGGAAGTGACCGTTTCCCAGTTCGCGGAAGTCCTCAAGGTGCCGGTCGACCGGCTGCTGGTGCAGCTCGACCAGGCCGGCATCAAGGTCGAGGGGCCCGAGGCGCGCATCAGCGACGACGCGAAGCTCGAGCTCCTGACACACCTGCGGCGCAGCCACGGCAGCGAGGCCGAGAGCGACGGGGCGCCGCGCAAGATCACCTTGAAGCGCAAGACCCAGAGCGAGCTGAAGCTCGCCAGCGCCCAGGGGCGCGCGCGCACCGTCAACGTCGAGGTGCGCCGCACGCGCAACTACATCAAGCGCGACGTACTGGAAGAGCAGGCGCGCGCCCAGCAGGACGAGATAGACCACCGACGCCACGAGGCGGAGGAGGCGGCGCGCCAGGCCACCGAACGCGCCGAGGCGGAGCGCCGCGAGCGCGAGCGGCTCGAGGCCGAGAACCGCCGCCGCGTCGAGGAGGAAGAGACCCGCCGCCGGGCTCAGGAGGACGCGCGCCGCGCGGCCGAGCAGCACGCGCGCGACGACGAGGCCCGGCGTACCCGCGAGCGCGAGGAGCACGACCGGCGTCCGGCCGAGCGCGAGCGGCCCCAGGGGGCCGCACCCGCGCCGGCTCCCGCGGCACGCGAGCGTCCGCCTGCCGGGCCGGCCGCCCCGGTCGCCGACGACAAGCACACGCGTTACGGCCGCCAGGAGCTGCACGTCGTCGGCGACGTGAGCTCGCGCTACAAGAAGAAGCGGCGCCTCAAGTCGCGGCCGTTGCAGGCGGCCGCCGAGGGCAAGCACGGCTTCGAGATGCCGACCGCGCCGGTGGTGCGCGAGGTCGGCATCGGCGAGACCATCACGGTGGCGGAGCTGGCGCAGAAGATGGCCGTCAAGGCCAACGAGGTCATCAAGGCGCTCATGAACATGGGTGTGATGGCCACGATCAATCAGCCGATCGACCAGGACACCGCGGTGCTGGTGGTCGAGGAGATGGGCCACACGCCCAGGCTCCTCAAGGAGAACCAGATCGAGGCCAACCTGCAGGGCGAGCAGGCGGATACCGATGCCGAGCCGCGCCCGCCGGTGGTGACGGTGATGGGGCACGTCGACCACGGCAAGACCTCGCTCCTCGACTACATCCGCCGCACGAAGGTGGCCGCGGGCGAGGCGGGCGGCATCACCCAGCACATCGGCGCTTACCACGTGGAGACGCCCAAGGGCGTCATCACCTTCCTCGACACCCCGGGCCACGCGGCCTTCACCGCCATGCGCGCCCGCGGCGCCAGGGCGACCGACGTCGTGGTGCTGGTGGTCGCTGCCGACGACGGCGTGATGCCGCAGACGGTCGAGGCCATCCAGCACGCGCGCGCCGCCAGCGTGCCGATCGTGGTCGCGGTCAACAAGATCGACAAGGGCGACGCCGACCTCGACCGCGTGCGCACCGAGCTCTCCAAGCACGAGGTGATCTCGGAGGAATGGGGTGGCCAGAACATGTTCGTCAACGTCTCGGCACGCACCGGTCAGGGGGTCGATCAGCTGCTGGAGGCGATCCTGCTGCAGGCCGAGGTGCTCGAGCTGCGCGCGCCGCACACCGGGCTCGCCTCGGGTGTCGTGATCGAGTCGAGTATCGAGAAGGGCCGCGGCGCGGTCGCGACCGTGCTGGTGAAGAAGGGCACGCTGCACGTCGGCGACCCGATCATCGCCGGCTCCGAGTTCGGGCGCGTACGCGCCATGTTCGACGAGAACGGCAAGCCGGTGGAGGAGGCGCCGCCCTCGATGCCGGTGCAGGTGCTGGGACTGTCGAGTCCGCCCAACGCCGGCGACGAGATCCTCGCCGCCGAGAGCGAGCGCAAGGCGCGCGAAGTGGCGCTCTACCGCCAGGGCAAGTTCCGCGACGTGAAGCTCGCCCGGCAGAGCGCGCGCCCCGAGGACGTGTTCTCGCAGATGGGCGAGGCCAAGGCGGGCGTGGTGGCGGTGCTCATCAAGGCGGACGTGCAGGGCAGCGCCGAGGCGCTCAACGAGGCGCTCGCCAAGCTCTCGACCGAGGAAGTGCAGGTCAAGGTGATCGCCAGCGGCCTGGGCGGCATCACTGTCTCGGACGTACAGCTGGCCGCCGCGTCGCGCGCTCTCATCATCGGCTTCAACGTGCGCGCCGATGCCAGCGCCCGCGATGCGATGAAGGAGACCGGCGTCGAGATACGCTACTACTCGATCATCTACGAAGCCATCGACGACGTGAAACAGATGATGACCGGCATGCTGCAGCCGGAGATCAAGGAGCAGATCGTGGGCGTCGCGCAGGTGCGCGAGGTGTTCCGCTCCTCGAAGTTCGGGGTCGTGGCCGGGTGCCTGGTGACCGAGGGCCTCGTAAAGCGCAACAACCCGATCCGCGTGTTGCGCGACAACGTGGTGATCTTCGAGGGCGCGCTCGAGTCGCTGCGGCGCTTCAAGGACGACGTCGGCGAAGTACGCGCCGGCACCGAGTGCGGCATTGGCGTGAAGAACTACCAGGACGTGCGCGTCAACGACCAGATCGAGTGCTTCGCGCGCGTCGAGGTGGCACGGACGCTGTCATGAGGAGCGAGTCATGAGCGAGGCCCGCAACCGGCGGATCGAGTCGGAGATCCAGCGGGTGCTCGCGGCGCTCGTCGCGCGCGAGGTCAAGGACCCGCGCGTCGGCAATGTCACGATCACGGCCGTGCAGGTTGCAGCCGACATGGGAACGGCGCGCGTCTATTTCACGCCGTTCGCGTCCCGCGAGCCGCCCGAGCAGGTGCGCCAGGGACTGACCCACGCCGCCAGCTTCCTGCGCGGCGAGCTCGGCCGGCGGCTCTCGCTCCGGCACGCGCCGCGCCTCGAGTTCCTGTTCGATGACAGCGCCGAGGGCGCCGCACGCCTCACCCGCCTCATCGACGGTGCGGTCGCTTCGGATCGCGCCGCGCACCCCGACGAGGCTCCGGGCGAGGGCTCCGACCCGCAGCGCTAGAGCGCCCATGCCGAGCGGAATTCTGCTGCTCGACAAGCCCCTCGGGCTCTCATCCAACGCCGCCCTGCAGCGCGTCCGGCGGCTCTTCAGCGGCGAGAAGGCCGGCCACGCCGGCGCCCTCGACCCGCTCGCGACCGGCATGCTGCCGATCTGCCTCGGTGAGGCGACCAAGATCGCCGGCGACATTCTCGCAGGCGCCAAGCGCTACCGCTTCACCATTGCCTTGGGTACGCGCACCGCGACCGGCGATGCCGAGGGCGAGGTGACGGCCGAGGCGGCCGTGCCCGCGCTCACGCGCGAGCGCGTCGAGACGGTGCTCGCGGAGTTTCGCGGACCGCGCATGCAGGTACCGCCGATGTACTCGGCGCTCAAGCAGGGCGGGGAGCCGCTCTACCGGCTGGCGCGCTCAGGAAGAACGGTCGATCGTGCCGCGCGCGCGATCGAGCTCTACGACGTGAAGCTCCTCGGGCTCGGGGCCGGGTGGGTCGAAGTCGAGACGAGCTGCTCGAAAGGAACGTACGTGCGGGTGCTGGCGGAAGAGATTGCCACAGCACTCGGGACGGTCGGTCACGTGAGCGCCCTGCGGCGGCTCGAGGTCGAGCCCTTCGGCGCCGAGCCGATGCAGACGCTCGAGTCGCTGGAGCGCACTTGCGCGGCGGGGAGCGCGCCGCCGCTCCTGCCCGCCGATTACCCGCTGCAGCACCTGCCGGCGGTGCAGCTCACGGCGGCCGATGCCGCTCGCCTTCGCAAGGGCCAGGCGGTGCCGGCGGGGGTGCCGCCGGGTTCCTCGCCTGCGGACGATGCGCCGGACCGCGCTCCGCGACTGCGTCTTTACGACGACGCGGGGAGATTCCTGGGTATTGGGGTGGCCGCCGGCGCCGCGACCGTCCGTCCGAGGCGGCTGCTCAATATTTGAGGAGCGCCGCGGACTTCATTCGCCTCAGTGCCGCGTGATCGCCGGGTCGAGCATGGACAGCGCCCCGCCCACAGTCGTCTGGCCCGTGTTGTCGATGTCCTGCCGGGTATAGGTACTGCCGAAGCCGGCGCACTGGTCATCCTTCACGGGAATGCGGGTCGCCGTTTGGGCGACGCAGCCCGTGGGTGGCCTTACGTTCGCAGCGGTGGCCTTGCCTGGGCTTACGGGAGCGGTGGCGCAGGCGGCGAGGAGGAGTGTGAGAGCGCCGCTCAGGGCAAGTGATTTCGTCATGGCAATCACCTCAGTTTTAAGAGCCTATGCCCGTGGGTAGTGCGCTGCAAGGCACCTAACGTGCGGAGCCGGTTCCCGTTGACATGGCAAGGGGCGCGGACGGCGCGACCGCTCAGTCGACGCTTGTCCCTTTGGCGCTCGGACAGTACAATGCGCGGCTCACCAAAAGGGCTCTTAAGACAAGTAGTTAGGACTTTCGCGCAATGGCGTTAACCAGTGAGAAAAAGGGCGGGATCCTCGCGCAGTTCCGCCGCGGGCCGGCGGACACCGGCTCACCCGAGGTGCAGGTGGCGCTGCTCTCCGAGCGCATCAACGATCTCGGCGGACACTTCACCGCGCACAAGCGCGACCACGCCTCGCGGCGCGGCCTGGTGAAGCTGGTCAACCAGCGCCGCAAGCTCCTCGATTACCTCAGGGCCACCCAACCGCAGAAGTACCAGGAGCTCGTCGAGCGCCTGGGACTGCGCCGCTGAGAACCGGTAAGGGCCGCCGTCATGGACGAGCGGCCCTCGTCGTTTTCGGCCGAACCTCCAACTTCCGAGGAATGAAGCTTTGAGCGTCGTCAGCAAGTCGTTTCCTTACGGTCCGCACGCGGTCACCATCGAGACGGGCGAGGTCGCCCGCCAGGCCGAGGGTGCGGTTCGGGTCTCCATGGGCGATACCGTGGTCCTGGTTACCGCCTGCGCACAGCAGACCGCAAAGCCCGACCGGGATTTCTTCCCGCTCACGGTCAACTACGTGGAGAAGACCTACGCCGCGGGCCGCATCCCCGGCGGCTTCTTCAAGCGTGAGGGCCGGCCGACCGAGAAGGAGACGCTCACCTCGCGTCTCATCGATCGCCCGATCCGCCCGCTGTTCCCGGACGGTTTCTTCAACGAGGTGCAGGTCGTCGCGACCGTGCTGTCGATGGACCCGGACATCGATGCCGATATCCCGGCGCTGCTCGGCGCCTCGGCCGCGCTCGCCCTCTCGGGCATTCCTTTTAATGGTCCGATCGGCGCCGCGCGCGTCGGCTACCGGGACGGGCAGTACCTGCTCAACCCGACCGCCAAGGACCTGGCGGAGTCGCAGCTGCACCTGGTCGTCGCGGGAACCGAGCACGCCGTGCTCATGGTCGAGTCGGAGGCCAAGGGGCTCTCCGAAGAGGTCATGCTGGGCTCGGTCGTCTACGGTCACGAGCAGATGCAGGTGGCCATCCGCGCGATCAAGGCGCTCGCGAGCGAGGCGGGCAAGCAGCGCTGGAAATGGGAGCCCTCTCCCGAGAATGCCGAGCTCACCCAGGCCGTCACCCTCCAGGCGCAAGGCGCCCTCGGCGAGGCCTACAGCATCACCGAGAAGCAGCAGCGCCACGCGCGCCTCACCGAGATCAAGAACCAGGTGCTGGCCGCACTGACCAGCGGCGAAAGCCCCAAACACAGCAAGGAAGGCGTCGAGAGCGTGCTCTTCAAGCTCGAGAGCAGCATCGTCCGCCAGCGGATCCTGAACGGCGAGCCGCGCATCGACGGCCGCGACACGCGGACCGTGCGCCCGATAAGCGTCAGGGTCGGAGTGCTGCCGCGCACACATGGCTCGGCGCTCTTCACCCGTGGCGAGACCCAGGCGATCGTCGTCACGACGCTCGGCACCACCCGCGATGCGCAGATCATCGACGGGCTCGAGGGCGAGCGCCGTGAGCCCTTCATGCTGCACTACAACTTCCCGCCGTTCTCGGTGGGCGAGACCGGCATGATGGGGTCGCCGAAGCGGCGCGAGATCGGCCACGGCAACCTGGCGCGCCGCGGCGTGAAGGCCGTGATGCCCGACATGACGACTTTTCCGTACGTGATCCGCGTGGTGTCGGAGATCCTCGAGTCGAACGGCTCGAGCTCGATGGCGAGCGTGTGCGGTACGTCGCTCTCGCTGATGGACGCCGGCGTCCCGATCAAGGCGCCGGTAGCGGGCGTCGCCATGGGACTGGTGCTCGAGGGCTCGCGCTACAAGGTCCTCACCGACATCCTCGGCGACGAGGATCACCTCGGCGACATGGACTTCAAGGTCGCCGGCACGAAGGACGGCGTCACTGCACTGCAGATGGACATCAAGGTCGAAGGCGTGACGCCCGAGATCATGAAGGTCGCGCTCGAGCAGGCGCGCGAGGGGCGGCTGCACATTCTCGGTGAGATGAACCGGGTGATTCAGCAGTCGCGCGAGAAGATGTCCGAGTGGGCGCCCTCGATCATCACGCTCAAGATCGATCCCGAGAAAATCCGCGACGTGATCGGCAAGGGCGGCGCGGTCATCCGCCAGATCACCGAGGAGACCGGCACCACGATCGACATCGAGAGCGACGGCACGGTGAAGATCGCCTCGGTCTCAGGCGCGGCGGGGCGCGAGGCGCAGCGGCGCGTCGAGCTCATCACCGCCGACGTCGAGGTCGGGCAGATCTACGAGGGTAAGGTGGCGCGCCTCATGGACTTCGGCGCATTCGTCACTATTCTCCCCGGGCGCGACGGCCTGGTGCACATCTCGCAGATCTCGAACGAGCGGGTCGAGCGCGTCAGCGACAAGCTGCGCGAGGGCGACGTCATCCGCGTGAAGGTGCTCGAGGTCGACCGGCAGGGGCGTATCCGTCTGTCGATGCGCGACGTAGACGCGCCTCATTGATTGCGTTTACCTGACCATTGCCGGATGGACTGTCGCGCATCCTAGCCCTGCGGGGTGCGGACGGCGGCCTGGCTGGCGAACTGCCGCAGGCTCTGCTCGAGGTAGCTGCCGACCATCCCGCGGGTTCCTACGCCGTAGGAGCGGATCACCTGCGACAGGAAGTCGCGGCTCATGAGCGGCTCATTGCCGTGCTCCTGCTCGGCGATCACCTGCAGCAGGATTGAGCGCGTGATGTCCCCCTGAGTCTTCTTGTCGATGACGACGAAGTCGATGCGCTCGATCACCAGCCGGCGGATGTCGGCGAGGGTGATGTAACGGCTCTCGACCGTATCGTACAGGCGCCTGTTGGGATACTTTTTTATGGTGCGCGGCTCGCTCATCGCACGTCCCTCACTATGGGTTATTGCACCTTCCTTAGTGCAGGGCGTTCTGCCGCTACCTTAGTACATCGGCAGTGCGAACCCAACACCCAACAGGCATGTCGCTTCCGTCCTACCCCCGGAGGAGCACTTCCCGAACGCCCCGAAACCGCTCGACGCTCCAGTGCACCGTGGCCCAGGACAGGATCACGGGCCCAGGCTCGAGCTTGAGCTTACGCGGTGGGTTTTGGCCTAGTATCGTAAGTGATTGATATAGCTGGGCTCCTATGTCCTGGTTGTCGAGAGCCAGCGCCCGGCGGGACTTACTGAGCTTCCCGGCCTGCGGTTCGACGACCAGCGGGAGGTGGGTGTAGCGGGGCGTCGGCAACCCGAGCACCCCCTGCAGGGCGATCTGCCAGGGCGTGTTGTCCAACAGGTCCGCGCCCCGTACGACGTCGGTCACGGCCTGCCGCGCGTCGTCCACCACCACGGCGAGCTGGTAGGCGAACGCCCCATCGCGCCGCCTGACCACGAAGTCTCCCCGCTCGCGCAGATCGAAGGCGCAGCGCCCCTGCGCGCGGTCCTCGAACTCGATCATGCCGTCATCGACGCGAAAACGCGTCGCCGTCGGGCCGGAGCGCTGCGGACCCTCGCGGCAGGTGCCGGGATAGCCGCCATCGCCGCTCAGATCGCGGCGGCTGCAGCTGCACTCGAAAAGGACGCCGCGCCGGGCGAGCTCGTCGAGCGCCTCGGTGTAGTAAGCGGTTCGCCTGCTCTGGTATTCGACGGCGCCGTCCCAGGTCATCCCGTACACCTCGAGCGTGCGCAGCATCTGATCCGCGCAGCCGGGCACTTCGCGCTCGCGATCGAGGTCCTCCATGCGCACGAGCCAGCGGCCGCCGCGATGGCGGGCGTCGAGGTAGCTGCCGAGAGCTGCGACCAGCGAGCCCAGGTGCAGCGGCCCGGTGGGTGAGGGCGCGAAGCGCCCGAGGTAAGGAGCCTCAGCGATAGCGGTCGTCGCGATCGCCGTATTGACGCTCGCGCCGCTCGCGCCGCTCCTGGGCCTCGATGCTGAGCGTGGCGACCGGGCGCGCCTCGAGGCGCTTGACGCCGATCTCCTCGCCCGTCTCGAGACAGTAGCCGTAGGAGCCGTCTTCGATGCGCTTGAGGGCGTCGTCGATCTTGCGGATCAACTTGCGCTCGCGGTCGCGGGTGCGCAGCTCGAGGCTGAATTCCTCTTCCTGGGTGGCGCGGTCGTTGGGATCGGGAAAGTTCGCCGCCTCGTCCTTCATGTGAGACACGGTGCGGTCCACCTCGACCATCAGGTCGCGCTTCCAGCTGTGGAGGATGCTGCGGAAGTGATCGAGCTGCTGCTTGCTCATGTACAGCTCGCCGCGCTTGACGATGTAGGGCTCGACGTTGCGCGGCCCGGCGAGCAGGCTCCCGGGCTCCGCCGCCTCGACGTCGTCACCCTCGAGCGCCCCCGGGCGCGGCGCCGGCGGCACCAGGCTCGCCGGGCGTGCCGGCTCCCGCGGCGCGGGCGGCGCGGCCGCCGGGCGGGCGGCTTTGCGCGCCTCGGCGGGCGGCGGGCTCGCGGGGGCTGGCGGATGAGCGGCGGATTTCTTCAGCGGGGCAGGGCTCTTGCGGGCGGCGTGAGCGGCGGCGCGTGCGCGCGGGGCCTCGGTCTTGCGTGCGGCGGCGACCTTGCGGACCGAGGGCCGGCCCGACGCCTTCCTGCCCCTGGCGGACTTAGGCGCAGCTCTCTTTGCCGGCATTCGCTTCGCTCCTCGACACTCGTCTCAGGTCTTTGAAGAACGCGCGATTATACCGGCCGACTTTGGCGTGTACAGATGCCGTTGTCTGACGCCCGGGAGGCTCGTTACCGGACGCTCCCCAGGGCTGGCGCGGTGCGGCGAAGGCCGGTTCTCTACGGCAGCGCGACTGGCGGCGCGGGCTGCCACCCCGGCTGTCGGCGCTCGGCGACAACGGTGGTGAAGATGCCGCCGCGCACGTTGAAGCGCGCCGTGAGGCGCAGGTAACGCGCCCCGACCGCGGCGTTCAGATGATCGGCGATCTCGTTGGTCACCGCCTCGTGAAAAGCTCCGCGGTCGCGGAACGACCAGATATAGAGCTTGAGCGATTTGAGCTCGACGCACCGGCGGTCGGGCACGTACTCCAGATCGAGAGTCGCGAAGTCCGGCTGTCCGGTGCGCGGGCACAGGCAGGTGAACTCCGGGATCTGCATGCGGATCGTGTAGTCGCGCTCGACTTCGGGATTGGCGAAAGTCTCGAGCTGCGTGGTGGGCGTCGAGGCCATATTCCACTACACTACACCATCCCCGGAAGGCCGGGACGTGGAGGATTTAGAGCACAGATGCGGCTGACCAAGATCAAGCTCGCCGGCTTCAAATCCTTCGTCGATCCCACCACCATCAGCTTCCCCAGCAATCTCACCGGTGTCGTTGGCCCGAACGGCTGCGGCAAGTCGAACGTCATCGACGCGGTGCGCTGGGTCATGGGCGAGCTGTCCGCCAAGACGCTGCGCGGCGACAACATGGCGGACGTCGTGTTCAACGGCTCGACCGCGAGGAAGCCGGTGGGCACTGCGGCCGTCGAGCTGGTGTTCGACAACTCCGACGGCAAGATCGGCGGCCCGTACTCGAGCTACGGCGAGATCTCCTGCAAGCGCCAGGTGTCGCGCGACGGCCAGTCCGCCTACTTCATCAACGGCGTGCGCTGCCGGCGCAAGGACATCACCAACCTGTTTCTCGGCACCGGCCTCGGCTCGCGCAGCTACGCGATCATCGAGCAGGGGATGATCACGCGCGTCATCGACGCCAAGAGCGAGGACATGCGGGCGTTCGTCGAGGAGGCGGCCGGGATCTCCCGCTACAAGGAGCGGCGCAAGGAGACCGAGCTGCGCGTCGGCGAGACCCGCGAGAACCTCGAGCGGCTGCAGGACGTGCGCGACGAGGTCGAGAAGCAGATCCGCCACCTGCAGCGCCAGGCCGCCGGGGCACGCCGCTACCAGGCGCTGAAGGAGACGGAGCGGCGCCTGGTCGCCGAGCTGATCGCGCTCAAGCTCCGCGATCTCGACAGCGGCGCCGAGGTTCACGACGCGCAGCTGCGCGGCCGCGAGCTCGCCCTGCAGTCCGAGGTCGCCGGGCAGCGCGCCGCGGAAGCCGCGCTCGAGAGGCAGCGCGCGGCGCAGGTTCAGCACAGCGAGCGGATGTCGGCGGTGCAGGCGCGGTATTACGAGGCCGGCGCCGACATCTCGCGCCTCGAGCAGACGATCGAGCACACGCGTGAGCTGCGCGAGCGGCAGCGCGACGACCTCACTCAGGCGACCGCGACGCTCGCCGAGCTGGCAGTCCACATCACCCGCGACGAGGAGCAGCTCGAGGCGGTGCGCGCCGAGCTCGCCGCGCTCACCCCGGAACTGGCGGCGGCGCAAGCCGCCGAGCAGCGGGCCGCGGCCGCCCTCGAAGCGCTCGAGCAGGCGCTCCACGACGCCCAGCAGCGCTGGGAGCAGCACACCCTCGCGGCGGGCGCCGCCGAGCGAACCGCGCAGGTCGAGCGCACCCGCATCGGCGAGCTCGAGAATCAGCTGCGCCGCCTCGAGGCCCAGGGCGAGCGCCTCGCCGCAGAGCGCGCCGCGCTCGCAGCTCTCGGCGCCGGCGGCCAGCTGTCGCTCCTCGAGCGCGACGAGGCAGAGGCGCGCGCCGCGGCCGATGCGCGCAGCCAGGCGCTCGCGAGCGCCCACGAGCGTGTGCAGACACAGCGCGGCGCCGGGCTCGGCGCGGAGCGCGAGCTCGAGGCCGCCCGGACGGCGCGCGAAGCGGCGCGCGCCGAGCTCACCTCGCTCGAGGCATTGCAGCGGGCGGCGCTGTCGGACCGCGCCGGCGAGCCGGTGTGGCGGGAGGGCGCAGGTTTGAGCGGCGCGCCGCGCCTGGCGGCGAGCCTCGAGGTCGAGTCCGGCTGGGAGCGCGCCGTCGAGACCGCGCTCGGAGATTACCTCGAGGCCGTGTGCGTGCCGCGGCTCGAGGAGGTCGAGACGGCGATGGGCGCCCTCGCCGCCGGACGGATCACCGTGGTTGAGAGCGGAGTGGTGGCGCGCGGCACGGCACGCACACTCGCCGCGCGCGTGAAAGCCCCGCCCGCAGGGCTCGCCCAGCTCGCGAGCGTGCGCACCGCCGCATCGCTCGGCGAGGCGCTGCGCGGGCGTGGCTCGCTCGCACCCGGGGAGTCCTTCATCACCCGCGACGGCGAGTGGGTCGGGCGCGAGTGGCTGCGGGTCGGCCGCGGGCCCGACCCGCGCGCCGGCGTGATCGCACGCGAGCGCCGGCTCGCTGAGCTCTCCGCCGCGACGACCGCTGCCGAGCAGCGCGTGAGCGCAGCGGAAGCGGCGCTCACGGGCGCGCGCGAGTCGCTCGCCGGCGCCGAGGCCGAGCGCGACCGGGCGCAGGGCGCGATCCAGCAGGGTCAGGAGCGCCACGCGGGGCTCAAAGCGGCGCTCGAGGCCGGCCGTGCCCGCGCCGAGGAAACCGGTCTGCGGGCCGAGCGGCTCGAGCGCGAGGCCACGGAGCTCGGCCGCGAGCGGTCCATCGTCGCCGCGGCCCTGGCGCGAGCGCAACAGGAGCTCGCGCGGGCCACTTCCGCGGCCTCGGCTCTCGCCGCCGAGCGCGCCGCCGTCGATGGCGAGCGCGAGACGCGGCGCACCGAGCTGAGCGAGGCACGCGCAACGGTACAGGCCGCACAGCTCGCCTCCCGCGACCTGCACGTCCAGGTCGAGACCCGCCGCTCCA
>Ga0307472_100000638_pt1 | contig 12571 bp, 9 predicted proteins | sample atmos_gasesAM5C__2_FD_204582 | JGI IMG/M metagenome (GOLD analysis project Ga0307472, IMG submission 204582) | Hardwood forest soil microbial communities from Morgan-Monroe State Forest, Indiana, United States - atmos_gasesAM5C_05 | ecosystem: Environmental > Terrestrial > Soil > Temperate... | reverse complement strand
AGCAATATCTCTTTGAGGTTCAGGTCTTTCTTGACGATATTAACCCCGATGCTGTAAGGGTCGAACTTTACGCTGAGGCGCAGAAAGACGCTGCCCCAATCACGCAACTCATGAATCGTCGCGAAGTCCTGGTTCGCGCGGCAAGTGGGTTCACATACACTGCTATTGTTCCCGCGACTCGGCCGGCTGCTGACTACACACCGCGCCTCGTTCCGCAGCACATGGGAGCGTTCGTGCCGTTGGAGGCGCTTTTTATTCTGTGGCACGACGCACCCTCTTGGCGATGACCGAGAATGTCCTTAGGATTCTGCAATCGAAAGAAGAAATTCGTTGTGCCACATCGGAGTTGGAGTGAGTGGAGAATCTTTGAGAACCATCTCGGAGGACACTGCTTTCGCGGCGGTCGTACAAAAGATTGGATAACGGGAGCGAACTGGGACCAGTGCCGCTGACTCAGAATTCGAGGAACCAATCCAATGCCCGATAAATTTGGAGAATTGGATAAGCAACAACCGCTAGAGCTCACCACTGATTTTCTAGGTGAGGATAGGCATGAGTTCGTGGCAAAAGTGGCTTACAAGTTTTGGGAAGAAAGGGGGCGCCCCTTTGGTTCGCCTGATCTCGACTGGTTCGCAGCGGAACGAGCTGTGTACTCGTCGTTGGTAGCGTCGGGCTTGGTTGCCCCGTCAGCGAATGACCTGCAGCATATAAGAGAAAAGATTTACCGGTAGCAAAATTTGCCGGTGAGTCTTTGTTCGTTGGTTTCCATGGAGACGCAAAGCAAGGCTTGCCGGGTGGATGCCATGCCACCGTCGCGGAAAGAAATGTCGATTCCCGAGGGCCATGCGTGACGCCAATAATAAGGACCCGCACCTCGCCGAGGAGTTTCGCCTCATGATCGATCGGCCCACCGCTTCTCCTACTCTTGCAGCCTAAGAGCAGCAAATGGGACTCGTGCAGACCCTCATTGATCGCGAGCAAGAGTACACGGGACCTTCGCTCCCACAAGGATTGCGAGAGCTATACGATGGCGATCTGCAATTTCGTACACCACCCGATCAGCGCCCCTTTGTCGTTGGAAATTTTGTTTCCACTCTTGACGGGGTTATCAGCTACAAGATTAAGGGACATGCTGGCGGGTCGACCATCAGTGGTTCTGACCCAGTGGACCGCTTCATCATGGGCCTGTTGCGTGCCTCTGCTGATGCCGTCATTGTCGGCGCTCGTACGGTCCATGACGTAAGCCCGGAAGGGCTTTGGATTCCCGAATACACCTACCCCGATGCGAAGCATTTGTACACGGAATATCGGGTAAACGTACTGCATAAACCGGAATACCCGCTCGTTGTGATCGTTAGTGGCAGCGGCAAGCTGGAGTTGGAGAGAGCAGTCTTCCGAACGCCTGGCGTGCGCACGGTAGTGATTACGACGCCTGCCGGAAGGGATGAACTCGCGAGGGCAGGCGCGACGAAATTAGACTCTGTTCAGATACATGCTCTCGATGCGAGTGGTGGCAGCATCGCTCCGCTGGCGATCCTGCGATTGCTGTACTTGCAGTTTGGAGTACGAATGCTTCTCCACGAAGGCGGGCCCACACTGTTTGGACAATTTCTAGCGGCAGAAGCTGTCGACGAACTCTTTATGACGCTATCCCCGCAAATCGCCGGCCGCCAGGCGGATGCAGTTCGACCCGCGCTTGTACAAGGGGTGGAGTTTGCGCCGGATTGTGCGCCTTGGTTTCAACTGCTCAGTGTGAAGCAAAACGCTGAGCATTTGTACCTACGCTACCGGCGTACCACGAGGCACCCGTCGGTGGGAGGCGACTTCGATGGAAGAGGCCGTCGACGCCCCTCTCAAAAGAGGAGCGGCTGAATTTCCCGCCACTCCTTAAGAAACTGGGACGGGTCCGAAAGATAAATGACGCAACGCTGCAGTTCTACAAAATCGAATTCCGTGATCCGCACGTCCTCGGTCACGGTCAGCGCCCATTCTGGTGGGCGTTGGCGGTCAACGCTCCTTGTGAGCACTTTGAGTACTCCAGAATGACTTGATTCCCAGAAGAGGTGAGTCAACACAATTGACCCCTTCGCCTTCCCTGGAGGAGAATAGTGGTCCTCGGTCAGTGCTGGGGTCTCAGCATCATCCCTGAAGGACGTTTCAGTCGAGGCCGCTGCCCCAGTAGGATTCCGCCATGCAACCGGGCCTGAGACGGGAACCGTGGATAACCACATACTTAGACGGGGGCAAGAAGTGGAGACGGATCCAGCACATCCAATCCATTATCGAACCGTTGCAAATGGACTAGACGTTTGTACCGCAGCCTTGGAGGCTGGTTTCGCGCCGAAAGGCCATTCATGAGCGGCGAAAACGGCATGGACTTGTTTTGAGTCCTTATGTGAGGCTTCTCATCAAATCGTTGCTGAAAAGGTTCTTCTACAAGGTGTGCTCTCGATCCTTATCGACCGATGTCATAGCCTTAAATTGACGCGGTGAGGCCCGCCACGAAACATTGCATTGGCCGGCTGAAACACGAGAGGTCACTCCTTTACAGCGGCGAGCAGGCCACCGGAGATCAACATGATCAATGTCTCGAAACGCACACTTTTAATTGGCGGGCTCTTTTGCTTGATCGTGATTGGGCTGATCATCGGGGCTGTTCGTCCATTCAAGCATGCTCTGGGCGCGCCGCCGGGCACCACGCCGGATGTCGAGGTGGTCAAGGTTCAGCAAGAAGATGTTCCGATTTACCACGAATGGATCGGCACCTTCGACGGACTAGTCAACGCCGACGTTAGAGCGCAAGTCACAGGATACCTATCAAAGCAAGGTTACCAGGAGGGCGCGTTCGTCAAACAAGGTCAGCTTCTTTTTCAGATTGACCCACGTCCGTTTCAGGCTGCGCTTGACCAATCCGAGGGCCAACTAGCACAAGCCAAGGCCGCACTGGCTAATGCCCAAGCGGTGCAAGGCCGAACTCAACTTGATGTGGCACGTTACACGCCTCTGGCAATGGAGCAGGCGGCCAGCCAGCAGGATCTCGACAATGCCGTGCAGAACAACCTGGCGGCAATCGCGACTGTGGAAACGGCGAAGGCGCAAATCAAGACTTACGAGGCCGCCGTTGAAACCGCGAAGATCAACCTAGGGTTCACGCGGCTTGTTGCTCCCATCGATGGCATCGCAGGGCAAGCCCAGCTCCAAGTTGGCGCCCTGGTAACGCCAAACAGTGGAGTCGTAACGTCTGTTTCGACCGTGGACCCCATCAAAGTTTATTTCACCGTCGGCGAACCTCAATACCTCGCATGGCGAAAACGCTTCCCCACGGAAACCAGTAGCGAGGCGGCGGGCAAATCTCTGCACCTCCAGCTGATTTTGGCGGACGGCTCAACCTATCCCCACGAGGGCAGCTTCTACTTTGCCGATCGCCAAGTCAATGAGAGCACGGGTGCAATTCGGATCGCAGGACTGTTTCCCAATCCCGGAAGCGTTCTGCGACCGGGAGGCTATGCCAAGGTACGCGCAGTGATCTCCACCCAACATGACGCGCTCCTTGTTCCCCAACGTGCGGTTTCAGAGCTCCAAGGCAGCTACCAGGTTGCGGTGGTAGATAGCAACAACAAAGTCAGCATTCGATCGGTAACTGTCGGCGACCGCGTCGGCACGCGATGGATTATTGCGGACGGGCTGAATCGCGGAGAACAAGTCGTCGCCGAAGGAGTTCAGAAAGTGCGAACCGGTGCGCAAGTGAACTCCAAGACCTTCGGCACGGACGCCAAGGACAAATAATGCGATGTCGAAGTTCTTCATAAACCGGCCCATCGTCGCGATAGTGATTTCCATCATTTTGGTTCTGGTGGGGGCACTCACCATCCTGACTTTGCCGGTTGCGCAGTTTCCCAACATCACTCCGCCTGAAATCCAAGTCCTGGCCACGTACGTCGGCGCGGACGCGCAGACACTGGAGCAGGCGGTTGCCACGCCCATTGAGCAGCAGATGAATGGGGTGGACAACATGAACTACATGTACTCGCTGAACGCTACCGGGAACTCGAATACCACTCTGATCGTGGACTTTGACGTAAAAACCGATCCGAATACAGACTTCATTTTGACGCAAGCGCGCGAGACTCAGGCCGCTTCTCAGCTTCCTCCCGATGTCACTAATTATGGAGTCACGGTTCGAAAGTCGGTCACCGCGCCGCTCATGCTGTTCGCGCTTTACTCGCCGCGTGGAACCTATGATGCCGGGTTTCTGGCGAATTACGCATTCATCAATCTCGTCGATCCGATCACGCGCTCACAGGGCATTGGAAACGTGCAGGTGTTCGGTGCGGGGCAGTACGCGATGCGGCTCTGGGTACGACCCGACCAGCTAGCCAAGCTCGGCATTACCGTACCGGAAATCGTCAGCGCCATTCAGGCACAAAACACTGTGAACCCGGCGGGCAAGGCGGGTGGTGAGCCTGCACCGAAAGGACAGGAATTTACCTACACAGTTCTCGCGCAGGGGCGTCTCCTGTCGCCGGAAGAATTTGGCAGCATTGTTGTTCGCGAAACCCCCGATGGCGGGATAGTCCGGGTCCGCGATGTGGCTCGAATCGAGCTCGGATCACAGGACTACAGCATTGCTGGCCGTTTTAATGGGAAGCCGAGTGCCGTTGTTGCCGTATACCAGTTGCCGGGCTCAAACGCAGTCGAGGCCGCCAATGGGGTCAAGAAGTTGATGGCGCAAATGAAGCAGAGCTTTCCGGAAGACGTCGACTATGCCATTGCGCTGGATACCACACGCGCGGTCACGCAGGGCATGAAGGAAATTGTTGAAACTCTGTTGATCGCCCTCGCGCTCGTAATTCTCGTTGTCTACCTGTTCTTACAAGGGTGGCGTGCAACCCTGATTCCTCTCCTTGCCGTTCCTGTTTCTCTTGTGGGGACATTCGTACTGTTCCCGCTGTTTGGTTTTTCCCTTAATACGCTTTCTCTCTTTGGTCTGGTGTTGGCGATTGGGCTGGTGGTCGACGACGCCATTGTTGTGGTCGAAGGCGTTGAGCGACACATCGAGGAGGGCATGACGCCAAAGGCCGCCGCTCTGAAAGCAATGGAAGAACTATCCGGCCCAGTGGTAGGTATCGCTCTGGTTCTCTCCGCCGTGTTCGTGCCTACGGCCTTTATTCCGGGTATCACCGGCAGGCTCTATCAGCAGTTCGCGGTCACGATTGCGATCAGCGTGCTTCTGTCGGCATTCAACGCTCTTACGCTAAGTCCTGCGCTGGCTGCGCTGCTACTTCGTCCGCGACAGCCCAGTCGCGGACTGTTGAGGAGATTCTTCGATTGGTTCAACCAGGTGTTCGAGCGGGCGACAAATCAGTACGTTCGTTGGAGTGGAGTGCTGCTCCAGAAAACTTTCGTCCTGATTGTGTTGCTCGCTGGTTTCAGCATTGCGGCAGGATTTTTCGCCAATCGGGTGCCCTCAAGTTTTCTGCCGGACGAGGACCAAGGTTACGCCTACATCAATCTGCAACTGCCAAACGCAGCTTCATTGGAACGCACCACGCGAGTCGCAGCCGACGTCGAGACCATTCTAAGGAATACTCCAGGAGTTCAATACTCGACCAGCGTCGTGGGTTTCAGTTTGCTCAGTTTTGTCCGCACCAGTTACAACGCATTCTTCTTTGTGACCTTCAAACCCTGGGACGATCGAAAGACCAGAGCCGAACAATTTCAAGCGATCAAAGCGCATCTCAACCAGCAATTGAGTAAATTGCCCGCGGCAATTGCTTTCAGCTTCTCCCCGCCCGCGATTCCGGGCGTCGGTACGTCGGGTGGATTCACATTTGTACTCGAGGACCGCGCCGGCAACGACGTTCAGTTCCTCACAAAAAATCTCGCTACCTTCCTCGACACTGCGCGCAAGCGGCCGGAAATTGCCGGATTGAGCACGACTTTTCTGCCCAGCGTCCCGCAACAATTTGTCGAGGTTGACCGCGACAAGGTGTTGAAGCAAGGTGTGAACCTGAACGATGTCTACCGTACGATTCAGGCCTTCATGGGCGGCTATTTCATCAATTATTTCAACCGCTTCGGTCGCCAGTGGCAGGTGTACATCGAGGCCGAGGGTGAGGATCGCGCCAAAGCAGAGAACGTCGGGCAATTCTATGTCCGGAATAACAAGGGAGAGAACGTTCCTTTGTCCACCCTTACCGCCGTGAAGCCGCGCTTCGGCCCCGAATTTACGATGCGCTTCAACGAGTATCGTTCGGCGCAGATTAACGGCAGTGCGGCGCCCGGTTATAGCGCGGATCAGGCCAGCGCCGCTCTCGAAGACGTCTTCAGACAAACCATGCCGCGGGAGATGGGCTTCGACTACTCCGGGATGTCGTTTCAGGAGCAGAAGGCTCGGCAAGGTGTGCCACCGTCCGCGATTTTCGGGCTTTCGTTGCTGTTCGTCTTTTTGATTCTAGCCGCACTCTACGAAAGCTGGTCGTTGCCTTTCAGCGTGCTCCTCAGTACGCCCGTAGCGATCTTTGGAGCTTTTTTCATTCTGTGGCTTCGCCGCGTAATCCTAAGCGCGTTCCTGCCTCCTTTCATGGTTCAAATCGAGAGTGACGTTTACTCGCAGATCGGTCTAATCATGCTGATCGGGCTCGCGGCCAAAAACGCGATTCTGATCGTGGAATTCTCCAAGGATCAGTATGAGCACGGGAAATCGCTCTCGGAAGCTGCACTTGAAGGCGCGAAGCTTCGCCTGCGGCCCATCCTGATGACTTCATTCGCGTTCATTCTTGGCTGTGTTCCGCTATGGATTGCGAGCGGCGCTGGTTCGGTGGCGCGCCAGATCATGGGAACCACAGTCATCGGTGGAATGATCGCCGCCAGCGCGATCGGAATCTTCTTCGTGCCGGCCATTTTTTATGTCGTGGAAAAATGGTCCGGGGCCGGCAGGGAACCCGCTTCTGGGATGTTGCCGGCAACGCCCAGCCCAGCGCCCGGAGATTGAGATGTGCGTTAGCACGACGGGTGAGAAAAACAGGTGGAGCTGCGCAACATGAAGCTCACAAACTTGCTGATTGTGGCCTTGATCTGTGGCATGTTCGCCGGTTGCAAGGTCGGCCCCAATTACCATCGGCCGTTGGTTCAGACTCCGACCACGTATCGTGATCTGCACGCAAATCCCCAGCTTCAGGCTCAGGCCGCCTCTTATGCCGATTTACCGTGGTGGCAGGTCTTCCAGGATCCGAAGTTGCAAGAGCTCATTCGGACCGCGCTCAAGCAAAACTACGATTTGCAAATTGCAACCGAACGCATCAACGCCGCTCGAGCTCAGCTGGCAATCACACGCTCGAACCTGTTTCCTCAGGTCCAAGGCAACGGCAATTTCGCGGGGGGAAAAGAGTCTAACGCTCAGAGCAAGTTCAACTTCCTGACTCTATCGGCTGATGCCGCCTTCCAGGTGGATTTGTTCGGCCGCCTGCGTCGGGCGACGGAAGCGGCGCGCGCCCAGCTCCTCGCGACTGATGCCGCAAGGCAAACCGTTATATTGACACTCGTCAGCGACGTCGCAAGCGACTACTTCGCACTCCTGCAACTTGATTTGCAACTTCAAATCACGAACGAGACGGTAAAGACACAAGTCGATTCGGTCAAACTCACTACGCTGCGCCTTCAGCACGGTGTGGCCACGAAGCTGGATGTTCTCCAGGCTCAGCAGGTCCTCGACACCGCGAATGCGCAGGTTCCTGACTTGGAGCGGCAAATCGCGCAAGAGGAAAACGCCATCAGTATTCTGCTGGGCAATTACCCGCAGGATGTGCCGCGGGGGCTTCCTCTGATCGAGCAACCACTCCCGCCAGAGGTGCCGCCCGGACTGCCTTCCACAATCATAGAGCGCCGGCCCGACATTCGCGAGGCCGAACAGAACTTGATTGCCGCAAACGCCGAAATTGGAGTTGCCAAAGCGCAGTTCTTTCCGCAAATCGCGCTGACCGGTTCCGGCGGTGGGGCCTTTGGAAGAAGCAGCGTCTTCTCGAGCTTGATGAGCTCGCAGGTCGGAATCTGGTCTTATGGCGCTCAGGTGAGCCAGCCAATTTTCACGGGGGGCGCGTTGAAGGGCAATCTCCATCTGGCTGAATCGCAGGACCGGCAGGCTCTCGTCGCTTACCGCCAAACCATTCAGCGCGCTTTCGGGGATGTTTCCGATGCATTAATCGGCTATCAGAAACTCCACCAAGTCCGGGTCGCGCAGGAGACAACAGTCAAGGACCTCCAGGATACAGTCGGTACGTCCCTCATCCGCTATCGCGGCGGCATTACTACCTACCTCGAAGTATTAGACGGCCAACGATCGCTTTATTCGGCAGAGCTCACGCTTGCGCAGGCGCGAGGCAACGAGTATCAGAGCCTCGTGCAACTTTATAGGGCGCTTGGAGGGGGCTGGCGGCCATAGTCATGGCATCGGGCTACCGCTTGCAATAAGATCAACCCAAGTCGCACCCAATCGATTGTTGAATTGCCTTGAACGACAGCCAGCTGAGTGAGTCGAAAGCGCCTATATCCACGCGGATATCTCCTCTTGAGCATCCAATAGAACCCCCATTGCCTTCTTGTCACTTTTCTGCAATCTTGTTCCAATCTTGCCGTTGGTGGCCAGACGCCCCATAGGGGGCGTGCCCTCTCTCGCCGGCGCGACCCGATCAGGTAGTCACCGTCCTCGGCGACCGAAAACCTCGATGTGTCTGAGAGGGCGGGAATTATACTTCTTTGAGTGCTGTCTCTCTTTCGATGCTCATTTTTCTTGCGGCATTCTTCTTACTCTGCTCCCGATCTTCAGTTCACGCGCTCATGGGAAAACCAAAATTGCTTTCGCGAAATGATGTCGACCGCACCGGGAATTTTCGGGAAGTTGTCGCTGCCATTACAAAGCTGCGACCGTCTTCCCTCCTGCTCGATGGGGAGGTAGTCGTTTTTGACCGCAAGAACGTCTCCCGCTTTCAACTGCTGCTGCTCCACCGACAGGATGTCCCGATTGAGGTCAGGATGACGAGGTGCTACGAGCAGCTTGATCGATTCGGAAAATCAGCGGTCCAAGAGTTATTAGGCTTTTACGACCCGAAACACTATCCCGTCCTGAACGCCAACTCCAGCGCGGGTCTTCGTTTCTTGGGCTACTAGCGGGACCGTCACGAGCAGACGTATGAAAATCACGAACGCTCGGTGCCAAAATCGTCTGCAGCCGAATCAGCCACTTGCAAAATTTGAGCGAGATTCTGGATGCATGTTCGAAGCTGAAATCGATTTCGCAGGAGGCGATGTCTTGACGCGTGTGCCAAGCAGCAACTGGGTAAACAGATCACAGGCGCCACGACATTAGCTCATAGATGGCGATAAATACCCCAAGGCATTTGTCGAACACATAGACGTGTTCGTGGGTTATGGCAGGCTGACGGGCAATTCTTCCCTGATCCTGTGAGGTGATGTTTGGCGGCGATTCGGAAGCTCACTTATGATCAGACTGTTGGCATCGTGCCACCGTCAATGACGTAGTCTGCACCGTGAATGGAAGCTGCGCGATCCGATGCCAGAAATGCGACCAATTCTGCAACTTCTTCCGGCACACCTGGACGACCAACTGGAATGCCTCCAATCATGTTCATGATCTGCTGACGCGCCGCACCCTCCGTGATGCCGCTGCTATGAGCAAGCTGCACAATCATTCCGTGCGCACCCGCAGTCTCGATGAATCCCGGCGAGATCATGTTTACCCGAACGCCCTTCGGGCCAACCTCATTGGCGAGCCCTTTGTTGTACGTACTAAGCGCGCCTTTTGCCGCAGCGTAGGCTAGAGTCGCATCGTAGAGAGGTAGGCGATGTTGAATCGAAGAAATATGAATAACAACGCCGGATCTGCTCTCGATCATCCCGGGAAGAAACGCTCGATTCAAGCGAACTGCCGCCAACAGGTTCACATTGAGAGCTCTTTGCCAATCGTCGTCCGTAAGTGCCTGGAATCCACCATTCGGCGCCTCTGATCCGCCAAGACAGTTCACGAGAATATCCAACCCATGCCACTCCTGCTGGATGCGCTCGATAACCTTCTTGACGCCCTCTGGAGTGCCGATGTCTGTTTGCACGAACAAGGATGGGTTTTGTCCCTCCGGCAATGGGGAACGTGCCGTCGTTGCGACCGCCGCACCGCTCAACAAGAAGCGGCGCACGATCGCCTCTCCCATTCCCTTGGTGCCGCCAGTTACTAGCACCCGCTTGCTTTTGAACTCATCATTTGAAACAGCGAATGGATACGCCTGCGTCATTGAACCGAACCTCCAACGAGCAATCCCCGAATCGGCTTGCTCAAATCTGAGGTTGGCATAACACTGTTAAAATGGGAAGTACGCACTAAAAAGTATGTTAAGAGGGGCAAATATGCCAAAACGCTATACGCCCGTGACTGCCGCTGCGGGCCTGGAGAAAGCGCTGCGCCTTCTCGAAGGACGGTGGAAGCTGGTGATCTTGTTCCACCTGTTTGGGGGAAAGATAATGCGATTCTCCGACCTGGAACGAGCCATACCTGCCATCACGCAAAAGATGCTTGGGCAGCAGTTGAAGGCCATGGAGGCTGATGGCATTGTCCTACGGACAGCCTATCCGCAAGTGCCGCCTAAAGTGGAATACAGCCTGACATCATGGGGACAATCCCTATGTCCAGCGCTTGATGCCATCCTGAAATGGGCTGATCGCCGTCCAGCGCATGGAAGGGAAGGTAGCGATACGCGCAGACCAAAAGATGCTTCATCGGCTCGCCCCAGAACTGCTCTTGAGCGACGGGCAACTCTGACCGAACCGGATTAGGGAAGAGTTGCCGACAATTAGAGAGTTGGTAGCGATAAGCACGCGTTTCTCGGTACCGATGTTAGGCCCACGCCCGCGTGCCCTTATCCAATCTCTCGGTGCCGAACGGTCCTGGTTTACTGCTAGGAAGATTAAGAAGCCTTGAAACGGTGCCGGTTTATGCCCAGCTTCCTTATTTTGGATTCGAGTGTCTGTCGGGGAATGCCCAGCTTAACGGCGGCGCCGGTTGGACCCCCAACCACGCCTTCGGATTCCCGGAGAGCGGCTTCGAGGATCTCTCTTTCGTGCTCGACAAGGTCGGCAACCAGCGGAGCAGTTGTCGCAGCCAGTTTGGGTGTCATGTGCGTGAGCCAGGTCTCATCTACAAAGAAAGTCTCCCCTTCAGACAGAATTACCGCCCGCTCGACTACATTTTGCAACTCGCGGATGTTGCCCGGCCAATCGTATGCGTGGAAGAGTTCGATCGTCTTCTTGTCTATGTTTCGAATCTTCTTGCCCAATTTTTTGGCGTAGCGGTCGATCAAGTATCCGACCAACAAGGAAATATCACTAATGCGCTCGCGCAATGCTGGCAATCGAATCGGAAAAACGTTGAGGCGGTAAAACAAATCCTGACGAAAACTGCCCTCGGCCACCGCTGAAGTCAAGTCTCGATTCGTGGCCGCTATCACCCGTACGTCAACCGAAACCGATTGAGTGCCGCCCACTCGTTCGAATTCACGCTCCTGAAGAACTCGCAGCAATGCGACCTGCGTCTCTGGCGGAAGATCGCCTACTTCATCGAGGAATATCGTTCCACCGTCGGCCGATTCGAAACGGCCCAGCCGACGCTGAGTGGCCCCGGTAAAGGAACCTTTTTCGTGGCCGAACAGTTCGGAAGCAATCAGCGACTGGGGAATCGCCGCGCAATTCACTCGAATGAAAGCACGGTTTGAACGCTTGGACCGGTTATGAATGGCGCGAGCAATCAGTTCCTTTCCTGTTCCGGTCTCACCTAAGACCAAGACTGTGGAATCCGTCGGAGCTACCTTGGAAACCTGAACCAGCACACGACGTAATGGCTCGGAGGAACCGACGATTTCTTCGAACATGGATGAGCGTACGATGTCTTCGCGCAACGCAACGTTCTCGTTTCGTGTCCTGTCTTCGGCGCGCTTGCGATCATCGATGTCGGTTCCGGTCGCATACCAGCGCACCAGACGTCCCTGTTCGTCGCGGAACGGGTTGAGACGAATAAGGAACCAGCGAAACTGGCCGTCCTTTCGACGCGTTCGTTGCTCGATTTCAAACGGCAAGCCGCGGGCATAGGCCGCCTGGCGCTCCTCCCGCACCTTCTCCACGTCTTCCGGATGAAACATTCGGGCACGAAACTCAGAACTGAGCACTTCTTGCATCGTCAGGCCGGTATATTCCAGCACAGCCTGATTCGCGTAGAGCGGATCGCCGTTCGGATCCAGGACGACAATGGTTTGCGGTATAGCATCGGTAATCCGGCGAAACTCACGCTCGTCTTCAAGGAGTTTCGTCTCCGCTCTTTTTCGATCGTCGATGTCGGTATCGCTTCCAAGCCACCTGACGACCTTGCCTTCAGCGTCGAATTCTGGAAGGACACGTATTAGGAACCATCGGTATTCTCCGTCATATCGCCGGATGCGGGTTTCCAGTTCGCCTGCTTTGGGGTCATCCAGCAAGGCAAGCCATTCACGAATGAGTCGATCCAGATCATCGG
>Ga0307472_100000637_pt1 | contig 12572 bp, 11 predicted proteins | sample atmos_gasesAM5C__2_FD_204582 | JGI IMG/M metagenome (GOLD analysis project Ga0307472, IMG submission 204582) | Hardwood forest soil microbial communities from Morgan-Monroe State Forest, Indiana, United States - atmos_gasesAM5C_05 | ecosystem: Environmental > Terrestrial > Soil > Temperate... | reverse complement strand
GCACAATCCCAACGTGGAATTGATTGGCCAGGGGGTGGCAAACATCATTTCGCCGCTTTTCGGAGGCTTGCCCGCCACCGGCGCGATCGCCCGCACGGCCACTAACGTCCGCGCCGGCGCGAAGACGCCTGTCGCCGGAATGATTCATGCCCTCACTCTGCTGGCGATCGTGCTCTTTGCGGCGCCGCTGGTCAAAAGCGTGCCGCTCGCGGCGCTGGCGTCCATTCTGATGATTGTCGCGTACAACATGGGCGACTGGGAGGAAATCCCGGAAATCCTGAAGTTGAGCGCGGCAGACATTGCCGTCTGGCTGCTAACGCTGACGCTGACCGTGGTAACTGACCTGACCTTTGCAGTAGAAGTCGGCATGGTGCTTGCCGCGCTCATGTTTATTCGGAAAGTTTCCCGCACAACCTCAGTAAGCCCTGTAACCAAAGACTACGTGGAAGACAGCCGCGTGCATGTTTTGCAAGGCAAAGACATCCCGGACTATGCGATTGTCTATCGCATTCACGGGCCGTTCCTGTTTGGCGCAACAGACAAGTTCGCGGACATTCTTCACTCCATCGATAAGCTCCCGCCTATTGTGATTCTCCGTTTGCGGAATATGACCGCTATCGACGCCACGGGTCTCGGTGCAATTCGCGACCTTGCGGACACACTGCACGAGTCCGGACGTTCGCTGTTACTCTGCGGCGCGAGAGAACAACCCTCGCAACTGATGAAACAGGCGGACTTTGAACGCCATGTTGGCGCGGAAAATATTTGCGGCAGTATCACCGAGGCGATCGAGCGCGCCGCGGAAGTATATCGCACTCAGTATGAAGGCAAAAAGCTGGAAGAGCTAACGCCGGGTCATTAAAGCTCGGAGCTGCAAGCTCCTTTGCAAAACAAAGTTAAAGTAAAACTTGAAGGTCCCTTCCTAAGAGCATGATGGGGAAGGCCTTAAGGTCCATGCGAACGGTCGTGCCCAGGCCCTCGAACCTCTGAAAACGCCCCTATTACCGTCCTCCCCTTGATTCACAGCCCCGACACGCCCCGTTTTCACGTGTGTAACAGAGCTTACTTAGTGTCTACGCCGGGGCGATCGTTTCTATTGTCTTCCCAATAAAAGGAGATCTCTTCTTGAAACAGAAAATTCTTGCCACAGTTTTGTCTCTCGGACTGGTTGGCGCATCTGTCCCCGCGCCGGCTCGCGCCAACAACCTCGGCCAAGGAAACCCCATCAAGCACGTCCTGCTCATCAGCATCGATGGCATGCATGCGGTTGATTATGAGAATTGCGTGGCATCGAAGACTTGTCCAAATCTGGCCGCGCTCGGCAGGACCGGAGTGCACTACACGCGCACCACCACATCGAGGCCGTCCGACTCGTTCCCGGGCCTGATGGCGATCGTGAGCGGTGGGAGCCCCCGAACGGTAGGCGCGTTCTACGACGTGGCCTATGATCGCGTTCTAGCGCCCCCGAAAGTTGCGACGGGCAACGGACTGCCGGGCGGACCCTGCAATTTGAACGTCATTAACGGAACGCAGACTGAATATGAGGAAGGCAACGAAATCGATCAAACGCAGCTCAATGGCGGGTTCGCCGGATACTCCGCTATCGACGGTGGTGTTAAATCAATTGATCCTGATAAGCTGGTGCGCGATCCCTTCAACAATTGCAAACCCGTCTACTCCTGGAACTTCGTTCGCACGAACACTATCTTTGGCGTGATTCACGCCGCGGGCGGCTACACAGCCTGGTCCGACAAGCACGCTGCTTACGCATCAGTTTCCGGCCCCACCGGAACCGATCAACCCAGCAACGTGGATGATTACTATTCGCCGGAAGTTAATTCCCTCGAGATTCTCCTGCCAGGGATTAAGACAGCTGCGCCTGAGGGCGGAGCCAGTTTTGATTGCGGGACGCCCTCTACTGCGAGTTCTGGTGTGAAATTCCCGATTACCGACGATGACTGGACCGTCGGTTTCGATGCCATCAAGTGCTACGACCAACTGAAGGTCAACGCCGTAGTCAACCAGATCCGCGGCAGGACGCACCTCGGCACAAGCAACGCTCCGGTCCCAACGATCTTCGGCATGAACTTCCAGGCGGTCAGCGTTGGGCAGAAGCTGATTGCGCCCAAATCCGCCATCAGAACCGACGCAAACTCAGGCGGCTATGAGGATGCCCAAGGTACCCCCAGACCCTTAATGCTGGGCGAGATCCAGTTCGTGGATGCGGCGATCGGGCAGATGGTCGTTGCTCTCAAGCACGAGGGTCTTCTGGATTCGACCACCATCATTATCACCGCCAAACACGGGCAGTCGCCGATCGACCCGAACCGTTTCTTCCCCATTCCGGGCCATTCCGGCAACAACGGCACGCCGCCGTCTGGGATTATCGGAAGTCTTTTTCCGGCGGTTTACAATGACCCCAATAACGGCCTCGGACTGGCCGAAGACGACATTTCCCAGATCTGGCTGGCAGATGCGAGCCGCACCGGGGAGGCAGTAACCGATCTGGAGAATGCCGCGATGGCGATCGGGCTAGGCCAGATCTACTATGGCGACTCACTGAACGTGCTGTTTAACCCACCTGGCGTTCCTGAGCAACCCGGCCCCTGCTGCAAGCTTCGCGAAGGGGGCGACCCGCGGAGTCCCGACATCGTCGTGATTCCAAACGTTGGCGTGGTCTATACCGGGAACCTAAAGAAGCAATCCGAACATGGCGGCTTCGCGTGGGATGATACCAACGTCATGCTCTTGGTATCCAACGCCAACCTTGAGGCCCGCACCATCAACAGCTTTGTGGAAACCGCTCAAGTGGCTCCCACGATCCTGAAAATCCTGGGCCTGGATCCGAACGCCCTGGATGCCGTTAGGCGGGAAGGCACGCCCGTGCTGCCAAACCTCTTCGGTCACCAAGAATAGAAGTAATCATCCTAACGGCATGGAAGATAAGAGGGCGTTCCAGAAGCCTGGAACGCCCTTTGTCTTGGACAACCGTTGGTCGATTGCGCGGGGGGTGATTTTGGGACAGAACTGCGGTTACTTCGTGAAGCGCACGCTGTCGAGGATGGCGGTAAACGTTTTGTCGTACTTTTCGTACGCGGGTTGCGGAGCAACGCAAACAAAAGAGACTAGCCCTTCAGGCCGCAGCGTTGTTACGACCCAATCCGTTTCCTGGCCGCCCAGAGGCGAGTCATTGCTGAGGTAGGTCGCAAGTCCTGGTTGGCCGTTCAAGCGCACACGCTCAGACTGCCGCGTAATCTTCATGTTCGGATTCGACTTCTTCAGTTCCTCAATCATTTGCTGCGTAGCATTGTTCAGCGCATCCCAATCGTTGGGATCCCCGCTGGCCTGGGACGCGCTGACGATCAGGCCGTAAGCCAACGCGGCATGCCCCGTGCCGTCGTCCACTACGCCGCCATCCGGCGCAAAGGAGGCGCCGCTTCCATTGCTGTCGGGATACTTTTTCCAGTTGTCGGGATATTTCAGGGAATACGCATTCGCCTGGTAAGCGGCGAAATTTCCGGAAGGCGGAGCCGGAGGTTTTGCAGCTGCGGCCGCCGCGGGCGTCAGCTTTTTCGCCACAGGCAGAGCCAGCACTTCGCGCTTGACGGCTTCAAATTCCGGAGAATCCCGCCTGGCATTTGACGGGACACCGCCCAACTTCTCGATTTCCTCGTCCACGCGCTCGACGCGGTGCTCGGGATTTGGATGGTCGGAGAAAAACTCCGGCGGGTTCTTTCCTTTCGTTTCCGCTTCCAGCTTCTCAAAAAATTGCGCCATTGCTCGCGGGTCGTAGCCGCTATCGTAGAGCACCTGCGTTCCCATCACGTCTGCTTGCGATTCCGCGCTTCTCGAATAACGCAGCAGCACACCCCCAGCGGCAAATGCCCCCAGCTTGGCCAGTAATTCCCCACCGGTCGAACCACCAAGTACTCCCTCCGCAATTCCGACAACGCCACTCGCAAACTCGGCTTTTGTCGCTTGATTCGTGCCATGACGTAACGCCACATGCGAAAGCTCGTGCGCCATGACTCCCGCCAACTGCGCTTCGTTGTCGGCCACCTCGATGGCTCCGCGATTAATGAAAACGTATCCTCCTGGCAGGGCGAACGCGTTAATGGCCTTGTCGTTCACGCAATGAAATTCAAAGGGATATTGCACTCCATTGGTCGGTAGCTTGGCGACCAGCCGCATTCCCAGTTGCGTAAGGTACGCGTCGACTTTGGGCGCATTGCAAAGAGGCAACTGTTTCGCAGCGTCCGCCGCTACTTTTTTGCCGACTTCGATATCCTGCTGCGGCGTGAACATGTTCCATCCAGGCTTGAGCGCCGTGCGCTGCGCTGAAGCCACAGGAACAAGCACAACCAACAAACATAGAGAGTTAACGCAGGCAGCCGCGGGGCGCCATGCGAGACCCTGCCGGGCATGGAGCGCGGTCCCCCGCGATGGACACTCTTCTCTAGCCCAAGCTTTCAATCCCTACCTCCGTTAGCGTTCCAACCCTTCTCGCGGCAAAAGTTCTCGTTTCAAAGACTACTTTAGCATTTGGCGGAGACAAAAAGAAAAGCCCGGGTGGCTGGAGCACCCGGGCAGGGGTAAAGAGGGTCAATACAGGGGCAAATTTGTTTATCGAGCCACGCGCGGCGACGGCTCCGGAGTAGGCGTTCCGTTCGGCGCATCCACCGCCTTGCCGCTACGCGCGGGAACCGCTCGCGCGGCGGGGGGCGGCTCCGGCTTCCGAGCGACCGGGATGGCCAGATTCTCGCCTTCACGAACAAACGTCAAACGATCCTGTTCCTTGTTCCAATCAATGCAAATTAGGTCGCCAAGGTGAACTTGTTCGGTGGCAAGCAGATTGGCCAGGGGATAGACCACGTGGCGCTCGATGGCGCGCTTCAGGTGGCGCGCGCCGTAGCGCTGATCTGTACCTTCTTGCAGAAGAAAATCCCGGCCCTGTGGCGTCACGCGAAACAGGAACTGCCCTTTAGCCGTTTCCAGAACGCGCAGCTGCACCTGGCCCAACTCAATCTCGAGGACTTGCTCCAGTTGTTCACGGCGGAGTGGATGAAAGACTACCACTTTGTCCAGCCGGTTCATGAACTCCGGAGAGAACTTGCGGCGTGCAGCTTCAACGGCGGTGCGCTCCACCTTTTGATCCAAACCAGCCGCTGGCTTGTCCGTCGGTTGAATGAAACCCATCCCGCCCTGCATCAATTCGGTAATTTCGCCGCCGCCAAGGTTGGAGGTCAGGAAGATGACCGTCTGCGAGAGGTCTACGCGCCGGTTATCACCCAGCGTCAGCGTGGCTTTGTCCAACATGCCCAGCAACAACTGCCAGAGCGCGTCGCTGGCCTTCTCAATTTCGTCAAAAAGCAGGAAGCTGAGCTTTAGCTTGTCGGTGTGGCAAGCCGCCAATGCTTCCTGGGTGATCAGCGGATGAGTCTCGCGGTGGCCCAAGTAGCCCGGAGGGGAGCCAATCAGCTTGGCGATCTCGTGTGAGTGCTGAAACTCCGCGCAATCCACCTTGATGACCGTGCGGGCGTCTCCAAACAGGATTTCGGCAGCCGCCTCCACGATGCGCGTCTTTCCCGAGCCAGTCGGGCCCAGAAAGAGCAAGTTGCCAACGGGGCGACCCGGAGAGTTCAATCCGGCACAGAATACCTGAAACATGTCCACCAAGGATTGAACGCCTTCTTCCTGGCCCACGATCTTGGAGCGCAGGGAGGCATGAAAATCCCGGGTGTCATTGCTGCGGATGCTTGGGTCCAATTGGTGACGGACGGCAGCTCTCATCGGTTCGACCTCTCTCCGCGTCTAGTTCCCCCCCAAACGCGACGCGCGTCTCAGTCATTCGCGCGAAGACGAGATAGTGCATGGAAAGTGCCAATCTTTTTCCTCCTGTTGCTATAGAGGAAACACACTGATTTCAATGACATACGAGATTTCGAATTCTGTAGCGTGTCTCACAAGCTGAGACGAAGTTCCATTTACGTCAAGAATGAGAGAACAAGGTGGGGCGCAGAACACTTTGTGTCAGTCGCCAAACGTCAAAAAAGGGCGCAATTGGATGCGCCCCCGGTTCCAGTTAAAGTTTTACTTTAAGAGCGTTTCTGCCTAAGAATTGGAACGATCTTGCTTCTTCCGGCTTTGTGGCGCGGCGGAGGCCCCCCCACCAGGCTGGGCCGCGCGCGACTTCTTCTCCTCTGCCACGGTTTCCTCTGGCGCGCTTGCCGACTTGCCGTCGGTCGCTTCGGCTCCCGCGGCAGCCGCTCCAGCTTTCCTCGCAGCCGATTCCACCAACGCTCCCTCGCCCTCGCGCACGAAGGTCAGGCGGTTGTTCGTCTTGTCCCAATCGATGCATACCAAATCGCCCAAATTTACCTGATCGGTCGCGAGAAGATTGGCCAGCGGGTAGACCACGTGGCGCTCAATGGCCCGCTTCAAGTGGCGCGCGCCGTAGCGCTGGTCCGTGCCTTCCTGCAGCAGGAACTCGCGTCCCGAGGGAGTCACCCGGAAGAGAAACTGGCCCTTGGCCGTGTCCAGCACGCGCTGCTGCACTTGACCCAGTTCGATGTCGAGAACTTCCTGTAACTGTTCCTTCCGCAGCGGATGAAACACCACAACCTTGTCTAGACGGTTCATGAATTCCGGGGAGAATTTGCGCCGCGCTGCTTCCACGGCGGTGCGCTCTACTTTTTCGTCTAAGCCGGTTGCCGGCTTGTCTCTCGGCTGGATAAAGCCCATGCCACCTTGCATCAGTTCGGCGATTTCGCCTCCACCCAGGTTCGAAGTAAGAAAAATGACCGTTTTCGACAAGTCCACTTTGCGATTGTCCCCGAGGGTCAGTGTCGCTTTGTCCAACATTCCCAGCAGCAACTGCCAGAGTGCATCGCTGGCTTTCTCAATTTCGTCGAAAAGCAGGAAGCTCAGTTTCAGTTTGTCGGTGTGGCAAGCCGCCAGCGTTTCTTGGGTGATCAGCGGGTGCGTTTCCCGGTGTCCCAGATAGCCCGGAGGCGAGCCAATCAGCTTGGCAATTTCGTGCGAGTGCTGAAATTCCGCGCAATCCACTTTGATGACCGCGCGCGCGTCTCCAAACAGAATTTCTGCGCCGGCTTCCACGATGCGCGTCTTTCCAGAACCGGTCGGGCCGAGAAACAGCAGGTTCCCCACCGGACGGCCCGGCGAATTCAAGCCGGCGCGAAACACCTGGTACAGATCCACGAGCGCCTGCACTGCCTCTTCCTGGCCGACAATCTTCGCCCGCAGCGACGACTGGAAATCAATCGTATCCGAGCTGCGCTTATTTGGATCGAGAGAAAGAGTGTAGTCGCTCATAACCGCCTCCTAGCGAACCCGCCCGTGCTGGTTGCCGTACCGCCCGCGTCCCCGGCCAAACTGTTCCAATTTGACCTGGATGGTGGATTGGAGGAGCCGCAATTGTACCAGCAGTTCCCTTGCCACCACGGGCGATTCTGAAATTCGGAGGAGCGGCGGAAACACGTCCGCCAATTCGAGGTTAAGGGTACGAAGCGAGGATACAAGCTTTTGGACTGCCGGAGAGCGGGGATCCGCCAGGTCCGCGGAGTGGTTGCACTGATCTCGCAGAGCTCTCCAATTGAGCTCCACGAACGGATGCTTCTTGGAGACTTCCTTTACGACCTCCTCGGTGATGCGCGCGCGCTGTCCCAGTCGCGCCAAATGAAGTTGCTGCACTTTTTCGCCGCGGCGCACGTTGTGCACCAGGTAGAACGAATTCCCTTTGCGGCGAACAAAAGCCATGACCTTGCCTCATCTCCTGATACTCAGTTCGCGTAGTGTAATCATCTTCCACTACGCTCTGCAATATTAGACACGGAATTTCACCAAAAGTTGCACCGTATCAGTAACGCCTTCACCCTAAACGCGTCTGCGGTTAAAATCCCATCACTTTTTCTTCTGTGTTTCATTTGTTTAGCGTATCTTTACTTTCGTCTGTCACTGCCGATACCAGAAGCTACTTCATTAAACCCGCCAGCGCCATTTTTCTCTTGTTCTTCACGAAGCTCGCACCTACGATGACGGTTACCTTTCTTTGATAGAGATTATTCCTCAGGAGTAACAACAAAAATGTCCTGGGATCCCGTCTACCGTCTCGTGCAACGAATTCCTCGCGGAAAGGTTCTAACGTATGGAGGGCTGGCCAAAGCCCTGCGTCTGCCCGGCGGCGCTCGCACGGCGGGACGCGCGATGGCCGCCACGCCATCCGGAAAAGGGATCCCCTGGCACCGCGTGCTCGGCGATCGCGGCGAAATCCTTATTCGCGGCCCTCACGCCTTGCTGCAAAGAAAACTTCTCGAAAGTGAAGGCGTCGCGCTCGTCGAGTTTCGCGTGAACCTGAAAAAGCACCTCTGGAAGCCATCCAAGAAAACGGCGCCGCCTAAAAAGAAAACGCTGCCTAAAGGAAAACGGTGAAAGATAGAGCCGCTTCTCAACGTATCGGAGAGTGAATCCACAGCATGCGGCTAGCTTGGCCTGGTGTAGGGCGCGGCCCGCTGCTGTATGCTATAGACTCTTCTTCCCTGTTTAGCCTCTTGTGGTGGGGGCAAGAAAAATGGCGAATCCCATCCTTCAAGTGGAGAACCTCGTCAAGCGCTACGGCGAAGTGGAAGCCGTGCGCGGCGTCAGCTTCTCCGTCGAAGAAGGCGAAGTCTTCGGTCTTCTCGGTCCTAATGGCGCAGGCAAAACGACCACGGTAGAGATTCTCGAGGGGTTGCGTACGCTCGACTCCGGCCAAGTCTACGTGTGCGGGCTGGACCCGCAGCGCGATTCCGATGCGCTGAAGCAGGAAATCGGCGCCGCCCTCCAAGCCACGGCCCTGCCGGATAAAATGCGCGTGATCGAAGCCATCCGGCTCTTCGCGAGTTTTTACAAAAGGCAGCGCGATCCGCAGGAGCTGCTCAAGCGTTTCGGACTCGATGACAAGAAGAATTCTTTCTACAGCCAGCTCTCCGGGGGACAAAAGCAACGGCTCGCTTTGACCATGGCCCTGGTCAACGACCCTCGCGTTTGCTTTCTCGACGAACCCACAGCCGGCCTCGACCCTCAGGTCCGGCGTGAAATCTACGACGTGATCGAAGAGCTCCGTCGCGACAAAAAGACCGTCCTCCTGACCACGCACTACATTGAAGAAGCCGAGCGCCTCTGCGACCGCGTGGCTATTATTGATCACGGAAAAGTGATCGCTCTCGGCACACCCCGTGAGCTGAAAGCCCGCTCCGGCGGCACCACGCGCATCGAAGTACGCTTGTCGAAGCCTGCATCCGACGGCATTCTAAAAAGCCTTGAAGGCGTGGTGGACGCCCGCGAAGTCGACGGCGCTTTCGTCTTACATTCGCAGCGCCCGCCGCAAACGATCGTTTCTTTGGTCAAACAACTGGAAGCCCAAGACAACGACCTCGTCAGCTTGGAAATTGCCACGCCCTCCTTGGAAGACGTGTTTATCGAATACACCGGAAGGAGGCTACGCGATTGAAAAACTTTGCCGCCCTGACGCGCATGCGCATCCAGATTGCTTTCCGCAACAAGATGTTTTTCTTCTTTGTGCTGGTCATGCCGTTCGCGATTTTCTTTCTCTACGCAGGCGTTTTCGCCAAGAGCGTGCCGCGCATCGTCAGCTTTTATCTCGGCCCTGTGGTGGCCTTCAACGTCATGGGTAGCTTCTGGGGTCTTAGCGCCACTCTCGTCTTGTTCCGCGAACAGGGGATTCTTCGCCGCTTCCATGTCGCTCCCGTGACCGCCGGTGACCTCTTGGCTTCCAGCATTGCCGCCAATTATGTGCTAACGCTGCCCACAGTCGCTCTTGAATTGTTTTTTGCTCGCGTCATCTTTCATGTCCCGCATCTTGGCAATCCTGTTTCTCTGTTTCTCCTGATTTCCGTCGGCATCATCTCGTTTGGCGCCCTCGGGCTGGTCATCGCCAGCGTGACCAATACCATGCAGGAAACGCAGGTTCTGAATCAGCTTTTGTGGCTGCCATTGATTTTTCTCTCGGGGGCCACATTTCCTCTCGCTTACTTGCCGAAAATGGTGCAGCGCTTTGGCCTGTTTCTTCCCGCAACTTATCTGGTAAACGGCATGCAGCAAACCATCGTGAACGCGGCCACACCCTGGAGCCGCTATGTAGAAATCCTGTCACTTTCTATCTGGGCGTGCCTCACCTTTTTCCTCTCCTGCCAGCTCTTCCGTTGGGAGCCGGAAGCCAAGGTTCCGCGGAGAGCCAAACTTCTGGTTGCTGCGACGGCGATTCCTTTTCTTCTTTTGGGGTTTGTGGAGAATAGGTCCGATCGCATTCTTCGGGAAGCCCACACTGCTTTCGAGAATTTCACATCGGCTCCGTCCTCCCCGAAGCCCCCTTCCATCGGAATGCCGGCCACGCCTCCCTCGGGCGGAAACCCTTCCGGTGGCCATGCAAATTGATTTGGGTGCGCGCCAATTTGGTTCGACTGCGCCCTTGGGTATAGTTTTCCTGCATTGACGCTCGCTTCCGCGTACCGTATTCTGAAATTTCCAGCCGCATCGCCGTGCGCGGCATTCTTTAAGGGGAGTATTTATGGCCATTCAGCCGACGGAGAAAATCTGGCTCAACGGAAAATGGATCAATTGGAACGACGCCACGCTCCACGTTCTTTCTCACGTCGTCAGCTATGGCTCCGCCGTTTTCGAAGGTATTCGCTGCTACGAGACCAAGCAGGGCCCGGCCATTTTCCGCCTCCGCGAACACATGCAGCGGCTCATCAACTCCGCCCGCATCTATCGCATGGAGCTTCCCTACTCCGTGGACGAATTCTCGAACGTCGCCTGCGAACTCGTGCGCGTCAACAAGATGAATGCGTGCTACGTGAAGCCCATCGTTCTTCGCGGCTATGGCGATGTGGGCGTGAACCCGCTCAATTCTCCCATCGATCTTTACATGGCCTGTTGGAGTTGGGGCGCCTATCTCGGCCCCGACGCGCTATCAAAAGGTGTAGACGTCGGCGTCAGCTCCTGGACGCGAATTGCGCCAAACACTCTCCCCGCCATGTCCAAAGCCGCCGCGAACTACATGAATTCGCAGCTCATCAGGATGGAAGCGTCCTTCAACGGCTTCACCGAAGGCATCGCGCTCGATTCCAACGGCCATGTCAGCGAAGGCTCCGGCATGAACATTTTCCTGGCGCACGACGGCACACTCTATACGCCGCCATTGGCCACCAGCATTCTTCCCGGTATCACCCGCGACGCCATCGTGAAGATTGCCGAGGACCTTCGCATTCCCTGCAAGGAAGCCGTCATTCCGCGCGAAATGCTCTACATTGCTGATGAAGTCTTCTTCGTGGGAACGGCTGTGGAAGTCACGCCCATCCGCTCGGTGGACCACATTCAAGTGGGCAAAGGCGTGGCCGGACCCATCACGCGCAAGTTGCAGGAAGAATTCTTCGCCATCACCAGCGGCACCAAGCCCGACCGCCACAACTGGCTCACACCCGTCGGCGCGCCTGTCAGCGCCGCCTCGCGCTAACGCCGAGCCTCGACACCAAATTGGCCCTGTCTCTCGGGGCCAATTGTGTTCTTATACGACGAGTTTATTCCGTTCCTCGTGGGGATGTTCGGAGAGGTCAACCATGCCCACCGCAGTTCGCATTGGTATTATCGGAGACTTCGAGCCTTCGTATCATTCACATTTTGCAACGAATGCCGCGCTGTACGACGCGGCCACGAAGCTGAAGATCCAGGTCCTGCTGCGCTGGCTCCCTACGCCCTCCCTCGACAGCGCGGATGCGCCGAAAATTCTGAACCGGTGGGACGGGCTAATCGCCTCCCCCGGGAGTCCTTACAAAAGTTTCACTGGAATGTTGCGCGGCATCGAGTTTGCTCGAACTCGCGACTGGCCCTTCACCGGAACTTGAGGGGGCTTCCAATATACTCTGTTAGAGTATGCGCGAAATGTTCTGAAAATCAGCGACGCGGACAGCGCGGAGAACAACTCCGGCTCTTCACACTACGTGGTCACCCCGCTTTCCTGCAGCTTGCCGAATCGCCGCGAAGGCGGCCCCAAAGCATCCGGTGATGAGCGCCTGAAAATCGCCCCCGGTAGCCGCCTTCATGCCATCTGCGGGAGCGAAGATAATTCCGAGCAGTACTACTGCAACTACGGCGTGAACGAAGAATACGAAAAACAGTTTCAGGCTGCAGGACTTCGCGTGAGCGCGCGCGGCATGCAGGGCGAGACTCGCGCGGTGGAACTGCCGGACCATCGCTTCTTCATCGCCACTCTATTCCAACCCCAACTTTCTTCGCGGCCGGAATCGCCGCACCCTTTCTGGCTCGGCTTCTTGCGCGCCGCCATGCAATTCCAAAAAGCCCTTTCCCGGCGCAACGCAAACGGCGCTTCCCGCGGCAAAGCACACGCAAGAGCCGCCGGGCGATAAAGTGTGGGAGTCAGCGCGCTTTTGCCTTCTGTACCTTGTCTGCCGGAATCTGCGCAGTAGCGCCTTCCACTTCGCAAGCAGCCACGCGCTTCTGCAGAAACTGCCGCTCCATGGGGCTTCTGGCCAGCA
>Ga0307472_100000636_pt1 | contig 12582 bp, 11 predicted proteins | sample atmos_gasesAM5C__2_FD_204582 | JGI IMG/M metagenome (GOLD analysis project Ga0307472, IMG submission 204582) | Hardwood forest soil microbial communities from Morgan-Monroe State Forest, Indiana, United States - atmos_gasesAM5C_05 | ecosystem: Environmental > Terrestrial > Soil > Temperate... | reverse complement strand
AGGGCCTCCGTACGGGAAGGGTCTCGACGCCTGACGCACTGTCTGGTATATCTGCCGTGGCTTCGTTTCGATGGAGAAATGTTCATGAATCTGCGTAAGCGACTAATCCGGATCTTGTTCCTACTTGCTCCTGTGTTTCTCTTACAGCTCCGTGCCACACCAAAGTCCGAAAACGAACAGCATCGGCTCTATGTAGCCGTGCCGGGCATTCGCAACGACCTGCAATACGGCGGTATCGGCATTTTGGTCTACGACATTGACGCCGGCTACAAATTCATCAAGCGCATTCCCACCTGGGACGCGCCTCCCGGCCAGGCCGCCGAAAACGTAAAAGGCATCGCCGCAAGCGCAAAGACGGGCAAGCTCTACGTAAGCACCATCAAGCGCGTAGCCTGCTTTGATCTCATGACCGAAAAGAAAGTCTGGGAAAAAGCCTATGACGGCGGCGCTGACCGGCTAGCCATCTCGCCCGACGGCAGAATCCTGGAACGTCGTGGATGCGGGAACGGGAGAAGTCATCACGAAGATCACACCGAATTCCGGTGCGCATAACACCATCTACGGTCCCGACGGCTCTCGCGTCTACTTGGCAGGCTTGCGCTCCCCCATCCTTTCCATCGCGGACACCAAAACGCACACGGTTTTGAAGCAGATCGGTCCCTTCAGCAATTCCATTCGCCCCTTCACGATCAATGGCAGCCAGACCCTTTGCTTCGTCAATGTCAACGAATTGCTCGGCTTTGAAGTGGGAGACTGTAAAACAGGAAAAATGTTGTATCGCGTCGAGGTCACCGGCTATCAGAAAGGCCTCACTAAGAGGCATGGCTGCCCGAGTCACGGCATCGCGCTTACACCCGACGAAAAAGAGCTGTGGCTTGCCGATAGCACCAACAGCAGCATTCACGTCTTCGATGCCACCGTGATGCCACCAAAACAAAAGACCAGCATCAAGCTGCGGGACCAACCCGGCTGGATCAGCTTCAGCATCGACGGCACGCGCGCTTATCCCTCCACCGGCGACGTTATCGACACCAGCACCAAACGCATCATCGCCACGCTCGAAGACGAAACTGGAAGGCAAGTGCAAAGTGAAAAGTTATTGGAAATTGATTTCGTCGAAGTCCGGCCCGTTCGCGCAGGCGATCAGTTCGGTATCGGCCAGAAACCATAGCCAGTCCATCGAAGCCGTTGCCTGTAGCCGCTTCGTCTTGATAACGATACGAGTTGCCGGATCTGTGTACCCCTCCCTTATGTCTCCACTCTTTCCTGCACTCCGTATTGCGCCAGCACGTCCTGCAGCATCACCACTCCCCTCAATTGGTGCACATTAGCCCGGCTCACCACCGGCAAAAGGTCCAGCTGGCTCGCCCCCATGCGCTCCAGCGCCACATGCAGTGGGTGATCCACATGAACATGGGGAAAATCGTTCGCATCCACCCATGCAACCAGCCGTTTGTCCGCCGAACCTTCGTTGGCTGCTTGTCTTAAGTGTTGCAGGCTCAGCACTCCAATGACGCCGTCGTTGTCGCACACCGGCCAGGCCCGAAGCTCGCTGCCCTCCGCCTTTGCCAGCGCTTCGCGAACGGTCCACTCGGCATTCAAAGTCCCCGTGGCCTCGCGCATGGCATTACGCACTTGGCGCTGACGCCCCTCGCGCCGCGTCTCCGCGGTGGGCAAATGGATTCCATCCTGGAGCGCCAGTTCGTCATAAATCGGTTTGGGCTGCAGCCTCGAGGAAATAAAGAAGCTGACCAGGTTGGAAATCATCAGTGGTACGATGACCGCGTAATCGCGCGTGGTCTCAAAAATCATCAGCACCGAGGTCATCGGTGCGCGTACGATTCCCGCAAACGCCGTGCCCATCCCCACCAGCGCATACGCACCCGGTGTTCCCACGGTATTCGGGAGAAAGTGGTTCGCAACGTTTCCTACCACGCCGCCCAGCATCGCGCCAAGAAACAGGCTCGGCCCGAAAATTCCACCCGCGTTCCCGGATCCGTAGCAGGTGGCCACTGCAACCAGCTTCAGCACTAGCAGCAAAGTCATCAGCTTCAGCGCCATACCGCCATTCAGCACTTCCCCCACATGGTCGTAGCCCACTCCGAGCAATTGGGGAACAAACCACCCCATAATTCCCACCATCAATCCGCCTGCCACTGGCTGGAACCAAACGGTCTTCTTCGGAAATTTCAGGAAGCGCTCTCGGATCCACAGCAGCAGCTTGGTGAAAGCCACTGAAACGAATCCACCGGCGACTCCCAAGACGGCGTAAATTCCGAGTTCCCACGGATTCAGCAACTGATATTGCGGCACGCGAAACAGCGGATTGTTCCCCAGCAGCAAGCGCAGCACAGCCCAGGAAATCGCCGAGGCCAGCACTACGGAGCCCAGCACCGGCGCATGCAAGTCCCCGACTACTTCCTCCAACGAAAACAGCACTGCCGCCATCGGAGTGTTAAACGCGGCGGCAATGGCCGCGCTTGCTCCTACGGGGATCAGCGCTTTCACTTTCTCTTGGCTGAGCCCCAGCTTTCGCCCCAGAACCGAGGCGACTCCAGCGCCGACTTGTACGGCCGGCCCTTCGCGCCCGAGAGGAATCCCGCTCGCCAGCGTGGCCGAGGTGCAAAAGAACTTTCCGAATACCGTGGCAAGAGTAATCCGCCCTTCCCGCGCGTACAAAGCTGCTTTGGTTTGCGGCACGCCGCTGCCGCGCGCATCGGGGAAATACCGGTAAAGGAGGTACCCCATTCCCAGCGATCCCACTATAGGCACGAACAGCCTGCGCAATCCCATCCCGCCTGCCGGATACAGCCGGGCGCCAAATCGCTCGGTAAGCAAAATAAACGCCACCACCGTAAGGCCCACGAGCGCGCCAATCACCAGCGTCAGCGCGAGGAACACTTGCTCCTCGCGCTCCCGCAAAATCCCTGTCCACGGTTGCAACGAAGCCCGCAACCGGCTTTTGGCTGCTTGTACACTGGAGCTCATCAAGTTTTTTTTCCCGTGGCTCCTGTTCCGGATTGGAAGTGATGGAAAATCCTACGGCGTCGCGGGCGTTTCTGTCTGCTCTGAGGCTTCTTCCCGCTCCTGCGCGCCGCCTCCCGGCAGGAAAAACCGCAAATCTAGGACTCGTTCTCGCCGCTTCTCCTCTTCCAAATGGCGCGCACGCGCCTTCAGCAAATCATCAAGGGCCACCAAGCCCAGGAATTTTCGCGTATCCGGCTCCACCACCGGCACTCGCGTTACCTGTTTCTCCGCCATCCGATAGACCACCGACCGCAACGGTTCATCCGGAAAAACTTCGACGGTCTCCTTGCGCACCAGTTCGCACAGCCCTCGGCGCAGTGTAGCCTCGCCTTCTTCGTTCATGCGCTTGTGAAGGTCCCCGCGCGTCACAACCCCAACCAGAGCGCCGCCTTCGTCCACCACAGGCAGAAGCCGCTGGCTTTGCCGGTGGTCCATCAAGACTTTTTGAAATTCTCGCAGGCTGCTCGCCCCAGGCAGCACGGCTACTTTCGTGCGCATCACGTCGCGCGCAAACAGAATCTCCAGCGGATCTACGGCATATTCGCGGCTCAGGTGATATCCGCGACGCGCAACTTTTTCCGTCAAGATCGATCGCTTCAAGGTCAGGACCGTGAACGCATGTGCAATCACGCTTCCCACCAGTAAGGGAAGGAAAATGTTTGCATCGTGCGTGAGTTCAAAGGCAAAAACGATGCTTGTAAATGGCGAGCGCATCGTCCCGCCCAGTATCGCGCCCATGCTGATGAGCGGCCAGAAACCCGCCCCCTCGTTGGGCAGAAACATCGCCTCGAGCCCGCCAAGAGCACCGCCCATCATAAGCAGCGGCGCCAGCACACCCCCCGAAGTGCCCGAACCGAGCGACACCGCCCAGATGAACCACTTGACGATCAGCACGCCAAGAATGACTTTTGTGGTCACCGAGCCCTGCAACAGTGCGCCAATCGTGTCGTATCCCACGCCGAGGGCTTGCGGGAAAACTATGCCTCCCAAACCAATCGCGAGGCCGCCAATCAACGGCCACCACATCCAATGAATCGGCAATTTCTGAAATGCGTCTTCCGCCGCGTACACTGAAACCGTCAGCAGCGCCGAAAGCATACCTGCGAGCAAACCGACGAGCGCGCAGCCGAGCAAAGCAACAGGGCCAATATGCAGAGGATGCTCGGGTACGGGAAAAAGAGGACCGAACCCCAAAATGTAGCGGCGCACTACCGCCGCTACAGCGCTGGCTAAGGCCACAGGAACCAGACTGCGGGGCTTCCATTCGAACAGCAGAAGCTCCACGGCAAGTAAAACCGCGGCGACCGGAGAAGCAAATGTTGCGGACATTCCTCCCGCAGCTCCGGCCACCAGCAGCGTTTTGCGCTCAGCGCTGGTCAGATGAAAAAGTTGCGCAATCATGGACCCGAAGGCCCCGCCGGTCATGATGATCGGCCCTTCCGCGCCGAACGGCCCGCCCGACCCGATGGAAATCGCGGAAGAAAGGGGCTTGAGGAAGGCGACTTTCGGCTCGACGCGGCTGCCGTTGATCAGAATCGCCTCGATGGCTTCAGGAATGCCGTGGCCGCGAATGCGTTCGGATCCATACCGCGCCATAAGCCCGACGATGAGACCGCCGCCGATAGGCACGAGAATGCTGTACCATCCCAAATGATTTCTGGCCGGCGAAACGAGCGACGCGCCCCAATGGCCGTAGTAAAACAAATTGGTAAAAAGCCCGATCAACCGCAGGAGCGCCAGCGCCACAAACGCGCACATCGCGCCGATTACAACCGCCAGCGCGGAGATCGGCAAAACACGAAGCGTGGTCGAGAAATCCCCCAGCTCTTCCTTCCGGCCCTTGGTTTTCTTCTTCTCCTGTTGGTGAGAGGAGATCCCTTGTTGAACCTTATTCACGCCCTTTTCCCAATCCTTTCTGAGCGATAGAAATCTTTCTGCCATAAAGCCCATGACTGTTTTTCAGGAGGGCTGCGATGGCGTTGGCCAGTGCGGCGCCGGAAGCGCGCAATTCGCCGACGCGATGTTGCGCTACTTGCTCGAGCAATTTTTCGCCGCGGGGCAACAGCGACACCAAAACGCTTCGCCGGTCCTCGCGGCTGCGGCTGCGGCGTACGTAGCCGTGAACCTCCATACGGTCAATCAACTCCACGACGCTATGGTGTTTCAGCACCAGTCGCTCCGCCAGATTGCTGACCGTGGCCTCCTGGCCGCCGGGGATCCCGCGAATCATCAGCAGAAGGAGATACTGCTGCGGTTCGAGGCCAGATTCGCTGGCCACGGTGTCGCCTTCGCGCAAAAACTTGCGGATGCGGTAGCGCAGTTCCGCGAGGGCTTGGTACTCGGCGGTCGTGAGCTCTTTGGGCATGATGTTAGTATATCGTAGTACGATATAAATGCTGGCTACAACTCGAAGGCGTGTTTCATAAAGGGAATAACCAGACGCGGCGTACTGCGTTGTCCGTGATATTTCAGGGGCGCGGCGTAAGTTGAGCTCTTTCGCTCCGCTCAGGACGACACGCGGTGCAGCGAAGTGCGCCCGCTAGCGAGGAAGCGGTAGATTCGTATTACAGGGGCTTGCGGAAGGATTTTTGCGTTTTGTAGTGTTCGTAGCCGTTGCGCTCGTAAAACTGGTGAGCGCGCTCGCGAATCACATTCGAACGCACGGACATGTATTTGCATCCGTGTTTGCGGGCCCAAACCTCGGCCGCTGCGATCAGCCGCGCGCCGGCGCCGAGACTGCGGTGGCCTTCCGCGACGACGAAGCCGTTGACCTCTGCGCGGATTTCGCTTTCCAACAGCGCTTGCTTACTCACGTGGAGCCAGCCGACAACTCCACCATCTTTTGCTTCCGCAACAAAAACGGCATTCTGCGACACGGGCCGGATGGCCCGGAAGCGCTGGCGTATCTGTGCAGGCGTCGCTGGATAACCAAGCTGACCGGACAGATCCGCTAGTCTCGCGGCGTCTCCAACTTTTGCGAGACGGATTCTCAGTGCTCTCTCTTTTTCGTTCGGCGTCATTGTCTTCCGCTTGCCTTTCGCCGCACCCGCGCTTGTACCCCCGCGCTTTGCAGTTCGCGCAGCGCATCGGACGCAATCCACCGGGCCGAGCGCGAGCCTTGCCGCCGAATCCTCTCTGCGGCGCGAATTGCTTCGCGGTTCAGCTTAACGTTCCTCTTGCCGATGTTCCGCAAGGCCCAGTTGACAGCTTTTTTCACAAAATTTCGCTCATCGTAAGCTTCCCGCTCGATCACTCGCAAGAAGCGCACAAACGGGGCGTCCGGAGCGGCCTTGTCCTTATAGCTCAGATAAGCCATCAAAGAAAATGCTGCCCGCTTCACGAATTCTTCCGGTCGCCGGCTCCATGACGCAGTTTTGCTCCACGCGGGTTTCGCCTGAGCGTAAAGATAGCAGCACGCCGCGTCAACCACGTCCCAGGAATCGAAATCCCGCACCCAGCGCTCCATTTCAGCCGCTGTGACCCTTTCGCGTTCGCCGATGAGCGTCGCAAGGATCCGCGCCTCGTGGATTCCAGTGGCCCATAGCTCCAGGGCGAGCGCGTGACTCTTTCCAATCCGCTTCGCGAGGGTATGCAAAACGGGCACCGAGATTCCATGCGCATTGGGCACGCAGACGCCGAAATACTCCATCTTCGCGCGCACGCGAGGATCGGCCAGCGATTTCAATTCCCGCACCACGGCAGCTTTCGTCCAACGAGGCTTATCGTCTGCCGCGACGAAATGCTGCTTAGAACGTGTTGTCCGAATCGAGGAGGATGGTGACCGGGCCTTCATTAACCAGCTCCACGGACATCATGGTTTGAAAAATTCCAGTGGCGACGGTAACACCCAGCTTGCGCAGCGCGTCGCAAAATTCCTCATAAAGCGCTTTCGCCAGTTTCGGCGGGGCCGCGGTGATGAAGCTGGGCCGCCGCTGGCCGCGCGCATCGCCATACAACGTGAATTGCGAAACGGCAAGCGCGCTCCCTCTCACATCGAGCAGCGAGCGGTTCATCTTACCCGCATCGTCTTCGAAGATGCGCAGGTTCGCGCATCTTTCCGCCATTCGCGTTACTACCGCCGAAGTGTCGCTGCGGCCAACACCGAGCAAAATCATCAGCCCCGGCCCGATCTCACCAGTGACGCGGCCGCCCACAGTTACTTTTGCGCGGCTGACTCTTTGTAGCACGGCGCGCATGCAGGCTTCAGCGACCGGTCGCCTTGATGGACTTACGCAGCCGCCTTCCATCCACTTTTCTCACGCGCTGTTTTGCCCGAATCGGCGCAGCAACAGCTCCCCGCGGCAACGGCAGCGCGGCAAATCCACGCGGTGCAGGCTGGCATTTGGGGCAAAAATAACTGCTGCGCCCCGCCACAATTCCGCGCCGGATCGGCGTCTTGCAACGATGACAGCCTTTTCCCTCGCGGCCATACGCCCGATGGCGCCGCTGATATTCTCCCGGCTCGCCCTCGGCGTCGAGAAAATCGGAAATGGATGAACCGCGCATCACGATGGCTTTCCGCAAAATTTCCCCCAGCGCGCTCCGCAAAGTTTCGGCTTGTTTTCTGCTCAGCTTTGCCCCGAGTTGCGCCGGATGAATCTTCGCCCGCCACAAGCTCTCGTCGGCGTAGATGTTGCCGACGCCGCGAAGCACGCCTTGATCCAGAAGCAGCGCCTTGATGCGCGCGCGCCGCTCGCGAATCCCTTTCACGAACTCCTCTTTGCTAATTTCAAGTGGGTCCGCGCCAAACCGGGTCAATTCCTCCGCAAGCGGAGCTTCCGTCAAATAAGCGATGCGCCCAAACCGCCGCGCATCGGTGTAGCGCAATTCGCGGCCGTCATCCAGAAGCATGCAAACATGCGTGTGTTTTTCAGGCGGTTTCTCCGCGGGGCTTGGCGCCATCTGTCCGGTCATTCCCAAGTGCACCAGCAAAGAAGCCTGCTTCGCCGCATCCTCGGCGTCATTGCCGTTCGTTGCGGCTGCCTCGGATAGCCGCAACAGCATGAATTTTCCGTAGCGCTCCACGGCCTCAATCCGCCGTCCTGGCAAATACTGCTCCAGCGCAACGGGATCATCTATGAAATCCGTTTTCCCCAGCGTTACCGACAGGATGCGCCGCCCAAGGATAGCCTGGCGCAATCCGCGTGCTACGGTTTCGACTTCGGGAAGTTCCGGCATAAACGAGGAGCTTTCAAAATAGCACACCCGAAAGCGTATTGCTCCTCGCGCAAGCGGATTTTCCGATTTCTCAGGGTGCTCGAACTTCCCGGGACTCGTGTTACAGTTTCTCGCTCGGAGGTGACTCGTGCTCGTGCCCCGCAAAAGCCTGATCTATGTTTTTCTTTCGACCGTCGTTGCCGTTTCGCTGGCGGCGACTCCCGCCAGAGCGAAGAAAACGGAGACCGGCTTTCTCGACCGCACCGTCACCGTCGCGGAAACAGAATACAAATACCAAGTGTTCGTTCCGGACAATTGGACAAAGAAAACAAAGTGGCCGGTCATTTTGTTCCTTCACGGCGCGGGAGAACGCGGCGATGACGGCTTGATTCAAACGGAAGTGGGCATCGGCACGGCGGTTCGACGGTATCGCGACCGCTTCCCTGCCGTCATCGTGATGCCCCAGTGTCGCAAGAATGTCTGGTGGGCAGAGTCCAACATGGCGGACGTCGCCATGGCTTCGCTGGCGCAGGCTCAGAAAGAGTTTCACGGCGATCCCTCTCGAACTTATCTCACTGGGCTCTCCATGGGCGGCTACGGAACCTGGTATCTGGCCGGGAAGTATCCCGGAAAATTCGCCGCCATCGTTCCTATTTGCGGAGGTATCCTCGTGCCTGACATGGCGCGTCAGCAGTCGGCGGACAACAACGCGCCTTACACCGAGGCCGCCAGGAAAATTGGCAAGACTCCTGTATGGATTTTTCACGGAGGGGATGACCCGGTCGTTCCCGTCACCGAGTCACGCCGCATGAACGACGCGATGAAGGCGCTGGGCGGCGAAGTCCATTACACCGAGTATCCGGGCGTGGGCCACAATTCGTGGGAGAAAGCCTACGCCGAAACAGAGCTTCTTACCTGGATGCTCTCGAAAACGACAGGCGCAAGTGCGAGAAAATAAACACAGCGGCACGCCGCCGCGCAACGTGCCGCGCCTCTGTGAAAAAATGTCTTCGCTACTTCTTGTGATAGTTCGGATATGGCGGATGATCCGGAATCGTCACTGGGTTCTTCTTCAGCGCGTCCATGGTGACTTCCACAGCTTTCTCTAACTGGCGATCGTGCCCTGCCGCAACGGACGCCGGATCATTTTCCACCTCGATATCTGGCGGGATACCCTTATTCTCCACTTCCCAATCGCCGCGCAGTCCGTAAATCGCTACGCGCGGCGCGGTGACGAAGCCGCCATCGAGCAGCGGCGGATACCCATAAATGCCGACCAGCCCGCCCCACGTCTTCATGCCTACAAGCGGGCCAATCCTGTCCTGCCGGAACATCCACGGCAGCGCGTCGCCGCCTGAACCGGACATTTCGTTGATGATCATCGTCTTCGGCCCGTAGATTTGCGCTAGCGGCGAGCAGAACTTTTCGCCTTCGCGCGAAATCGCGCAGTTGCGCAGCGGGCGTTTCAATTCGTCGATGATGTAGTCCGCGATGGCGCCGCCGTGATTGTAGCGTTCGTCAATCACCGCGCCCTGCTTGCCGACTTGCGAAAAGTAGAAACGGTTGAAGTTTAGCCAGCCGCCTACGGCCGTGTCTGGAACGTGCACGTACGCCAATTTCCCTCCGCTCAGCTCATCCACTTTGCGGCGGTTGTCTTCCTCCCAAGCGCGGTTGCGCAACGCAAATTCGCTCGGCAGCGGCACGATGGTCACTTCGCGCGAATCCTTGCCGTCCGCGTTGGGACCCACTTTGATTTTGATTTGCTTGCCCGCGGTGTTCTCGAAGAAGCTGTAGACTTCGGCCGGCGGCCGAACGTCGCGCCCTTCAACTTCCAACAGGTAATCGCCCACCTTGACATCCACGCCCGGCTGCGTGAGCGGTGCACGCAAGTCTGGGTTCCAATTCTCGCCGTTGTAGATCCGCGCAAAGCGGTAGCGGCCGTTTTCAGTTTTGTAATCCGCGCCAAGCAGTCCGCCCCTCACCTGATTGGAGCGGGGAATGTCGCCGCCCGCGATAAACATATGGCCGACGGTGACTTCGCCCAGCATTTCGTCGAAAAGGTAATTGAGATCGGCGCGTCCACCGAGTCCCTTCAGATACGCGGAATATTTCTTCTCGGCGGCCGGAATATTGAGGCCATGATGATTCGGGTCGTAAAGGAAGTCACGCTCGATGCGCCACACTTCGTGGTACATCTGGTTCCACTCGGCGCGCGGGTCCACGTAGGTTTCCATCCCGTCCAGCTTCAGCGCACCGTCGCCGGGCTTTGGAGCCGCGGCCGTGGCTGCGATGAACCATGCCGGCCCCTGCCGATACAACACTTTCTCGCCGTTTGCAGACACGCCAAATCCGTTGATGCCGCCGAGAAACGGCTCGGTCTTGCGCGTCGAGAAATCAAACTTGGAAACCGTCACAGGAGTGGGGCCTTCGAACCGCGGCACGTCCACGATTTCCGAAAGGAATAGCGTTCCCGCCTTGCCGGTGTCCAGGCCTTCGTAGCGCGCCGCCTTGATGGGCAGCGAAACGATACGCTGGCCGATTCCGTCCAGGTCAATCACCACCTTGGCGGCCTCTTCCTTTTTCTTGTCGCCTTCCTTCCCTTTTTCTCCTTCCTTGCCCTTGTCCGCTTCTTTCCCCTTGTCTCCGCCAGCCGCATCCTTCTTTTCATCGGCCACTTTTTCTTCGTCGCTCTGTGGCTCGACGGGCGAAGGATCACCCTTCTTCAAGACCGCCGCGTAAATATGCCGCAGGACCGGATGCTGGAAACTCGACAAATCGAGCCAGCCCGACGAAAGCCCCATATCCGTGCTGACGGCGAAGATCAAAGATTTTCCGCCTTTGTCAAATACCGGGAACCGCGCGTCACTGATGCCATCGGTGATCTGCGATTCCTTGCCGGTATCCAGCGAATACACGAACACGGTGCGAAGATGATTTTCCAGGAATTTCGAGTAAGTCAGCCATTTGCTATCCGGCGACCATGTTTCATTCATAGCGGAACTTGGATCCTCGTAGCGGTCCGTGGTGACTTTCATTGGAGTGCCTTTTTCCACGTCCACGTACCACAGGTTCAGGCGCTTGTCCGTGTAGGCAATTTTCTTGCTGTCCGGGGACCACAGCGGACCGTAGAAAAAGGATGGCGGATTCCCGAGATTAATCTTCTTGACCGCACCGGTACCGGATTGATCCACGATATGCAGGGTGTATTCGCCTGACTCGTCGCAGAAGAATGCAATGGATTTCCCATCGGGCGACCACGCGGGATCGCGTTCGGCTACCGCGGGTGTGTGCGTCAAGTTGCGGACGTCGCCCTTTTCCGCAGGCACCGTGAAGATTTCTCCGCGCGCCTCAAACACGGCACGCATCCCGGAAGGAGAAATCGCAGCGTTTTGGATCCTGTCACCAACTTGTTCGTAATGCGGCCTCGTCGAAGGCAAGTCTCCTGCGACTCGAATGTCCACCTTGGTGGATTTGCCGCTCGAGGGATTGAACAGGTAAATCCCGCCGAACTGTTCGTAAACGAGAGCGTCGGGCCCTGCGGAAAGTGATTTGAAATCGAGTCCCTGGTTCGCGATGGCCTGCTTCACCGTTCGGGCCTTCGTGTCATAGGCGAAGAGCGTCACCGGCCCGTTGCGGTCGGAAAGGAAATAGACCGTATCGCCCAGCCAGACCGGGTTTCTGTCATTTGAATTTTCTCGCGGCACTTTTTCCAATGCCAGGTCGCTTAGCCGCACGACATAGATCGGCGTCGTTTGTCCGCCGCGATAGCGCTTCCACGACGTTTGCCAAATCTCGTTTGGCACATAAGCGATGCGCGTTCCATCCGGCGAAAACCACGCGGCCTCTCCGCGCCACATCGGCAACACTTCCGCCGGGCCGCCCTCCACCGGAACGGTGTAAAGGCGGTCGAAATCCGCGTAGGAGTCCCGGTTCGAATGGAAGAGCACTTTCTTTCCGTCCGGAGTCCATCCCGTGGCGATATCCACGCCCGGATGCCACGTGAGCCGCTTGGGCTCGCCACCGTCCGCCGGCATCACAAACACATCCACGTTTCCGTCGTATTGTCCGGTAAAGGCGATCCACTTGCCGTCCGGCGAAAATACCGGCGCACCCTCATGACCGCCCGTGGTGAGTTGCCGCGCGTCACCGCCTTCCCGCGGAACGCTCCACAAGTAGCCGCCGTAGGCAAAAACCACCTGTGTCTTGCTGAGCGTCGGCGAATGCGCCAGCAGCGGCGTTTCCTCCGCCGCTTGGGATACTCCCGCACAAGTCAGCGCCAGCAGAGCGCAAATTAGGACCGCCATTCGAATGCGCATGTCTCCCCCAAAAAAATCGTACGAATCCCCGGATTGCGTAGAATCACTTCACAAAGTTTGTTAGAAACTCTTGGGAAACCGG
>Ga0307472_100000635_pt1 | contig 12582 bp, 10 predicted proteins | sample atmos_gasesAM5C__2_FD_204582 | JGI IMG/M metagenome (GOLD analysis project Ga0307472, IMG submission 204582) | Hardwood forest soil microbial communities from Morgan-Monroe State Forest, Indiana, United States - atmos_gasesAM5C_05 | ecosystem: Environmental > Terrestrial > Soil > Temperate... | reverse complement strand
GGAAAAAGCAATTCGTCTCGAATGTATCCAGGCGCTTTCGCGAGATTGGGATCTTTGTCCATCTCTTCCACAGCACCGGAGCGGATCAATAATGAGACATCGGGTAGATCGCGGACGCCGACTTGCTGTTCGCGCAGAGTGTAATCCACCATGGCAGCGAGTGCGGAGCCTTCGCTGACGGCTTCGCGGGCCAATTCGGCATCGTCATTCGGACGCGCGGCTTTAATCCAAGGATCAATGTGGAACGACTGATCCTCGAGCGCGTGCGTGAGCTCGTGCGACATTACGGCACGCTGTTCGTCGGCGGGAATCCAGTCCGCGATGTAAAACTCTTTGGCTTTGGGATCGTAGAGACCGGCAACCTGGTCGGTCAAAACGTCGAGCATGAAAGAATCAAGCGGGAAATTCTTCGGGATCAGGCCAAATGCCTCGAGCGCCTTCTCATCGGCGTAGCGCTGAGCTTCGTTGCGGTCTTCTTTTTCCTCGCGAATCAGGTATTCCCGAATCTCTTGCTTCGAACGCAGGCTCTTTTTCAGCGGTTCCTTGATCGGCAGATCGAGGAGCTTGCTCATTTGAGCGAGCACCTCATCGGCTGCCTTGATGAAATCGGCGCTCGTGGTAGGCGCAGCCTGCGAACTAGGCGGTCCTGCGATCGCAGGAGGCGGCGAGACCGATTGCTGCGCGCTCGCCGTGACCGTTGCGAGCGCGCAAAGACAGATTACTTCGATGAAACGCTTCATTCGCCGCGCCTCCCAACAAAGTTGGATGAAGAATCAGAGTAACAGGTTTCTTGAAGATTCAGCGCCGATGGGCAGTCAGATTGCGAAGATTTGCGAAGCGGGGTGTTCTAGGCGGTGGCTGCTACGCCGGTTTGTTCGCGAACGAGACGGCCGAGGATCGCACGCGTGTTCGACAGAAACAGATCGCGCAGATGCGGCGAAATGCCCACTGGTACGAATGAGCCAAAAAGCTTAGCTGACATCTCGTTCAAGTCTCCACAATCTTCGAGATGAGCTGCGACGTTGCGGCGTCAGAACTTCAGGGTTTTACCGGGGCAGGCGCTTCTGTGCGAAGCGTTTTGAGAACGGTTGCACAGAAGGATTCGATCGAAAAAGGCTTCTCCAGAATTGAGCAACCAGAATTCCGAAGCGTTGCGCTGATTTCTCCGTCTCGCGCATTCGATACCGTGAACACAACGCGTTTGGAGAGTTCAGAGCGGTTTTCTTCAATCCAGCGATACAGTCCCGTAGCGGAAAGTTCGCCGGGAATCTTGATATCGGCGACGATCGCGTCCACAGTCTCACGGCGCAACAGCTCGAGCGCCTCCTGGGCAGTGCGGGCCGCGCGCACTGTAACGCCTTGAGCGCGCAGAATTTCTTGTTCAAGCTGAAGAACCGCCTCTTCGTGCTCGACGAGCAGGACAGTTCCCGCCGCGGCAGCCTTCGCCGACGATGACTTTTCCTTTAGCGGTGAGTCAGACACGCTGAGAATCGGTAAGACAATCGAAAAGGTGGCTCCGCGAGGATGCGAGTTGCGCACCTGAATTTCACCGCCGTGCTCTTTGACGATTCCGTAGCAGATGCTTAGTCCCAGGCCGGTTCCCTTCCCGACCGGCTTGGTGGTATAGAATGGGTCGAAGACGCGATGCGGGTCCTTCACCCCCGGTCCATTATCGGTGATTTCGACACGCAGACGATTTCCTGCAAGCGCAGTCCGAATCCAAATTTCGCCCTTGCCGCCTTTTTCAACGACTGCATCAACGGCATTATTCAAAATATTGAGAAACACCTGCTGGAGCTGGTGAAAATCTCCTGCGGTCACCGGCAGATTCGATTCGAGTTCTCTGTGGATGCGGATGCTGTTGAGCTTCATGTCGTATTCTCGAAGGATCAGCGTGTCTTCGAGAATCTGGTTCAGGTCCACGGACTTTCTTTCTGGCTTGTGCTGGCGGGCAAAACTGAGCAGGCTTTGCACGATATGATGCGTGCGCTGCGCTTGCTTGTACAGCTTCTCGACATAGTCGGCACCGCGCGAATTCGTAAGCTCTTCGCCCTGCAGCAGCTGGCTGTAACCGAGAATCGCCGTGAGTGGATTATTAAGCTCGTGAGCCACCCCCGAGATAAGCTGGCCAACCGCCACCATTTTCTCGCTCTGCAAAAGCTGTTCCTGTGCGAGAGCCAAGCTCTGGTACGCGTCCTGCGTCTCTTTCAACAAAAGCGCCTTGTCGATCGTGGTGGCGATTTGATTGCCCACGGCTGCCAAGAGGTTCAGCTCCGCCGGCGAAAATTCGCGGGCTTCGCGGCATCCAATCACAAGAACGCCTATGATGCGGTTTTTCGACCAGAGGACGGCGATCTGAGATTCCTGGATATTCTCCCGGCGCAGTAGCTCACGCAAAATCTCCGGGACGACGACTGCCGAACCCGAAAGTAAAGTGGCGCGCGCTTGCTTCACCTGTTCGAGGACCGCGGGCGAAATCTCGACCGGCGGCAGGTTGCGGGCGAATTCAGTCTCGTATCCGAAGGCGGCCATGCGCTTCAAAGTGTGCGACGGCTCATCGAGCAAATAGATCGAGCAGGTCTCGACTTTGAAAAGCTCCGCGACCTTCGGAGGAACGCGATCGAGGATTTCGTCTATTTCGGCGGACTGGCTGAGCATGCTGCCAATCGAGTTCAGAGCAAGCAGTTCCCGGTTGCGGCGGCGAATCTCCATTTCTGCCTGTTTGCGATCGGTCACATCCAGCAGAAAGCCTTGATAGGCAACCACCGCCCCCGAATCGTCGCGCGTGACGAAACTCGATTCATGCGCGATTCGAACCTCGCCATCGCGCCGCCGGAAGTGGAATTCGAAGTCGCTTACTTGGCCGTGCTCTCGAAGAAGGCGTTTTAAATGATCCCGTTCTTCGGCGTGCAAATAGAACGTTGGGGCGATATCGACAGCCAAAAGCTCCTCGCGCTTTTCGTAGCCGAGGATATTCATCAGCGCCTTATTGAAATCGAGGAAGCGGCCCTCGGGGGTTGAAATGAAGATCCCTTCCTGGACGTTCTCAAAGAGCATGCGGAATTTGTTCTCAGCCTGGCGGCGTTCGGTGAAGTCCTTGAGGACGTGAATTGTCCCGAGTGGAACGCCATTCGAGTCGTGAAACATCGAATTCGTAACAAAAAAATAACCGCCAAAAGTCGGATCAATCTGTTCCGGATCTCCCGCCGCACTTTCGCAGTACGGACAGGTTGTCCAATGCACATCCGCCTGCTGCAGAAGATTTCGAAGCTGCTGACCTTCCAGCTCTCCGGGTTCGACGCCGAGATGCCAAGCCAAAGTGCGATTTGCTCGCAGCACAGCGCCTTCCGGAGAATGAACGAGGATCAAATCGCCAATCGAGTCGAAGGTATCGAGCCACTGCCTACGGGAATTCGCGGCTGCTTCGAACAACGAAACGTTCTGCACTGTGAGGCCAAGAAGGTTGGCGACGTTGACCAGAAAATTCTCTTCGTCGTTCGCGAAAGCGCGCGCTGTGGCCGAAGCGATTCCGAGAAACCCGAGCGGATTCTCCTTCCCGGGGATGCGAACCAGGACAAGAGTCGACAGTTTCTCCTCGCGCATCCAATCGCGAACGCCCGAGTCCGTGGTGGCGTTAAAGACAATAAACGGAGTTTTTTGCTCCAGCACGGTCTGAGCCCAAAGCACACGTGGCGATATGCGCGTGTAACGTTTCAAGAAGTCTTCGCTAAAGCCGACGGTCGCTCGGACTAGAAGTGAACGGGTATCTCCGGAACCGTCGAACAGATAGACCACGCCGTGACTCGCTCCGAGACTTTCTACGAGGTGGCGAACAACACCCTCAAGCGTTTCGTGAACTCGGAACGACTGAGTGGCCTCTGCAGTGATGATCGCGAGGCGTCGCAACTTTTCATTCAAATCTTCGGTGCGAGTCCGGCCTGCCTCCAAAACGAGAACCGCCATTGCAATTCCCATCGCGATTCCGAAGAGGCCGTGAAACGACATGCGAAACAATCCGAATTGTTCGCCGGACCAGGCGGCCCGATCGAATCCGTGAAGGCCTCGGAGCAGCAGAGCGCCGGCCAGCAACTTCCAGCCGACGCCTTGATGTCTTGAATTGGTCCGCCACAGGAGCCACCCGGCCAGCAAATACAATCCAGATTCTGACAGGCGCTCGGCCCAGAGAGCTTCCGTCGGCATCCTGGCGATCGAGTAAGTACCGTAAATGGCTAGCGCGCCGATACAGGCCAGCGGCGTAAGCCAGCGGAGTTTCTCTCCTCGTCCCGTACATTCCATGATCGCCGCGAAAAACAGAGCCGCGGCCAAGAGGGAAAGGGCAGTACTGAATTGGAAGTTGGCGTCCGGGCCCCCGCGCCAAATCGACACCATCCGCAAGGCGCCCCAGAGCACGTAGGCGGTCCAGCCGGCAATCCAGTAGCGGAAGAATCGCGCCGGAAAGCTGGGGACGAGCAGCGAATAGAGGACAAGGATGATAAATGCAGCGGAGCCTTCAATGAAGGCCACCGCGAGGAATCCCGGGTTAGAAACGAAGGGCATCGAGTCCTGTTTTAGCGACGCCTAGTCGCCAGGAAAGCTCGGCACAGACGAAATCGAGGATAACGGTGAGCCATTGAAGAACGTAGCATGGGGGTTAGAAGTAAGGCAACGAAGCCAATACCTTCCTGTGCCCTGCTTTATAATGGTGGAGCCTTGGAGCTCACTAGTGGATAAAGAAAAGGTCCTGGTCGTAGACGATGAAGAGGCAATTCGAGAGGTCGTGACAACTCTTCTCGAAGCGCAGGGTTATCACTGCGTCGCCTGCGGAAACGGCCGCATTGCGCTTGACGCCTTCCGGAACGACACGTTCGATCTGGTGCTGAGCGATATCGTCATGCCGGAAATGGACGGGCTCAAGCTTCTCTCCGAGCTGCGTATGGACGACCCCGACGTTCCTGTAATCATGGTTACGGCGATGCACGATATCGCCATCGCTCTCGAAGCGATCCGTGCGGGAGCTTACGATTACATTCTCAAGCCGTTTGAAAAAGATCAGTTGTATTTGAGCGTTCGGCGGGCGCTGGAACACAGGCGATTGGTGATTGAAAACCGCACCTATCAGAGCGATCTGGAGCATCTGGTCGCCGAGCGCACGCAACAGCTCTCGATTGCGCTACAGGATCTCGAGCAATCGTACGACTATACGCTCGAAGCTTTGGGCGGAGCGCTGGACGCGAAAGACGCCGAGACGGAAGGCCACTGCCAGCGCGTCACTGCATTCACGATTACCATCGCAAAAGCGATGGGTGTGGACAAAGCGCTCCTGCGGCATATCGCGCGCGGCGCTTTTCTTCATGACATCGGCAAGATGGGAGTGCCAGACAGTATTTTGCGCAAGCCGGGTCCGCTAACAGCAGAAGAACGCGAAATTATGCGCCGCCATTGCGACATCGGATACGCTGTGCTGGAACGAATCCCGTTTCTCAAGGAAGCTGCCGAAATCGTGTTGTCGCACCAGGAGTGCTACGACGGGTCCGGGTATCCCCGCGGCCTGCGCGGCGAGCAGATTCCACTGGGTGCACGAATATTCGCCGTTGCAGACACTCTTGACGCGATGATCTCCGACCGGCCCTATCGCAAGGCGCTGCCTATTTCCGCTGCGCGAGAAGAAATTAAGAGATATTCCGGTAGGCAATTCGATCCGCGCGTCGTAGAAGTGTTTCTCGCGCATCCCGATAGCGTGTGGATCGCGCTGCACGACAAGATTGGTGACCCGTTCCGCCTCGCGCAACTCGAGCCCGCATAGAGAGTCGCATATTCACCAACCGTTGTTTCCTTCCAATGGGTATCCGTCGCCAACTAGGGATGGCTAGGTAGATCGTATCCCCCTTGATCGTTGATGTAGTAATCCAGGAAGACGGGTGGGAGCAAGGACTTTGATGTTCTTTGTGAGAGTTCAGACGCGCTAGATTGAAGTAAAGCGGATAGGTGTGCGCCTTGGCCAGGAATTCGCCGCTCGGAGAGATCTTGCTTGCGCTGATATTTTTTGCGTCGCTTGCGAATCAAGCCATGCTGGCGCTAAATGCGATGGATGGCCATGTGCGAGAGGGGCAAATCGAATTCGCGCTTCATGCACGCTAACTCCGCTAAGGGGATACGATGATCCCTTCCAATTCCATTATATTGCGGTCTTGACAGCGCGGGGAGCATCTCATTAATCTTTAGCGTCTCCGCATATCTCTCATCGGTCGAGGTGTCTATGAACCCAAAATTTGACATCTTCAAAAAGACAGATAACTCAGTCGTTTGGGTAGAAGCCGCCGAGGATATCGTCGCGGCTAAGAAGCGTCTGATTAGTCTCAGCTCGACTGCGCCCGGCGACTACAAGCTTTGGGACTCATCGCGCCAAGAATTCATCAATCCCATGGACGATTGCGCCTAAGGGTGGTGGGAAGGATCCGGTCCAAGGTTCGCAAGCGTATTAGGCCGATCGTCGGCGGTTCTGCTACTCTCTGCTCGGTTAGACATCTCTCACACAGAAGACACTATGCCTGATATAAAATCGCCCGAAGATAAAATCGCCGCCGCAATCCTGACGCTGGCAAGCGCTCTGAGAGATCAAAACCTTGTGAGCGATGGCAGCCTAGAAAATATCTTTGGTTTTTACCGCCGATACTTAGAGGCGGTGCAAACGGGCAGAGTGCCAGCGAAGTAATCAAGAATGTCTGTTCGCGACTTATCGCGCGTAACCGATGGCTAGCATGAGCTGACGGAATTCCCGCACGTCAGTGATGCGGCACGATTCGACCGATGGCATTCATCGTCCGCGCGCCGCCCAGTGAATACGATTGGTGTATTTTTCTCACGCACCAGCAGCCACTGACGTAAAGGAGTCGTGCAAAACCCAATCCGAAGATTGCGGAAAAGAGAAGCGCTAGGAACGACCCGAAAAAAATCAAGACACCGATTACGCTAATCAAGACTTCTAATTCAAGAGTGCTAAATGAGGGAGGCGCCATTGCGTTTCTCCAAGAACCCAGACGACGTGAGGTCAGCTTCCGCGTCGGCAGCCTTCAGTGCGATTCCTTAGTTTTGCTTATTGCATCTTGAATACCATCGCGAGCCCGGAACTATCCACAATCAAATCAGCACGTTATGAATTTGAGTCGGGCAGACTACAGGATTTCACTGGGTAGTTTTTATCAACTAGAATGCCTCTTAGCGTGGCAATTTTCCCTGCTGGACAATCCGCGCCGTGGACACCCGGTCCGCCCTAGGCCTGCCGCTCGCTTCGGTCGCTGGAGCCGTGAGCCGTTGCAGCGTTCGTAGATTGCGGCTTCGGGCGCCTACCGCTCCGATGTCAGCGCAAGCACCGCGAGCGACGTAAACAGTAAGGCAGCGCTGAGGCAAACAATCGCGGTTTCTTTCGCATCAGCGGGACGCCCAAGGACTGGAATCTTTGGCAGCAAGCGCCTGTCAAGCGCTGGATTGTTGGCTGGGATAATCGGGAATTCTGGTCTCATGAACGCGCATTATAACGCATATTACGAAGCGATTGTATTGCCCCGTCGCAGACTATCCTCTCCGATCTGTTATGTAGAGCCCGCGAACAAGCCGCGCCGTCGGAATTTCGGTGTAAACTACTCCTCCCAGCAGAAGGTTTCTCTTATCGCGGCGAAACCGCCCTCTCGCGTGCGACCTAAGTCATGCGCCTGCGCAAGTTCATTCTTCCCCGCTGGAGAGCGCTCGGCCGCGAAGCGCGCGACACCGCTCGCCCTGCCGCCGAAAAACGCCGCGCCCACCGCGTCGCCGCCTCCATGCCCGTGCTCATCTACGGCCATTCGGCGCACACGCCCTTTGCCGAACCCGCTACCACGGCGAATGTCAGTAGGACAGGCGGCCTCGTCCCCCTCTCGACCCACGTCATCCGATTCCAAAAGCTCGTCGTTACCAACCTTCAAACCAACGAGGACGCAGTTTGCCGCGTGGCTCGATTCATCACTAACGACGACGGCCACACCTTCGTCGCCCTCGAATTTCTGCATCCTGCGCCGCACTTCTGGGCCATTGATTTCGCGGGCGACCCCACTCCCACTCGCACCAGTTTGAATTCATAATCGCTGTCATCCTCAAGATCCAGCCTGCAGAAGACGCGCGTTTACTTCGACTCAGCCTGTAGAATTTCGAGATCAAGCTGTCGTTAGTTGTAGCGAACGTACCGAATTGTGTTCGAGAACTTGAGGTGGAAGGTACAACGCAACTCGATTAGTATTGGGGGATTACAACGAAGCGCGCCCGTAGCTCAGCTGGATAGAGCATCTGGCTTCGAACCTTCACGCCAGACATCCCAAACGCCTTATTGCCAATTGCTTACGAGCGCGAGTGGCCTCAAAACTACCCCTCAGTTGGGCTACTTGGGCTACCCGGATTCCCTGTGCAATCATTTCTGTTCGCCCACTGCCGACATTTGCCGTGGACCTACTTGCGTTACGAGGGTAAAACCATGACGAAAATGTTGGCACCGTTCCAACACGCATGCTTCACTTTAGGATTGATTGTTTCCCACGCCTTTGCGAGCACGCCGTTGCCAGAAGCGTCATAAGCCAGCAAACAGGCATAGTCATAGTCCCACGGTGAACCGTTCGAGGTAGTATTCGTTCTCGGCAGCCCGCGATAGTAGAAGCATTGATAGATTCCCCGAACGAGTTCCGACTTGGCTGCATCAATCCCACCTTTGTGAAAGTATTTAGTTTCGCCGACCACCTTGAACGGAGCACGCAACGCGAAATCCGGGTAGGCATTCACCGTCGAATCCTCTGAGGCGTTCCACCACGATTTCACAATTCCCCCTACTGTGTTGAATTGCTTGGTGAACGGTTGTTTGAATGTACTTCCGGGTGAACCAGAAGCCTTGTCTCTGAAAGTCGTATAGCCTTCGGCAAGGAGCGCGGTGCGGGCATCATGCGGGGGAGTTGAAGCGAATGGTTGTTTCAGAAGGTAGTCATGAAGGTAGTGATGAATTGTTGGCACCACGAATATATTCGAGAAGTAAAACTCGCGCTGCACGTCTGGACGATTCGGTTTCCTAGTTCTCTCATGTTCCTCAAAGTCTCGCATCGTCTGCTTTACTTCCTCAGGCTTCCATGTCGAATTGAAGCGTTCCCTTAGTCCCTCTAAGAACTTTCTGGCATCCTCTCGGACCGGCTCTTCGCTCGGCTGCTCGTTCGGCATCATTGACTCCTCGTGAATACGGTATTGCCAATTGCTTGCGGACGCGAGTGTACAAGGGTTTGCAAAAGTATGAGAAGCGCGTTGAAATTTTATTCTACTTATCGGAGAACAAGCCTAAGCAGTGAGTCAGCCCATAGATTAGCGGCGTTGCAGCCCACACTCTCATTCCAATTGGTACGGTAGTGGTACGGTACCCGAACTCGTCAGAAAGAGGGTCGATACATAGGTGATTCCCCTAAATTTTTTTCTGTTTCAAGACTTCCAAGCAATCTTCGAGAGTCTTTCTTACCTTGACGACCTCCCAAAGTATTCCCGCAGCAAGCGCGACAAGCAACCAGACAGGATTCAGCATCGTTTCCTCCCACTTGCCAACTGGAACAAGTGGAACACAGTCTATGTAGTACGATTTGGCTCTCTAGTGTCTTGAGGTGTTATCGTGGCGCGATTCCGGGGTTGTCTTGGCCTGTACCCTTTGCTTGGCGCTCGATAGTAGCGAGACCTTGGCGAAGCTTCACCGCGTTCAGCGGCTGCCTTGTAGATTTCCGCGCTTATCCCTCCAACTCGTTTGAAGCAAGCACGACACAGCAATGCGTGGGCCGACATTTCCTTCCCGCAGTCCGGGCAGTAGACATACCGTTTGTCCGCGCTAGGGGAATCGCGCATCGGGGTGTCTTCCTTCGCACCTGATTTTCTCACTGAATGTAACCCTGTCAACTGCGTTGCACCTGTGGATTATTTCGGAAAAGTGGAAAACCCGGTGCTGTCCTAATCTGAGGGACTCGTTTCTCTAGATTGGCGGTATAGTTGCCCCCGTGACTGGGGATATTGTAGACGCCGCCGCCATAATAGCTGTGAGTCTCATAGTCGGGGCGGTAATCATGGGTGTTGCACTGGTGATTGCGGCGGGACGGATACGGAAGCGAGAGTAATTTTCTTGCGTTCTCATTCTTCAAAGGTAAGCAAATCTTCATCTCGTCGCGCTTCCAGCGACCTTTTGCCTATTCGGAACGTCGCTCCGTTGAGGTCAATTCGAGGAAGCGAGCGCACTTTGCTCACGACGAAACTAACCAAGCCAGACTCCTCATCCGTTGCTACAATTTGTCCCCTGAGCGTATCTGGCATTCCGCCCTTCGTCACTACTGTCAATTTCAAAACAGTTTTGGACTTTTTCCATATTTCCAATTTCAGAAAAGCTTCCTTAGATGAAGCCATCTTTTTTCACGTCCTTTATGGCTCGGTCGCTACGCAAGCAAGGCTTCAGCGGCCATCCACCTCCCTAGTGGGTCCCATCGTTCGATGAGCGAGTGTTCACAGATGGTCCGCTAGAGCGAGTCTGCAAATCCTTTTGAATCAGTGGCGAATTTGGTTCATTTTGCGCTTGACAGAAGATATGATTCGTATCCACTCCGGTGAGATAGATTGCGCGATTTTTCAATTATCTTGATTCTTGAAGCTTTTTGATTTTCATCCGCTAGCAATAATCGTTCCCGAGAACGTCGGGCCATGAAAAAGGACGAAGCTCTGAACGTGCTCGAAACGTTCCTGACGGAAGAGCAGCCATCCCGACTCAAGCGTGCTTCAGATATGACCGGCGCACCCATCTCTACTCTCATTCGGATTGCTGCTGCGGACTACTTGAAGAATTTGCCCGTGAGGCTTAGCCAAGGACGGAACCGTCCCCCACTACGGATGTGGTAGCGCAGACTCATTGCTAACTGGCACAGTCTCCGTCGCGCTTTCCCGGGTTCCTCTGGATTTCTGTGCAGCACTCATACGTGCTCGGGCTTCCGCCGTATGCTTCTTTCCCCACATAGGATTGTTTCTGCCCATTCTTCCCTGACTCATAAGTTTTCGTGTCGAGGCGGAGTGATGCATCCCGAGCGTGGGCTTTTTACCTTTGCGAGCGTTACTTAGCTTTGCTCGGTGCTCAGGTGAGAAGCGCCTCTTGCGTGAATGTTTCATCGTTCGGTCGGTCGACGGCTACTAATGCAGCCCGATTCAAACACTGATTCAGAGCCTGCCCGAAGCTCTTCCCGGATGCCTTCGTCGCCATTCTTCCTTACACAGCCGCAATCCGATGACGTAGACGTCCCGTGGCGACTTTCTAAAATTGGTCGCGGGTGAACACATATATCTCGCGGCCTTACCCTCCCGAATTAACTCTGCATCGCTCAGCTTGCGAAGTTTCTCGCGTTCCTTATCTTCGTCGAATTTGTCGAAGCCTACGGCCACAGTGTTGTTTCCTTACGACGGACAGGATAGCATCCCTCGAACTGAGTTCGACTGAAGACCAAGGAGACAACGTGGACCAAATTTGAAAAGGCACTTCGCAGAAGACACCACCTGTTAATGACGGAGCTAGCGAAAATTGAACATCTGATTGATGCGTTCGAGAAGGGGGCAAAGCGTGGTGTCAAACAGGGTGGGAGTAGGTTGTCAGCAGCGGCTCGTAAGAAAATCTCGATAGCGCAGAAAGCTCGCTGGGCAAAGACTCGTAAGGCAAAAGCGGCGAAGGGATAGCATTTCGCAACGGCTTAGCTGGCGAGTGCGTTCTATTCCACCGGCATGAACTCGGCGGACTGACTCCTGACTAGAAACTCTTGACTTGTCTTCCCCCACGCTGACCTGCCCCACCTAATTAAATGGGTCTTGTTTCCCAGCGGTTGTCAGCTCGTATTTGTCTTGTCCGGTCATTGCGGTAGTAAGGTAAGAAGGGGAAGCCTGAAGGGTAGCGACCTATTGGACCTTGGTGGGGGCACTTTGCCCCTTGAGGTTTTGGCCGGGACTGTTGCGCCAGTCCAACCGCCCCATTTAGCGAAAGCGCCCCCGAGGAACATCCTGCCCAAGGTGAAAGGGTGGATTGAATACTTACCCCCGTGTACGGGCCAGGCGCAATAGAGCGTTCGTTTGGTACTAATCTTTCAGCAATGAGACGCCGAATTTTCAAAATCTCGCTGGACAAGTGCACGTATGTGTTCGCCGGTCTGTAGGACCCTCTTTGGGAGGTGGGAAATTTCGAGAAGGCTAGTTCATCCAAGCTGTTGAAAGAATTTCGATGGCTCTATTTGGATAACGCATCATCACATGCCCGTCCGCATGACGAGCATACATTGGTAGATTCGTTTTAGCCGTCAGTTAATTGAGGCCAACCAACCAAGGCGAATTTCCATGAACCATCGCTCTGACGCTTCAGCAGGCGCATGCCTTTGAAATTGAGACTGACCGGTTCGTCATTTGCAGACATCTTGTACGTGGCTTCGGTATGGCCGACCTCAATCGCCCAATCGTCCACAATTTGAATTTCTTTGATGTCGGTCGCGTATTTCAACACTTTGAAATCCGGGTTCACGGCGC
>Ga0307472_100000634_pt1 | contig 12583 bp, 10 predicted proteins | sample atmos_gasesAM5C__2_FD_204582 | JGI IMG/M metagenome (GOLD analysis project Ga0307472, IMG submission 204582) | Hardwood forest soil microbial communities from Morgan-Monroe State Forest, Indiana, United States - atmos_gasesAM5C_05 | ecosystem: Environmental > Terrestrial > Soil > Temperate... | reverse complement strand
ACCGAGGTGCACTGCCAGCGGTGCGGTGGCCACCTGGGCCACGTCTTCCCCGACGGGCCGGCGCCGACCGGGCAGCGCTACTGCATGAACGGCGTGGCGCTGGAGTTCGAGCCCCGGACGAAGTGACGGCCCACTCAGCCGTGTCAGCGCGGGCGGCCGCCGGCTCCCTGACTCAGGCCGCGTCGCGCGCCGCGCGGAACCGGCGCGCCGCCTCGTCCAGCGTCGCGTCGGATTTGCAAAAGGCAAACCGGGCGACCACCGGGGCCCGGGCCCGGTCGACGTAGAAGGCGGAGAGGGGGATCGCCGCTACCCCCACCCGGGTGGTCAGGTCCCGGCAGTAGGTGTCGTCGTCGGCGAAGCCCCGCCCGGCGACGTCGGCGCAGACGAAGTACGCGCCCTCCGGCTCCCAGGGGGACCACCCCGACTCCCGCAGCATCCCCAGAAGCTTCGCCCGGCGCCGGGCATACCCCGCCTGGAGCTCGGCGAAGTGCACCTCGGGCAATCCCAGGGCCACCGCCACCGCTTCTTGAAGTGGGGTGGGCACGGCAAAGGTGACGTACTGGTGCGCCCCGAGCACCGCATCGCGGAGGACCTTCGGGCCCATCGCCCAGCCCACCTTCCATCCGGTGAAGCCGAAGGTCTTCGCTCCGCTGTCGAGGGTGAGCGTCCGGCTGGCCATTCCCGGCAGCGTGGCCAGCGAGACGTGGCGCGCCTCGCCGTACACCAGGTGGTGGTAGACCTCGTCCACCACCGCCACAGCGTTCCATCGGCGGCAGAGGGCGGCGATCTCCTCCAGCTCCTCCCGGGTGAAGACCTTCCCGGTGGGGTTGTGCGGGGTGTTGAGGAGCAGCAGACGGGTGCGGGCGGAGAAGGCCTGCTCCAGCGCCCGGGGAGCGAACCACCACCGGGGATGGCGGCCGTCGGGCGGCTGGAGCGTCACCGGCCGGAGCACCCCTCCGGCCATCGACACGCTGGCGGCGTACGAGTCGTAGACCGGCTCGAAGGTCACCACCTCGTCGCCGACGTCCACCAGCCCCTGCACCGCGTCGAAGATGGCCTCGGTGGCCCCGCACGTCACCACCACCTCGGTGTCCGGGTCGAGGGTGAGTCCCTGGTAGCGCGCGGCGTGCGCGGCGATGGCCCGGCGCAGGGCGACCGCGCCGACGCCGGGTGCGTACTGGTTGTGTCCGGAACGCAGCGCCGCCACCGCCGCCTCGCGCACCACCTCCGCCCCGTCGAAGTCGGGGAACCCCTGCCCGAGGTTCACCGCCCCTGCCCGCTGGGCCAGCGCGCTGAACTCGCTGAACACCGTCGGGGCCAGCGTGCTCACGCGGCGCGACGCCTGGACACCGGAGGCGGAGTGTTCGGCGGACACGGTCCGGCGCAGGCTACCACCCGTCTTGACGGCCCAGGGCGCTTCGTCCACAAGGTTCCCCTTCCACCATGGACCGCACCGAACGCCTGCTCGACCTGGTGGCGCTGCTGCTCGACTCGCACGAGCCGGTGTCCTGGGCGGAGCTCAAGGAGAGCTTCCCCGAGGACTACGGGAGCGGGAGCGACGAGGCCACCGAGCGGAAGTTCGAGCGGGACAAGGCCGAGCTGCTGGAGCTGGGCATCCCCCTCACCTACGTGCAGGGCGACGAGGACCGGAAGGACGGCTACCTCCTCGACCGGAACGCCTACTACCTGCCCGAGCCCGGCTTCTCCCCCGAGGAGATGGCGGTGCTCTACGCCGCCGGCTCCGCCGCTCTGGCCTCGGGCGCCTTTCCCGGCCGGCATGACCTGCAGCACGCCCTGCGGAAGATCCGCTTCTTCGCCGGCGGAGAGCTGGCCGTCCCGAAGGTGAGGATGGAGCTGGGGGCGGTGCGGGAGAGCGCCGCGGTGCCCGAGCACCTCGAGGCGCTCTGGGCGGCGGCCAGCGCCCGGAAGTGGGTGGAGATCAGCTACGCCTCCCCCAAGCGGCGCGAGGCGTCCCAGCGCAAGGTGGACCCCTACGGGCTGGTGCTGCGCCGCGGGGTATGGTCGCTGGTCGGCTACTGCCACCTCCGGCAGGGCTTGCGGACCTTCCACGTGCACCGGATCCGCGGGCTGAAGATGAACCCCAGCAAGCCGCGCACCCACGATTTCCAGATCCCCGAGGGATTCGACATCGACGCCCAGGTCCCCCACGCGCCGTGGCAGTGGCGGATCGAGTCTCCGGTGGAGGTGCGGCTGCGGCTGGAGGGACCGCTCGCCGCCCAGGCCGAGGCGCACTTCCCCGGCGCGCGGGTGGAGCGAAGCGGGGGAGAGACCGACGTCGTGGTCCAGGTCACCCTGATCGACGCCCTCCTCAAGCACGTGCTGGCCCTTTCCCCCCAGGCTCAGGTGGTGGCGCCCGAGCCGGCCCGGGCGCGCTTCCGGGCGCTGGCCGAGGCGGTGGCCGCCCGACACCGGGGGGCGGCATGAGCGACGTCCACGAGCGGCTCCGCCGGTTGCTCTTCGTCGTTCCCTACGTCGCCCGTCACCGGGGGGTGACCGTGGAGGCTCTCTCCCGGCAGCTGGGCATCAGCCGCGAGGAGCTGCTCCGAGATCTCGAGCTGCTCACCATGGTGGGGCGGCCGCCCTTTCAGCCCGACGACTTCATCGACCTCCACGTGGAGAACGACCAGGTGTGGGTCGACCTCGACCAGCGCTTCAGCAAGCCCCCCCGGCTCACCGGCGCAGAAGCGGCGGCGCTGGCCGCGGCGGCGGAGCTGCTTCGCCCGGCGGCAGAGACGGTGCTGGCCTCGGCGCTGGCCAAGCTGGAGAAGGTGCTCCCCGCGCAGGCCAAGCGGCTGTACCGCGACCTGGGCAGCGCGGTGAACGCCCGCTCACTGGCTTCGGCCGAGCTGGGCATCCTCACCCGGGCGGTGGAGGAGCGGCGAGAGCTGGGGTTCGACTACGCGGCGCAGGGAAGCACCGCCGCCGAGCGCAGGCAGGTGGAGCCGGTGGAGGTCTTCAACCATCGCGGGCAGTGGTATCTGCACGCCTGGGACCTCGGCCGCGGGCAGGCGCGGCTGTTCCGGCTCGACCGGATGACCCACGTCACGCCCACCAACCGGACCTTCACCCCCCGGACGATGGCCCCGGCCAGGGTGCCCGATCCGGCCGAGCGCGGGGAGGTGCGGGTGCGCTTCGCCGCCTCCGCCGCGCCGTACCTCCGCGAGCGGTTCGGCGGCGAGGCCCGCGAGCTGTCCGACGGTGGAGTGGAGGTGAAGGTGGCCGGAGAGGAGCGGTGGCTGGTGCAGTGGATCCTCTCTTTTGGCGGAGAGGCCGAGGTGCTCGAGCCTGCCTGGGCGCGCGCCGCGGTTGCCCGTGCGGCGCTCAAGGCCCTGGAGGCCACCCGCACCCCGCCTGGTCAGGCCAGGGGCGGGAGCTCCGCGCCGTCCACTTCCACGTCGTCGACGTAGCAGTATCCCCAGTCCTCTCCGCGCTCGAAGGAGCGGATGATGGGGTGCTCGGTCGCCTTGAAGTGCTTGGTGGCGTGGCGGTTGGGGCTCGAGTCGCAGCAGCCCACGTGGCCGCAGTTCATGCACAGCCGGAGGTGCACCCAGCGGCTGCCCATCTTCAGGCATTCCTCGCAGCCCTTCGGTGTCCCGGGATGCACCGGCTTCAGGCTCTGCACGTGGCTGCAGGCGTCCATGGACCGCGACAGTGGTCCCGGTGTCGGCGCGCGGTCAACTCGCTCGCGCCACGTGCCGGCGAAACGCTTCGAGGATGACATCCCATCCGCCCGGAGCGTCGAACTTCCGGCGAAGCTCCTCGTCGCCGTCCCGGAAGCCGCGGTGCTCCAGCGACAGCCGCGGGCCGTCGGCTCCCTCGGTGAAGCGGAGCTCGAGCTCGGTACGCTGCGCGTCGAGCCCCAGGCCCCAGGCGAGGACCAGGTGGGTGGGAGATCGACAATCGACGACCGTCGCCCAGTCGCGCTTTCGCCCGGCGCGGTCGACCTCGTACATCCGGCCGCCGGCACTGCACTCCAGCACCACGTCGGCCAGCTCCTCGCCGCTGGCGCTGAAGGTGGTCGGCCACCACCGTCCGGCGTCGGCGGTGAACGCGGCGAAGGCGCGGGCCGGTGGCGTCGGGAGAGGGAGGGTGCGGACCACCGCGGGCAGCATCCACCCCATCCTGCCTCGGTTGCGGCGGCGCGGTGGCGCCGATCTCCACCGGGGCCGCGCGGTGCATCCGGCGCATGGCGTCCATCACCCGAGGGTCGTTGCGCTCGGCAGGCGGGCGGGGCATACCCCTCGCACAAGCGCCCCAGTCGAACTTCCCCTGGCGAGCGGCTGCCCGTCATGAACACCGATTCCTTCAAGACCCGCACCCACCTCCAGGTGGGAGCAAAGCGCCACGAGATCTTCTCCCTGGAGACGCTGGCCAGGGCACACCCGGCGGTGAAGACCCTTCCGGTCTCCCTGCGGGTGCTGCTGGAGAATCTCCTCCGCCACGAGGACGGCCGGGTGGTGAAGCGGGAGCACGTGGAGAAGATGCTGGCCTGGAACGCCAAGGCCGCGCCGGACACCGAGATCGCCTTCCACGTGGCCCGGGTGCTCCTCCAGGACTTCACCGGCGTGCCGGCGGTGGTCGACCTGGCGGCGATGCGTGAGGCCCTGAGCAAGCTCGGCGGCGACCCCAACCGGATCAACCCCCGCAATCCGGCGGACCTGGTCATCGACCACTCGGTGGTGGTGGACCAGTTCGGCAGCATCCAGGCCTTCCAGGCCAACGCCGAGCTGGAGTTCGAGCGCAACCGCGAGCGCTACGCCTTCCTCCGCTGGGGTCAGCGCGCCTTCCGGAACTTCCGGGTGGTGCCGCCCGACACCGGCATCTGCCACCAGGTCAATCTGGAGTTCCTGGCCCAGGTGGTGTTCCGCGACGGCGACCGGCTCTTCCCCGACACCCTGGTGGGCACCGACTCCCACACCACCATGGTGAACGGACTGGGGGTGGTGGGCTGGGGGGTGGGCGGCATCGAGGCCGAGGCGGCGCTGCTCGGCCAGCCGCTGTCGATGCTCATCCCCCAGGTGGTGGGTTTCCGCTTCACTGGGAAGCTGCCTGCCGGCGCGACCGCCACCGATCTGGTCCTCACCGTGACCCAGATGCTCCGCAAGCGGGGCGTGGTGGGGAAGTTCGTCGAGTTCTTCGGACCGGGCATTGCCCAGCTCTCGCTCCCCGACCGGGCCACCATTGCCAACATGGCGCCGGAGTACGGCGCGACCATCGGCTTCTTCCCGGTGGACGCCGAGACGCTGGCCTACCTCCGCTTCACCGGACGGCCCGAGTCGCACCTCGCCGCGGTGGAGGCCTACTGCAAGGCCCAGGGGCTGTTCCACACCCCCGAGGCGGCCGAGCCGACCTTCTCCGATCTCCTCGAGCTCGACCTGGCCAGCGTGGAGCCGAGCCTGGCCGGACCCAAGCGGCCGCAAGACAGGGTCCCGCTCAAGGAGAGCAAGGCCATCTTCCAGAAGAGCCTGGTGGAGATGCTCAACACCGCCCCGCCCGCCGACGACGATGCCCCGGCGACCGCTGCCGCGCCCAAGCCCCCGCCAGCCTCCGGAGCCTCACGACTGGCGGCCAACGTCTCGGTGACCCAGGGCACGCTCAGCTACCGGCTGGGGCACGGGGCGGTGGTGATCGCCGCCATCACCTCCTGCACCAACACCAGCAACCCCGCGGTGCTGCTCGGGGCCGGCATCCTGGCCAAGAAGGCGGTGGAGCGCGGGCTGGGGAGCAAGCCGTGGGTGAAGACCTCCCTCGCTCCGGGGAGCAAGGTGGTGATGGATTACCTGCGCTCGGCGGGGCTGCTGCCCTACCTCGAGGCGCTGGGCTTCCACCTGGTGGGCTACGGCTGCACCACCTGCATCGGGAACTCCGGCCCGCTGCCGGACCACATCGCCGCCGCGGTGACCGAGGGAGACCTGGTGGTGGCGGCAGTGCTGTCCGGGAACCGGAACTTCGAGGGACGGATCAACCCCTTCGTGCGGATGAACTTCCTGGCCAGCCCACCGCTGGTGGTGGCCTACGCCATCGCCGGGGAGATGGACGTCGACCTCGTCACCGAGCCGCTGGCGGTGGACCGGAACGGCAATCCGGTCTTCCTCAAGGAGATCTGGCCCGCCGACGCCGAGATCCGCGAGGCCATCGCCGCCCACGTGAAGCCGGAGCAGTTCCGCAACCAGTACGCCCATGCGCTGGAGGGCGACGCCCGGTGGACGGCGCTGGCGGTGCCGGAGGCCGACACCTTCGCCTGGGACGACAAGAGCACCTACGTCCGGCGGCCGCCGTTCTTCGAGAACCTCCCCAAGGAGCCGGCACCGGTGAAGGACATCGCCGGGGCGCGGGTCCTCGCCCTCCTCGGCGACTCGGTGACCACCGACCACATCAGCCCGGCGGGCAACATCGCCAAGAACAGCCCCGCGGCGCGTTACCTGATGGAACAAGGGGTGGAGCCGAAGGACTTCAACTCCTACGGCAGCCGGCGGGGGAACCACGAGGTGATGATGCGGGGGACCTTCGCCAACATCCGCCTCCGCAATCAGCTGGTGCCGGGGGTGGAGGGCGGAGTGACGGTGCACCTCCCCACCCGGGAGCGGATGAGCATCTACGACGCGGCGATGAAGTACGCCCAGGAGAAGACGCCGCTGATCGTCATCGCCGGCAGCGAGTACGGCACCGGCAGCTCCCGTGACTGGGCGGCGAAGGGAACGCTGCTCCTGGGGGTGCGGGCAGTGATCGCCAAGAGCTTCGAGCGGATCCACCGGAGCAACCTGGTGGGGATGGGCGTGCTCCCACTGCAGTTCGAGGCGGGAGAGGACGCGGCCAGCCTTGGGTTGACCGGGAAGGAGACCTTCGACATCGGCGGCGTCGCCGAGGGGCTCGCCCCGGGGAAGCGGCTCACGGTGAAGGCGACCTCGGAGCAGGGGACGAAGGAGTTGGTGGTCACTTGCCGGATCGACACCCCCAACGAGCTCGACTACTACCGGAACGGGGGAATCCTCCCCTTCGTGCTCCGGCAGCTGGCCAAGGCCTGAGGCACGAGCGCGGCGTCGCCGGTCGTGGGGATGGAGAGCGCATTGGTGAGGCCGGGCTCGCTCTTTAGTGCGCCTCGCCCAGCTTGCGCCGCCGCTTCTCGCGGTACATCCGCCGGTCGGCCTGGGAGAGGAGCTCCTCCAGCGTCTCCGGCGTGCCGGGATCGAACCGTGACACCCCGGTGCTGAAGGCGAGCACGAACGGGCGGTGGGGGCGGTCGTTCATCGCCTGGATGCGTTGATCGAGCCGGGCGAGCAGCCCGTCGGGGTTCACCAGCGAGGCGTCGGTGACCAGCACCACGAACTCGTCGCCGCCCAGCCGGGCGATGATGTCCCGCTCGCGGAAGGTGGACCTCAGCACCGCCGCGGCGTCGACCAGCGCCTGGTCTCCTGCGGCGTGCCCCAGCCGGTCGTTGATCGGCTTCAGCCCGTCGAGGTCGACGAAGATCAGCAGCATCGGGCGGTGGAGGCGTGCCGCTGCATCGAGCTGCGGGCGGGCGTGCCCCAGGAAGCCGCGCCGGTTGTAGAGACCGGTGAGCTCGTCGAGGAAGGAGAGGTTCGGCTCCACCGGACGGACCAGCGCCTCCACCGCGCGGAGGCGCGCCTGGTCGCTCACGTCCCGCCACAACCAGAGCAGTTCCGGGGTCGAGGCGTCGTCGCCCACCGGGACCACCTCGAATTCCAGCAGCCGCCCGTCGGTGAGCGGCCAGCTCTGGCGCCGTCCTGCTCCTTCGGCGCCCATCGCCTCCCTGGCCCGCATCTCGAAGGCCGCGGCGTCGACGAACAGGGCGTGGAGCCGTTCCCAGAGCCGCCCCAGCTCGAGCCCGATCAGCTCGGACGGGCCGGCCCCGAGCAGGAACAGCCGGCAGAAGGCGGGGTTGACCGCGGCGACCCGACCGTCGGCAGCGACCACCAGGACGCCGTCGGGCGTGGCCTCGAACAGCGCCTGCGCGCGGGCAAGCGCGGATCGAAGCTGCGCCGGGGACGACGCGCCGTCGTCGTTGACCAGGACCGGGGGCTGCACGGAACTGGGCCGGCAGGGTATCGCAGTTCCCTGACCACCTACGCGGCTGCGCGTGGGCCGGCGAGCGCCGCGACAGCAGCGAGCAACGTTTCCGGCTCCACTGGCTTGGTCAGGTAATCCTGGAAGCCGGACTCCAGTGCCAGCGCACGGTCTTCGCTCCGGGCGTGCGCGCTGAGGGCCACTGCCGGGGTCCGTCCGCCAGCGTCGGGGCGCATCCGCCGCAGCTCCCGGACGAGGTCGATTCCTCCCATCCGGGGCATGGCCAGGTCGGAGACGATGATGTCGGGTGGCGCGGAGAGCAGCAGGGCCAGCGCCTCCTCGGCGTCGGCGGCTCCCACCACCTGAGCGGACGCGGCCTCGAGGGTGGAGATCAGCATCTCCCGGGTGTCGGGCTCGTCGTCGACCACCAGGATCCGGAGTCCGGCCAGGTCCACCCGTCGTCCGGGACCGCCCACCTCCTTGGGGTGCTCCAGCAGGACGGGAAGCGCCAGGGGCAGTCGGACGTGGAAGCTGGCTCCCTTCCCCTCACCCTCGCTGCTCGCCCCCACCGTGCCCCCGTGGAGCTCGACCAGGTGGCGGACGATGGCCAGGCCCAGCCCCAGCCCGCCGTGGCTCCGGGTGGCGGTGGCGTCTGCCTGGCGGAAGCGCTCGAAGACGTGCCCGAGGAAGTCGGCGCGGATGCCCTGCCCGGTATCGGCCACCTCCAGCTCCGCCCAACCGTCGGCTGCACAGAGCGCCACCGAGACCCGGCCGCCGCGGGGGGTGAACTTGATGGCGTTGGAGAGGAGGTTCCAGAGGATCTGGTGCATCCGCTCGGGGTCGCCGGTGAGCAGACAGGACTCCAGCGCCGCGGCAAGGCGAATCCCACGCGCCTCGGCGGCGGGGCGCACCGATTCCAGGGCCGACTCCACCACCTTGGCCAGGTCGGTGGTCTCCAGATTCAGCCGCGTCTTTCCCGAGACGATGCGGCTGACGTCGAGCAGGTCCTCCACCAGCCGGGTCTGCGCCCGGGCATTGCGCTCCAGCGTCTCCAGCGCTTTCTGCTGCTTCTCCAGGGTCAGCTCTCCGGTGCGGAGCAGCTGGGACCAGCCGAGGATGGAGGCCAGCGGGGTGCGTAGCTCGTGGCTCACCGTGGCCAGGAACTCGTCCTTGGCCCGGTTGGCCTCCTCCGCCCGGCGGTACAGCTCGGCGTTGTCCAGCGCCAGCGCGGCGCGCCGGGCCAGCTCCTCGACCAGGCCCAGGTCGAGGGCATCGAAGCGCCGCCCGCTCCGCACGGTCATGAAGCTGATGACCCCCAGGGTGCGACCGCGCGCGGTGAGCGGGGCGCAGGCCAGGGAGGTGGGGCTGAGCTGCTGGAAGAAGCGGAGCCGTTCCGGATCGCCCTGGAGCTCGATCGCCACCTCGCGGGAAGGCCGCTCGCGGAGGACCGTCTTCCGACCACTGAGCGCGGCGAGGACCGGTGAGTCGGGGTCGTTGCGCGGTGGGAGCCGGCGGATACCCTCCAGCACCTCCTCCTCCACGTTCCCCGCCACCTGGACGCGGCGCAGGGTGCCCGACTCGTCGAAGACGTCGACGATGGTGAGGTCGGCCAGCTCGGGGATGGCCATCTCCGCCACCGCCTTGAGCGTGGCCTGGTAGTCCAGCGTTCCCGACAGCCCGGCCGCGCCCGCAGACAGCAGCCGGAGGGCCTCCTCCTCGCGGCGCCGGGTGGAGACGTCGACCGTGGTCCCGACGATCTCCCGGATCTGCCCGTCGGGACGGAGGAGGGGGATCCCCCGGGAGACCACCGTCGCGGTGCTCCCGTCCGCCTTGCAGATCCGGTATTCCACCTCGAACCGCTGCCGGCTCCTGACCGCCCGCTGCACCACGTCCAGGGCCCGGCCGAGGTCGGCGGGGTGCAGCGTGTCCATCCACCCCAGGCCCTGCAGCTCCTCGACGGAGCGACCGGTCAGCGAGCTCCAGCTCTGCGGCGGACTCTTCACCGAGCCCCGGAAGTCCGAGACCCAGACGATGTCGGCGTGCGTTTCCACCATCGAGCGGAACCGCTCCTCGCTCAGCTCCAGCCGGCGTCGCTCGGCCTCCAGCTCCTCGGCGAGGGTGACCTTCTCCCGCGCCAGCGCATCGCTTCGGGTCCGGGCGGCGACCTGCTCGGTCACTTCGGTGCTGAAGGAGATGACGCCCTCCACGCTCCCGTCCGCCGCCGTCACCGGGAGGTAGGCGATGCTGAACCACCGCCGCCCCAGCCGCCCCTCCGACTCGAGGAGGAGTGGATGCTCGGGGTCGTAGAAGGGCTCGCCGGTGCGGAGCACCTCCTTCATCGAGCGAACGAGCGGGTCGTTGCGCCAGTGAGGGAGCACCTCGGCCACCGTCCGCCCCAGGAACTCCCGGTGGCCATGGCTCTCACGATAGCGGGCGTTGGCGAACTCGTAGGTCAGGTCCGGTCCGCGGAGGTACGCCACCTGCGCCGGGACGTGCTCCAGCAGGGCCTCCAGGGCCAGCCGGCGAAGCTCGGTCCGGCCGCGCTCGGCCTCGCTGTCGCGGAGGGCCAGCTCGGCCCTCTTCTCCGCGGTGACGTCGCGGAAGTGCACCAGGAGTGCCTCCCCGGCGCGGCTGGCGTGGATGCGGAACCAGCCTCCGATTCGCCCGTCGTCGTAGTGGATCAGGGCGTCGGTCGGTTCGCCGCTCTCCATCGTCCGGATGTACCGGGCGAGCATCCCCGAGCGCTCTGCATCGGGCGCGGTGGCTCGCAGGCTCTGCCCGACGCGCTCTGCCGGCTGTCGTCCGATGATCCGCGCCGCGGCAGGGTTCACGTAGCGGTAGTGGAAGTCGACCACCCGCTGGTCGCGCCAGCGGGGCGCGAAGACCAGCACGGGTTCGGGGCTCTCGTCGTAGAGCGTGGCGAGGACGTCGGGGTCGAGCGCTGCCATCGAGCGGGGCGAGGCCGAAGCCTACTCGAAGGTCTCCCGCAGGGCCCGATAGGTGCCGATGTGCGCCTCCACCGTTGCATCGAGGGGAAGGGCGTATCCGCCACCGAGGGTCAAGACCAGCGGTAGCCCAGCGCGTCGAACACCCTCGAAGACAAAGGCGTCGCGGGCGTGCAGGCCATCGTGCGACAGCCCGAGGCGCCCCAGCGTGTCGGAGGCCAGCGGGTCAACGCCGGCCTGGTAGTAGACCAGGTCCGGCCGGGCCGCCTCGAGCACCCGCGGCAGGTGGTGCACCAGCACGTCGAGGTAGACGTCGTCGCCCGTCCCGTCGGGAAAGCCCACGTCGAGCGTCGAGCGCTGCTTGCGGAAGGGGAAGTTGTGCTCGCCGTGCAGACTCATCGTGTACACCCGGGGGTCGTCGGCGAAGATCGCCGCGGTCCCGTTGCCCTGGTGCACGTCGAGGTCGATCACCAGGGCACGTTCGATGCTGCCCCCGGCCTGGAGCGAGCGGATGCTCACCGCGATGTCGTTGAAGACGCAGTAGCCCTCGCCGTGATCGGGGAAAGCGTGGTGGGTGCCACCGGCGAGGTTCGCCGCCACCCCGTCCACCACCGCCCGTTCCGCCGCGGCGCAGGTGCCGCCCACCGCTGCCCGCGAACGCAGCGCCAGCTCCTCGCTCCAGGGAAAGCCCAGGCGCCGGATCTCGGCCTCGGCCAGTCGCCCGCCGAGCACTGCCTCGACCCACCGCGGGGTGTGGACGCGGAGGAGCTCCTCCACCGGCGCGGGCTGCGAGGGCACCAGCTCCTCGGGACGCACCAGTCCCCGGGCCAGCAGCGCCTCGCGGAGCTGGCGGTACTTGCCCATGGGGAAGCGGTGGGCCGGGGGAAGCGGCACCCGGTACTGATCGGAGTGGAAGACGCGCACGGCTGCCTCCGACTTCTGCCACGAACGGTCGCCGGGCCGGTGCACGGTCGGCCCGGCCTGTGAGTTTTTCTGGGCTCTTGGGCCAGTGGTTCCGGCGCGAGACGCTCCCCACCCTCGACCGGAAGCAGCGTCCCCGCGCACGGGTGCGTCGGGGCACTGAAGGAGATCACCGACGATGAGAGAGACGATGCGGAAGCTGGCCCTGGCAGCGACCCTGGTGGGTGGGGTGGCCTTGGCCCAGACGACGACCACGCCCACTCCTCCGCCGCCTGGCTCGCCCACCGGGACGGACTCGCGGAGCCAGTACCCCAGCCCCAGCAGCACCGACCCGGGGCAGGGGAGCAGCGCGCCGCAGAAGATGGACCGCTCGACCCAGTCGAGCACCAGCGACCCCGGCTACGGCGGCTCGGGTGACGCCGGTACCGGGAAGAAGGGCAAGAAGTCCGAGGGCTCGAGCTCGGACTCGAGCGGGAAGTAGCCAGCCCACCCGTGTGGACCGGCCCTCTCTTGAGGGCCTCGACGGCCAGACCGGCCCTCCTCCTCCGGGAGGTGCCGGCCTGGCCGTTTGTTGTTCTCTCTGCCCGCCGGGGTCGGCTAGAAGCCGCTTGTCGCCCATGCGCCTCCTCGGTCTGCTCCCTGTCGCCGTGTTCGCCCTGGTGGGTTGCAAC
>Ga0307472_100000633_pt1 | contig 12584 bp, 10 predicted proteins | sample atmos_gasesAM5C__2_FD_204582 | JGI IMG/M metagenome (GOLD analysis project Ga0307472, IMG submission 204582) | Hardwood forest soil microbial communities from Morgan-Monroe State Forest, Indiana, United States - atmos_gasesAM5C_05 | ecosystem: Environmental > Terrestrial > Soil > Temperate... | reverse complement strand
AAAATGCGGGAAACGGCCCCACTCCGTTTCCCGCACGCGGTAGCTGCGCTGCTTTGATTTTACTGCTGAGCTACGGCCGAATTGGAAGGACGCGGCATCACGGTCACCGTCACCGGCTGCTCGAGTTGGAAATCCAACTTGGTCTCCGCCGGAATTTTTACCTGCTTGCCCCTTGTCGTTCCCTGATAAATGGCTCCTCCCGCCGCTCCCACTCCTGCGCCAATCCCCGCACCTTTTCCGCCGCCTGCGATCGCACCGATGATCGCGCCCAGCGCCGCTCCGCCTCCTACCTTTGCTGCTGTATTCTTGCCGCGGGAGCTTCCGGTGAGTGAATATGTGCTACTGACGAGCGGATACGACCGTCCCTGAAACTCCACTTTCACCAGTTCCAAATGCAGCTCGCTCTTCCCCTTCATGCGACCAGCTGAACTTGCACTCACAAGTCGCACATAAATGTCGGCGCCGCGCGGGACCACCACTTCGTTGTCCACCACGAGCGGCGATTCGAGCGACGCGTGAAAGATTTCACCAGCGTTGTTCACCGACGAATCCACTCCGTCGATCATTCTAATCGTCACCGTCGAGCTGGCGGGAACTTCCACCTGTCTTGGTTGCGGCGGAGGTGCAGGCGGAGGCGGCTGTATCGGTTGAGGCGAGGGAGGTGGAACGGGTTCCGTTTGCGCGTCTGGGGCTGGTGCAGGTTTGGCCGCTGGCTCTTGCTGAGCAGCGGTATTGTCAGCAATCTGGTTATCGTGAGCGGGCTGTGAAGGATTTTTTACGCGCGCTTTGCGCGGCTTAACGGCAGCGCGCGCCGACGGAGCAGCGTCAGATGTCGTGGACACGGGAGCAAGCTCGATAGCAGTCGCCGGGGATGCAGTTTCGGCCGCCGACGCCGTCAGCACCGTCATCCGGTCGTTGACCTTTGTCACGCCAGCCGTTTCGTTCGCAATCTTATACGCTTTATAGCGAGCCGCGTCGTTCGGGACCGAACCCGCCAACGTTACTTGGCCGTCCTTTGACGTGACCTCTAGGCTCGCGCCGTTCAACTGCGGGTCCGAAAACATCTGCGACTTGATCTGCGTCGTCAGGGTTGCATCATCCACCTTCTTGGAACAACCCGCGGCGAAAACCGTCACTAGAACCGCAATCGAGAGAACCGTCCTACGCCCCATGCCCACTCCCCTTACCGACCTTGAAAGCGAAGAAAAAGCGCAACGCCCCGCTGTGGCAACCGTCTACTACGATCTACTACGATGCCTCCAGCACCCTAAGTGCTGTCTCAACAGTTACATTCTGAACTCGACCTTCGCATACGATGCGGCTTACGAGACTATGCCATTCCCGCGCAACTTTCCGCCCGCCTCACCGGGGTCCAGCCGATTCATTTGCGCGTAGTCGGATTCATTCTCATCAATCCGGCGGCGAACAATACTCCTGTGATGGTTGCCCGCACCGTGGAGGCTTTGAACGACTAGCAGGATTCAACTCAACGTTCTTGATTCCAAGAACCGCCGCTTTTCGGCTTCATCAAGCCGGGACAGCGGAAGTTACTTTTGTGATTGAGTGCAGTACACTCTGCGCTAGAATCGCCCGATGCAGGACCCACGCACGTTCTCGGATTTCTGGCCTTATTACGTTCTGGCGCATCGCGAACCTTTGACTCGCATCTTTCACTCCGTCGGAACGCTTGGTGGCTGGGCGCTTCTACTTGCAGCGATTCTCCTGCGCCGCCCTTGGTTCATTCTTGCGGCGTTCGTGGTCCCGTATGCGCTCGCGTGGTTTTCGCACTTCTTCGTCGAGCACAATCGTCCGGCCACGTTTGGCCATCCGCTATGGTCTTGGCTCGCGGATCAGAAAATGGTCGCAATGGTTCTGGCAGGGAAGATGAGTCAGGAAGTGAAACGCTGCGCCGCGCTTGAGGCTACCGGGGTTTCGAACTAGAAGCTGGTTTTGGGAAGTCTTAAAAAGAAGCTTCGATCTTTTTTGCTAGCACCTGTTTCCCGCGCACCTGAATCTCGATCGCCAGTGGCGGACGCACCGCGGCGCCTTGCGCAATCTCTCCTCGAACCAGGCCCGCCGGCCCGTTGCCATATCGCATTAAGTCAAATACGGCGCGATTGCAGGGATCAGCCACCATCGGATGCGTTCCGCGAAATCCGTAGTCTGTGCGAAGCTTCTGTATGTCCGTTACAAATTCCAGCTCGCACGATCCATACGGCTCGATCAGAGAAAATCCCCAGTACTCTCCGCCAGGAAGATGCACTACCATCGCCGGCACTTCGCGCGACGTCAACGAATCGTGAAAAATGAATCTCTTCGCTGACCAATCCTTCGCCAGTTCGCTCGTAGTTGCAATTTCACCTGGACCCACAGGTAGCTGCTCGGGATTCTGCGCAGACTTGCCATCTACAGCGGTCGGCGTGAGTGCCGTTGTTTCGCTCCCATCGTTGCTTGCTTTTGCCGACGTCCGGTGCATCCACCACGCCGCAATCAGGCACACCGCTATCACGCTGGTTGCGGAGAGGATCAACCACGAAGGCGGCATCCGCGATATCGAGAATCCAGATGACTCGGGGTTTTGGTCCACCGGCAGCGGAGCAACGGGGCCGCTCGATTCGTTCTTGGGCGACACCCCAGGTATCTTCGGGTCTGCGGGCTTGAATGGGTTGTTGTTCATTCCGTCCCCGGCTGCTGGATTTCCGGAAGGGAATATCAAGGTTGAATCTTGAGCAGCTAAAACGCAAGACGGGAAGGCGACCGGGTGTTAACGCTTAAGCAAGACATCTCATCCGCGGACCAAGGATCAATACCGGTTCGGCCCAAAGCCTCAAGCACGGCTCTGCAAGCGCACCGAATGGTGGGCCACATATTCGTGCAAGTTTGCCAGGATTAAAAGCAACTCAAGCATCCGGTCGCGCTGATCCGGTTTCGGTTCGGCCGCACCTTCTTCGAGGTTTTTCACCGTCGCGAGCGCGTCGGAAAGCAGCCATTCCAGGCTGCTAGCATTGACAAGCTTCCCTTCCCGGCAGCTCTGCATCGCGTGATCTGTCCGAATGAACGCTTCATCCAGAAAATGGTCGAGGCACAGCTGCTCGCCTGCAAGACTTTTCGGGATCGGATTCGCACACCCAGCCCGCCGGCAAGTTCCACCTGCGACAGCGGCTGTCATTCTCCACCCCGTGGCCTCGCGGGGTTTCCCGCAAGGTATGTGCGAGAGAGACTAACATATTTCCCGAGCGGGTACGCAGGCCGGCGCTAAAACAACAATAGCGTCCAGACAATCGAGGCGCTACAAAATCCTGATCGTTCCCGAGCTCGTCCTCAATTCAACTCGTACGGCTCCTCCACTGCCCACCTTGCCGCGCAGCTCATGCGTGCCCACGTTTCCCTGTACCGATACTTCGTGCTTCGTCTCGATATTTCCGGAGCTGGTTCGCGCGTAGAGCTCGAAAGCCGCGTTTTCCGGAAACTCCACAGTGACGCTGCCCGAGCCCGTGTGCAGATTCCAATCGCCGGTCGGTGTGCCCTGCGCGTTGATTTCGCCACTTCCGGTCGTTACGCGCACCGCTCCTTTTGCGCCTTTGATGTTCACGTCGCCCGAGCCTGTAGAGATTTCCACGTCACCTGCCGCAGCCTGTTCGAGTTTCACTTCGCCGCTTCCGCTCGACGCGTTCAAGCCGCCCGCAATTCCCAGCGCGCGAATCGAGCCGCTGCCGGAACTGACGCGCGCACTGCCCTTGATCGAACTCAGCTCCACACCGCCGGACCCGGTCCGCGCGTGCACTTCGTTGCCGATATTCGACAACTTCAATTCTCCCGAACCGCTAGTTGCTTCTACTGGCCCCGCGATTCCATCTATTCTCTCGTCTCCCGATCCCGATTCCGAGTGCAGTTTCGTCTGCGCCGGCACAATCACTTCATAGTTGATCGAGATCCCGCGTTCGCGATCCCGGTCATCAAAGTGGCCAATCCGAATCGTGCTGCCGTTCTGCTCGATCGGCGGATTCGTTTCGATGTCGTGAATCCGCGCGCTGGCATCGCCGTTCAACCAGGAATGGTTCGCATGGATGGTTGCGTGGATCTCCATTTTGTTCGAATCTCCAGGCTTCACTGCTATGTTGCCCGAGCCCGTCTGAACCGTAAGGTCAACAGGGCCCGTGACGCTTAACGTCCGGTCAAAATGTCCTTCTTGCGCCGCAAACACAGGCGCAGCAACTACAGCAGCCGTGATGATCCAAATCAAAAACGCAGCGAAAACGCGCACGCGCCTTCTCATGTCAATCCCTCCTGTCGAAGTCACCCAGTCTTCAGAGGTATACGCAGACCGGCCCAGGAAAGTTCATACCGATTGCATGTTGAGAGGGAAAAGGAACGACTAGGCTGTCGCCCCATGGCACTTCTTATATTTCTTGCCCGACCCGCAAGGGCACGGATCGTTGCGACCTACCTTCGCCGCCGCTCGCACCGGTTTTGGAAGCTCGGCTTGCGCAGCGCCAGTCTGAAACTGCAAATTTTGTTGCTGCTGCCGCTGCCGACGCTCAATCTGCCTGGCTTCATCTTCCGGCTTCGCGGGCTGTACGAGGAACAGGAATCGCACAGATTCCTTATCGATGCGATCCATCAAATCATCAAAAAGGGTAAACGCTTCTTTCTTGAATTCGACGAGCGGATCTTTCTGCGCATACCCGCGCAACCCGATACCTTCCTTCAAATGATCGAGGCTCAGCAGATGATCTTTCCACTGCGCGTCTACGATATCGAGCAGGATGCGCCGCTCGAGCCAACGCATCACCTGCGCGCCAAAAAGCTTTTCCTTCTCCTCATATCGCGCGTTCACTTTCGCGATCAACGCGTCCGCGAGAGCGTCGTGATTCAAGGTGGCCACATCGATGCCCGCCGCTTTCGGCTCGAAACCAAACTGATTCAGCACTTCGTTCGAAAGTTGCGTCACGTTCCACTGATCGGGATGCAGATCCCGTGGGCAATAAATATCCACCAGCTCGTACGCGATCTCTTCCGCCTTCTCCAGTACGAGTTCTTTCTGATCCGCGCCCTCGAGAATCGCCCGACGCAGCGAATAGATCGTTTCGCGCTGCTTGTTCATCACATCGTCATACTCAAGCAGGTGTTTTCGCGCTTCGAAGTTCTGCGCCTCCACAGCCTTCTGCGCGTTCTCGATTCGCTTGCTGATCAGTCGCGATTCGATCGGAATGCCTTCCGTCATTCCCAGCCGATACATCAGCGCCTTCACACGCTCGCCGCCGAAAATTCGCAGCAAATCGTCCTCGAGCGAAAGGAAAAATCGCGACGACCCCGGATCGCCCTGCCGCCCCGCGCGCCCTCGCAGCTGATTGTCGATGCGCCGCGCCTCGTGCCGCTCGGTTCCCAGAATATGCAAACCGCCCATCGCTACCACTTCGTCGTGCTCCGCTCGGCACTGTTCTGCAAACTGGTCATAAATTGGCTTCCACTGATCCAGCGGCACTTGATAAATTTTGCCTTCCTGCTGGAACAAAACCATCGGCGCGGTGCTCGTGCCGCTCGCGCCGTTTCCCGAAGTCCCGGCGCCAGAAGCTGAACCCGCGCCCGCAATCGCCGCATCCGCCTGAGCGGGACTTTCCGCCCCCGCCGCCGCGCCAATCACGGCACCCGCCGGCATATACGGCATGGCGAGTTTATTCTTCAACGCATACTCGCGCGTCATCGCCTCCGGATTGCCACCCAACAAAATATCGGTTCCGCGCCCGGCCATGTTGGTCGACACGGTCACCGCGCCCTTGCGCCCCGCCTGCGCAATAATTTTCGCCTCGCGCTCGTGCTGCTTCGCGTTCAACACCTGATGCGGAATTCCCGCTTTCTTCAAATGCTCCGCGATCTTTTCCGATTTCTCGATCGAAATGCTTCCCGCCAGCACCGGCTGTCCGCGCTCGTAGTATTGCCGGATGCCGCCCTCTTTCGTGTTGTCTTCCTGCAAAATCCCGTTCACGGCCGCTTCGAATTTTTCTGCTTCCGTGCGGTACACAACGTCCGAATGCTCCACGCGAATGAGCGTCTTGTTCGTCGGAATCGCCACAACTTCCAGTTTATAAATCTTGTCGAACTCAGGCGCTTCTGTCTCCGCAGTTCCGGTCATACCCGCGAGCTTTTTGTACATGCGAAAATAGTTTTGAAACGTGATCGTCGCGAGCGTCTGGTTTTCGCGCTCGATTTTCACGTTCTCTTTCGCTTCCACCGCCTGGTGCAACCCGTCCGACCAGCGCCGCCCGGGCATCTGCCGTCCGGTAAATTCGTCCACGATGATCACTTCACCGTCTTTCACCACGTAATCCACGTCGCGCTGAAAAAGTGTGTGCGCCCGCAATCCTTGATATACGTGATGAATGATGTCCATGTGCGCGGGATCGTAGAGATTGCCCAGGCTCAGCAGTTTTTCCGCCTTCGACACGCCCTCTTCCGTCAGCGTCGCCGTCTTGTGCTTCTCATCCAGGGTGTAGTCGATGTCCTGGATGAGCTTCGGAATCATCTTGTCGATCTTGTAGTACTTGTCGGTGGATTCTTCGGCGGGCCCGGAAATGATCAGCGGCGTGCGCGCCTCGTCGATCAAAATCGAGTCCACTTCGTCAACGATCGCGTAGTGATGCCCGCGCTGCACGCAATCCTTCAAATCGTATTTCATGTTGTCGCGCAGATAATCGAAACCGAATTCGTTGTTCGTCCCGTACGTGATGTCCGCGCCATACGCCGCGCGCCGCTGCGAATCTTCCAAATCGTGTACGATCACGCCCACCGTCATCCCCAGCATCTTGAAAATCGGGCCCATCCATTCCGCGTCGCGCCGCGCCAGGTAATCGTTCACGGTTACGATGTGAACGCCCCGCCCGGCCAGCGCGTTCAAATACGCCGGCAAAGTCGCCACCAGCGTTTTTCCTTCGCCGGTTTTCATCTCCGCGATTTTGCCCTGATGCAGCACGATACCGCCGATTAACTGCACATCGAAATGCCGCATCCCGAGCGTCCGCCGCCCTGCTTCACGCACCGCAGCAAACGCTGGAACAATGGCAGGCTCGAGCGCTTCCTTCAGCTTTTGTTTTACATCCGGGTCGTTGTCCTCAACGCCCTCAAGCCGCGCCTGCACCTCAGCCTTCAGCTTCGGCGTGTACGCCGCCAGCTCCGCGTCCGTAAGCTTCTGCGTCGCCGGCTCGAGCGCATTAATCTCGTTCACCACCGGCTGGATCAGCTTGATGTCGCGCTCGTGCTTTGTCCCGATAAATCGCGCGACGACGCTATCAACTATTCTCTCGACGTCCATGTTTCCTTAGTTAGATGCCTCTAAGGCGTGAAGCGCGCACCGTAATCAGTACGGGCACGGCGTGCCGTGCCCGCGCGACCGATGCGCACGAAGAAACGATTCCAGCAAAACTCAGGACTCTATTCTAGCTGCACGGCCGATTTCACGCAAAGCACCGTTCCTAGTAGCCACGACAAAAGGCCGTCAATTCGTCGCGGGCCAGCACCTTGCCGCCTCAACGCCACGAGTCTATGATTAATGTTCGTACCAGCGCTTAAGTCTCGAAAGGATCCAATGCCTCCCGCACCCGGACAAGGACCAGGACAAATGCCAGGAATCGGCCCAAATCAACCGCCGACAGAAAAGAAAGCCCCGATCCCGGGCATCAAGAATCTCATTGCCGTAGCCAGCGGCAAAGGGGGCGTTGGCAAAACCACCGTTGCCGTAAATCTCGCGCTAGCCCTCAAAGCCCTGGGTGCAAAAGTTGGCCTCCTCGACGCCGACGTCTACGGCCCCAACGTCCCCGTCATGCTCGGCACCGTCGAACAGCCGCGCGCCCTCGACGAGCGCACCATCATTCCAGTCGAAGCCTACGGCATCAAAATGATCTCGATGGGCCTGCTCAATCCCGGCGACAAGCCTCTCATCTGGCGCGGTCCCATGCTTCACAGCGTCATCCAACAATTTCTGCGCAGCGTCCAATGGGGCGAACTCGACTACCTCATCGTCGATCTTCCGCCGGGCACCGGTGACGTCCAGCTCACTCTCATCCAAAGCGTCGCCATCACCGGCACCGTCGTCGTCACCACGCCCTCGATCGTCTCGCTCGCCGACGTGCGCAAAGCCGTCGAAATGTTCCGCCAGGTCCATGTGGAAATTCTCGGCGTCGTCGAAAATATGAGCTACTTCAATTGCCCGCATTGCGATGGCCGCATCGACGTCTTCGGCCACGGGGAAGGCCGCCGCATGGCCCAACTTTTCGGCGTCCCATTCCTCGGCGAAATCGAAATCGATCCCCAAATCCGCATCGGCGGCGACAGCGGTAAGCCCGTAGCCTCGTTCGGCGAAGACGCCCCCGGCGGCAAAAGTATCTTCGCCATGGCCCGCAACGTAATGCAGCGCGTCGAAAGCGTCAACGCAAACGCAACATCGCCGGTAGTCCAAATCTTGTAGCCCTTGGTAGCACAGGCAATCTTGCCTGTGCCAACGTAACAACCCGCTCGATTGTCGCTCTCCAGCACGCATCGTGCTACCAGCTTGAGTTGGTAGCCACGACGAACAACGTGTGAATGAGGCAGCTCTTATCTTTGTGGGTCGCGGCTTCAGCCGCGACATAAAAATGACAGCGCGACGCGCATCCCGAGACTAGAGCGAAGCGAGGGGCCGTCTCGCGTTCGCGCTTTGCACGACCGGCTCGTTGGCTTGCAATTGCCTTTGAACTTCTTGCCGCCGCGTTTTGCCGCCGCCTTCCCTCGCTGCCCGAGGCAATCGAAGGTAAGCAGTCACAGCAAAAAAAGCGGGACGCTTTCGCGTCCCGCTTCGCCACCACTCATCACAGCTCGCGTAAGTGACCCTTCCGTCTTTAGCGGCCGTGCCCTCCACCTCCAAACCCACCGCCACCGCCGCCACCATGGAAGCCGCCTCCGCCACCCGAGAACCCGCCGCCGTGGCCCCTTGCACCGCCACGGAAACCGTTACTAGCATGTCCGCCCTGCGGCGCCGCGTATCCGTGACCGGCATGAAAGCCGCCTCCACGAACGCCCGCGGCGTAATGCCCACCGCGATCTCCGCCTCGGCGGTCAGGATCGAAGTGGTGATGGAAGTGCCCATCGCCAAAGAAGAATGGAGCGTCGAACGCAAAGAACGGCGAATAGAACCCCCACCCGAACGGACTGTAGAAGATTCCATCGCCCGGAATGAACGTGTATGCGTCAAACCACGGATCCCAATACCAGCCCGTGCCGTACCATCCAAGGCCGTAGCCGCCGGTGGCAATGTATGCAGGTGCGGCGTCGACGTTAGCTTCCGCAAGATACGCAGAGCGCAGACTGCTCCAGCTATACAAATCGCTGGATTCGTAATCCTTTTTGTCGAAGCTCTGCGGCTTCGCGGAATCTTGGTTGAGAGTTAGTTCATGGCCACCCTTCACTCTCACCTGCCTGCCGTTTTCGTTGACGATAGCCTCGCCGTCGAGAACGCGCACTTGATTGTGGGCCGCATCAAAATCGTAAAACCCGTTTTTCACGAGTTCGGTCGTAACGCCGTCTGCATCAATGCGAATATCGTTCTGCTTATGAATCTCGGCGACTTCGATGCTCGCTTCGCCTTCGTCCACCCCGATTTCAGTGTTGGTAAGGCTGGGTGAAATCATCTTGACTGAGCTGTTGCTTCCAACCCGCAAGAAAACGCCGGGCGTGAGCAGCACCTCCGCTTTGCCGCTTTCAGTTGTGATCGACTGGCCCGTTTCCAACACGGCTGAACCAATCGATTTCGAAGTGAGTGGCTGAGAATCGAGCGAAACCTGCCCTTCTACATAATTCAAAGTGCCGGGAACCGCATTTCCTCGTGACTGGGTGTCGCCTCGCGCCGGCACCGCCAGCGTGGCTGCCAGAAGGAAACCTACTGTTAGAGTTGATCTTAGATACCTCATTTTAGTGACCTCTAGTCAATTAGATGCGGAATAGGTTTCCCCGATGCGAAGGCGCATTCGATGTTACATGTCTCCTATATGATTGATGACGCCCCGCCTTGCGCGCTCAAAGTAGCCCACGCATCGCTAGATTCTCCTGCGACCTATAGAACGCGTATTGCTAAGCTACAAGCTAGGTGTGGCTTGCGAAACAAACCTAGTGTGAGTGGCCACAATCCCACGATGCGCGCGCACCTTCAATTGCCTAGTAGCAGGCCAACCTGCTAAATTCCCCCGGTTCGATCAAACCAGACGCACATGAAACCAGCCACCTTTCGCCGCATCGCACTCTCGCTCCCCGAAGCCACCGAAGGCTCCCATTTCAGCAACGCCGATTTCCGCATCGCCGGCAAAATCTTCGCCACCCTCGCACTCGAACATCAAGGCTACGGGGTCCTCCTGCTCACCCGCGATCAACAGGCCGGCATGGTCCAAGACGCCCCGGAGATCTTCTCCCCAGTCCCAGGCGGCTGGGGCGAAAAAGGCGCCACCCGCGTCAATCTCGCGAAAGTCCCCGCCGACATCCTAGCAGCCGCCCTTCACGTGGCCTGGAGCCGCAAAGCCCCCAAGCGCCTCCTGTAGGCCCGTCCTTGCACTCGTAGCGCTACCCCTCAGGGTGGCAGCCGTTCGCTCTCGTCTTCTCCAACTAAAGGAGGCAGTCGTGCGCTTGACTAAAGAAGGGTTAATCGTACGCGAAGGTGTCGCCGAGGCGCGGGGTGATCTCTCGAACCCACCCCGTGCCGTAGCGACAGGTTATTGCCAACAAACAATTAAATCTTACTTCGCAACCAGAGAAATACTCTCCACCGTCGCGCGAACTCCCGGCTTTGGCGCTCTCTGCTTTTCACCCTCAGGTGGAATCGGTTCCTGTGGCACAAACGTCACCGTCACCTCTTTGCCCGTCCAGGCCTTTTCTTCCTTCATCGTCTGGATGAGCCGGGTGAGATCAAAGCTCGCCATTCCCGTCTTGTGCGCCGCGTGGCCCGCCTTCCTGGGCAGAAAAAGAGAAAGGTTGCCGACATAATAGATGCAGTGAAAATCAGGCGGCTCCCGCAAGGGCCATGGAAGATTGATGTACACCTCATAGTAGCTCCCGGGGTTTCCCTGAAACTCGACACCGTTCAGATTCAACACCACGGCGTGCGGTTTTTCCCGGTCAGCCAGCATTCGGTCGATTTTGCTTTCAGCTTCCGGTGACAGTTTGATCTCGATGTGCACCGGTTCAGCCGCGAGCTGTACTTTTGACTCCGCACTCACCGCGAGTTTCTCCGGCGGTCCAGGAGCGATCTGCCGTGCCGCCACCGCAACCCACGGAGGGTGCCAGATAATCCAGGTGGGCGGATCGTCGTCGTATCGGTAGTCCAGCTGCGTGATCGTGTTCAGGACATCCTTTCCCGCCTTGGTTACCAAAGTGCCGCTCTCATCGTAAAACTGAAACGTTGTGTTCATCCACGCCGTGTCAGATGTCGGGTTCGACCGGCCTCCTCCCTGATCGAGCCACCGTTTCCACAACCGGTCGATGTTCGAATGGTGCAGCCAGAACACCGGATCCTGCGCGGCCGTGTCTGGATCGCACATTAAGCCTCCCACAACGCAATGCATCACGTTGTGCGGGTGTGACTCCAGGTCGCCCGTACCGCTGTCGAATTGAATTGGGGCAGGAACGGAATTGCCTCCGAAGCTCGCTCCGAACGGCGCTTCGAAGTTCAAATCTGAGAACGCAACCGAATAGCTCACCGCCGAAGGGGGAGCGGAGCCTCCCGCGTTCATGGTTGCATCGCGGTCAGCCACATACAGTGGATTCGTCCCATCCGCCGGCTGCCGGTACGGCAACGGAATAGCGCGCTCGCTCGGCAACGTGTAGTTCCAATAGGGAAGCGTCAAGTACGGGTCGCCCGAAGCGGCCCGCAATATTCGCTCGAAGTAGTAGAGGTACATTCGGTGCCAGCTGAAGAAGAAATAGCTCGCATGCTGGCAGCCATTCCAGAGCGGTTGTGTCGGCGTGTCGTACGTGCCGTGCATGTTCGCTTGGTACCACCAGCTCGTGGGATCGCTCGCGGGCCGGTTCATCATCACAAGCACGCCTTTCCGGAGCGAGGCGATTTCATTCGCCGAAAGCGTTGCAATATCCTTTCGCACGTGCACGCCGTAGCAGAGCGGAAAGAGCCTGAGTTTCTCCTCCTGTGCGTTGCTTGATGGAATCGCCGACGCCAAACCAAACACCGCAGCAATACAGAGGGCAAACGGAAGGGCCCGATATGCGAGGGAAGTTTTTCTCATAGGAACCTCCTCCTGAAGGAAGGAACTTAGTGAGCCGATAATAGGCGCAGATAACTACACTGTCAACACCATAGTTCTATACTCCGTCCGCCTTGGTAGCCACGGGAAGCACTCTTCTCGTCGCGGGCATTGAGTAGCACACGCAATCCTGTCTCCCGAGGTAGGAAGGGCTCCGACACGCTCGCCCGCGCGGATTCGCGTTGTGGTTCGCCGTAAGTGGCACAGGCACTCTTGCTTGCCCTGAGCCTCGAAGAGCCTGTGCGCTTTTCTCAAAGCCTCGCACCCACTCATACTCGGATCCGCAAGCCCACAACTTGACCAACCGCG
>Ga0307472_100000632_pt1 | contig 12593 bp, 3 predicted proteins | sample atmos_gasesAM5C__2_FD_204582 | JGI IMG/M metagenome (GOLD analysis project Ga0307472, IMG submission 204582) | Hardwood forest soil microbial communities from Morgan-Monroe State Forest, Indiana, United States - atmos_gasesAM5C_05 | ecosystem: Environmental > Terrestrial > Soil > Temperate... | reverse complement strand
CGCTTGCGAGCGGTCACCGCGGAGCGGGTATTCGCCTGTTGCTTGCCGGGGAGGCACTCAGGCAATCTGACCGAGAACCAGGCGGCCACCCGGAGCCATCAAAGCCATGACGCCTCGCCCTTCCGGCGCGCCGCGCGGGTCGGCGGCTCGACCCCAGCCCGGCGATCGCGCGCACGGCGTGACGAGGGAGCTGGGCAGCCGGTTTCTGGCGATCGACGTGATGCGTGGTCTCACGCTCGCGCTCATGATCGTCGTGAACCTGCAGATCGGCGAGGGCAAATCATACCCACAGCTGCTGCACGCGCAGTGGGACGGCCTGACGCTCACCGACCTCGTCTTTCCGACGTTCATGTTCGTGGTTGGAACGTCGCTCAGCTTCACGCTCGAGAAGTACGAGCGCGGCGGCGACGCGGCAGTCCTGCGCAGGGTGCTCACGCGCACGGCGCTGATCTTCCTTTGCGGCTACCTGCTTTACTGGTTTCCATTCTTCAGGGTCCATGACGGACACGTCGTCCTCGCCCCGATCTCACACACGCGCGTCTTCGGCGTGCTGCAGCGTATCGCCCTCGGCTACGGCGCCGCCGCGCTGATCGTGCATTACGGGAGGCGCGCTGGCGCCGTCGCTTTCGGGCTCGCCGCACTGCTCGGCTACTGGTGGCTGATGCATGCTTACGGCGACTACTCGCTGGCCGGCAATGCCGAGATCAAGCTCGACAAGCTCGTGCTCGGCGAGGCGCACCTGTACCACGGCGAGGGCGTCGCCTTCGATCCGGAAGGGATCCTGAGCACGCTGCCCGCGATCGTGAATGTGCTCGCCGGCTACCTGGCCGGGCGCTTCGTACGGGATCGCGGCACGAACGGCCGCACGATCGCCTGGCTGATCGCGGCCGGGGCTGTCTGCGTTCTCCTGGCCCTTTGGTGGAACACTGTCTTTCCGATCAACAAGAAGCTCTGGACCAGCTCCTATGTGTTGTGCACGGTCGGGATCGACTGCGGCGTGCTGGCGGCGCTCATCTGGCTGGTGCCCCAGGGACAGACACGCTGGACGTATTTCTTCGAAGTGTTCGGCCGCAACACCCTGGTCATTTACCTCCTCAGCGAAGCCGCAGAGAAGCTGCTCCATATGACTCGCGTCGGCCCGTACAACGTGCTCGAGTGGGTGTACACGGCCGGTTTCGCCTCCTGGGCCGGCGACAAGGCTGGCTCATTGTTGTATTCGGTCGCGTACATGTTGTGCTGCTGGGCGGTCGCGTATGCGATGGACCGCAAGCGCATCTACGTCAGGCTCTAGGGATCACAGAGTTCCGACCACGTTCATGAAGATTCCGTGGCTCTTGAAGCTCAGGTCGGTCAGGTCTTCCGAGAAATTGGTGAAGTTGTAGCCCAGGCCGGCCTTCACGTGCTTGCCGAAGTGGCGATAGAAGGCCACCAGCGCGCCCGAGCGAGTCTGGTCGAGATCGGGCAGTTTGAGTGCACGTCCCTCGAGCATCGCCTCCCACTCCTGGCGGAAATGCCAGTCGATGCGCACGATATAGAGATCCGCCGTGTCGTCGAAGAACTGAGGGTTCACGACGTCGAGACTCGCAGCTCCCATGCGGTGAGCGTACTTCCCGCCGAGCGACCACTGCTGAGTCAGGTCATAGCTCACGTCGACGGAGACGATCTGACTCTTCTGGATGAACTGGGCCGCGACCTCCTGCGGAGTCAGCTGGCCGGCGGTCGGCAGGTTGTAGAAGTAGGTGTACTTCACCAGCATGTCGAGTCGATCGCTCTGCACCGGGCGGTAGCCGTAGCCGAGCGTTGCCTCGGTGTACTTGCCGTCGTAGAACGCGCCCTGTGAGTTATTGCTCATCGAGTGGTCGAACTTGCCGACCAGCCGCCAGTCGGGCGTGATCTGGAACTTGAAGTTGTTCCGGAACAGCCAGGTCTTGAGGTCGTAGCGGGTGGCATCCGGCTGCTCGATATCATCGTTGCGGTATTCGACGCCGCTCGAGAACTGGATCCTGTCGTGACCGTAGCCGATGCGCACGCCGGCCGCCCTGCGCCGGGTCTCGGCGTCGGTCTGACTGTCGATCAGCGTGCCGACTTCCGCATTGGCGCCGAAGTTCCAGCGATCGTCGGGCGCGAAGTTCACGCCGGTCGAATGCGTGAGACCGGAGGCAGAGTCGATGTCCTGATAGCGCTCCTCGACGAAGACACTGCTGCTGTCCGACAGGCGCTCCTTCATCCCCGAGACCAGCGTGCCCGTGCGCTGGTAGAGGCCGGTGTCCGAGCGCTCGTTTTCGAGCGAGTAGTTGAGGTAGAGCGTCGTGTGATCGGAGACCAGATACTTGGTGCCGAGCTTGCCGCCTGGCCCGAGGCTGCCCTCGGACCCCTCAGCTTCGATGCTCATCTCTTTGCTCAGGCGATAAGAGCCGCCGACGCCGGCGCGATTGTTCTCCTCGCGGTCGCCGCTCCTCGATACCGTGTCCTGAACGAATGTGTAGGCGCGCCATGCGGCGAGGGAGTCATACCCCAGCTGCGCCACTACGTCGGTTTCCTTGCCCTGCTGCTGAGTCACCGGCACCACCGCAGACTTGTCCTCACGGTCGTCGCCGCGCACGCCGGTGCTCACTGTCCAGTGCCTGGTCAGCTTGTAAGCGACGTCGACTTCCTCGGCCGTGGTCTCGAGGCCCTGGTCCTGCGCCTTCTTGTCCGCCTTGGCGTTCACGCTCCAGCTGTCGCCGATCGGCAGCTTGAGGGTCCCGCCGTAGGACTCCGTGGCGGTGAGCGCGTCGAAGCCGGGCCCCGAATAGCCGGCGTCGAGGTGCTGGGTATAGAGAGTCAGGCGTCCCTTACTTCCCGCCAGGAAATCACCGAGCCCGACGCTCACGTCGGCACGGTAGGCTTCGGCGCTCGCGTTGGCGTACGAGGTCGGGTTGTCGCTCGCGAAGCCGTAGCCGCCGTCGGTCGAGTAGCTCGCGCCGGAATCGAGTCCGGTGCTCTTGCCACTCTGCAGCTTCACCCACGAGTCCGTGCTCTTGCGCAGCGTCAGATCCGCGCCGCGCAGACTGCTGCCGGAGACGCCCGCGTCGTTGGAGCTGGCCGTGATGCCGAGCCGGATATAGTCGTTGATCCACGCATCCGCCTGCCCGCCCGTCGTCCAGGTGTGGATGTCCTGGAAGGCCGGCGTGTACTCGTAGCGGACCACGAGATACGCCAGTTGCCCGCTGAGCCCGCTGGTGCGGACCAGCAGGTTGTCGGAGGCAGTCGATGACAAGGGCTCGGCGAGCACGACGCGGCCCTGCAGGTAGTCGATCTCGTAGTCGATCGAGGGCCGCAGGTCGACGGTTCCGGTCACGAGCCCGGAGTCCTTGTCGCGTAGCTCGATGCGGATGCGCTCCGAGCCGGTGAGGATGTCCTGGAAGTGCAGGAAGTACAGTGAGCCGCCCGTTCCCAGGAACTCGTCGCGGCCGGCGATCGTGCCGGGCTGTGCGGCAAAGCCATCGACCGCGATGCGCTTCTCGCCGAAGCGCGTCGTGCCGTCCGACACCCAGTGGAGATTTCCGCCGTACAGCCCGCGGTCGACCTGCGCGAGCTCGTTGTTCACGTAGTCGATCCTGAAATTGCCCCACAGGCCGTAGTCGTCGTGGCGCTCCGCCTTCACATAGAACTTCCCGAGCGTCGGCGCCATCTCCTGCGTGGTGCTGTCGTCGCCGTAGGTCGGGTAGTAATAAGAAGGATCGATGCGCCGGAACAGCGAGTCCGGCGCCTTGTCGAGGAAGTTGCTGAACAGGTCTTTGATCGGCGCCTCGCGGGTATCCGCGCTCGCCGTCACGCGCCAGTCGTTGGCGAACTTCTGCGTCGCGAAGAACGACAGGCTCCCGTAAACGCTCGCATCGTAGTCGAACGGCGCATTCGTGCCCTGCATCTCCTGCTCGACGGTGCTGGTGTGGCTCTTGGAGACGGTGAGGTCGGCCATGCCGAAGTAGAAGCGGTCGCTCGGCCGGAACTCGAGGTCGCGCAGGTAGAGCGTGCCGTTGCCTTCCTCATCGAGCACGGCGACCTCGACCGTGTGCGAACCCGGCGGCAGCACTTGCTCGGCGATGAAGTTGCCCCTGGCATCGACCGGCACCTCGTGACCTGCCACCCACACCGTGTGTTTGGGCGGAATGCCGCCACCACGCACGGTGACCGTGCCGCCGCTCACCCGGATGTTCTGGTCCTCGAGCGCGCTCTCGCCGTAGGCAGCGAGCAGCTCGGGTTCCTTCAGCGGCTTATGCTCGACGGTCGCACTCTGCGACGCAGGATCCGGTTCCGCCGCTGCCGGAGCCGCGCTGCCGGGTGGCTCGGTGCCGCCGCCTGGCGCAGCTACCGTCTCCGCCGGCGCCAATGACGCCGCTGTCGCCGATGGCGCCGCCGCGCGGGCTCCATCCGCGACCATCCACAGCGACCGCGGTTTCGTATCGTCGAACCTGCCGTCCTTGCTGTAGGCGCGGACCAGATACTGCAACTCGCGCGACGTGGCGGAGAGCTCCTTGACACCGGGCTGCCAGTCCGCCGAGCCGTCGGCATCGAGCCTGATGACGGCGAGCGGCGTGCTTTGCGTCGAGCGCCGCGCCTCGAAAATGCGCACCTCGGCGCGCTCGATGAACGCCCCGTAGTTGCTGTACATGTGGAAGCGCACCGGCGCCGCAACCAGACCCCCGTCGGGGGTCTGCTCGACCGCGATGACGCTCGGCGCCACCGCGGCACTCAGCCGGCGCTGCGCCTTGAGGTTGTCGAACTGGAACTGGATATCCGCCTTGTCGAGGGCGACGTCGGTGCAGCGCTGCACGTCCGCGGAGCTCCGCGTCGGATCGTCGAGGGGCACGCCGTCGACCGTGATGTGCATGGGGTTGACGCCGAAGGGGCTCCGTGGCGTCAGCTCGTGGGTGAGAGGCGTGACCTTCACGCCCTCGAGGTCATCGAGCACGGCGGGCTCGTCGTACACGACCTGCACCACGACGTAGGAAGACTCTCCCTGGGTGAAGCCCACGTTGACCACGTCGCTCGACTGCACGAAGCCCCGGCCCTCGTGCTCGGCCTGCGAGGACGTCAGATGCATCTCGTCGGATATGACCTGCATCGCCCGCCCTGCCCGTGCGGCCGACAGGCCGACGTCATCGCCGTACACCGCGGCGGTGCGCCGATCGAGCCGCTGGTTGCCGGTGTAGCCCACGAATCGCAGCCGCACGTGCGCCTTGTCGTGCACGTCCGCCATCGCGCGCCGCAGGCTCTCGATGTACCCGGGCGGAATGATCGCGCGTCCGTTCTCCAGCTGCAGAGGAGCGATGTCGCCCCACGCCGGCTGGTAAACCCTGGTCACCACCTCAGTGCCCACGGTCGGGCACATCTGCGGCTCGTCCGGGAGCTCGCGCAACGGATCGTCGTACCAGAACTGCACCTCGACGCGGCGGTTGAGCGAGCGCCCCTGAGCGGTGTCGTTCGGGGCGAGCGGAGCCGCGGCGCCGCGCCCATCGCTCGCAAGCGCCGTGCCCGGGAGCTTCAGCGCCTCCTGCACCGCGAGCGCCACACGATGCGCGCGCGCCTTCGAGAGTGCGATGAGATCGCCGTAGATGCGCGCGTCGCGTTCGTTCAGCGCCACATCGTCGGTGTAGGCAATGAACTTGATCACCACGTTCGACTTGTCCTGCAGGGTGTTCAGCGCCTTGTTGATCTGCTCGATGAACTCCGGTGAGACCTGGACGTTCTCCTCACCGTAGTGCAGCGGCAGGACGACATTGCTGAGGCGCGACCGGCGTGCCGCCCCTTCCTTGAAGCTCAGCTTGCAGAGCGTCTGCACCCGGCAGACTTTGACCTGCTTGATCTGCTGGCGCACGAGCACTTCCTGATCGGCTTCACGCGCTTTCGGCTGGTCGTACCAGACTTCCACCTCCACGCGGCGGTTCTGCGCCCGGCCCTCGGGAGTGTCGTTGGAGGCAATCGGCTGGCTGTCGCCGGCCCATTCGTAGGCGACCCCCTCGGGCTTCAGATGCAGTGCCCGCTGCAGGAATTCCGCCACTTCGCCGGCGCGCTCCCGCGACAGTCCGGCGTTGTCCTCGAAGACCCTTACGAGCGCCGGGGACAGTCGCTGGTTGTCGGCATGACCGACCAGGTGCAGACGCACGTTGCGGCGATCGCGCACGTTCTCGAGTGCCCTGCGCAACGTCTCGACGTACGCGTCGGGAATCTTCGCCACTCCCGACTGGAAATGAATGGGCGGAATGACGTTCTTGAGCTTCACGGTATCGAAGGTCTCGCCGACCACCGCTTGCTGCTCGAGCCGGTCGCCCGCCTCGTTCTTGATCTGCTCGGGGTCCCGCGCCCATGGCAACGGCTGCTCGACCGGCAATTGCCGCTCGACCGCGCTGCCGAGCGGCGTCTCGGCCGCGGTCTGCGCCTGCGCACCGGCCGCGGTCAGCGCCAGCGAGAGGAGCAGCCAGGCGCTGCGGATGCCTGCGGCGCTCACTTGGCGCCTCGCAGTCGCTCGACCGGCTGCTTCGGTGGGGCACCCCGCAGCCAGAAGACCTCGCGCTCGATCGTGAGCTCGTAGCTTGAGTTCTGCGCGCGCCAGCCGTCCCTGATGGTCTTGGCGACGGCTTCGAGCCGGCGATCGACCAGCGGCGCAGCCTCGACGTCGGCGACATAGGACAGGCGCAGCACCGACTGCGACTTGCGCAGCTCCGCGAGCAGCAGCTCGATTCGCGGCTGCCACTGCGGACGCATGTCGGCGGTCCCGGGCTCGAACACCTCATCCGAGAGGTCGAGACTCACGATGCGATGGATCGAGGCGCCGAATTCGAAGCGCAGCGCCTTGCCGCGCGTGGCGCGCTCCACCAGCACCTGAGGGGTGGTCAGCCGATAGCCGCTCGGCAGCGTCCGGTCGTCGACCTTGAGGGCGAAGTTGCTGCCCCGGCCCTCGAGCGGCGTGATCGCGCAGGTGATGTGGAAGCGTCCGAACTCGTCGGTGACCGCTGCCAGGCCCCGGGTGGTCACGACGCGCACGCCGGGCAGGCCAGGCTCACCCGGATCCTGCCGGCCGTTGCCGTTCTTGTCGTCGAAGACCTTGCCGATCACGTCCGTGCAATCAAACGTGGTATCCGGCACCACCACGACCGTAGCGCTGGTCTCACTCGACACCGGACCGCCGAGCGCGGCGGGCGCGGTGACGGCGCGGCCAACCGCAGCGCGTGCGCCGGCGGCGGTCGCCGGAGCGCGGCTCGCCGGAGTGCGGCTCGCCGCGGGGCCGGCGACCTGGTTGAAGGCCTGGGCGCGGTTCACGAAGCGGCCCTCGCCCACCCCGGCGCCCACGGCCAGCAGCAGCTCGACGGTGTGATGCGCACCGGCTGTGAAGCTGAGATTCCCCCAGGTGAGCTGGAACCCGGACACCGTGGGCTCCGCCGGCGTGCCGTCGAGACGCGCCGATCCTGCGATGTAGCGGAAGCCCGCGGGGAAGGTGTCGACGAGCGCGACGCCCTGCACGACGCCGGCGAGCACGTTGGTGGCGGTGATGGTGTACGGCACGAGCTGTCCGCGCGTCACCTCGACCAGCGGCGTCGTCTTGCCGACCGTGATTGCCCCGGGCGGAGTGTCCAGCGTGACCGAGACGCTCGCCGAGGCGGTCTGCGGCGGGTTGCTCCACGTTACGACGCCGGTGTTGGTGACCGTCGTGCCGGTGGCGAGCGTGTTACCGACGGTGGCGCGGAAGCGCAGGTCGATCGTCCCTCCGGGCGCGAGCGGCCCGTAGGTCGCCGAGTAGCTCGCGGTGATGGCATTGCCGGTAACCGTGACGCCCGTTGCCGAGCCGTTCATGGTCGCCGTGCCGTTCACGTACGTGAGATAGCCCGGTCCGGCCGCATTCAGGTTGTCCGTGATGACCACCGGGCTCACGGGGAGCGCCGAGGTGTTGGTCACGTGCACCAGGTAGTCGAGGCTTCCACCAGGTGCCGCGGCGCCGCCTCCCACCACCGTCACCTGCTTGGTGATGCTCACCGCGGAGGCCGTCACGGTCACCGTGTGCGCATCCTGGCAGTCGAGCACTCCGGGCGTGCCGTTGGTCAGCGTGCAGTTGAAGCTCTGGCGACCTGCGTTGCTGCTAGGGCCGTTGTACCATTGGGTTGCGCCGGCCACGTTGGTGAGCGTGGCGCCAAGCTGGCTGTTCGCATCGAGTTGCGTCTGGTAAATGACGATCAGGCGCTGCGACGGCCCGATCACCGCCGCGGCGCTCAGGAGGTTGAGGGTGAGCGTGCAGGTCGGCGCGCCGGCATAGGTGAGCATGTAGTCCGTGCCGGCCACGAGCGGCCCCTTGCCCGGCGCCGGCGTCACGCCGTCGGCCTCGAACACCTGCGCGGAGAGGATCTGTGGGGTCGCCGTGCACATGCCGCCGGTCGCACCCGTCGGCAGCTTGTCGACGATGGTCGCGTTCCAGGCATCGGTCGTCCCCGTGTTCTGCACGTTGAGCGAGAACGTCCCCTGCTGCCCGATATACATCGTCGCCGGGCCGCTCTTGGTGAGGGTGAGCGCCGGCGGCGTCACGGCGGCCACCACGATCGAGACACTCGCCGAAGCGGTCTGCGGCGGGTTGTTCCAGGTGACGACGCCGGTGTTGGTGACCGTCGTGCCGGCGGCGAGGGTGTTCCCGAGTGTGGCGCGGAAGCGCAGGTCGATGGTCCCTCCCGACGCAAGCGCTCCAGGGTAGGTCGCGGTGATGACGTTGCCGCTGACCACTACGCCCGTCGCCGAGCCGTTCATGGTCGCGGTGCCGTTCACGTACGTGAGATAGCCCGGTCCGGCCGCATTCAGGTTGTCCGTGATCACCACCGGGTTCGCGGGATTCGCCGAGGCGTTGGTCACGTGCACCAGATAGTCGAGCGTGGCGCCCGGCAGGGCTGGCCCGCCCCCGACGACCGACACCTGCTTGGTGATGGTCAGGGCCGCGGCCACGACCGTCACCGTGTGCGCGTCCTGGCAATCGAGCACTCCGGGCGTGCCGTTGGTCAGCGTGCAGGTGAAGCTCTGGCGACCTGCGTTGCTGCTCGGGCCGTCGTACCACTGCGTCGCACCGGCTACGTTGGTGAGCGTGGTCCCGATCTGACTGTTCGCGTCGAGCTGCGTCTGGTAGGTGACGATGAGGCGTTGCGACGGGCCGATCGCCGCCGCGGCGCTCAGGAAGTTGAGGGTGAGCGTGCAGGTGGGCGTCCCGGCATAAGTGACCGTGTAGTCCGTGCCCGCAACGAGCGGTCCCTTGCCGGCCACCGGGGTCACGCCGTCGGCCTCGAACACCTGCGCGGAGAGGATCTGTGGCGTCGCCGTGCACATGCCGCCGGTCGCACCCGTCGGCAGCTTGTCGACGATCGTCGCGTTCCAGGCGTCAGTCGTCCCGGTGTTCTGCAGGTTGAGGGTGAACCGCCCCTGCTGCCCGAGGTTCAGCGTCGCGGGGCCGCCCTTGGTGAGGGTGAGGGCGGGCGGGGTCGGGGCGGCCACCTGGATCGAGACGCTCGCCGAAGCGGTCTGCGGCGGGTTGTCCCAGGTGACGACGCCCGTGTTGGTGACCGTCGTGCCGGGGGCAAGGGTGCTTCCGAGTGTGGCGCGGAAGCGCAGGTCGATGGTGCCTCCCGGCGCAAGCGCTCCAGGGTAGGTCGCGGTGATGACGTTGCCGGCTACCGTCACGCCGGTTGCCGAGCCGTTCATGGTCGCCGTGCCGTTCACGTACGTGAGATAGCCCGGTCCGGCCGCATTCAGGTTGTCCGTGATCACCACCGGGTTCGCGGGTTTCGCGGCGGTGTTGGTCACGTGCACCAGGTAGTCGAGCGTGGCGCCCGGCACCGCCGGGCCGCCTCCCACGACAGAGACCTGTTTGGTGATCGCCAGCGCGGACAGCGTCACCGTGACGGTGTGGGCGTCCTGACAGTCGAGGACCCCCGGCGTGCCGTTGGTCAGCGTGCAGGTGTAGGTCAGGCGAGTGGGATCGCTGCTCGGGCCGTTGTACCACTGCGTCGCACCGGCCACGTTGGTGAGCGTGGCGCCGTTCTGCGTGTTCGCATCGAGCTGCGTCTGGTAGGTGACGATGAGGCGCTGCGTCGGGCCGATCACCGCCGCGGCGCTCAGGAGGTTGAGCGTCAGCGTGCACGTGGGCGCGCCGGCATAGGTGACTGTGTAGTCCGTGCCGGCAACGAGCGGTCCCTTGCCGGGCACCGGCGTCACGCCGTCGGCCTGGAACACCCGCGCGGAGAGAATCTGCGGCGCCGCCGTGCACATGCCGCCGGTTGCGCCGGTCGGCAGCTTGTCGACGATCGTTGCGTTCCAGGCGTCAGCCGTCCCGGTGTTCTGTACGTTGAGACTGAACTGCCCGAATTGCCCGAGGTTCATCGTCGGCGGGCCACCCTTGGTGAGGGTGAGAGCCGGCGGCGTCGCGATGGTCAGCGGCGGCGAGACGCCCGGCATTCCCGGCAGAGGGAAGAAGAACTTTCCGCCGAGGGTCGTTCCCAGTGTCCAGTTGGCAGTGTTGACGAACGTCGTGCCCGGCGAGTTCGGCGGCACCGTGTTGTTGAGAACCACGGTGACACTGAGTACGACCTGGCAGCCAGCCGGGATGGTCGGAAAGCCGCTAAACGTGATCAGGCCGGTGCTGTTCGGCGCAGGCCCGGTGAACGGCACCGGCGCACCGGGTGCCGGACAGGTGGAACCTTTCCAGATGGCGGCGCTGCTCAGGTAGGTGAGCGACACGCCGGTGGCATTCAGGTCGTCGGTGATCGTGACCTGGCTGATGATGTCCGTTGAGCCGCTGGTATTGACACTCGGGCACGAGCTTGTCGGCGTGGCTGGCGCGCACTGCTGGGGGAAGGTCAGTGCGTAAGTGAAGGGCACGCCGATGGCGGCCGTGGTCTGCCCGGAGGGGATCGACTTGTCGATCTTATCGATCTGCGCAACGGTCCCCTGCTTGCGCATGCATTGGAGCGCGTGTGCGTCGACCTCCGAGTTGAGGAGATAGAATACGGTGGGGTGCGATGAACCGACTTCGCAGGAAATGTTGCCGTCGAAATCAACGTTGCTCAATATCAGCAGGTTGCTGGAACTCAGCAGGGTGATGTTGCCCGTGTAGTCGCCATTGGGGCTGGCAACTCCGTTCGGGCTGTTAGCCGCGTCCTGGTAGTTCTCGATGGTGCAGATGCCATCGATTCCCACATTGTTCGGCACCGGCGTGAGGTTGCCGTTGATGACGCCGCCGTAACCGGCGACGCACGGAGTAGAAGAGCCCTGCGCATGGGCCGGACGCACGCCGGCGAGCAGCAATGCGAGGCCGAGCAGCAGGATCGCCATCCAGCCGCGGCGCGGTCTAACGCTCGTATTGTTCCCACTCGTGCTCAATCGCGTACCTCTTGCCGACTTCTCACTCGACAAGGGGGCCGAGACAGCCCGAGTCTCGGACTGGAGTTTCGGTAGTCCCGCTGTCGTGGGGCCCTCGGGGCCCTTTAGACCGGTGACTTTGCGTCCCCACCTTTCAGTGGGTTTGCCCTTGTCGTGTCCAGGGAGTGCTGATCGCTCAGGTCAAATTGCTGCTCCTCAGGCAGCCGGCAGGAAATCGATCGGATAAATGATGGTCACCGCCGGAACGACCTTGGCGCCGAAGTTGAAGGCCTTCACGCGCTCGACGACCTGCGCCGCCAGGTCCGGCGCGTTCATGTTGGAGCCGTGCAGCATGCACATCGACACGCTGCCGTCGGGCTCGATCGTCAGGCGCAGGATGATCTTCCCCTGCAGCGTCGGGTCACGCCGCAGCTCGAGGTTGTACAACCGATAGAGCTGGGACTTGTGACGGTCGAAGACGATCTGGATCTCCTCGTCGGTGCGTCCCGGGCCCGGTCCGCCGCTCACCGGCCGGCTCGCGGCCGCGCCCGTGCCGATGCCGCTCGAGGCCTGTGTGAGCGCGCCGCCGCGAATGGCGTTGCGCTCGCTGCCGCCGCCGGGACCTAAGCCGCGGCTCACGGCTGCGAGGTTGATTCCGCCGCTCGAGCCGGGCGCACTGCTCGTCAGCATCGCGCGCTCCGGGCGGCCTACCGAGCTGTTGGCGTTGTTGATGCTGGCCGCCGCTCCGAGCGCCGGGTTGACCTGCTGCTGCGCGAGCGCGGCCAGCTGCTGCTTGAACACCATGAGCCCCGCCGGCTTCGGCGGCTCCGGAGTCTCGACGGCCGGCTTGACCGGCTCTTCCGTCGGCGGCTTTTGCGCCAGCTGCGGCGTCGGCTTCTCCACGGGTTTCTGCACCTGCGGCTTCGGCGGCACTACCTTGGGGGGCGGCGGCGGCCGCGGCAGCTGCGCCATGGTGATGTGAAGCACCTGCTCCGGCTCGATCGCCTCGGGTGGTTGTACGAGGGGCAGAGTGACCAGGGAGATGGTCAGCGCCAGCAGCAGGCAGACCGCGAGCGTGCTGAGGAGCGATTTCTGGAAGCGCCGGTCGTCCTCGCCTCCCCAGGTCCAGGGCATGACGAGCGGACGGGCGTGAAGATCCTTGATCTCCCGCTCGACGATCCATTCCTGCTGGCGCCGCTCCTCCTCTTCCTGGGCCTCGAACAGCT
>Ga0307472_100000631_pt1 | contig 12615 bp, 10 predicted proteins | sample atmos_gasesAM5C__2_FD_204582 | JGI IMG/M metagenome (GOLD analysis project Ga0307472, IMG submission 204582) | Hardwood forest soil microbial communities from Morgan-Monroe State Forest, Indiana, United States - atmos_gasesAM5C_05 | ecosystem: Environmental > Terrestrial > Soil > Temperate... | reverse complement strand
GACAAACGCGCCCGTCGAAAAGACGCAGTAGCGCACCGCGCCCTCGCCCTCGCCCTCGCCGTCGATGTGTGCGTACTCGGGATACGCCACGCCCAGACGCGAAATCCAATCGGGTGGCGCTGTGATCGGGCGAAACGCGATCACGTGCTCCCACACGCGCTCGGGCGGCGCGTCAATTTCCACCGAGGATCGCACTTCGTGCAGGATCCTGCCGGTCGTGTGGGGCGGCTCGAGCGCGATGCATACCGGAAGCACCAGCATCGCTGAAATCGCGGGCGGCACCGCACGCCGCCCACAGAGCGCCACGGCCCTGCCGAAAAATGCGCCGAGCAAACCCACCGTGAACGCAATCGGGAACGCCATAAAAATGCATACAGCGCCGTCATAAGCGAACAACATGAATGCGCCCGCCGTAAAGATGAATAGGAACGCGCTGACCTTGATCGTGTCCATCGGATCCTCGGGATGCTTGCGATTGAAAAGAAACCCGGCCAGCGCGCCCATGGCGAAGGGCGTTCCGAAGATCGTCGCCGCAAAGTACTGCTTTACAAGCAGCGTGCTCAAACCGAAGACGGCCACTGCGAGCAGCAAAGCGGAGCCGATGGCAAGCACTGCGGTCGGCAGGCGGCGGCCGCCCGACACCGCCCGGTTCATCGGGCCCAGCTTGTTCACGCTGGGAGAACTCGGCGCAATCACCAGCACGAGCATAAGCACGAAATTTACGAATGGAACGAAGAACGCCACGGCCAACCAGGGCGAAAGACCGGCGTCAATCGCGCGCCGCAGCGTGAGGCTGACCCCGATCCAGATGAACGGCAGCGCCCACAGCGCGATCGCCGCCAGCAGCCAGCTCGGTGCGCCGGGAAGAGAAAGCGCCAGCAGCGAGTGAATGTGCAGCAGATAGTCCTGCGGTCCCCAGTGAGTGCCGGTCGTTCGCGCAACGAGCCAGACGTCGCCAAAATACTTGACGACCATCAGCGTGACGCCGCTGGCGAGATACGCCTTGCGGTCAACGGTGCCGTCGAGGGTGAACCAGAAACGGAGAAGGCGCATGATTCGATTCGCCATGCTCAGCCACCTCTTTTCTGAGGCGCATGATACACGCGAGGACTGCGCGCGGGTGAAAATGAGAGGATTCGAAAGGGCTGCTCCGGGCGGCCAGGCCGGTGCCGTCGAAAATACTGAAACGCGTGAAACCCGGATAGTAGTTGTTACGACCTAGCTGTCTTGGCGTTCTTCCTCTACTGCTACTGGGAGGCCGATACTAACTCCGCTCGCAGGTTTCCAAACGGCATCTCCGCGAGCATCAGCACCGGCGTTCGCGCCGCATCATGCGCCAACCACGCCGTGAAACTTGTCCCCGGCACTTCCGTTTCCCGCTGAAACAAGCGAATCGAGATCTTCGATACCGAAAATTTCCCCGCCGCTACCGCTATTGTCTCGGCCGGAGCGTCCAGCCGCGCCCGCATGTCGTACACATCGTGACCATCGTAAACCGGCGCCCGAAACTCGATAGTCTGCTGCCAATCCACGCCCCGCAAAGCGTACGCGGCCCCGAGAGGATCGCGCGTGCCGGGCGTAACTACAACTCCTGCTGCACGGCCTCGCGCCGGCTGCCCCTCCGCCAAAAAATTGAAAACTTCGGTCTGCTTTCGTCCCATCTCGTTCAAGTACGTTTCATATTGCCGGCTCTCGAGCGTCGCTGCGTCGGTATAGGAATCGAATTGGTCATCCACCGCAATGAGTGCCCGCATCGGGCTCAGCGTATGCGCCGACGCCCGAAAATGCCACGTCCCCCAACCCATCAAGTCGCGCCGCTCCGGAACGGTCAGTTCAATGGACGCTGCGTTCGCAAAACTCGCCCACGCCACTCGATAGTCAAGCTTCTCGCCGATACGAAATGGCATCGGCGCTTCGCGAGACACATTCGCTGCTTTCTTCGCGCCATGCCCGGAAGATTGCGCTCGCCCTGGCGTAACCGACGCTCCAAAGTACGCAGCCCCTCCGATGACCACCCACAAAATCAGGCTGGCGCGAGAAACCAATCTCCAATTCGCTCGAAAATAAAGTCGAGAACTCATCAGAATTTCTGGTGCGCTCCGTGTTCTCTGTGTTAGTTTCCGTTGTTATTACAATTTCAAATCAATCCGCAGGCCCATACAGCCGCATTCCTTGTCCGCGCTCAACGCCTAAGCTATATTCAAGCGTACTCCAACGGCACCACGCCGGCCACCGCGTCCGAATCCGCATTGCGCAAACGTCTCGGCGCGCATCAACCGGGAATCTCAGGAGAATCCCCGCATGCGCTATCTCGTCACGGGCGGCGCCGGCTTCATCGGCTCAAATATCGTTGACGAACTTGTCCGCAGAAATCACGAAGTCGTTGTCCTCGACGATCTCTCCACCGGCAACGAATCCAATCTTTCCTCCGTGCGCAGTAAAATCGATCTTCGCATCGGAAGCATCACCGACCTCGCCACGGTGCAATCGGCGGTCAAGGGCGCCGATTACGTGGTGCACCTCGCCGCTCGCACCTCCGTGCCGCGTTCCGTCAAAGATCCGCTCGACACCAATTTCGTCAATATCGATGGCACGCTCAACGTCCTCGTAGCTGCCCGCGATGCAAAGGTCCGCCGCTTCGTGTATGCAGCATCCTCCGCGGCTTACGGCGAAACCCCCACGCTGCCCAAAACCGAATCCATGCAGCCCGAGCCGATTTCTCCTTATGGCGTCACCAAGTATGTTGGCGAGCTGTACGCGCAGGCCTTCGGTCGCACCTATGGCCTTGAAAACGCCTCCGTCCGCTACTTCAATGTTTTCGGCCCGCGCCAGGATCCCACCTCGCAATATTCCGGCGTTTTGTCGCGCTTCATGCTCGCCGTCATTCAAAATCAGCCGCCTGTCATCTACGGTGACGGCGAACAATCGCGCGACTTCACCTACATCGACAATATCGTGGACGAAACTCTTCGCGCCTGCGATGCCAAAGATGCATCCGGAAAAGTTTTCAACGGCGGCACGGGCGCGCGCATTACTCTCAATCAGGTTATAAAACTCCTCGAAAAAATCGCCGGTAAGAAAATCCAGCCCAAATACGATCCGCCTCGCGCTGGCGACATCCGTGACTCGCAGGCCGACATTTCCCTCGCGCAAAAAGTCCTCGGCTACCAGCCTACCGTCCGATTTGAAGAAGGTCTCCGGCGCACTTGGAACTGGTACTCTCAGGCCTATACAAAAAGTTAGGCCCGCCCTTATATCTTCTAGAGGTTTGACAAGGCTCCTTTTCTAGTCTAGTACTCGCTCCATTCAGTTCGGAGGCGTCCCTGTCGATTCTCGACCGGACGTCGTTGTTACCCGCAGACTTGGCGAGCCTGCTTCTCACCGGCGCAGGCATCCCACCGGATAGAGGAGGAGCTTCATGGAAACCGCAATTGGAGTGTACAGTTCGCGCGATCGTGCCGAGCAGGCCGTAAAGGATCTCATCGCCAAGAATGTGCCGGCGGAGTCGATCGTCTTCCTCACGCGTTCCGAAAGCGAAGCGAGCAATTTCGCGAAAGAAGTCGGCGGCTTTGCAGGCGGTTTTCTGGGCGGGACGGTTGGCATGGCGGCAGGCGCCGCTGCGATTGCGCTGGCACTCGTGCCGGGCGTAGGCCAGGTGTATGCCCTGGGCGTCGGAGCCACTGCTTTGTTCGGCTATCTCGGGGCGCGCAGCGGATCCGCTGCTGCAAAAGCAATTGCGCACGATGACGCCGCGCCGGAACCGGTTTCTCATCAGTCGGAAGACGCCGCCACGCTTGTTGAGGTACTCAAGCAGGGACACTCGGTAATTGTCGTCCGTACCGAATCGCAACAAGTTGCCGGCGCCGCAACCAGCGTTCTCGATAGCGCCGCACCGGCCGCTCCCACCATGCCGGCGAGAAAATTGCGGATGACCACTCGCGACGTCGAAGGCATTGCGATTATTGACGTTGTCGGACGGGTTACGCTTGGCGAGGGCAATACGATGTTACGCGAAGTCGTGACGACCCTCGTCGACAAGGGAAACAATCGCATTATCCTGAATTGCGTCGAGCTCGATCATCTCGACAGCGCGGGAATCGGCGAATTGGTAAGAACCCACACCGCTGTGCGCAAAACCGGCGGCAGGTTTACGCTTGCCAATCTCTCGAAGAAAATCCACGATCTTCTCTCGGGAGTCTCGCTCCACAAAGTCCTCGAAATTCACAAGGACGAACCGGCTGCGATCCAATCCATTCGTTCGGGCAGTTCATCCGCCGCGGGAGCTTAACGAGCAAACGCCGCCGAATACCGTCAACAGCCAACTGGATCATTCCCTCGCCCGGAAAAGTGCGCAGCTCGTCCCTATCCGCTCTGCCCGTTCAAGTGCTCCGGCAATTCGACCAGGCTATCCAGCATCAAGTCCGGCGGGTGCGCCTTCATTCCCTCCATGCCCAGCCCGTAGCTGACGCCGCAAGCCCACGTCCCCGCATTGCGCGCGGTCCGCACGTCCACGTCCGAATCACCGACGATCATCGCCTCGCGCGGCGCAGCTCCCAGTTCGCGTAACAGCGTTTCCGTGCCCATGGGGTGTGGCTTCTTCTTTTCGAAGCTGTTGCCGCCGTACACGTAGCGGAAATAGCGCAGCAGGCCCAGCCCGTCCAGAATTGCGCGGCTGAAGTGCACTGGCTTGTTCGTCAGCACCGCCATCGGATGCCGTTCGAGAAGCGCGAGCCCTTCCCGCACGCCCGGATACGGCACCGTGTTGTCGAGCATGTGCGCGCGGTAGTAACTCAGGAAATGCGCGAGCCCGCTGTCCACTTCCTCGTCGCTCGCGCTTTCGCCAAGCGCGCGACGCACCAGCATCGGCGCTCCGTTTCCCACATAGCTGTAAATCGTCGCGTGCGATAGCGGCTCGCGCTTCATGTGCTCGAGCGTCGCATTCACGGCGTGCGCCAGGTCGAGCTTCGAATCGATCAGCGTCCCATCTAGGTCGAAGATCAGAATGCGCACTTCAGCGAAACGGTTGTCGACTCCCGCCAACGGCTCCCCCGCCCATTGCGCGCATGCGTAGCCGCGAGAACAAACGGATCGCAAGACAACGCGCCTGAATGGGCGTACCTATTGTAAGGCAGGTAGCACAAGCTTCAGCTCGTCCTGACAAGCGAAGGGCCCGTGCCGCTGTCGCGACACCGCGACGTGCGCGGCTCGACTTCCGCCGCCACTCCCTGTATTATCCCTGCCCATGAGACTTTCAGCGCGCAACCGCATCATCGGCAAAGTGGAAGAAATTTATCTCGGCGACATCATGGCGCACATCGTCGTCCGCGCGGGCGAAGTGATTATCGAAAGCGTAATCACGCGACGCAGCGCTGACGAAATGAAGCTGAAAGTCGGCGACACAGTCGGCGCCATCATCAAGTCTACGGAAGTGATTTTGGAAAAAGCCTAGCGGCGCCTGCCCTTCCCGCCGTTTCGCCAGCGAGAGCAACGAACTAACAATGAATCGGGCTTCGTGAATCTTTCCACTCGACAAGCCGGCAACGCAACGATCGTGGACGTCAACGGTGACGTCACGCTCTACAACGCCCCGCAGCTCCGCGCCATGCTCGTCGAATTAATGAAGGAAAAGCACTCGCCGCGCGTCATCGTCAATCTCACCGACGTCAAGTACATTGACAGCGCCGGCGTTGCTTCGCTCGTCGAAGGCCTCAAGCTTTCCCGCGAGCTCCAAACCGGCTTCGCCCTCTTCGGCCTGCAGCGCAGCCCTCGCCAGGTGCTCGAGCTCACGCATCTCGTCAAAGTTTTCTCCATCTTCGAAACCGAGCCCGAAGCCCTCGCCGCCCAGTAGGAACTCAACAAATCACGACGTCGCATGCTTCTCGAATTCAATCCTGTCGTGCAAGAAGGATTTCGGCCTCTTCTGCAATTTTTACCCAGTCCCGTTACTCCCATGTTCTCCTAAGTCGCTTATAACCAGTAGCTTAGACACCGCTCCCGTGGAGCCCTACTTGCGCTCAAAATAGCGCACCTCGCAAGGAGGAGCGCATGCGCGTAAACCTTCCAATTGGTTCGGCCTGTCACAATTCCCATCAAGAAAACCTGATTCCATCTCAGCCGACCGCTCCCGGCGAGGTCCGCCCGTCTTTTCCGGGTGGGCCTCGCACGGTTCAAGTAGCGTAGGCTTCAGCCTGCGCCAACCTATCAGGCGCTACAAATCGCGCAACACCAGCAAACTCAACCCAACGGTTGTTTGCGTTTCCTCGCCCTTTACCATTTTCTCTTTTCTATTTTCCAATCCTCTCAATTCAGCAGTCCCTTGAACCGCTTGCCGAACACTTCGGCGGCAGTCTCGTCAGACACGAACCGGTTCAGCATGCCAAGGTCGGCGTTGATGATCACGTCCGTGTCCGTCACCTCCACGGTGCCTTTGATCGGCGTGCTCAGCATGGCCATCTTCGCCGACAGCTCGAAATTCAGCACCGAGCCTTGCCAGTTCTTCTCCTTCACCGCCAGCTGCACGGGAATGCCCGCGTTCGGCCGCGACATCTCGTCGAACGACCGGTCGATGGTCTGTATGATTTCCGCCTTCGTGCGATTATGCGCAATCGTTATCTTCATCCGCTTCCGTGACCTCAGCCACTATGCTGCGTGATTGCTTTTCGTTTGTCCATACGCGCACAACAGCATTCCGCGTCCTCGCGGTTGACACCAGCCCGGCCACGCTGCGTCCTGCTTTTCGCAGCGCCGGCATCTTCGGTCCTCAGAGTCTCATGGCAGCGGGGCCGGTTTCGTTCTTTTGTATCGCCGTTCGCCTCAAGCATCGCCTGCCTGGGAGGCAACCAAACTTTACATCTCCACGACAAAGAATTGACACGGCGATGACAACTGCGGGTTTCGCGTTGAGTATTTCTCCTTGCGGCCCAATCCCGAGAATTCGCATTTGAAATCGCGCCGTTATTTTCGCAGTCACTAGCTGGAATCCCACTGGGAGGTGGATTATGACGTTGGTAAGGACTCTGTCACGGAGTTTAGCGATAGTATTGTTCTGTGTTGCGGTTCTGTTGTTCGCCAGCCTAGCGTCAGCGCAGCAAAGTCAACTGCAAGCTTTCACGGCTGTGGCGCCCGCCACCGATGCCGGCGGCAACGCGATCAGTGCGGCGCAAGCGGCCGCAAATTCGGATCTCGCGACGTTCACTTACCAGGTCACGTCCAGCCGTGACGGCAATGCTTTTTCAGGGTCCATGGTGGGACAGGATCCGTTTGGGGCCAATTTCACAACCACGAGCATTAGTACTCCCATTATCCCCGTAATCCTCATCACCAACACCATCGCAGTCGCCAGTCCAAACGGAAAAATTCTCACCACCAAGCCGGGCGTGACCGTGTTCGACCCTACTGCGCCTGACGACGCATGCCTGGGCAGGTCCAATAATGTGCCCCTCACGCTTATGGAACAGTCGCCGATTTTCCAGCCAAACGCATTTATGTTCGGAGACACCCTGGTTGGTGATACGCAGTATCTCGACGCGTTCCAGCGAGGCAATTTCTGGAAATTTGTGGGTGGCACCGACTATCACACCATTCTTGCCCCGCACGTATTGCCTGCAGTCACCGTAAATTTGCCCGGAAAGCAGGGGCTTGCGGGGAGGTTTGGTGGAACTTGTGGGCCGCTGGCAATCGTGGACTTCAACGTCATGCTCCGGCAGGTTTTCAACAAGTTGCTGGAGTCCGAAGGTGCCAATCTCGACTCATCGAAGTTTCCGATATTCTTGTTCTACAACACAGTGATGGCCACTAACTCCTCCGGTGGCTCAAACTGCTGCATTCTCGGCTTCCACAACGCGGTGACTCAGAACGCCGCGGTCGCTCCCAATAAGGCCGCGCGCGTGCAGACTTATGCCTTCATTGACTTCGACGCCTCAGGAGCCTTTGGTCCCACCGTTCGCGACACTTCGATTGCAGCTCATGAAGTCGGGGAATGGATGGATGACCCGTTCGGTAACAATCCGACTCCTGCCTGGGGTCATACGGGGCAGGTAGGCGCATGCCAGGGCAATCTTGAAGTGGGTGATCCGCTCACTGGCACGAACGTTCCAACAGTTACGGGTACCAACGGCTTTAAATACCATTTGCAAGAATTGGCGTTCTTCTCCTGGTTTTATGGAGCGCCTTCGATTGCTGTGAACGGCTGGTTTTCCAACAACAACACGTTCAAGACCGACGCCGGGCCCGTTTGCACCAAGCATTAATTGTTCACATCCCGGGGCCCTGGGTGGTGGCCTCGTGCGGCGCCGCGGCCAAAACGCGGCGCCGCGAACCACACGGTTGGTGACGCCAACAAACATCTTCGCTACAGTAGACGATCTCAAATTTTGCAATCGCCTTTGCTTCAGCCAAAGCGCCGTAGGCGCGTCACACGCTTAGCCCAGTCCGGAAGGACTGGGAACGTAGGCAAGGAATCAGAGCGCCGTAGGTGCGGCGCCAACACAGTTACGGTTAGTCATCCCTGCGCAGGCAGCGCCACCACTTCCCCGATCATAATATCCGGCATCCCGTCGTAATAATTCCGGATGTCGCCTATCACCTCGCCCATTCGCGGTCCCTGCATCGCGTTCTGCAGTCCGGCCGCCGATTCAAAATATCCGCTGAAAATCACCTGGTACGGCGGCTTCCCTCCATCCCCGGCCGCGCTCACCTTCACCACCTCGACGCGCTTCATGCCATGCGGACCCAGAATCCCCGCCGCCAGCGGCAGATGTTTCGAGACAAAATAACCCTCATCGAATCGCACGCCATGCTTGTAGCAAACTCTCAACACTGTCATCGCCGCCTCCAGGGAATTGAGTATTCAGAAGCCAGCAGCATTGTCGCAGAGTTCAGGTCAACATCTTGCCGTTGCCTTTTCCCTCTGTAGCGCTGGCATCCTGCCGGCTCTTTTGCCGTTTTGTTTTTGATTCTTTTCCTCCCTTTTACCGCCGATTAGAATTTTCCAAATTGCTGATTCCTCATGGTTTACCGTCATTTCTAATCGCGGGACGGTAGATTAAGTCTATGCGAGAAAAGCCGGGCTGCGGCGCGGGATTCGAACCAGTCGCGCTAGGAGCGCTGATCCCGTAGGGGCCAGGATGTCTGAGCGACACCGGGAATGCTTGCGCGGGTGGGGCAGCGCAAGCGGTACTGTCGCTGCGCGACGCCGGATTCGAATGCTGCATAGCGCCGGATTGTGGAGCGGGGGCTGATTCGGGCGCGGCGTTATGTGCGGAGTCTTGCGCGGATGAGCCTGCGCAAGTAGTGTGGTCGGGCTCCGACCGGCCTTTCGGATTCTGGCCGCGAACTGCGTTTCGCGGCGTTGCTTGCGCGGGTGGATCAGCGCAAGCGGTGTGCTCGGACACCGAGCAGCTTTGCGGATTGTGGCCGCGAACTGCGTTTCGCGGCGTTACTTGCGCGGGTGGATCAGCGCAAGCGGGAGCGGTCTCGCTTCGACTGCGATGGTGCGGATTTAGTGACACCGTTGAAGCAGGTTGCGCTGGTGACACGGCGCAAGCGGTGCGGCCGGACGGCGACCGGTCTTTCAGATTCTGGCCGCGAACAGCGTCTCGCGGCAATGCTTGCGCGGGTGGGACTGCGCAAGCGGTGGCATCGCTGCGCGATGCTGGTTCCGAATGTTCTTCTTCGTTCTCCTCGTCGGCTGGCGCATCGTTATCGGGGTCGTCATCTGGGTCGTCGTCTTCTGGGTCGTCGTACTCCTCCTCGTCCTCTTCCAGATCTTCTTCCAGCTGTTCTGGTTCGATGTCGATGACATCGGAGTCATTTTCCGGGTAAGGGGCGGGCGATGGGGCTGGGCCGGGGTCTCTGAAAGTCGAGATGCTTACGCGGGTGGGAATTTCGGTCCAGCGGCCGTGGCGGTCGATGCAGAAGTAGGCGCGCATGGCGCGAAGGATCGTGTCGCCAGTGAATTTCACGTCGTCGACTGCTTCGACGAAGGCGTCGAGCCCGGAATGGAGATTTTCGCGCCGCTGGAGGAGAAGGCCAGCGGCGCGGGCGTGCCGATAGAGGGTGCGATAGTCGGCGAGATTGTAGTCCTCAGCGAGCTTCCAAGGGGCGCGCCAATGAAGGAATTCTTCTTCGATGGCTTCGCGTTCGGGATGGTGGCAGATGATGCATTTGCGGCTGTGCCGCTCGAGGGCGGCCTTCATTTCCAGCTGCTTTCGCCGGCTGATCGCGCGCGACGCTTTTCTGGTGAAGGCGCTGTTGAGTTTGCGAGCGATTCTGCGGGTGGTTTTCTTACTGGCGGTCTTTCTATTGGCGTTGGGGGTAGTGGTCATTTGAGTTGTCCTTTTTGTGAGTTCGCGGGCCGCAGGACGCGGGCGCGTGTCATACTAGGTAGGAGGACGTTCGATTTGTTTAGCCGATTTTCATCAGACGGCTGGCGCCGGCCGACTTTCGTTCAGTCGCCTCCTTCGGACCTCCTTGTCGGGCTTTTTGGCGTCTGGCGCCATGTAGCCAGACTTAACTTAGCACGGGACGAAAAATTGGAAAGTACAGAAAAGGGACAGGCCATCGAAAAACATTCGGCCAGTTCTAGAACTGGCCGAATGAATAAGTTTTTCAGGGACGACGCTTGGTGCTCGAGCGTGAAAACTCGGAGAGCAGTCCACAAAATTTGAATGCAGAAAAATCGAATTCAACGAACATAGGTAATGATTCCTGTCGCCAAAAATATATGCTGGATAACGTCCCCAGGAGTACACTAGGCCCACCGCAACCGCAATGACCTGCCCAGCTTGCGACAGCCGGGTCCCGGCGGGGAGTCGCTTCTGCCCTTCCTGCGGTGCCGCACTCTCACTGAGCGCGACTCCAACGGTTACAATCACACCTTCGCCGCGACAAACTCCCGTGGAACAATCTCCGCCCAAGAAGAGTTCACCCAAGGCGACTCATCTTTCTTCTTCCGATTCCTTGGACGAAGGCCGCTTCGTCCCCGGTACCACGTTGATCGGCCGGTATCGCATCGTTGCTCTTCTCGGCAGAGGTGGCATGGGCGAAGTCTACCGGGCCGACGATCTGAAGCTGGGCCAGGCCGTTGCAATGAAATTTCTTCCGGAGGGGTTGTCACAGGACGGCGCCGCACAGGCGGGCTTCCATCGCGAGGTGCGTCTGGCGCGTCAGGTTTCCCATCCAAACGTCTGCCGGGTGTTCGACATCGGCGAGGCTGACGGGCGCACATTCCTCACCATGGAATACGTGGACGGCGAAGATCTCGCGTCGCTATTGCGGCGCATTGGCCGCCTGCCGTCCGACAAAGCGCTGGAGATCGCGCGGCAGTTGTGTGCGGGTTTGGCGGCGGCGCACGAGCACGGAATGGTACACCCTGACCTGAAGCCAGCCAACGTCATGCTCGACGGCCGAGGGCGCGTGCGTATCACCGATTTCGGTCTGGCCGGTTTAGACGGGGGACGCGCGGGTACACCGGCTTATATGGCGCCAGAGCAACTTGCTGGTGATGAGGTTACCCAGAAAAGTGACATTTACTCGCTGGGGCTGGTGCTCTATGAAATCTTCACCGGCAAGCGAGCCTTCGAGGCCACGACTCTCGCCGAGATGATGCGCATTCGCGATAAGAGCGCCCCGACCCATCCCTCCCATATCGTCAAAGACATTGACCCACTTGTCGAGCGCGTCATCCTGCGCTGTCTCGAAAAAAATCCCGCGAAGCGCCCTGCCTCGACGCTGCAACTTGCAGCCACACTTCCGGGCGGCGATCCGCTGGCTGCCGCTTTGGCGGCAGGCGAGACACCGTCGCCGGAAATGGTTGCGGCTGCCGGAGATGAAGGCGCTATGCGTCCTCGCACCGCCTGGCTCTTGCTTTCCGGTACGCTCCTCGCCCTCTGCGCGATTGTTGTCCTGGCGCGCTACGGCACCGATTGGGGCCTGGCCCCGCTGGAAAAGACTCCGCAGGAGCTGGAGGCCCGCGCAAAAGACATTCTCAGGGATCTCGGATATAGCAGTTCTCCGGCAGACACTGCCTACTGGTTCAGCCGGGACGAGGACTGCATGGATTACCGCGCTCTACATGAGCCCTCTACTCGCTGGTACCGGAGTCTCGCCACGGCGGAGTTCGGCCCCATGCGCTTCTGGTATCGCCAGAGTGCACGGCCACTGGTGCCCCTTACCGGTGATTTCCTCCATGGTGGAGATTACGATGTCAAGGAAAATGACCCCCCACTGGAACCTCCCGGAATGGCGACTGCGAATCTCAACGCACAGGGTAAGCTTCTGGGCTTCCGCGCGGTACCGCCGCAGATCGACGACTCGGTGGCTTCCCCGCCGAAAACGAATTGGGGCCTACTCTTCCAGGCGGCTGGACTTGACCAAACCCGTTTTGCACCGGCCGCACCAAAGTGGGTTCCGCCAGTTCCGTTCGACGATCGCGCAGAGTGGGACGGTAGCTCGACTCTTGAGCCCAGCTTACCCCTTCACGTTACAGCCGCAGCTTATCGAGGCAAGCCGGTTTATTTCGACGTTACTGGCCCCTGGACTCGCCCGACCCGCCTGCAGGATTCTCCTTCACCCTTGGGGGACACCGTCGCCAGCTCAGTTTTCGTGCTTTTGATT
>Ga0307472_100000630_pt1 | contig 12632 bp, 16 predicted proteins | sample atmos_gasesAM5C__2_FD_204582 | JGI IMG/M metagenome (GOLD analysis project Ga0307472, IMG submission 204582) | Hardwood forest soil microbial communities from Morgan-Monroe State Forest, Indiana, United States - atmos_gasesAM5C_05 | ecosystem: Environmental > Terrestrial > Soil > Temperate... | reverse complement strand
CACGTTCGCAGGCGTCGGCGCCAGGGCGTGGTGGGGCCCGAAGCACTCCTTGATGGCATAGAGCGGCGAGGTGCCGATGTCGCCGTAGACCACGCCCAGCGCCGCCAGTCCGAGCGCGGCGAGCTCGCGCCGGTGGGTGGGCACCTCGGCGGATGCGGGGATGTCGGCGACGAGCGGGTGGGCGGCGTCCATCCGGGGCGGTCTCAGCGAGGGAGCAGCGACAGGCGCTTCGTCACCGTGGGGAGCAGCATACCACGGCTATCCCCCGCCTCCGCCAGGGTTCGATCCGCCCAGTGGGGGCGGAGATCACGTCGATCTGACTCTCGCCGGGCCTACGCCCGGCCGGTACCTGGCGGCCGTTCAGCGGGCCCGCAGGGGCCCGCCCCTCCCGCTCATCCGCAGCGCGTCAGATCGCATCCGAGCCACGGTCGCCGGTTCGAATACGAACCACGTCCTCGACCGAGGTGATGAAAATCTTCCCGTCCCCGATCTGCCCCGTGCGCGCACCTTTGACGATCGCGTCCACCGTCTCCACGACCCGCTCTTCCGGCACCAGCACCGTGATCTGAATCTTGGGCACGAAGTCGACCACGTACTCGGCGCCGCGATAGAGCTCCGCGTGACCCTTCTGCCGCCCGAATCCCTTGACCTCGCGGACCGTCATGCCGGAGACCCCGACCTTCGAAAGGAGATCCTTCACTTCGTCGAGCCGGAACGGCTTGATGATCGCGTCGATCCGCTTCATCGCTCCTCCTCACGGCCCGGGCGGGCGGAAGTCGCTCGCCAGAGCAGCCACGCGTAGGCGGCCGTCGCCCCGATCATCACCGGCAGGGCCGGGGCACCCATGACGCACACCAGCACGATCGCCGCGCACGCTGCGGCACCCAGCCGGAGCTTCATTCGCGGCCTATTCCCAGCTTTCGCAGGAGCCAGAAGCGCCCCTGGAAGCTCGGCCGAGGGACTCGCCGCCGCTCTCGAGTCCGGTCGTCCTTGAGCAGCGTTTGGACGTAGGCGCGCTCGGCGGGGCTCGATGCTACCTCAAGGGCGCGCGCGAGGTGGGGACGTCCCTGATCCGGGATGCCGAGGCGGAGGTAGAGCTCGCCCAGGGCGCAGCGCGGCGCGAAGGCCGCCGGCGCGTGCTCGAGCGCCGCTTCCAGGTGCTCGAAGGCCTGCGGCACACGGCGGGTGCGAGCGTAAGCGACGGCCAGCATCGTCCGCGCCTCGACGTGGTTCACGTCCAGCATCAGGACCTGCTCGAGGAGGTCGATCGCCTCCTGGAGATGCCCGCGCTCGAACGCACGTTGGGCACGTTCGAGCGCGGCAGGGAGATCCCGCAACAGCGGCGTCGGGTTCGGCGCCACGGCTGCACTCGGCTCAGCGGTCGAAAACACTCTTCCCCGGTTTGTAGGTCTGGAGCGCCGCGAACGCGACCACCACGATCAGTCCAAACAGGATCGATGCAATCATCGACTCACCTCCCGACGTCGACGGAATGGCCGGTCCCCGGCGTCACCAGCTGGAACTCGGGGTAGCCGAGCGCACCCATCTCGGGCAGGTCGAGGCCCTCGAGCTCCGCGTCTGCGGTGACACGCTGACCGACGAACACGTCGATGAACCAGTTGAAGACATACGACAGCGTGAAGATGACGCCCACCAGCGTACACACGCCGATCAGCTGGGCTACGAACTGACCGGGATCGCCGTAGAAGAGACCCGTCACCGAGCCGTCGACACCGTTCCAGCTCCCACCGTAGTTGCTCGTCCCGTCGGCGAAGAGCCCGACGCACAGGACGCCGTACAGGCCACACGTGCCATGCACCGACGTCGCACCCACAGGGTCGTCGATCTTGAAGACCCGCTCGAGGAACTCGACGCTGAGGCAGACGAGCACGCCGGCCGATAGGCCGATGATCGCCGAGCCGACGGTATTTACGAAACCGCTCGGGGCCGTGATCGCGACGAGCCCCGCGAGGAGACCGTTGCCGCTCATCGAGGCGTCGGGCTTCCCGAACCGGATCCACATGTAGAGGATGGCTCCGAAGGATCCCGTGCAGCCCGCGAGCATGGTGTTGACCGCGATCGAGCCGATACGGAGGTTGCCGTTACCCGAGGCCCCAAGGGTGCTCCCCGGGTTGAAGCCGAACCACCCAAAAGCGAGGATGAAGCAGCCGAGCAGCACCATCGTGATGTCGTGGCCCGGGATCGCGTTGGCCGAGCCGTCGCGATTGTACTTCCCGATGCGCGGCCCGATGATCATCGCGACCGCGAGCGCCGTGAGGCCGCCGACGGAGTGCACCACCCCCGATCCGGCGAAGTCACAGTAGCCGTGCCCCAGCTTGAAGTTCACGCCGAGCTGCGAGAGCCAGCCGCCGCCCCACGCCCAGTTGCCGAAGAGCGGGTAGGTGATGGCACCCAGGAAGAAGGTCGAGATGGCGAAGGCCGCGAACTTCCAGCGTTCCGCCGCGGCACCCGTCACGATCGTCGTCGCCGTGTCCATGAAGACCATCTGGAAGAGGAACAGCACCATCACGGCCACGTCGTACGTGTTGCCGGAGAGGAAGAACCCCTTGGTGCCGAAGAGACCCCAGTCCTTGCCGAAGAGCGAGAGCTTGAACTCGTTGTTGAGCGGGTTCATCCCGCCCAGGTTCGAGATCCCGGCCGAGCCGCCCTGCTGGATGGCAAAGCCCATCACCCAGTAGGCGAAGAGGCCGAAGCCGTACACCATGAAGTTCATCATCATGGTGTGGTTGGCGTTCTTGGCCCGGCAGAGACCGGTCTCGACCAGCGCGAAGCCGGCTTGCATGAACATGACCAGAAAGCCGGCCACCAGCGTCCACACGAAGTTGATCGCGATCCGGTTCTGGCCGACCTGGTTCACGACGTCGGCGAGCGTGAGGCCCGCCTTCGGGTCCGCCATGACGATGTCGGCGGCCGTGCCCGTCAGCGTGCCGCCCGGGTCGCCCTTGGCGAGGTCGTCCGCGCTCGGCGTGCTGATGCCCTTCAGATCCGCGGTCGTGAGTGCGACCGCAGGTGCCTCGTCGGCAGCCCGCGTGATGGGAACCGTGATCGCGACGAGTCCGAGGACGGCGAGCGCGACCGCGAATGATGTCCGTAGATTTCGCATCAGCGTCCCCTCGATTTCCAGAGCGCGGTTTCGATGTGAGCGCTGTTCAGGGCCGTGATCCCCCCGAGCGAGACGGCGAGCCCCGCCAGGGCGGCTCCCATGCGAACCATCATCGCTTCGCTCGCCAGCAGACCGCCGACCGCGACCATCCAGCCGCCGACGACGAGTGCCAATCCGAGAGCCTTCATGCTTCCCTCCTAGTTGGACGCGCGCGCGCCAACGGGTGCCGACACCCGCTGCCGCTCCGTGCCCGCCCGTCCGTTCGTGGCCGGCTGCTTGATGCTGCGGAAGCCCCCGAAGGACAGCGCCAGGAGCCCGAAGCCCAGCAGCGCCACCGGCCAGCCGAGCGCGACCAGCCCTGCCGGGGCGAGTGTGAACCCCAGGAGGAACGCGAACAGATACCACCCCTGTGCCGACGTCGAGCCCATGCTCCCTCCTTGTGCGCTAGATCGCCGAGGGTCCGCGCTCTCCCGTACGGATGCGGACCACCTCATCCACGGCCGTGATGAATATCTTCCCGTCCCCGATCCGCCCGGTGCGCGCCCCGCCGACGATGGCGTCCACCGTGTCCCTGACTCGTTCATCTGGCACGAGCAGGGTGATGTGCACCTTGGGCAGGAAATCCACCACGTACTCCGCGCCGCGATAGAGCTCCGTGTGGCCCTTCTGCCGCCCGAACCCCTTCACCTCTTCCACCGTCATGCCCGTGGCGCCGGCCTTTGAGAGGGCTTCCTTCACCTCATCGAGCTTGAAGGGCTTGATGATCGCGTCGATGCGCTTCATGGCGTCATCGCATTGAGCAACGAGAGTGCCACTCCAACCTTGGATGGAGATGACCTCAGACGGGAGGTGGACGTCCATCGGAGAAGACGACGCTGGACGCCACGATGTCCGAGGACCCCCGCGCCCAACGCGTGAGCGGCGCTGCGCGTTAGTTGGGCACCCGCGGGTGAGGGCCGATCCCGTTCCCGCGGCAGCGCTGGGGTGAGCGCTCGATCAGTGCGCGGTGAGCGCCCCCCGTGATGCGACTCCGGTCCGAGCGATTCGGATTCATGCGCCGCCGGCCCCACCCCCTCCGCCGGAGACTCGCGGGAAGGCCGGGGCCGGGCGGCACATCCGATAGGGATCGACTACTCGGCTGCCAGCTTGACCCTCCGAGCAGCCGCCGGTTCAGGCGCGAACGCCTGCGCACTGAAGGCGGGCGCGCCGTGCGGGCTCGCCGAGGGATGCAGAGCGTACTCGGGATACGCCGGGCACCCGTGCTCGTGGAGATCCAGGCCCTGCAGCTCGCCCTCTTGCGAGACGCGCAGGATCCCGAAGGCGTTGATGGCGTAGAACATCGCCAGGCTGGTCAGGAAGGTCGCGCTCACGATCGCGACGCTCCCTATCGCCTGTGCCGTCAGGGCGGTGAATCCGCCGCCGTAGAAGAGTCCGGTGAGCGGGGTCGAGGTATCGGCACCGAGCGGACCCGTCGCGCCATATTGGCCAGTGGCGAAGAGTCCCAAGGACAGCGTACCCCAGATGCCGCAGACCCCGTGTACCGGCACAGCGCCGATCGGGTCGTCGATGCGGAGGTACTCGAGCACGTCCACGGCGATGACCACGACGACTCCCGCGATCCCGCCGAGAATGATCGCCCCCGTCGGCGACACCCAGTAACAAGGACACGTGATGGCGACGAGACCGGCGAGGAACCCGTTCACCGTGAAGCTCACGTCCCACGACTTCGTCTTCGGGTAGGCATAGAACATCGCGGTGAGACCGGCCGCGCAGGCGGCAAGCGTGGTGTTGGCGGCGATCCGGCCGATGCCCTCGAAGTCCATCGCCGACAGTGTGCTGCCGGGGTTGAAGCCGTACCAGCCGAACCACAAGATGAAGCCGCCGACCGTCGCCACCGTCAGATCGTGCGGCAGCATGGGGCCACCACCGTCGCGCTTGAAGCGCCGTCCGAGGCGTGGCCCGAGCACGATCGCGCCCGCGAGCGCCACCCACCCGCCGATGCTGTGCACCACCGTCGAGCCCGCGAAGTCGTGGAAGCTCACCCCCAGGGCGGGGAGGAAGTTCCCGTCGCTGCCCATCGTCGCGAGGAAGCCGTCCGGTCCCCACGCCCAGTGGCCGAAGATCGGATAGATGAACCCGGAGACGCCGACGCTGTAGATGAGGTCGCCGACGAACCCCGTGCGCCCGATCATGGCGCCCGAGGTGATCGTCGAGCAGGTGTCGGCGAACGCGTACTGGAAGAGCCAGAAGGCGAGGAACGCGACCCCCGACGACCCGTACGTCGCGGGCGTGTTCTGCAGGAAGAAGAACTCGGTCCCGACGAACGGGGTCCCGGAGCCGAACATGAAGGCGAAGCCCCAGGCATAGAAGAGGAGCCCGCAGAGGCACGTGTCGACCACGCACTCCATGAGGACGTTCACCGTCTCGCGCGAGCGGCAGAAGCCGGCCTCTAGCATGGTGAAGCCGGCCTGCATGCCGAAGACGAGAAATGCCGCCACCAGGGTCCACACCGTGTTGAGCGGATTCACGATGTCGTTGCCCTTCAGGACGGCGTCCTCCGCCTGGGCGGGAGAGCCGAAGACGTTCGACAGCAGCATGATGGTGCCGAGCAACATCGCGATGCCGGCCGCCTTGCCGACGAGAAGCAGGTAGCCGTAGCGCCGCCATTCGGCGTCGTGGAGCCGCTCTCTCAGCCGTGTCAGCTTGCCCTGCGGAACGTCTTTACTCACCATCGATCCGATCGTGTTCACTGAGGCCTCCTGTTCGTCGATGAACTGCGCCATTTCCAACTTGGGCGGGCCGGGAACGTCCTACACGGCCGCCGGTCCGCGCTCCCCGGTACGGATGCGAACCACCTCCTCGACCGCGGAGATGAAGATCTTCCCGTCACCGATCCTTCCCGTCCGCGCCGCTTCGACGATCGCCTCCACGATCGGCGTGACGCGATCGTCGGCGACGAGCACCGAGAGCTGGATCTTGGGCAGGAAGTCGACCACGTACTCGGCTCCGCGGTAGAGCTCGCTGTGGCCCTTCTGACGCCCGAAGCCCTTCACCTCGGTCACCGTCAGTCCCTCCACCCCGATCGCTGCTAGTCGGTCCTTCACCTCGTCCAGCTTGAACGGCTTGATCACTGCGTCGATGCGTTTCATCGAGCGCGAATTCAGCAATGCGAGTGCCACTAGGGAGTTGGACGCGCGCGTCCAACCTGGAGTGGAGATGATGTCAGACTGGAGATGGAGCCAGGGGCCGAAGTCGAGGCAATCCGCCACGATCCTCGATCAAGGCCCGCCCAGCGCGCGGGCGTCGAGGTGCGCGTTCGTTGGGCAGCCCGTCCGGGGAGCCCGGGCATGCGCCGCAGCGAAAGCGACGCCCTAGTGAACCTTCTCGTGAATACCGATCAGCCCCAGGCGCAGTGCGTAGAGCGTGAGCCCGACCCGGTCCCGGAGCTTCAGCTTGTGGAAGACGTTGTTGATGTGCGTCTTCACCGTCACTTCGCCGATGGAGAGCTGCTTCGCGATCTCCGGATTGTGGAAGCCGAGAGCGACCAGCCGCACGATCTCGCGCTCGCGGCGCGTGAGGGTCTTGGTCGCCGGCTCGGATAGCGGGGCTGCCAGCTCGCGTTGCAGCGCGGGCGGCAGCCACACGTCGCCGGCCGTCACGGCCCGCAGGGCGTCCATCAACGTCTCGACGGCGAATCGCTTGAAGACGACGGCGCGGGCCCCCGCCCGGATGGCGGCCAGCGCTTCCGCCGACTGCTGGCTGGCGGTGACCACGACGACGGGGACGCGACGGGCCAACCCCTCGATGTCCGCGAGCGCATTCCGCTCCATCTGGAGGTCGAGCAGGAGGATATCGCACGGCGTCTTGTCGAGCGCGGGCACCACGTCCGATACGCGTTCGACCTCCGCCACCACGGACACGTCGGGCTGGAGGTTGGTGAGCATCGAGCGGAGCCCCTGGCGGAAGAGCGTGTGATCGTCCGCGACGATGAGGCGGAGGGGAGTCGACATCACGCTCATGCCTCCGGCAGGTCGACCTCGAGGTGCCCGCCCGGCCGATCTCCTCCACCCAGGCGCACCGCGCCCCCCAGCTCGGCGGCCCGCGACGCGATCGACCACGGAGGCGTCGCCCCCGCGGGAAACCCGATCCCGTCGTCGTCGATGGTGATGTGCACCCGCTCCGCGGTAGCATCAACGTGGATGAGCGCCGAATCCGCGCTGGCGTGCCGTCCGACGTTGCGGGCGCCCTCCAGCATGATGTGGAGCGCATGCTCGACCAGCAGGAGCGACCCTTCGAAGCGTGCCTGGACCGCGAAGCGCGTTCGTCCGCGTTGCCGGTGTGCCGCGCCGGGACTCTCGAGATCGACCAGGGATCGGATGTAGGTCCGCAGGTCGTCGTGCTCCCGGTTCACCCCGGCCTGCAGCTCGGTCAGCTCCACGAGCGCCTTCTCCACGCCTCCGCGACGGAGCAGCGCGCGACAGGTCTCGAGCCGCAGGTTGACGCCGGCCAGGGACTGCACGAACTCGTCATGCAGCGAGCGCGCGATCCGCTCACGCTGGGTCGCCGCCTCGAGCTCGCGGAGTCGCGTCTCGACGATCAGCCGTTGCTCGCCGAGGTATCCGACCAGGTAGCCCGTGATGGCGAGGTAGACGGGGCGCATGATGTAGAAGCTCACACCTTCCGGCCGGAGAAGGACGATGAGGCTCATGTACAGCGCCACGCTCGCGACCGTCACCCGCAGGGCGAGCCGGAGGCCTCCCCGGAAGCCCGCCGCCACGACGGCGAAGGCGAAGAACACGTAGAACGGGCTGTTGGCGCCCTCCGTCACGAGGGCGATCGCCAGGCCGGAGAGGACATCCGCCCACGTCGACACCATGGCAAGCCGGCGCTGGGACCCGACTCGCCCGACCATCAGGAAGATCGACAGGCTGTAGGCGAGGTGCGAAAGCAGCACCGCGAGCGCCCAGGGATCCAACGTGAAGGGTCCGCCCGCGAGGCGCAGAAGGGTGGGCCGGGTCGGATCGACGTAGATCGTGACGAACGCCGCCACCGACAGCATCACCCGACAACGAGCGATGTTGCGTTCGATGTCGGCCGACACCATCGCACCCATGCGATGCAAGAGGCCGACCATCGCGACCGGCCCCGTCCAGCTACGGTTGGACGAGTTCTCCCGATCCTGCTGCTCAAATGTTGGGCAGATCGAAAGCCACGGTGAGGGCAGGCAGTCAGTCAGCGGTGCAGCGCACGACGGTGCCCTGGATTGTTCTTGACCCGACCCGACCGGCCCTCTATCGGCCTCCTGGTGCACGGTGCGGCAACGGTCGACCTGGGAACGCTCCTTCCGGCCTGGAGCGCGCTCCCCTTCGCGGGCATCCTCCTCTCGATCGCGCTCTTTCCGCTCCTGGCTCCGCACTTCTGGCATCACCACTACGCGAGGATCTCGGCGGCGTGGGCGCTCGCGTTCGCACTACCGTTCGTGATGCGCTTCGGTGGCGCGGGGGCGCACGAGCTGCTCCACGTGGCGCTCATCGACTATGTCCCGTTCCTCATCCTGATCGCGACCCTGTTCACGATCGGCGGCGGCATCCACGTGGGCGGCTCGCTCCGGGGCACGCCGGCGGTGAACACGGTCATCATCGGGATCGGCACCGTGCTGGCGTCACTCGTGGGCACCACCGGGGCCGCGATGATCATGATCCGTCCACTCCTGAAGGCGAACCGGAGGCGACATCACCGCGCGCACACCATCGTCTTCTTCATCTTTCTGGTGGCGAACATCGGCGGCGGGTTGACGCCCCTTGGCGATCCGCCGCTGTTCCTGGGCTTCCTCCACGGCGTCCCGTTCTTCTGGACCCTGAACCTCTGGAGGCAGGTCGGCTTCTGCGCCGCCGTCGTGCTCGGCGCGTATGTCCTGCACGACATCTATTACTGGCGCCGTGAGCCGGCGGACGTGCGCGCCGCGCCGACGACGGCGAGCGAGCCCGTACAATTCGAGGGAGCGGCGAACGTCGTGTTCCTCGCCGGCGTGCTCGGCGCGGTCGTCGGATCCGGACTCTGGCACGGCCCGGCGATCGACGTCCTCGGGGTCCATCAGTACGCGGGTAACTTCCTCCGCGATGGGATCCTCCTCGCCATGCTCGCCGGCTCCTGGCTCGCGACACCGGCCGCCGTGCGCGAGGCGAACGAGTTCTCGTGGGCACCGGTCCGCGAAGTGGCGATTCTCTTCGCGGGCATCTTCGTCACCCTCCTGCCGGCGATGGCGATGCTCCGCGTCGGCGAGGAGGGCGCGATGGCCTTCGTCGTCCGCGCCGTGCGCGAGCCACCGCACTTCTTCTGGGCGAGCGGCATCCTGTCGTCCTTCCTCGACAACGCGCCCACGTATCTCGCGTTCCTTTCGACCGCGCTCGGACGGCTCTTCCCCGGCGTCCCGGAGGGTGAGGCGGTGGCCCGGATCATCCGCGAGCACCCGATGTTCCTCGCCGCGATCTCGAACGGGTCGGTCTTCATGGGGGCCAACACCTACATCGGGAACGCACCCAACTTCATGGTGAAATCCATCGCCGAGGAGGCCGGAGTGACGATGCCCTCGTTCTTCGGGTATATCGCACGCTATAGCCTGCCCGTGCTGGTGACGACGTTCCTCGTCACAACCTGGATCTTCTTCTAGTGAGGCATCTATGGGCGAGTGGCACACCATTCTGATCGACGGGAACGAACGCGCGACGCGGGGCTTCGTCTCGGGCTTCGTGGGAGATCGCGACATCGATCCGACGCAGGTGCTCTTGGCCGGGGACGTGGGTGTCCATCCGGAGTCGCTCGGCGAGCGTCTCCTCCAGCTGGTGACGGAAGGGCGCCACCACCTCGTGCTCGTGGTCGAGGAGCACGTCGCCGCGCTCGTCCACGCGCTCGAGCACTCGGGCGTCGCCGCGGACCTCCGCATCGCGGAGCGTCACCAGATCGTCCGTGCGCGCTTCGCCTTCGCGGTGGAAGCATTCTCGCGCGAAGTGACGGAGCGGGTGCGAGCCGCACTGCGGCCGCTGCCGGTCGGCGTGACGTTCGAGACGCACGACGAGCAGGAGGAAGAGCGTTCCGACGCGAAGGGCGTCGAGCTGTACGCACCCGAGCACGCCTACACCTATCGTGCACACGGACGGGTGGCGGGCGCGTTCGACGGGGTGTTCGCCCTGCGACGGGTGCTCGGCGACATCGAGGCCGTCCGCCTCGAGGGACTCCTGCTCGAGCTTCGCTGAGCCGCGCTCTCAGGCCTGGCCGACCACTATGCGGCCCTCCGCCGCGTCGCGATGGCGCACAGGCCGTCCGATTCGATCTCGAGCGGCAGGTTCACGAGGTTGAAGTAGTTCTCCACCGCGCAGAGCCAGGTGATCTCCACGATCTCGCGCTCGTCGAAGTGCCGGCGGAGCGTCTCGAAGGTCGCGTCGCCCACTCGCTTGCTGCGCGTCGCCTCCTCCACGTAGGCCAGCGCCGCCCGCTCGCGCTCGGTGAAGATCGGGTTCACGCGGAACTCCGAGACCGCATCGATCTTGCCGAGGTCGACCCGATGCTGCACGGCCGCCGCGCGCCCGATGTCGACGCAGAAACCACAGCCGTTCAGGCGGGCGACGTGGTGCTGCACCAGCAGGCGCAGCGTCGGGTCGAGCTTCAGCTTGTTGCCCTCGAGAATCCGCACGAGCGCGTACTCGTGAAAGATGGTGCCGGGGATGCGCGCGAAGACGACCTTCAGAGGGGTCATCACCTTGCCGAGCTGGCGGCGGCTCATCCAGTAGGCGACGCGGGTGAGGAGCCCCTTCGGCTTCTCGATCGGCGGGATGCGCATGCTCTCTCTCCTTTCCGGTTCAGAACGCCGCGTCCGGGCGGCGTCGGACGAGTAGACCCGTCAGGCCGACGGCGAACAGCGCCGGCAGGTAGACGCCGGGGAAGTCGATCGCCCAGTGCGCGGCCGGCAGCCGGCCACGCAGGGTGTCGACCACGTGGACGAGCGCGTGCAGGAGTTGGAAGAGGGCGACCATCGCCACCAGCGGGAGGCGGGCCGGCGGGCTCAGCGCGGCCCACGCCAGGGCGACCCCCATCATCACGAAGACCGAGCCGATGTCGCGCACGAAGTGCTCGTTCAGGGGCCCGGTGTGCGGCACGGCCGCCGGCAGGTTGTGATACCAGCCCGCCGGGTCGGCCAGCATCCAGGCACCGTTCCCGAGGTTCATGACCGCGAGCCCGATCAGAACGACGAACCAGCTATCCACGCGTGCCGATCGCATCGACCCTTCCTCCCTGTCCGCGTCGGGCGCCATTCCGTCGCGCCGCCGTGCTCCGCCCGGCGCGGCTCCGGGTCACCTGACGTCGCACGACGGCAGCGAAGAGACTCACCCCGTCGGCGATCCGCGGTGGCGTCAGGTTGGCGAAGGAGAGCGCCAGACAGTCTGTCCCCCGGCCATCGAAGTGGAAGACCTCGCCGCGCGCGTACGCGATGCCCTCGGCCGCCGCGTCGTGGAACACACGGTCGGGATCGACGGCGGGGAGACGGAGCCAGAGCATGTGACCGCCCGGCGGCGCCGACCAGCTCGTGCCGGCGGGCATGTGGCGCGCCAGCGCGTCGAGCATCGCGCGCTGACGCTCGGCATAGAGGCGCCGCATGCGGCGGACGTGCCGCGCGAGCACGCCGCTCCGGAGGAGGAGCGCCAGCGCCGCCTGCGGGACGGCTGCGGTCGCGAAGTCGGCGGTCATCCGGGCGAGGACCATCTTCTCGAGCAGCGGACGCGCCGCGACCACGTACCCCACGCGGAGCGTCGGGAAGAGCACCTTCGAGAACGTCCCGGCATGGACCACCTGACCCGAGCGATCGAGCGTCTTCAGCGCCCGCACCGGCGCCCCGTGGAAGCGGAGCTCGCTGTCGTAGTCGTCCTCGAGGATCGGCACCTGGTGCTCGTCGGCGAGCGCGAGGAGCTCGCGGCGGCGAGGCTCGGTCATGAGCGCGCCGGTCGGGCACTGCGACGCCGGCGTCGTGTAGAGGAGCTTCACCCGTCGCGCCTGGAGCACGCGGGCGAGCTCCGCGGTCCTGAGCCCCTGCTCGTCTACCCCGACGCCGACCAGGTTCGACTGACAGGCGGTGAAGGCGAGCGCGGCACCGAAGTATCCGGGTTGCTCCATCACCACCGTGTCGCCGGGATCGAGGAGCGCGTGGGCCGCGGCGTCGACGGCCTGCTGCGCGCCGTTCACGACCGCCACGTCCCCCGGCTGGCAGTCGATGCCCCGCGCCACCAGGTGGCGGACGATCTCGCGACGGAGGGGGAGCCAGCCGAAGGGGTCGAGACTACCGGCGAGCGCGGGAAGATCGCGGGCGATGGCACGAGCGAAGGCGCGCCGCACCTCGTCGACGGGGAGCGCGTCGGTGGCCACCTGGCCACCGCGAAAGTCGAAACGGATCGGCGGGCTGCCCTTCGGCAGGGACATGCCGCGTGGCAGCTCGAGCGCGCGCGCCCGGAGCGCGAAG
>Ga0307472_100000628_pt1 | contig 12664 bp, 14 predicted proteins | sample atmos_gasesAM5C__2_FD_204582 | JGI IMG/M metagenome (GOLD analysis project Ga0307472, IMG submission 204582) | Hardwood forest soil microbial communities from Morgan-Monroe State Forest, Indiana, United States - atmos_gasesAM5C_05 | ecosystem: Environmental > Terrestrial > Soil > Temperate... | reverse complement strand
GGAACCCTCGCTGCGCGGCATCGAGAGCGCGGTCGAGATCTGCCGCGTCCGCGAGCGGCAGCGCGCCGTGCGCCGCTCCGCTCGCGGGGTTGACGACCGTGTGGGTACGGCGGTGGCTGACGGGGACCTTCTCCCCGTCGATGATCATGTGCAGCTCGGGGTAGGCGGGACTTCCGCTCACGATCTCACGCACCCTGCGCCTCGAGCTTCTCGAGCCGCTCGACCTCGCGGCCGTAGGGCCTGATGCCGCGCGAGATGGTAAAGGCGGCGAGCGGCAGCAGGATCGAGGCCGTGAGCACGATGCTCTTCCACAGGTCCGCATCGTTATGGAAGACGCGGTGCGTGACGCTGCCGATCAGCTGCCCGCCGAAGTACCCGAAGCTAAACATGAGGAGGTAGATGGCGGTCACCCGGCCGCGCATCGCATTCGGCGTGATGCGCTGGATAGCGGCGTTCTGCGGCACCGCCGAGGCGAGCCCGCACACCCCGCCCAGGGCCACGCACAGGAGCGAAAGCTCCCCCGAGGGCATGAGGGGAGCCGCGACCTCGAACGGTACGATGAGAGCGAAGAGTATCGCGGCGGCGCGCACGTTAGCGTCCCTGTAGCGCTTGGCCAGCCGCTCGGTGAACACCGTGCCGACGAAGGCGCCCGCAAGCCATGACACCAGGACGACGACACTCATCCAGTTGCCGATCCGCTGCGGGCTCCAGCCGTAGGTGCGGGCGAGGAATGTCGGGCGCCAGACCTGGAGGCCGAGAAACTCGGTGGCACTGAAGGCGAGGCCGATGAATAGCGGCAGGTAGACACCCCGCCGCGTCCAGATCTCGCGCAGCACGGCCATCATCGGCACGTTCAGCGCCTCCCCGGTCAACCCGCGTCGCGGCGGCTCATGGGCGCAGAGCAGGAGCGCTGCGATACCTAAGCCGGGTGCGCCGACCATCATGAGCACCCACTGCCACCCATGGATGGTGAGGCCCATCCAATGCGTGACCGGCCACGCTGCCACCATCGTCAGCAGCACACCACCCAGGTAGAAGCCGAGCACGTTGCCGCTGATGAAGCCGAGCTGCAGGAAGCCGATGGCGCGCGGCAGTCTCGCCGGCGGGAAATAGTCCGCGAGCATCGAATAGGCGCCCGGGGCGTGCGCGGAGCCGCCCGCGCCGACCAACATGCGGCTCATGAACAGCTGCACGAAGTTCTGCGCCAGCCCGCCGAGCGCAGTGATGCCGCCGGTGAGGGTGATACCCCCGGCGAGCACGTACTTGCGCGGGTACTTATCTGCGAGGCGCCCGAGGGGGATCCCAACGAGCAAAAAGAAGATGATGTTGGCAGGGCCCAGGAGGAAGCCCAGCTGCTCGTCGGTCAGGTGAAAATCAGCCTTGATGCGCGGGGCCATCATGCTGAACATCTGCAAGTCGAGAAAATTCAGCGCCGTGGCCAGAATGATCACGAACAGGCCGTAATACGCCGCACTGCGCGCGGGCCACCCCTGGGCCTGCGGACTGGCAGGCGCCACCGCCGCTGCCGCACCCTCCGCCGGCGTTCCTGCATCCGCGACGGCGCCTGCGCCTGCGCCTGCGGGTACTTGCGCGACCATTGTGCTCCCTTCCGGCGCTGCGCTTTGCCAGCGCCAGACTGTATGTGTTAGATACAATATGACTCAGGACCTTTTGTCCAGCGCTTTGTGAGGGCTCGCCGGGCGCACCCGCCGGCGCGCTGCCCGCTGAACACATGGGGGAACCGCGGAATGCAGAACCTGCCAGGCAAGAGCGCATTCGTGACCGGAGGCGCCAGCGGCATCGGGCTCGGCATTGCCAAGGCCCTGCTCGGGGCCGGCATGAACGTCGTCGTCGCCGACATCCGCGAGGACCACCTCGCGCAAGCGCGCGGCGAGCTCGGAGCGCCCGAGCGGCTGCTGGCACTGCAGCTCGACGTGACGGACCGCGCGGCCTACGCACGCGCCGCGGATGCGGCCGAGGCGCGCTTCGGCAAGATCCACCTACTCTGCAACAACGCCGGCGTGGCGGTGGTCGGACCGACGGAGCTCGCCACCTTTGCCGACTGGGACTGGGTGCTCGGAGTGAACCTGGGTGGCGTGGTCAATGGCATCGTCACCATCCTGCCGCGCATCCTCAGGCACGGCGAGGGCGGCCACATCGTCAACACCTCCTCGATGTCCGGGCTGGTGCCACACGGCGGCGCCACCATCTACGGCACGTCCAAGGGCGCGGTGCTCAGCATGATGGAGTGCATGCGTCCCGAGCTCGAGTCGCGCGGCGTCATCTGCTCGGCGTTCTGCCCGGGAGCCGTGCAGTCGAACATCGCGGAGGCCGGCAAGACGCGGCCGGCCGCGCTCGCGGATTCCGGCTATGCCGAGGCCGACAAGCGCCGCCAGCAGAACACCGGCTTCTTCCACCTGTTCCGCACCAAGGAGCAGGTCGGCGAGCGGGTGCTGCAGGGGATCCTCAACGACGAGCTCTACATCCTGACGCACAGCGAATTCCGCCAAGGAGTCGAGGAGCGGGCGCAGGCGATGTGCGCCGCGGTGCCCGACCTGCCCGAGAACGAAGAGTACAAAAACACGTTCAGCTTTCTGTTCCGCAATCCGATCCACGCGGCCGAGGCGGCGCGCCAGCAGAAGCGAGGCAAGACATGAAAGACTTTGCGGGCCGCACGGCCTTCGTCACCGGCGGCGCGAACGGCGTCGGCATCGGCCTGGTGCGCGCCCTGCTCGCGCAGGGCTGCAATGTCGCCATCGCTGACATCCGCGCGGCGCACATCGACGCGGCGCTCAGGGCGCTCGACAACCCGCGCGCCATGGGCGTGCAGGTAGACGTGTCCTCGCGAGCGGACCTCTCGCGCGCCGCCGACGCGGTGGAGGCGAAGCTCGGCGTCGTCACGCTGCTCTTCAACAACGCCGGCGTCAACCTGTTCCAGTCGATCGAGGAGTCGAGCTACGACGACTGGGACTGGATCATGGGAGTGAATCTCCACGGCCCGATCAACGGCGTCATGACCTTCGTGCCGCGCATGATTCGTGCGAAGCAAGGCGGCTACGTGGTCAACACCGCCTCGATGGCGGGCTTCCTCGCCGCCGGCGTCTGCGGCATCTACAACACCACCAAGTTCGCGGTACGGGGACTGTCCGGGTCGTTGCGCGCCAGCCTCGCGCAGCACGGTATCGGCGTCTCGGTGCTGTGCCCGGGGCTGGTCAAGTCCTACATCTACGCGAGCGATGAGATCCGGCCGGAAGGGCTGAAGGCCGGCGCCAAACCGGTGAACACCGAGTTCGTGCAGCGCCTGGCCCAGGTACACGAGTTCGGCATGGAGCCGGACGTGATCGCCGCGCGCGTGCTGGAGGCGATGCGCGAGGACCGCTTCCATATCTTCAGCCATCCCGAGTTCAGGGACGAGCTCGCCGAGGTGTTCGGGGAGATCCTCGGAGACTTCCGCGACTACCCGGCCGATCCCGGTCACCCGCAACGCGTCGATTTCGAGAAGACGCGCCGCGAGAGCTATCGCAAGCAGCGCCGGGGCCTGAAGGAGACGTGAGCGTGCGCGTCGAGGCCCTCGATCACGTCAACATCATCACCGCGGATCTCGAGGGTACCGCGCACTTCTACGCGGAGATCTTCGGCCTCGAGCCGCGCGACGGTCCGCCGCCGCTGACGCACGAGAACGCACGCTGGATGTACGATGCCGCCGGCCGCGCCGTCATCCACGTCAACAGCCTCGATTGCCCGCGCGCCTACGATCGCTTGGGTCCCGCCGGGCCGACCGGGGCGCTGCATCACGTGGCACTCAGGTGCTCGGGCTACGGGGAACTGTGCGCGCGCCTCGCGAGAGCCGGCCTCGAGCATCGGATCAACCTCGTCGCCGCCATCGGTCTCAGGCAGATCTTCGTCCTCGACCCGAACCAGGTGCTGCTCGAGCTGAATTTCTTCGGCGCGTGAGCGCGACTGCCGTCCGGCGAGCGCCTCACACGAGAAGCGCGCCGATCAGCCGGCGTGCCTCGAAGAGCAGCGCAGCCGAGGCGCCGCACACGATCACGGCGGCGAGTGCGAGGAAGGCGACTCCCGCAACATCCGCCGCGGTCTGCCCGTGGACTTCGAGGTGCGTGTAGAGCCGCTCGGCGCGTAGCAGCAGCGACCACAGCGCGTACGCCGCGACCACCGTGGCGACCATCAGTCCGATCATGGCGACGATGCCCATGACATAAAGTGTGCCGTGCCCGTCCTGCGGTGCGTTGACCCGGTTCACGGATTGGCCGGGGGCCGCGTTCAGCGGTCATTCAGGCGGGCGGGCACTAAATTGCTGCGCTACCGACAGCGTTGCACGCGCTGCGCACGAAGGGAGACGAGGATGTGGCGGTCAATGCGATTGTGCGCTCTGGGGATCACGCTGGCTCTGGCATCGTGCGGAGGCGACGGCGGCGGCAATGGCCAGATGCAGCTGGCCGTCGCAGATGCCCCGGTCGATGGCGCGCAGTCCGTCGTGGTGAAGTTCACCGGCGTCGAGCTCGTTCCGGGTAACGGCAAAGCGGTCGACATCACCTTTCCCGCCCCGAAGGTCATCGATCTGATCACCCAGAGCGGGACCGCTACGGCAGTGCTCTTCAACCAGCCGATTCCCGCCGGCTCCTATGGCCAGATTCGCCTCATGGTCGTGGCGGACGGCGACCCCAGCAATTCCTACATCGTGTTCTCCGACGGCACCATGCACGGCCTGCAGGTACCGAGCGGCTCCGAAACGGGATTGAAGCTCGTCTCCGGATTCACCGTGCCAAGCACTGGTGTCGTGGATTACACCATCGACTTCGACCTGCGGCAGGCGATCATCTGCCCGGGCGGGCAAGCGCCGGCGTGCACGCTCAAGCCCGTGGAGCGCCTCGTCGACAACACCGCAGTGGGCAACATCCAGGGTCAGGTGAGCAACACTCTGGTGCCCAGTGGCTGTACGCCGGGCGTCTATCTGTACGGGGGCACGGTGACCGCGCCCGAGGATATGAACAGCACGGCTGCGGCAGGTGACGCCAACCAGCCGCTCGCCTCCAGGGTGCCCGTGGCCGAGTCGCAGCCGCCTTACTATTTTCAGTTCACGTTCCTGCAACCCGGGACCTACACGGTGGCCTTCACCTGTCAGGCGGGCGGGGACAATCCGCTCCAGGCTGATCCCGCCGTGAAATTCAATCCCATCCAGAGCGGCATCGCCGTCACCGCCGGTCAGACGACGACGGCAGATATCTCCTGACGCTGGGGCTGTGTCACCCGGACAGCCCCGCTCCCCTCTCGGTCGAACGACCATCACTGCGCGAGCAGCCTCACGAGGCGAAGTCGCGACACGCAAACCCGGCGGCCGCGCTGAACCGCACCGCTCAACATATACTTGCGCATGCTCGAGGGAACCGCGCATGAGAGCATGGTCGACAGGAACTCGCTGCAGCCGAGAAGGAGCACGCATCGTGATCACGATCTCCGCTTTCAGATGGGTTCCCGACTTCGCCAAGGGACAGGTGCGTGACCTGCGTGTGCGCTGGGCGCTGGAAGAAGCCGGGCTGCCGTACCGGACACGCCTGCCCGAGCAGGGAGATCAGGATCAACCGCCGTATCGCGCTGTGCAGCCTTTCGGTCAGGTGCCGGTTCTCGAGGAGGACGGCCTCGTGCTGTTCGAATCCGGAGCGATCGTGCTGCACATCGGCGAACGGAGCGAGGCATTGCTGCCGAGGGATGCAGGCGCACGCGCACGCGCGATGCAGTGGCTGATCGCCGCGCTCAATTCGATCGAGCCCTGTGTCATGAACCTCGCAGCGATCGACCTGTTCTACGCGAACGAGGAGTGGGCGCGGCTGCGTCGCCCGGGCGCAGTGGAGTTCGTTCAGCGCCGGCTGGCGGCGCTCGCTCGCTCCCTCGGCGATAAGCCCTTCCTCGATGGTGAGTGCTTCACGGCGGGCGATCTGCTCATGACGACGGTGCTGCGGATTCTGAAGCACACCGACATCGTCTCCCGTGAGCCGCGCCTCGCCGCCTACGTCGACCGCTGCACCGCGCGAGCGGCTTTCGCGCGTGCCCTGCAGGCGCAACTCCGGGACTTCAAGGACGCGGCGTAACGGAGGCCGTTTCCCCGCGCCGCCTTGCCAGCCGCCAGAGTCCCGCCAAAATGAGCAGTGCGACCGCGAGATCCCATACGCACGCATCGCTCACGCGGTAGTAAGGCATGTAGCGCCACAGGCCGTAGCGATCGATCACGAACTCCTCGATCGACCACCACGCATCGTAGAACGCAATGCCGACCGCCACCTTGGCGATCGGCGGCAACTGTCCGAACGATAACGTTCCCATCTCCGCGCCTCCTCAGTGCCGCACGCCCCCACGACGCTCGCACCGCGAGCATCAGGCGGCGCCGTGAATCGTTCGCCGTCAGGGCATAGCTTTCAGGCGCCGAGCATACGAGTTAAAGTGTGCTTTAAGTCAAGCCCGGAGCCGGGCTCTGAGGTCGAAACCAGTGTCGAGCATGTCCATCGGGCAGGTGGCGCAAATCTGCGAGCTCGCGCCTTCTGCGATCCGCTATTACGAGAAGGCCGGCCTGCTTCCCAAGCCCATCCGCGTCAGCCGCCAGCGGCGTTACGGCGCCGAGGTGATCGGTCGCCTGCGCCTTCTGCAGATTGCGCGTCAGGCCGGCTTCAGCATCGCGGAGACGCGTGCGTTCGTGGCCGGCTTCTCTCCGACGACACCGCCGGCGCTTCGCTGGCGGGCACTTGCCAGGCGCAAGCTGACGGAAATCGAAGCGCAGATGGCGCGACTGCGCGGCATGAAGCTCCTGCTGGAATCAAGCTTTCACTGCCATTGTCTGAGCATCGAGGATTGCGCGCGGATCATTGCCGAGGCATCGCCTGCCGTCACGAAGGGGCTCCAGCCCCGTTCGAGAAAGGCAAGACGGGGCAGTTAGGCGAGGCGAGCCAGACCGTGCGCAGCACGCGCCTGGTTGCACTTGTCGTCGCCGGGCCGAAGCTCCCGGCATGGCGATGGCCGTTGCGCGTACACGAGACAGGTGACTTGCTTGCCAACCGTACCCTGCAACGCACAGCAGTGAGGCGACGGCCGATTGGTACCGGCCATGCTCGCGAGATGCGCATTCACCGGCTCGATGCAGGAATCGGGCAATTCCCGTTGCGGGGCTTCAGCCCAGTAGAAAGAGACGCGGAAGAAGGCGCAGCACGCACCGCATTGCCGACAGATATCGAGCGAAGTCCGCTTCAGGCACCACCCCGCGTGCGCCAGCCGCTCTTGTAGGTTTCCCGCGCCACGCGGCTGTAGGGCACGGGGCTCACGATGACGCGCACTTCGGTCTGCCGGTGCGGCTCGACGGTGGTCTTGCGTGTGCCACCCCCGTCCTCTCCCCACACCACCCGCAGCTCGGTGCCGACGGGGATCTCCGGGCTCACCGTCGCGAGGCTCAACGCCTGCTTCTCGTTGTAGCTGTAGCCGCTAAACATCGACAGGCCGACGGTCCTGCCGTCGGCGTCGATCACGCGGTCGTAGTTGGACGAGGCGTAGTTGGCGAGCGGTACATCGAAGAACTTGTACTGCTCGCCTTCCGGATTGAAGAGCGACGCCATGATCTTCGCCATGTCCTCCGGGTTCCAGGCGAGTGTCACCTTCTTGCGCTGCGCCTCCGGCTTCAGCCGCTGCAGCGCCTCGCGGCCGTGGAAATCGTGGTCGAAGCGGATGAAGGAGCCGTAGCCGAGCTCGAAGGGGTTGAGGTAGTAGTCCTCGATGCTCTCGGACACGAAGCTGCCGCCGATCGAGCCGGTGGCCTCGTAGCTGTCCGGGCCCAGCCACTTGCGGTAACTCTTGAGCTCATCGCCCGTATAGATCGCCGGCAGCGGTGAGGGAATCCAGCCGGATTCCAGCGTGTTCGCGGGATAGGCGCGGCTGCCGCAGGCCACCAGGCCGAACTCCCTGCCGGCCTCGAGAATGGCAGCGCGGATTCCGTCCTGCTCGGCATACGGGCCCCAGATCTCGAGTCCGGGCGCGCCCGACATGCCATGGCGCAAGGTGCGCACGGTCTTTCCGGCAATCCTCATCGTGGACATGTTGAAGAACTTCAGCTGCTCGAGCGGGCCGCCGTTCAGCTTCTCGATGACGGCCCACGCCTTCGGTCCCTGGATCTGAAATCGCCACACCGAACGGGTGACGGGCCTGCCCATCGGGCGCATCGGCGAGCGGTCGTCGAGCGCGACCTCGACGTCGTAACCACCGGTCGCCGCATGAAACCGCAACCAGTTCGAGGCGGGCGCCCGGCCGACGTACAGGCACTCCTCGTTGGCGAGATAGAACAGGATGCCGTCACCCACCACATGACCGTAGGGTGTGGTCGGCACGTACTGCTTCGCCTTGTTGACCGTGAAGCCCTGCATCGAATTGATGGCCGTGTCGCTGAAGAGCTTGAGCGCATCCTTGCCGCGCACGTAGAGATTCACCATGTGGTGCGTCTGGTCGAAGAGCACCGCGCTGTGCTGCCAGGCCCACTGCTCGCTACGCCAGTTGCTGAACTCCGCCGGCACCACCGGATAGACGTACGCGCCGAGCTGGGAGTTGCGCAGCATCCGCACCGTGTTGCCCGCTCCCGCCAGGATTTCTTCGAGATTGCGCGCGGCCATGACTCATCTCCCTTGCCTGGCTACGATGATATCGCAGTTTGTATGTGACACAAACAAATAGCGGCCCGAGGTCGCCGCTGGACCGCGATCAGGCCTGGTTTGCGATCACGACTTTCCCGAACAGCTCGGCCGAGGACTGGTACGCGTAGGCCGCCCCGGCGTCGGCGAAATCGAACGCCCGCCCGACCACCGGCTTGAGCCGGTGCGTGTCGACGAAGGCGTTCAGCTCCCGCGCCATGGCAGTCGAGCCCACGAAGATGCCGCGCAGGCTGGCGCCCTTGATCATCAGCGGCATCGGGTTGGTATCTCCCTGCATCGACAGTACGCCGATGAGCGCGATCTCGCCGCCGAAACCGACCGCCTGCATGGATTGCGCGAGCGTACCCAAACCGCCCACCTCGACCACGTGGTCGATGCCGCCGCCGGCGAGCGCGGCGGCCCTGGCGCCCCACTGAGGCTCGGACTTGTAGTTGAGTACCGCGTCGGCGCCGAGCTCTTTCACACGCGCGAGCTTGGCATCGCTCGATGACATCGCGATCACCCGCGCACCGGCTGCCTTCGCGATGCGCAGCGCCAGCAGCGACACGCCGCCCGTGCCGATGAGCAGCACGCTCTGCCCGCGCCCGAGCGGACGCCAGCCCTTCATCAGCGCATTCCACGCGGTCACTCCGGCGCACGGCAGCGTCGCAGCCTCCTCGAAGCTCAACGAGGCAGCGAGCTTGACCACACCGGTCTCGGGCAGCGTCACGTAGTCTGCGAGCATTCCCTTGGCAGGCGGACACCCGAGCGTGTCGCCCTTCACCGCTGCAGGGGGGCCGTCGGACCACCCCTGGAAGAAAGTGCCCGCCACGCGGTCTCCGGCAGTGAGAGACTTCACGCCCGTGCCGACCGCCTCCACGATTCCGGCACCGTCGGAGAGCGGCACCCCGGCCACCTTGATGACCGAGCCGAAGTACTTCCCGCGGGCGATGGCCTGATCACGGAAATTGAGCGAGGTGGCGCGCACCCGCACCAGCACCTCCCCCGCGGCCGGCGAGGGCTTGGGCAGCTCCACCAGCTCGAGCTGCTCTACGGAAGTGCTTCCCGCCGGCAGCTGCCAGGCGCGCATCTTGCCACTCATCGTGCCTCCCCCGACCATGTACGCAGTCCCGGAGCCGTGCGGTCCTCACCGGCGAGGGCGCGTTTTACCGCCGGGCGCGCCCTCATCTTCTCCCCCCACGCGATCAGGCGCGGACAGCGCTTGCCGATCTCGAGCTCCGGGAACATGCGTTCCACCGACACGCCGCAATACGAAAAGAAATTGATGTCCGCGAGCGTGTAGTGATTGCCGGCAATCCAGGCGGTCTGCGCGAGCTGCTTCTCCACCTTGTCCACCGCATAGATGATCTTGTCGGTCGCGTAGGCCAGGTCCTTTTCGCTGAAGCCCGAGCGCGCCGTGCGCCACTTCTGGCGCTGGTCCGGCAGCGGGATGCGCTCCATCAGCCGGTCGAACTCACCACTCTCGACGCTGCGCGCGATGATGCCCACCATGCGGTGCCAGCCGTGCATGGAGACGTAGTTCATCACCTGCTCGTCGCAGAACTTGTTCCAGTAGCGCATGCGCGCCGCGCCCACCGGGTCGCGCGGGCGCAGGGGCACCTCGGGAAAGACGTCCTCCAGGTATTCGTTGATGACGGTCGTGTGAGTGATGATGACGCCGTCGTGGTCGAGCACCGGCACCTGCCCTTCCGGGTTGATCGCCAGGAACCAGGGTTGATGCTGCTCGAACTTGTGGAGATCGACGTAGACGCTCTCGTATGGCAGTCCCTTCTCGATGAGCGGAATCATCGACTTCAGCGAGTTGGCCAGCGGCTCTGCGTGATAGTACTTGAGGGTCATGGACGCCCTACCGTGGTGTAAGAGTGCCGAGGATGCCGCCGTCGACGGCGGTCGCCTGTGCGGTGATGTGACTCGCGCGGTCGGAGAGCAGGAAGCAGACCAGCTCCGCCAGCTCCTCCGCCGTCCCGATGCGTCCCAGCGGCACGCCCGCGCCGAGTCGCTCGCGGATCGCCTGCGGCGCGGAGGCGGGATCGAGCTGCATGAGCATCGGTGTCTCGATGAGACCCGGCAGCACGCAGTTGACGCGCACACTGTGCGGCGCGGCCTCGACCGCCGCCGCCCGCGCGAGTCCCAGCACCGCGTGCTTCGAGGCGACATAGGCGACGTTGTGCGGCATGCCGCGCTCGCTCGCGAGGCTCCCGGTCACGACGATACTGCCGGTGCGGCGCTCGACCATCGCCGGCAGCACGCGCTTGATTGCCCAGTAGACGCTCGTCAGGTTGGTGCGCAGTACCGCCTCGAAGAGCTCATCGTCGTACTCGGAGAGCGGCGCGAAGCGCCCGCCGGTGCCGGCGTTGGCGAACAGGCCCGCTGCGGGACCGAAGGCCCGTTCCGCCGCGTCGATGGCAGCCATGAGGGCGCTGCGGTCCGTGACGTCGGCGACACCATAGCCGGCGGTACCGCCTGCGCGCGCGATGGCCTCGGTGGCCGCGGCGAGCTTCGTCTTGCTGCGCGCGATGAGGTAGACACGCGCACCGCGGTGCGCGAGCAGCTGCGCCGTCGCCAGCCCGATGCCGCTCGAGGCCCCGGTCACGAGCACGTGGCGGTTCGCGAACTCGCTCACCTGAGCCCCAGGAGCCGCGCCGCGTTGTCCTTCATGATGCCGGGCATCACCTCGGCCTTGAAGCCGACCTGCTGCGCCGCCTCCAGCCACTTGTCGGGGCGAATCAGCGGGAAGTCCGAGCCGAACATCATCTTGGTCTTCAGCGGACCGTTGGCGTACTGGATGATCTGCGGCTGAAAGTACTTCGGGCTCCAGCCGGAGAGGTCGATGTAGACGTTGTCCTTGTGCAGCGCCATCGACAGGCTCTCGTCCACCCACGGCCAGCTCGGGTGGGCGAGCACGATCTTCATGTCGGGGAAATCCACGGCGACATCGTCGATCAGCATGGGCTGCCCCCACTTGAGGCGCACGCCGCCGCCGCCGGGCAGTCCCGTGCCCATGCCCGAATGGCCGGTGTGAAAGATCGCCGGCAGCTTGTGCGCGGCGATCACCTCGTAGATCGGGTAGGCGATGCGATCGGCCGGATGGATATCCTGCATGATCGGGTGGAACTTGAAGCCGCGCACCCCGTGGTGCTCGATGAGGTCGCGCGCCTCGCGCGCACCCATCCTGCCCTTGCGCGGATCGATCGAGGCGAACGGGATCACGATGTCGTCGTTCTTCGCGGCGTAGTCGGCGATCTCGTAGTTGCTGACGCGCTTGGCGCCGATGCTGCTCTCGCTGTCGACCGTGAACAGGCAGAAGGCGATCTGCTGCTGGCGATAGAGGCTGATGATCTCGGGAATCTTCGGCCGCTCGCGCGGCGCCTTGAAATAGGCGGACGCCGCATCGAAGAACCGCCCCATGACCGGATCCACGGGATCGTGGCATGAGACATCGGCATGCACGTGCACGTCGATGGCGCGAATCTTGGAGAGATCGATCATGATGCGCCCTAGGCCAGCATCTTGGGGCCGGTCTTTTTCGCCAGTTCGATCTCCGCCGCCCGATCGCGCTTGATCGGCACGTCGCGTCCCGCCTGCACGGCCGGCCGCGCGCCCACCAGCGCCAGCCAGCGCTGCAGGCTCGCGAACTCATCTATACCGACGCCGGACCACTCGTGGCCGGAGACCCACGACCACAGGGCCATGTCCGCTATCGAGTATTCTCCGGCGATGTACTCATGGCTCGCGAGCTGCCGATCGAGCACCCCGAACAGCCGCAGCACCTCGCGCTGGTAGCGATCGATCGCCGGCTGGATCTTCTCGGGGAAGTAACGCAGGAACACGTTCGCCTGCCCCATCATCGGACCGATCGCGGACATCTGGAACATGAGCCATTGCATCACGCGGCTGCGGCCGTGCACATCGCGCGGCAGGAATTTTCCGGTTTTCTCGGCCAGGTAGATGAGTATGGCGCCGGA
>Ga0307472_100000627_pt1 | contig 12666 bp, 12 predicted proteins | sample atmos_gasesAM5C__2_FD_204582 | JGI IMG/M metagenome (GOLD analysis project Ga0307472, IMG submission 204582) | Hardwood forest soil microbial communities from Morgan-Monroe State Forest, Indiana, United States - atmos_gasesAM5C_05 | ecosystem: Environmental > Terrestrial > Soil > Temperate... | reverse complement strand
AATCTCGACAGCAACGCGCTATCGGCGGCGTATCGGCATTTCTTCGGCTGAAGCAACGCGGCGAGCAGTCCGTTTTACGCGCTGCGCGCGGCGCCGCTGTTCACGACGCGCGCGGCGGCGCGCCGAGGTTTTCCTTGAAGAATGCGAGGGTGCGGCCCCAGGCGAGGTCGGCGGCTGCCTTGTCGTAGCGCGCCGCGCCGGTGTCGTTGTTGAAGGCGTGCTGTGCACCTTCGTACATGTGGAGCGTGTAGCGCTTGTTGTTGGCCTTGAGCGCGGCTTCGTAGGCGGCAATGCCGGCATTCACCCGCTCGTCGTTGCCGGCGTAGTGCAGCAGGAGCGGCGCGCGAATGGCGGGAACCTGGTCCGCCGGCACCTGCACGCCGTAATAGGCGACGCCAGCCTTGAGCGTGGGGCTGAGAACCGCGATCCGGTTGACCATGCCGCCGCCCCAGCAGAAGCCGATGGCGCCCACGTTCCCGGTCGATTCCGCGTGCTTCTCCAGGAACGGCACGGCGGCGGCGATGCGCGGTGCGGCTTCGTCCGGCTTGACCACGGCGGCGAAGACCTCTCGCGCCTTGTCCTCTTCGGCGGGCGTGCCGCCGTTGGGCGAGAGGATATCGATGCCGAGCGCGAGGAAGCCTTCGGCTGCGAGGCGGCGGGTAATGTCCTGGATGTGCGGCGTCAGCCCGCGGTTCTCGTGGATGACGATGATCGCCGGGCGCTTGCCCTTGTCCGTGCCGCGGGCGAGGTAGCCGTTGATCGCCGTGCCGGATGCGTCATACGAGACGGTCTCGATCGCGAGTCGGGCGTCGTCCGGTGCGACAATCGCGGCATTGGCATAGTTGCTCTGCAGCAGCGGGACCAATGCCGCGGCAGCCGCCGCCGAGCCGGCCAGCTCGGCGAGCCGGTCGAGGAAGTCCCGCCGGCTCATTCCGCCGTGGGTGAAATGGTCGTAGAGATTGATGATGCGCTGGTCCATATTGCGCTGGTTCATATCGTGTCCTCCCGAAACCTCGCCTTCCGCAAGATCACCATGTCGAGCATAGCATCGCGCGCGACGGGTGCGTCCGGCGCACGAAATTTTGACTGAGCGGATCAGGGTCGCCGCGGCGAGCGCGCAACGGACGTCGGCGGCTGAGGATCGTGGGCGGACACCGCTTGACGGCGTCGGCCCGTGATGGCGGATAGTCGCCCCGGCGGGCGTATTGGAACAGGAGGATGAGCGGTCCATGCGGAAAATAGTGCAGCGTTTGGCTGGGTATTGCTTATTTGGTGTGATGGTCGCTGCCGCGACCGGTGTCGTTGCCGGCTCGGATTTTCCGTTTGGCCGCGAGCTCTTGCTCGACACCCGCCCGATGAAGGGCTCGAAGCGCATTCCCGGCCTCGCGACCGAGGCCAACGGCACGGCGACCATCGACCTGTGGTGCAACAGTGTGCAGGGTCAGCTCGTGGTCGCGGCCGATACGATCACCATCATCACGGGGGAGATGACCACCCGCCAATGCCCTCCGGACCGTGCGCAGGGCGACGAAGATATGCTCGCGGCCCTCAATCAGGTGACCAACTGGCGGTTCGACGGCAACATGCTCGTGCTCACTGGCGGCCAGACCATGCGCTTCCGGTTGACGACCAACTAAGCGAAGGCGTTGGCGCCGGGCGCCGGCCGGCACGCGTGACAGGCAGGGCGGCATGGACGACGGCATCTCGCGCCGCGATTTCCTCAACGGTTCCGCGCTCACCATCGCGGCCGGCCTCACGCCAGCGGCGCAGGTCTCGGCCGCGCCGATGCGCTACCCGCCGGCGTTGACCGGGCTGCGCGGCCATCACCCGGGCTCGTTCGAGACGGCGCACGCACTGGCGCGCGAAGGCAAGGGGTTTTCGTTCGACGGGCAGCCGGCCGAGGAGCAATACGACCTCGTGGTCGTCGGCGGCGGCATCAGCGGGCTTTCCGCCGCGTGGTTCTATCGTCGGGCGGCCGGCCCCAAGGCGCGCATCCTCGTCCTCGACAATCATGACGACTTCGGCGGCCATGCCAAGCGTAACGAATTCCGCCTCGACGGCCGGCTCGTCCTCGGTTATGGCGGCAGCGAGTCGCTGCAATCTCCCAAGGCCCTGTTCAGCAAGACTGCCAAGCGGCTGCTGCGCGATCTCGGCGTCGACATCGCGCGCTTCGACAAAGCATTCGAGCGCAAGCTCTATCCTTCGCTTGGCCTCTCTCGCGGCGTCTTTTTCGCGCGCGAAAGCTTCGGCCGCGACGTGCTCGCCACCGGCGATCCGATGACGATGGTTGCCGACGATCTCGGCCCGGGCCTGCTCAACGGCAAGCCGATCGCCGAATTCGTCGCCCAGTTTCCCGTCACCGAGGAAAGCAAGGCACAGCTCGTCGGCCTTTTTCGCCAGACCAGCGATCCGCTGGCGGGCCGATCAAATGACGACAAGATCAAGACCCTCAAGGCCACGAGCTATCGCAATTACCTGGTCAAGATCTGCGGCTGCAACGAGGAGGTTGCGAACTGCTTCCAGGGCCGAACGCTGGATTTCTTCGGGCTCGGATGTGACGCCGTCCCGGCCGAGGACGCGCGCGACGTCGGCTATCCCGGGTTCGACGGACTGGGGCTGAAGGCGGAAGCAAATCCCGAACGCGACGAGCCCTATATCTATCATTTCCCCGACGGCAATGCGTCGCTGGCGCGCCTCCTGGTGCGTTCGCTGGTTTCGCGCGTCGCGCCGGGCGAGACCATGGACGACGTGGTGCTCGCGCCGTTCGACTACGGCAAGCTCGACGAAGCGCGCAGTCGCGTGCGAATTCGCCTCGACAGCACTTGCGTCCTCGTCCGCAATGCCGGTCGGGAGGTCGACGTCGGGTATGTCCGCAACGGAGCGCTTCGTCGCGCCCGCGCGCGCCATGTCGTGTTGGCCTGCTTCAACATGATCATTCCGCACATCATGCCAGAACTGCCGGAGCAGCAACGCGACGCACTGGTGAGGAACGTGAAAACGCCGCTCGTCTACACCAAGGTGCTGGTGCGCAACTGGCACCCCTGGGTCAAGCTCGGCGTGCACGAGATCTCCGCCCCGATGTCGTTCCATTGCCGCATCAAGCTCGACTATCCGGTCAGCATCGGCGGCTATCGTCACGCCCGGCGCCCGTCCGAGCCGATGTGCCTTCACCTCGTCCATGTTCCGGGCGAGCCCAACCGGGGCCACGACGCGCGCGACCAGTTCCGCATCGGCCGCATGAAGCTGCTCGACATGACGTTTCCCGAAATCGAGACGAGGATCCGCGACGAGCTCGATCGCATGCTCGGGCCCGGCGGATTTTCCAGCGCGCGCGACATCGCCGCCATCACCGTGAACCGTTGGTCGCACGGATACGCCTATGCGTCGAATTCGCTGTTCGACCGCGAGGATGACGAGCCGATTGTCGCGCTGGCCCGCCAGCGCCTGGGACGCGTCGCCATCGCCAATTCCGACGCGCAATGGAACCCCTACGCCCACGCGGCAATCGACGAGGCCCATCGGGCGGTACGGGAGCTTCTCGGATAGGTTTCGCCATCACGTGTGTTGCATACCTGCAACGTTGGACAGCCGGCGGCGGCGACACGCTGATCATCCCGGGCGGCGTGGCGAATTCCGATTTTTCCGTTCGGATCGCCCGTGGCGCTCTGAACGACCGGTACGTGGTGAGCCGGCCGGCTTGCCCTGCGCGCGATGCCTAAAAGCCGAAGGGCACGGCTGGTGCCGCGCCCTTCGCAATCTGATCGACCGGGCGGTTAGTTTCGGAAAAAGTGGGTCCCAGTTTTCCGTAGAGACCAACTGAAGAAGCGAGAGCGCGTTTTCGATTCAACTGAGCCGGAACGCGCCCTAGCTTAGCCAGGATTAGAAACCCATCCCGCCGCCACCGCCGCCGGGCGCAGGCGGCGCCGCATCCTTTGCCAGCTCGCTGACCAACGCCTCGGTGGTCACGAGCAGGCCGGCGACCGAAGCTGCATCCTGCAGCGCCGCGCGCACGACCTTGGCCGGGTCGATGATGCCCTTCTCGACCATGTCGACGTAGTCCTCGTTTTGGGCGTCAAAGCCGTAGGTTTCCGACTTCGACTCGAGGATCTTGCCGACCACGATCGAGCCCTCGACACCGGAATTCTCGGCGATCTGGCGCAACGGAGCCTCCAGCGCCTTGAGCACGATGTTGATGCCGGCCTGCACGTCGGCGTTCTCGCTGGTAATGCGGCCGACCGCCTTCCTAGCGCGCAGCAGCGCGACGCCGCCGCCCGGCACGATGCCTTCCTCGACCGCGGCGCGGGTGGCATTGAGCGCGTCCTCGACGCGATCCTTCTTCTCCTTGACCTCGATCTCGGTCGCGCCGCCGACGCGGATCACCGCGACGCCGCCGGCGAGCTTGGCCAGCCGCTCCTGCAGCTTCTCGCGGTCGTAGTCGGAGGTGGTCTCCTCGATCTGCGACTTGATCTGCTGAACGCGTGCCTCGATCTCCTTCTTCTTGCCGGCGCCGTCCACGATCGTGGTCTTTTCCTTCTCGATGATGACCTTCTTGGCGCGCCCGAGCATGGCGAGCGAAACGGTCTCGAGCTTGATGCCGAGATCTTCGGAGATGAGCTGGCCGCCGGTGAGGATCGCAATGTCCTCGAGCATGGACTTGCGGCGATCGCCGAACCCGGGAGCTTTCACCGCCGCAACCTTGAGGCCGCCGCGCAGCTTGTTCACCACCAGCGTCGCGATCGCTTCACCCTCGACGTCTTCGGCGACGATGAGCAGCGGCTTGCCCGACTGCACCACGGCTTCGAGCACCGGCAGCATGGCCTGCAGGCCGGACAGCTTCTTCTCGTGCAGCAGCACATAGGCGTCCTCGAGCTCGGCCACCATCTTCTCGGCGTTGGTGATGAAGTACGGCGAGATATAGCCGCGGTCGAACTCCATGCCCTCGACGATCTCGACGTCGGTCTCGAGCGATTTGGCTTCCTCGACCGTGATCACGCCCTCGTTGCCGACCTTCTGCATCGCCTGGGCGATCATCTTGCCAATGGTGCTGTCGCCGTTGGCGGAGACGGTGCCAACCTGGGCGACCTCGGCGGACGAGCCGACCACCTTGGCGCGCTTGACGATGTCCTTCACCACGGCCGCGACCGCAATGTCGATGCCGCGCTTGAGATCCATCGGGTTCATCCCGGCGGCGACCGATTTGGCGCCCTCCCTCACGATCGCCTGGGCGAGCACGATCGCGGTGGTGGTGCCATCCCCGGCGAGGTCGTTGGTCTTCTGGGCGACTTCGCGGACCATCTGCGCGCCCATGTTCTCGAACTTGTCCTCGAGCTCGATCTCCTTGGCGACGGTCACGCCGTCCTTGGTGATGCGCGGCGCGCCGAACGACTTTTCGAGCACGACGTTGCGGCCCTTGGGACCGAGCGTGACCTTCACGGCGTTGGCGAGGGTGTCGACGCCGCGCAGCATTTTGTTGCGCGCTTCGCCGCCGAATTTGACGTCTTTAGCAGCCATTTCAATTCACTCCACTGAGGACTGTTGCCGGCGAGATCAGGCGATCACGCCCATGATGTCGGACTCCTTCATGATCAGGAGTTCCTCGCCGTCGATCTTGACTTCGGTGCCCGACCACTTGCCGAACAACACGCGGTTGCCCGCCTTGACGTCGAGCGGGACCAGCTTGCCGGTCTCGTCGCGGCCGCCCGGACCGACGGCGACGATCTCGCCTTCCTGCGGCTTCTCCTTGGCGGTATCGGGGATGATGATGCCGCCCTTGGTCTTGGCCTCGGCATCAATACGCTTGACGACCACGCGGTCGTGCAGGGGACGGAACTTGAGTTTTGCCATGATGTCCTCGTGACCGCCGAACCAGCGGCTGTTGGTTGCACGCCAAATGCTGGGTCAAAGAATGAGTTGGCACTCGTGACGAGCGAGTGCCAGCGACCGGCATATGGCTTGGCGGGCGGCGAGTCAAGCAATTGAAGGTGTCGCGGCCGTTGCGCGCCAACTTAATAAATTAGGCCGTCGATCGCGGACAAATCTCCGCACTCTGCGCAGGCTTGATTGCGGTGCGCAAACCGCGGTCAATTTGCTGATCATGATCCAACAAAAAGACCGATCTCGGGCAGAGTCCGAGATCGGTTGCGGCGTGGTTAGCGCCGTCCGAAAACCGCCAATAGCGCTTGAAGTGCGACCCGTCGGGTCGGCCGCCCTAACACAATACGACTGTAAAGGATCCGGTGTCCTCGACGTCCATCGCGTCCTGGACGTCGATGTCGGAGGCATAGGCGGCGTTGTGCCAGTGCTGCGAGAGCCGGGCGAGATCGGCCTGTTCCCGCGGCAGCGGACGGACCCGTGCAATGGCCAGGCATCGCGCCGACTGCTCGCGGAAATAGGCGTCGGCGGGATACAGGAACGTGTGGCGAGCTTCCCTGGCCATGCAATGTCTCCCGTTCTCTGACGCCTTTGGTTCAAGGGGTATCATGCGCCGTCCAGCCTCGGAGTCACTTTGGGCGCACCACCGATAGTAGCCGTCCGGTCGGGGAAACTACTGACGTCTTGAAACATGGCTTGGCAGCCGTCACCCGCGGCCTTTCAGCGATCCACACGCTGCATGGCCCGCTGATAATAGCCGAGATCGATGTAGCGCTCGGGTAAGGGCGTTTCGGCTCCGGGGCGCCGCTCGATCTCCGCCCGCAGCGCCAGCATGTTGCGGAAGCCTTGCATGTCGAACCGCGCGTCAGGGGTGAAGCCGAACGATGGGTCGCACAGCAACGTGTAGGTACGCTCGGCAACGGCTTGCGTCAGCTTAAGCCGTTCGCGCAGCAGGCCGACGGCCTCGGCCGCATTGGCGGGATCACGTACCCAACGCAAGGCCTCGACGTAGGCGGCAATATAGCGCTCGACAACGGGGCCGTTGTCGAGCGCCCAGGTTCGCATCACGAAGGCGCCCGCTGCCTGATAGGGACCGAGCAGGTCGACGGTGCGACCGAGGCTACGCAAGCCCATTTGTTCGGCCTGGACCGTGAACGGCAGATTGAGGATGCCGCCGGAATTGGTCTTGTCCTCCACCATGGCCTTGAGGCGATAGACCCCGGCGCCCACCGGTTTGACGGTGTAGTCGCTGCCCTCCTGCAGCCCGTGCTGGGCCAGGATCTTCTTGGCCTGTAGCGCATAGGCGGTGTCCGGCGCATCGACCACGATGATGCGACCGCGCAGGTCGGCGAACGACGTGATGTCCGGTTGCACGAAGAACTCGTTCATGCCGCTGTCGCCGCCGGAGACGATGACCACGTCGTGCCCGGCGACCTCGATCATGGCTATGGCGTTGTCGATGGCTGCCTGTGCGATGTCGAACGTGCCGTTGGCGAGGCCGTCGCGCTGGCTGCGCGAGTTTTCGGTGAGCTGCAGCTCAATCTTCAATCCGTGCTTGGCGAAGATGCCGGTGGTCATGCCGGCGTGCAGCGGCAATACCTTGGCATTGGGGAAGGCGTTGACCCGCAGCAGGATCGGGTCCTCTGCCGCGGCGGGCGCCGCGAGCAGGCAAAGGCCAAGCGCGAGCGGAAGGACGCGGTGCATCAGGCTTGTCCGCATTGCGACGGTCATCCCCATTTTCGTGTGACGACGAGCCGTTGTGCGACCCTCGGCGCCGTGCCCCTGGCCACAATGCAGCAATATGATACATCATCGAGACGAAAAGCAGGCAATGACGACGAGGTGTTGCAATGAAGCGGTCGGGTCGGGCAAAGGCGGGCAATGCGATGATGAGGGCGATCAGTCTCGACGAGGCGATCGCGATCATCACCGGCACGTTCGCGTCCGCCGAGCGACGCAAGCTGCGCCCGCTCAGCGCCATCGTGCTCGATGCCGGCGGGCGGGTGAAGGCGTTCCACAAGCAGGACGGCTGCTCGCTGCTGCGCTTCGAGATCGCTCACGGCAAGGCGTTCAGTGCGCTCTCGCTCGGGCGGTCCTCGCGGCTTGTACTGCAGAAGGCGAAGGAGAAGCCGCTGTTCATCGAATCGCTGTCGAAGCTGTCGGACGGACCGATCTTTCTCGAGGGCGGCGGCCAGTTGATCCGCGACGCCGCGGGCGAGGTGGTCGGCGCCGTCGGCGTCACCGGCGACGTCAATGAAATGGACGATCTGTGCGCCGTCGACGGAATTCACGCGGCGGGCTTCAAGACCGACTATGATTTCGAGGATGACGGCGACATTCACGCGCTGAACATCAAGGAGGGCGCCTTGCCGCAGGCGCCCAAGCGCTGAGTGGTGCTGACACCGCCAAGTCCGTCGCCGCACCTCGCCCGAAGAGAAAATGCGATAGGCTTGCTGCCGTCAGGGCACGCCGACACCTAAGTTAAAGACACGCGACGATCGGCGCATCTTGCGCAGAAGCCATCGTCTCATCAAAGTGCTAAGTCTCTGTGGAGGAGTTCAGTCCATGGTCCGTTCCCGCCCGATGCCCGCGCTTGCGGCACTGGTTGCTCTTGTCGCCGCAGGCAGCCTTGCCGCCTGTGCCGGAGGGGGCTTCTCGAGCATGGGCGGCCGCTCGCCCGAGGCAGCACCGCCGCCGGGGCCGCCGGTTGTGCCGAGCGTGCGGGCCGACGATCTGGTCGGCCGCTGGGGTGTCGCCTCCTTCCAGAAGCCTGAGGACCGCGCTCGCACCGAAACCGCAGCACGCGGTCAGTGCGGGCAGCCCTATACCATTACCAAAGGGTCGAGCGGCGGCGTGATGATGTACCTTGCCGACAACCCTGCCTTGCAGGAACTGACCATCAAGGCAAACAGCTCCGGCACCTATATCGGTCCATCCGGCGAGGCTGGCGGCATGAGCGATCGCGAGGTGGTCTCGTTCGACGGCCGGGCCATGGTCCTGCGCTGGATCGATCCCGAGGTCGCGAGCCGCTACGGCACCACGATCTATGTGCGCTGCGCGGCGTCGGGAACGCCGACTGCGCGGCGGTCTTCGACCGGCGCGACGCGATAAGCGTTACGATCTGTACCTGGAGCATTTCCCGGAAAAGTGGGCACCGGTTTTCCGCAGAAAATGCGATCAACGAAGAGCCTAGCGCATGTTTCCGGCGAAAGTGGATGCTGTTCGCCGACAAGACCATGCGCCATTCGGGGATCTTTTGCCATTTCCGAGCGCATCTGCCAGCCGATCCGATTCAATTCGATCGGAAATGACTGTCGAGCGCGTTGCCGATTCAAGTCGCTGGGACGCGCTTCTAGGTCGTTCGCGCTGTCGGCCAGAGCCATCGGGCGAGTGCGACCGCGGCGAGCGCACCGGCCAATTGAGCCGCGATGAAAGCGGCGACGCCGCTCGGCGTGTCCCGCGCCGCGACGCCGCCGTGCCGCGTGCCGTGCGGCCCCACCGACCCCATCCATGATGACCACCATACGCGGCTATCTTCTCGGTCCCTGGCGCGCTGTCTCGGTTCTCGGCGTCACGCAAATCATCGCGTGGGGTGCGATCTTCTATCCGCCGGTCCTGACCGTCCCGTTGATCGCGGCTGATCAAGGCTGGTCGCGGTCCTTCGCCATGGCCGGGCTCTCGCTCGGCCTCCTGGTCGCGGGTTTGGTCGCGCCGACGGTCGGCGTCATGGTCGATCGTCATGGCGGTCACGTGGTGATGACGATCGGTTCGCTCGCCGGTGCGGCCGGCCTCTTTGCGCTCGCTCACGTTCAGGGCGAATTGAGCTATCTCGCGGTGTGGGTGGTGCTCGGCGCCGCCATGGCGGCCTCGCTCTACGATCCGGCCTTTGCCACCCTCGGGCGCATCTTCGGCGCCGGCGCGCGGCGGCCGATCACCGTCCTGACTTTGGCGGGTGGGTTTGCCTCGACCGTGAGCTGGCCGGTGACACACGTGCTGCTCGAGACGGTCGGCTGGCGCGGCGGTTACCTGTTCTACGCCGCGGCGCTCGCCGTCGTCGCGGCGCCCCTGCATGCCTTTGCGCTGCCGCGTCAATGCGCCGATCCCGACGGTCACGTGCGAGGCCATCGGGCGGCCGCCGCTGCGATCCTGCCCGCGCGCGGGTTGTCCTTCGTCCTGGTCGCCGCCGCGTTCGCGGCTTACGCCTTCGTGCCGTCCGGCCTCTCGGCGCATCTGCTCGCGATCTTCGGCCGCGCCGGAATCGATGCCGCGACCGTCGTCGCCATCGGCGCGCTGTTCGGGCCCTCGCAGGTGGCGGCGCGGCTGTTCGAATTCATCTTCGCCGGCAACGTCCACCCGCTCAACGTCGCGCGCTTTGCCGTCGGCCTCGTGTTGGCGGCTTTCGCCGTGCTCGCGCTCGCCGGAATATCGCCGGCGGCGGCCGCCGCCTTCGCGGTCATGTTCGGCATGACCAATGGTCTGATCACGATCGCGCGCGGCACGCTGCCGCTCGCGCTGTTCGGCGCCGGCGGCTACGGGCGGCTGGTCGGGCGCATCGCCGGGCCGTTCCTGGTGATGCAATCGGCGGCGCCGCTCGTGCTCGCCTTCGTCGCCGAGCACACGTCGGACGCCCACGCGCTCGCCTTGGTCGCGGCCTTCGCCGTGATCGCGCTCGTGTGTCTTGTGATGATCAGAAGACCCAAAGGCTGATCGAATATCTGACCGGCCATGCCGCAGCCGGTCGGCCGAAATCAATTGAACAGCGCGTCGATGTCGTCCTGCGAGGCGTGGCCGGCCTCGCCCACGAGCTTGGGACCGTTGAGGAGCTTGGCATCGCCTTGGCGCTGGGCGAAGGCCTCCGGCTCGAATTCGTGGAAGGCGTCCATGCCGCCCCAGATTTCCATCATGCGGTTGATGTGCTCTTCGATGAAGTGGAGCGTGGCGACCACCTTGGTGATCCGCTGTCCGGTCAGGTCCTGAAAGTTGCAGGCCTCGAAGATCTTGACCACCTTGTCCTGGATGTCGCTGGCAAGACCCTGCTCATGCTCGCTCTTGACCGCCGCGCCGAGCGTATTGGCCAGCTGGTCGATCTCCTCCGCGGCGTTGAGGATGTTCTGCGTCGCGTCTTCGGTGCCATTGACCACGGCATCGAGCTCATTGGTCACCCGCGTCATTTCGGGGCCTTTGAAGCCGGTGATGTGGACGGTTGCGAGCTCGCGCTTGGTTTGGTTGATCGCTTCGGTGATGAGGTCGAGCTCGGTCTTGAGCTTCTGCGCCTCGCCGATCAGCGTCTTGTAGGCGTCGAGCATGCGTTGCGTGACTTGCTCGTGCGGCGCGGTGAGCGCGCGCAAGGCCCGCAGCTCCTGCATGATCTCGACGTGGCGCTGTGCGGCCCGGACCTCGGGGGCGGAGCCGGCGACCGCCGTCGGAATGCCGCGGCTGACCTCGTCGATGCGGAAGAGCTTGCGATTCACGAACCAGACCCCATGCCCGAAAAATGACGTCCGACTTTGTAGGGCGTCGAACTTAAAAGTCGGTTCACTGAATATTTCCCATGGCAGGTGAGCGAACGATACCCGTTGTTAACCATGCCTCATTCCGTTTAGCGAAATTAAACTATAACGTTATGAACACGGCGTTGCCGAAGATCGCTAACGAACTTCCTCGGCATTTTTTACCGTTCGCTTGCATTCCCCCTTTACTCCGGGGACTGGAAGGCGGCGCGAGTGTGTCCGCCTCGTCGTGACGAACGGTACAGAGTACGTCCATGCAGCGTCTTGTGTTCACCGCGCTCGTGACCAGCGCGCTCGGCATGGTTTCGGCAGTTGCCGAACCGTTGCCCCTGCTCTCCGTCCCGTCCATCGCACAAATCCCTCCGCCGGCGGAGCCTGCTCCGGTCCGGATGGCGGTGGCGCAGCGAGGCGGTCTCGGCGGCGGGTTCATCGAATTCCTGTTCGGGGGCAGCGGGGCCGACTACGCGGCGCCGCCGCGCAGTTCATCGCCGATGCCCTATCCGGCCGAACCAAGCTATATGCGCGTGCCCGACGCCAGCCGGCCGGGCGAGGGCCGCGAACGTCCGCCCGCGGATCCGAAGTTCGATCGCCAGCTCGTCGCCTATGACGGCGAGGAGAGGCCGGGCACCGTCATTATCGACACGCCGCAGCGCTTTCTCTTCCTGGTCGAGGGCAACGGCAAGGCGATGCGCTACGGCATCGGCGTTGGCCGCCCTGGCTTTACCTGGGCGGGCGTCAAGCAGATTTCCGCGAAGCGCGAATGGCCGGACTGGCGGCCGCCCGACGAGATGCTCAAGCGCCGGCCCGACCTGCCGCATTACATGGCAGGCGGCCCGCAGAATCCACTGGGTGCGCGCGCCATGTATCTCGGCTCCTCGCTCTACCGCATTCACGGCTCGAACGAGCCGTGGACGATCGGTCAGGCGGTGTCGTCTGGGTGCATCCGTATGCGCAACGAGGACGTCATCGACCTCTACGACCGCATCAAGGTCGGGACCAGGGTCATCGTGATCTGAGCATTTTCGGGAAAGGCCTGTCCGAGCCGCGCTGGCGCTTGGCGCAGCGGGTCGTCCGCAAAATCGAAGGTCGCCGCGTGACTGCGGCGGCCTTCGTCAAGGGGAATACCGGCCGCTGCTGCTCACGCCGTATCGATATCGCTGTCGCCGACATCGGTGTCGTCGTCGAAGGCGCCGTCGTCGTTGACGTCGTCGCTGCTGTCGAACAATCCCGCGGTGCGCTGATTGTCATCAGCGACGGCGGCGGAACGGCTGCTTCCACCCATGTC
>Ga0307472_100000626_pt1 | contig 12682 bp, 10 predicted proteins | sample atmos_gasesAM5C__2_FD_204582 | JGI IMG/M metagenome (GOLD analysis project Ga0307472, IMG submission 204582) | Hardwood forest soil microbial communities from Morgan-Monroe State Forest, Indiana, United States - atmos_gasesAM5C_05 | ecosystem: Environmental > Terrestrial > Soil > Temperate... | reverse complement strand
TTCCGATGGCATCACCGAAAGCATCAACAACAGCTTGGCACGGTTGCCCAGCCTGAAGGTGATTCCACACAGTGTCGCTTTTCATTACAAAGGCAAAGCCATGGATGTCCAGAAGATTGGCGACGCATTGGGAGTCCAAGCCGTACTCACCGGCCGCGTTGCGGAGCGAGGCGACGACCTTACCGTTGGCGTCGAACTTGACGACGTCCGGAGCGGCACACAGCTTTGGGGTCAGCAGTACAACCGCAAGCTTGCCGATCTCTTGGCGGTGCAAAACGATATTGCCAGAGAGGTTTCTCAGCGGTTGCGTTCGCAACTTTCCGTACAGGACCAGCAGCAGCTGAAGAAAGGCTCAACCGACAATCCTGAAGCCTACCAACTTTATCTCAAAGGAAAATACTATACGAACCAATTGACCAAAGACGGCTTCAACATGGGTATCGACTATTTCAATCAAGCCATCGCTCTCGATCCAAACTACGGCTTGGCCTACAGTGGTTTGGCTTACAACTACTTTAATCAGGACGATTGGTACATCCCTCCCAACGAAGCGGGACCCAAAGTGGAAGACGCCGCTAGGAGGGCCTTGGCGATAGACGAGACGGACGCCGACGCCCACCTTTCACTGGCAATCGTCGCCCAGTGGCATGACTGGGATTGGGCCGCCGCGGAACGAGAGTTCAAACGAGCTATGGAACTGAATCCCAACGGTGCGGAGGTTCACGGCTTTTACTCGTGGTTCCTCGCGCCGATGGGGCGAAAGGACGAGGCCCTCGTGGAAGCCAGGCGGGCTCAACAGCTCGATCCACTCTCCTCGATGGCGAACCTCTATGTCGGATCGGTTTTGGTCTTTACACGACAGTGGGACCCGGCGATTGCGCAACTACACAGTGCCAGGGAGCTTGACTCGACTTTCTGGTTTTCGCCTTGTTTCTTGGGCCGGGCCTATGAACAAAAAGGAAGACTGCCGGAAGCGATTGCCGAGTTTCAGCGCGCGCTCGAACTCGAAAAGAACAATCCTGAGATCTGGTCAGCCCTTGGACACGCCTACGCATTGTCGGGGAAGAAGGCTGAAGCGCAAAAAGTACTGGATCATTTGAAAGAGATGTCAGCGCATGGCTGGGTCGCTCCATACAACATCGCGGTCATCTATGCGGGCCTAGGAGAAAAAAATCAGGCATTCGCCTTGCTCGATCGGGCCTTCGCAGACCGGTCGTTCTATCTGGCGGTTTATCTTCCAACGGACGCGCGTTTGGACAGCCTCCGCTCCGATCCGCGTTTTGCAGACATCTTGCGGCGAGTTGGACTACCGGAGTGAAGTAAGCTGTTCGCTGCGCTCGCCTGCCCCATTGCTCTCCGCGGAATATTCAGAAACTGGCTTCGAATTCGCGAAAACGCCGCTCGAGCTCCCATTGCTGTTTTGCTTTTTCATTCAATTGCAAAAAATTTGCGCACGCGGACGAGGGGTTATCCGCACCGAGTGGATTCCCGGCGCACGCTGCGACGGCGCGGATGAAAACATCCGGCTGACGCCAGACGCTCGCGCCGGGGAGAAAACTGTGTTCCAGGCTGGCGCGCACCATCTGCTTCAAGACTGCGTAGGTAAAGGCATACGTCTCGACAGCGCGCACGTATTCGTGCGTCAAATCAATGCGCGATACACCTTCGTCGTCCGTCGAGAGCGCGACGGGCACGCCGGACTTGCGGTAGATCGGCAGCGGGTGATCCTTCCCTCTGACGCCGAGAATCAAGTCATTGCTGGTCAGGTTGATCTCCACCATCACGTGCCGCGCGGCCATCTCCTTCAATAACTCGTAGGGACGATCTTCATACATCAAATCCACTCCATGGCCGATTCGCTCCGCATGACCTTGTTCGACGGCGAGGCGTATGTGGCAGCATAGCCCTTCGTATGTGACCAGCCCCGGCGCAATTTCGCCTGCATGCATCGTGATGTGAATCTTCGGATAAATCCCATGCAGATAATCGAGCATGCGCATCTGCACCGCAAAATCAGTCATTGAGATAAAGCCGTCTTCGGGCATGACGAAATTGATGCCAACTACCCGCGCATCAGCCGAGGCCGTCTCGAATCCAAGCACGGTTTGCGCGAACACCTGTTCCTTCGGAAAACCACGAAGTACCTGATAAATGAAACGGATTTGCACGCGGCATGCAGGTGTCTCACTTGGCTGCCCGCAGTGCTCGCGGTCGCGGCGCAGAGCTTCTGCCTGGTCGAGATGCGTGAGTGCCACCGCGACATCGTCGCGCAACCCATGCGCAAGCAAGTCTGTGCGCAATTGCGCCAAATCCTCGCGCCAGCCAAGTTCTTTGGCGATCGACGCCGTGTGGCTGAAGTTCGGCGTCTCCATCAACTCAAGGTACTGCTCGTTCTGCACCGCAGCGCGCGTGGCCACTTCATCCAGCCACTCGCCGGTATGGCGCGGGTCGGTGCCGCGGAATTTCCCAAACGTATCGAAGAAATGGTCGTGGCCGCTCACTCCCGCAGAAGGAACAAAGCTGCGCATCGAAAATGCATCCACCAGCGTGTCATACAGGTGCTGGTCTTTGAACGCCTGCGCCGCGGCGGCCTTCCCTTCGCCGCACACGGGCTGTGGCGGGATGCCCCGCGTCATCCCCTGCGTCTTGAAAAAAGAAAGCGTGCCCAGATCTACGCACAAATTATCCTCAGCGCCCGCACGAATCCACGACTCCGCATAGACTGCGCCGCTCAAATGATTGTGCAAGTCCGCGCCCTTGGGCATGCGCACCAGAAACGCGCGCAGTTCCAGCGGATTCCCCCGCGCCGCTTCCAGTGCCCGCGCAGCCCGTTGCTCCGGAGCTGCTTTTCCCGCCGCGTCGGCCTTCGGAGTGGCTTGCGCCCATGCGAGGGAAGGGCTCATCAACACCAGAGCCAGGGCGGCGAAAATTGGTGATGAAATGCGCATGCTCATTTTCTTTTCCTTTCTGCACGGTCCAAAGCGAAGGGGGCTCAATGAGCCGGCGTAGAATTTCAAGCCCGTGCGGCGGCTTCGCGACGATAGACGATACGGCCACCGACGATGGTTGCCATGGGAGCGCCGCGAAAGGCGCGGCCGTCGAAAGGCGTATTACGCGATTTGCTGGGAGAATCTGTAGCGCAAAAATTCCAGGCGTGGTCCGTCGAGAAAATGGTCACGTCGGCGGGCTCACCGGCAGCGATTTTTCGTTCCATACCGAGAACGCGTGCCGGACCCATGGTGAAAAGTTCCACCAGCCGCATCAGAGAGATTTTTCCGGGATGCACCAGCCCGGTCAAGCCCAGCGCCAGCGCGGTCTCAAACCCGGTGATACCAAATGGAGCGCGGTCAAACTCCACGTCTTTGCTCCCCGGATGATGCGGCGCGTGGTCGGTGGCAATCGCGTCCACGCTGCCGTCCGCCAGGCCCTGGATAAGCGCTTCGCGATCCGCGCGCGAGGCAAGAGGGGGATTCATTTTGTAGTTCGTGTCGTAGCGCACGTCCTCGTCGGTGAGCGTGAAATGATGCGGCGTCACCTCACACGTGACGCGCAGGCCGGATTTCTTCGCGAAGCGCACATATTCGAGCGATCCGAGAGTGGACATGTGCGCAATATGCAGGCGCGCACCGGTGAGCCCGGCGACTTTCACGTCGCGCCCCGCGCAAATTGTTTCCGACTGCGCCGGGATTCCTTTCAGCCCCATCCGGATGGAGGTCGGCCCTTCGCGCATCACGCCGCCGGCAAAAAGCGACGCATCTTCGCAGTGGTCAATCACCGGGAGATCGAGCGCGCGGCAGTAGTCCATCACCTGGCGCATCAGCCGCGCCGTGGCGATGGGTTTGCCATCGTCGCTCACAGCGACGATACCCGCATCTTTCATGGCCGCGATTTCCGCGAGCGCTTCACCTTTGCTACCCGCGGATGCGGCGCCAATCGGCCACGCGCGCACGCTCGCAACCGCCGCAGCGCGCTCGACGATTCCGCGAGTCACGGAAGCGCTGTCGTTCACCGGCTGCGTGTTCGGCATGCAGCACACGGCTGTAAATCCTCCGCGTGCCGCCGCGCGCGTGCCCGTTTCGATCGTCTCCGACATTTCCTGCCCTGGCTCGCGCAGGTGGCAGTGGAGATCAATGAACCCGGGCGCGACGATCAGGCCCTTGGCATCTAAAATTTCCGCGCCCGGGGCCGCAATATTTGCGCCCACTTGCGCGAACCGCTCGCCGTCAAGCAACACATCAAGCGCAGCGTCAGTGCGGCTGGCCGGATCGAGCACGCGGCCATTCTTAATCAGCAGCATTCGATCGTTCCTTGGCGGGATGTGGCTCGTCAACGGGCGCGCCTCCCACCAGATGATAGAGAAGCGCCATGCGCACAGCTAGGCCGTTGGCCACTTGTTCGAGAACGCATGATTGCGTGCCATCGGCGACCACGGGATCAATCTCCAGGCCGCGAATCATCGGACCGGGATGAAGCACAAGCGCCTCGGGCCGCGCCAACCGCAGCCGTTCAGCCGTGAGCTGATAACCCAGGATGAATTCTTCGGCCGCCAGCGCCGGCTCGTGCATGCGCTCGGTCTGGACTCGAAGCACAATAATCACATCCGCGTCGTCGAGCGCCCTCTCGATCCGCGTCTCGCGGTGAATATTTGGCGCAAGACTTTCCAGTTCGCGCGGCACCCACATCGCCGGGCCGCACAGCGTGATGCGCGTGCCGAATTTGCCGAGCAATTGGATGTCCGAGCGCGCCACACGGCTGTGCAGGATGTCCCCGAGAATTGTTATGTTCCACCCCTCGAGCTTGCCCTTGCGGTCGCGAATGGTAAGCGCGTCCAGTAGCGCCTGCGTAGGATGCTCGTGCGTGCCGTCGCCCGCATTCAGCACCGGAACTTCCAGCCGCTCGGCGACGAAATGCGGTGCGCCCGAAGAGCTATGGCGGATCACGATTCCGTCCGGGCGCATGGCTTCGAGTGTCCGGACCGTATCCAGCAGCGATTCACCCTTTTTTAGGCTCGAGGCTTCGGCCTGTAGATTCATCGTATCGGCGCCGAGCCGGGCAGCGGCCGTCGCGAAGCTGATGCGCGTTCTCGTCGACGGCTCGAAGAAAGCAAGCGCCACCGTCTTGCCGCGCAACGTTGCCAATTTTTTCAACGGGTGGCGCTGAAATTCCTGGAAAGGCTTCGACTGGTCAAGAATAAAAGTGATTTGCTCGCGGGTGAGGTTTTCAATTCCGAGAAGGTGTTCCAAGCGCTGCAGCACGGTGTCCCTTTAGATGCGCGCCTCCAGAACGAGTATCGAGGCCTCAGGAAACGCGGTCAACCAGCATGACGCGTTCCTCTCCGTCAATTTCCTGAAGACGAACTTCCACGATTTCCGTGTCGCTCGTTTGAACTGTGCTACCAATAAACGACGCTTCGACAGGCAGCTCGCGATGCCCGCGGTCAATCAGCACGCACAGCCGGATCCGCCGCGGCCGGCCCAAATCGAACAGGCCATTCATGGCCGCGCGCACTGTCCGGCCGGTGTAAAGCACGTCGTCCACCAGCACGATGTCGCGATCATCCACCGAAAATTCAATCTCATTCGACTGCACCACGGGTTGCTGTGCCACCGTCGAGAGGTCGTCGCGGTATAGCGTGATGTCCAAGGTCCCCACCGGCACGTTCACGCTCGATGACGTGCGGATAATTTTCGCCAGCCGCTGCGAGAGTGGAACGCCACGGCGGCGCACTCCAATCAGTGCCAAATCCTTCGTCCCGCCGCTCTTTTCCACGATTTCATGAGCCAGCCGCTGGAGTGTCCGGCCGATTTCCTCGGCGGAGAGAAGTTGTCTTTTTTCGACGACACGCATTGTGCGGCGCAATCCTAGCACAGACCGCCGATGATTCGCAGCCGCGGAATCCACCTCAGACTGGCGCCATCCTGAGTCCGCGTGATAGACTCTGACGAGTGAGTTCGCCCCAGCCGGCACGCATCCAAGATCGGCCCGTGGGAGCTGACCTCCGAGTCAGCGTAGGCACCCTCTCCTTCAAGAATCCCGTAATTGCTGCCAGCGGTACCTTTGGGTACGGCATCGAATTCGCTCCCCTCGTCAATTTGAATCGCCTCGGCGGAATCGTCGTCAAAGGTCTCTCGGCGCAGCCCATGTCGGGAGCGCCGGCGCCTCGTATCTGCGAGGCAACCGGTGGAATGGTGAACGCGATCGGGCTGCAGAACATCGGCGTCCGCGCGTTCGTGGGCGAGAAACTGCCCCAGCTCCGCCAGTACGACACCAAGATCATCGCAAACGTTTTCGGGCATTCCATCGGCGAGTATGCCGAAGTGATACAGGTGCTCGAGGAGGCAGAGGGTCTGGTAGCATATGAACTGAACATCTCCTGCCCAAACGTCGACAAAGGGGGAATGGAATATAGTACCGACCCAGCTCTCACGGCTGCGGTTGTGGGCACTGCCAGGAAGGCCTCGAAACGCCCTCTCTGGGTAAAACTCTCTCCTACGATTGGAATGATTGGGCTTATCGCGGGGGCTGCGGAGGCGGCTGGAGCTGATGCCCTGGTTGTTTCCAACACCTACCCTGCATTGTGTATAGACTCCCACACCCGCAGGTCCCGTCTGGGTAGTACCACGGGAGGATTGTCCGGCGCGGCGACAAAACCTATAACTATGAGGCTGGTTTACGAGGCCACCCGGGCAGTCAAAATACCGGTTGTCGGGCTAGGTGGGATAGAAAGTCCAGCAGACGTAGCTGAATACCTCCTGGCCGGAGCCTCAGCAGTAGAGGTTGGAACAGCCCATTTCGTTGATCCGCGGGCTTCGGAGCGAATCGCGGAAGGCCTCGAAATGTGGTGCCGGGACGAAAGAGTATTTGAAATCAGCAGCTTACGGGGAAACTTAAAGGCATAAATTGGTTGCCGTCAGGACCCCTGAGCGGTTAGAATATGCTGATTCAAATAAGGTTAGGTGAAAATGAGTGTCAAACCATTTGTGGTTTTGCAGTCGGTGTTTTTAGGACTGGGTCTGCTCGTTTTGACTCCGACGGTTAATCCTACGTCCGCCGGAAGGACGAGCAACCCTTCCCAACAAGCAGCCGCGCTCCCAGCAACCTCCCCCGCCCTACAACAGAACTCGAACCCCAGCGACCAGAGGAAGCCTTTGGCAGTCTGGGAATGTAAGACCAGTTGGTACGGTGAAGATTTTGACGGGCAGCCGACCGCAAACGGCGAAACGTATGATATGTACGCCATCACGGCTGCGCACCCAACGCTACCCCTGGGATCCGTTGTGCGCGTCGTGAACACACGGAATCACCGCAGCCAGGTGGTCCGCATCAACGACCGCGGCCCCTATGTGGTGGGACGCGAGTTGGACGTCTCCTACGAAGTGGCCCGGAGACTCGGATTTGACCAGAGCGGGCTTGCCAAAGTCCGGCTGGAACTCTTGGAGGTGCCTTCACGCCCCGCCATGGAACGCCGCGACTAATTGTCGCGCTGGATTTTGACCGCCTAGGGCCAGCCGTGCGGCTGGCCCGGCGGCTTCAGGGTGTCGCAGACTTATTCAAAATTGGAAGCAAGCTCTTCACAGCCGAAGGCCCGCGCGCAGTTCGAATGCTCGCAGCTACCGGCGCCGAAATCTTCCTCGACCTGAAATTCCACGATATCCCGAACACGGTTGCCGGAGCTGTCGCTGCTGCCGCTGAGCTTCCCCATGTCCGCCTCCTGACGCTCCACACCTCGGGCGGCCTGGCGATGATGCGCGCCGCGCGTGAAGCGCTTGCGGGAAGGAAGCGCCGGCCCGCGCTGCTCGGCGTCACAATATTGACAAGCTTGGACGCGGCTGCCATGCGCCGCATCGGTCTCGCAGGAACTCCTCGCGCCCGCGCGGTTGCTCTGTCATTGCTCGCAAAACAATCGGGCCTCGATGGCATCGTCGCCTCCGCCCACGAAATTCCCGCGATTCGCCGTGTTTGCGGGCCGAAATTCCTCACTTTGATTCCTGCCGTGCGTCCCGCGAGCTCCGCCACAAACGATCAATCGCGCATCGCCACGCCCGCCGAGGCCACTCGCACAGGCGCAAATTTTCTCGTCGTCGGCCGCCCCATCACGGCCGCCGCAAATCCACGCGCCGCCGCTAAGGCCATCGCAGACGAAATCGCAAAAACTGCGCGCGCTGGCCGCTAATCCAGCCATTCGCTATTGACAAAGCATTCCCTTCGGTTCACTTTCACACGCTGGCGTTTTTCTAATCGAAGGGAGTATTGCATGCGCATGTGGGGAAAGAGGACGACGGCAGCGACGGGTGCGGCCGTGCTGGCGATGTCGGGCGCGATGACATTTGCATCAGTGATCCGCGCGCAAGAGGGTGGTGTGCCACCGAAGCCACAATCCGTCGAGATAAGTCCCAACGGAACCAAGGTGCGCGTGGGAGACAAAGTCCAATTCGAAGCGGTCGCCAAAGATGCCTCCGGCTCTGTGATGCCAGTGAAAGTCACTCTCTGGTCCGCGGATCCGTTTGACATCGCCGGCACGGACCAGTCAGGCTTGGTTACCTTTCACCTGCCGGGCGAGGTTACCGTCGCAGCTGTTGTTGCGGGAAAGACGGGATACGCCCACGTCACCGTGTTGGTGCCGCCTCCCGCCACAGTGGAAGTCTCCGCCCCTGCGAAGGCACTGGTGGTCGGCTCAAGCACCGTGCTCACGGCCACTGCGCAGTCCGCCGATGGAAAGCCGCGCACAGATATTCCCATTCATTGGAAGTCCAAATTGGACGCAATCGCCAAGGTGGATGCTTCAGGCATGGTGACGGCACTCGCTCCCGGCACAGCGGCTATCCAAGCAATCGCTGGGAGAGCCACCGGCGAAGCCAGCATCAAAGTTGTAGTTGATACGGTTCATAAGCTTTCAGTTGAGCCTGCAACCGCCTCGGCGAAGACCGGCGACGTGGTTCATTTCGCAGCTGCCCCACAAGATGCAAGGGGCAGAGCAGTCACAGACATCCTGACGAGTTGGAGTGTCAGCGGCCCTCGCGGCACGATTTATCCCGATGGCGCATTCGTAGCTGAAGCTCCCGGAACGTATGAAATCACAGCGTCCACTGGACGCCACAGCGCCGTCGCTTCCATCGCCGTCGAGCCCCGTAACATCGAACGCTCCATCGAAGTGGTCGGCCACATTCCAATCAAAAATCCCGACGGTTCGCCCACGGAGACTTCGGAAGAGTGGGTGATCGGCAAGCACATCTATATTGCGACAATCGACGACAAACTTTTCCTCTACGACGTTTCCGACCCCGCCCATCCGAAACAGCTTTCCATGCTGAAAGCGGACGCGCGCCTGATTGACGACGTCAGCACCACGCCCGACGAAAAAATCGGCGTCTTCACGCGCGAGAACGCCTCCACCCGCAAGAACGGCATCGTGCTGTTCGATCCCTCCGACCCGCCGAATATAAAAATCATTTCCGAATATACCGAGACGGTCACCGGCGGCGTCCACAGCGCCTACATCAACACTCACTACATTTACTTGAATGACGACGCCACCGGCTCCTTGCGCGTCATCGATTTTCAAGATCCCAAGCACCCCAAAGAAGTGGCGCGCTGGGAGACCGATACCACCTCCGTCACCATCCAGACTTTGCGCGGGGTGCTCTCGAGTGGTCGTTTCCTCCATGACCTCCAGGTGGTAGACGGGCTCGTCTATCTCGCCTACTGGCGCGATGGCCTCGTAATCTTGGACGTCGGCAACGGCATCAAAGGCGGTTCGCCGGAGCATCCGAAATTCGTTGCCCAGTACAAGTACAACCACTTCGAGCTGTATGGAAACGGATGGCTCGCCGGTACTCACTCTGTTTTCCGTTACAAGAATTATCTGTTCGTTGGTGATGAAGTGTTTCCCGCCGTCTTCGATGTCAATGAAAAGGGCAGAACTCCTGTGCGCGGCGTCTGCCACGTGATGGACGTCAGCGACATCACGCATCCCCGCGAAGTCGCCCGCTACGAAGTCCCGGAAGGCGGTGTCCACAATTTCTGGGCCGACCACGACATCCTGTACCTCGGCGACTACGCCGGCGGCGGCCGCGTAATCGACATCTCCGGAGAACTCCGCGGCGATCTTTACGCCCAAGGCCGCGAAATTGCCCGCCTCTGGACCGGCGATCCCGGCGGCTTCGTTCCCAACATCACTTGGACCTGGGGCGCGCAGCCCGCGAACGGCCTGATCTATTTCAACGACATCGACTCCGGCATCTGGATCGCCAAGCTCGGCGCGCCCAAATACAAAGGCTCGACAACCGCCCCGCCGCTGCAAGAGAGGCAGGGCACCCAGTAGTCGGCCGCGTTCTCCTCGCGCGGCTGATGCCGAGCGTACCGGACGGGACGATTATTGGTTTATGCCGACTTATCCCTGGTCGTACGCTTGCTGCAATTTCTTGATGTCCAGCTTGTCCATCTGAAGCATGGCCTGCATCACTCTTTTCGCTTTCGCGGGATCTTCCGCGTGCAACAGCTTGCCTAGAACGGAGGGAACGATCTGCCAGGTCACACCATACTTGTCATCCAGCCAGCCGCACCTGTTTGTTTTCCCGCCTGCCGAAAGCTTCTCCCACAGCTCGTCCACTTCCTGCTGCGTTTCACAGTTGACGAAGAACGATGTGGCCGGCGAGAACTTGTAATGCGGCCCGCCGTTGAGCGCGTAAAATTCCTGCCCATCGAGCGTGAATGTGACGGTCATTACCGTGCCCTTCGGCGCCGGTGCTCCTTCTCCATATCGAACAACCTTCCCCATCTTTGAATTCTTGAAAATGGAGACATAGAAATTCGCTGCCTCTTCGGCCTTGCCGTCGAACCACAAGAAGGGGGTGATTTTTTGCATTCAATTCTCCTCGTTGTTTTTTGATACCAGCAGGTCAGCCAGCCTATCGTAGCTCACCGCGGCGTTGCGCGGCTGGCCTTCCTTAGAAGGACCCTGGACTGGCACCGCAGGTTCGGACAATCCATTAGAGTAAAAATCTCCTAGACCTAGTACCCCGAGAAAGACCTGACTTCAAGACCAAATCGGCAGGATAAGCCTCATTGCAAGAATAGCTTACGGATAATGGCCCCCTTGGCAAGCTGGGTGCTCTTACTAAGGCTGGAAACAGGGGTCAGGCGTGAATTTGCATTGGGTATATCCAGGGACGCTCGACCGCGCTTGTCCCAGCGTTCCTTTGAGCTTTCGCGTGCTCCAGCGGTGTCTAGATTCACGCGTTGCGCCCAGAGGGATGAAACATGCTTCTGATGAGGTGCAAAATGACTATGTTTCGCTCAATCTCTTGGGTTCGCTTACTGTTGATCGCAATTATCATGCTCACCGTTCCTGCCGCATCTTTTGGGCACGTTGGTGTTTCCATCACAATCGCGCCCCCGGTTCTACTCGTGTACTCTCAGCCCGTCTGCCCTGGAGAAGGTTACATCTGGACGCCTGGGTATTGGGCTTGGGGTGACGACGGCTACTTTTGGGTGCCCGGCACCTGGGTACTCGCGCCGGCACCCGGCCTCCTTTGGACGCCCGGGTATTGGGGTTGGGGTGAAGGTGTGTATATCTGGCATGCCGGATATTGGGGACCTTACGTCGGTTTCTACGGCGGCATCAATTACGGCTTCGGCTATGTTGGTGTCGGCTATGCTGGCGGATATTGGAATGGCGGACGCTTCTTCTATAACCGTGAAGTGAACAACGTCAACGTGACGGTGATCCACAATACTTACAACAGAACGGTCATCAACAATACCAGCGTAAACCGAGTCAGCTTCAACGGTGGCCACGGCGGAACAACTGCTCGTCCCACTGGCGCCGAATTGGCTGCGGAACGCCAGCGGCGTGCCGGACCGACTTCAGATCAAGCGCGCCAACAGCGCGAGGCCAGCACCAATCGTGCGCAATTCGCGTCTGTCAACCATGGGCGTCCGGACGTGGTGGCAACTCCGAAGCCGGGAGAGTTCAAGGGGGAAGGCGTTGTAACGGCCCGCGAGTCGGCTTCCAATCGCGCGACGTCCAGCCGCGCCGCCGAATCCTCGCGCACCACTCGCACGAACAACAGCAACGCCAACGAGCATAAGAGCCCGGCTCGAACTGAGAACAAGCCCTTCACCGCTCCCAAGCACGAGAACGGAACTCGCACGAACAACAACAACGCCACCGAGCATAAGAGCCCGGCTCGAACCGAGAACAAGCCCTTTACCGCTCCCAAGCACGAGAACAATGTCAATCCGAAGAGCACTCCACCGCGCACGGAAGCCAGGCCAGCCGAGCGTCAAGCAAAACCGCCGGCGCAGTACGAGACCGCTCAACGTCCAGCCATGACTCAACGTGCACCCCGTACGGAAACGAGGCCAGCCGAGCGTCAATCGAAGCCTCCGGCCCAGCACCAGACCGTTCAGCGTCCAGTGGAGACTCAGCGTGCGCCGCGCCCGGAAGACAGGCCGGCCCCACATCAGGCAACGCCGCCGGCGCAGCACGAGAGCGCTCCTCGCCAGGAAAAGAAAGAACCGAGAAGGTAACGGGCTGCCGCCGGTGGAACGATCTGTGTCTTGAGACATCGCATGAGTTTTTGATCCATGCGAAAGTCGCAGGCCACCCAACCCAGCCTTCCAGCCCTCTAAATTCAAGGAGCGTGTGCGGTGCCGGAACTTGCCTCCATATCGAATAGAT
>Ga0307472_100000624_pt1 | contig 12686 bp, 7 predicted proteins | sample atmos_gasesAM5C__2_FD_204582 | JGI IMG/M metagenome (GOLD analysis project Ga0307472, IMG submission 204582) | Hardwood forest soil microbial communities from Morgan-Monroe State Forest, Indiana, United States - atmos_gasesAM5C_05 | ecosystem: Environmental > Terrestrial > Soil > Temperate... | reverse complement strand
TACATGGTTCTCGCGAGTTGGAGGGGTGTGAGGGTGGCGATGAAGGCCTCCGCGGCGTTGCGCACTGGTTCGGTTAAAACCCCGCTCGGCTTGATCTCGAACAGACCCGGCACGACCTCACCATTGGTCGTGATTCCCTTGAACGGCGTCGCCAGTCCTTTGCTCTCGTATTCCTCGGACATCTGGCGAAAACGTTCCGCCATGTCGGATGCACTCTGAGTTTGTGCCTGGCCGAGGGCCCATGGACCAAGAACGGCAGCGGAAACCAAGGATGAAATAAAGTCGCGACGCGTCGGCTTGCCTGTCACCGGATGGGTGTAAGTGTGATGGGAATGATGATGGTTATGATGGAGGTTGTGCGCCATGCTGGCCTCCGCCCGGTTGAGTGGCGGGAGTATAGCACGAGGACGGAATCCAACAATTACACGAGATCGGCATAATCGCCCGGATATTTGTTCACGGGCAAACTGGAACTCTACGGGACAAAGTCATGAATGACGGGCAACCCCATAACCGGATTGGGGAAGGGTTGCCGACAATGCACGAACTAACTGTGCCCAGGGGGCAATCGTCGTTACCGACCTGATCAACATTCACGAAGTCAGCCGGCTCATGCGAAGTCCGCAGAACGGTATTAAGCGGCCAGCTTGCTCCGTTCGAGGTGCTTGCTCCGCGTTGAGTCCCGGCAAAGGCCTTGCCGTAGTCTCGGCAGGTGAGGATAAGCTGCAGATAGGTTTCAAACAGACCTGTTAACGCACGGTGACGCTGACTTCCTGGGCCAGGTTGTTGCCCATGCCTTGAAAGTTCCAGGGCGGATCGGTGGGCTGAACGTTCCCAGCGGAGTCGGTGGCGCGGCAAGAAAGTACATGCTCGCCCGGCAAGGCGTCCCACTCGACGCTCCAAGCGCACCAGGAGAACAGGCCGGACGCTTTTCCAAGCGCCGCATCGATCCAGCGGTCGTCGACGCAGAACTCAACGCGTGAAATCGATCCCTGGCCCAACCAGGCGCGGCCGTGAACTGCGATACGTCCACGGTCGAGAATTCGCCGCCGGGTGAGGTAATCCGGGAATCCTGGCGGCACGAGCAGCGCGCGAGGCCGCATTCGCGTCACAGGTTCACCGGGATCATCCGCATCGCGCTTGTACAAGTAGGCCACGCGCTGCTGATACCCATCGAACGCCGCACTGACCGCGTCGATTCGCGACAGCCACTTCACCTGCGTCATGCCGTACCAGCCGGGGACGATCAGGCGCAGGGGAAAGCCGTGTTGCGGTTCAAGAGTACGGCCATTCATTTCATAAACGAGCAGGACTTCAGGGTGCTTTGCTTCATTCACGGAAAGGCTGCGGGCGTAGTCATGTTCGTATCCTTTCTCGACTCCGTGGTCAGCGCCGGTGAAGACCAATTCCACGACGTCGGGTGCGAGTCCGGCTTCGTCGAGCAGGTTGGCGAGAGGAGTCCCGGTCCATTCGGCGGTGCTGACGGCTTCGTTCAGCCAAGGCTGGCTGATGGGGCGTGGCGAAAGTCGGGCACGACCATTGCCGGCGCACTCGAAAGTGACGGGCAGAGTGCAGCGCGGTCGGCTCCGAAGATCCTCGAGACTGAGTGACATTTCCTTCTTCACTTTGCCGCCGAGGCGGAGGCGCCAAGCCGCAGCATCGACGAGCGGAATATCGAAGTGGACGAGCAGGTAGTGAAGGCCTGTGGGAGTGATGTCGTACCGGAGCGCCTCGAGCGGCAAACCGCGGTTGCGATTGGCAAGCTGCAACTCTTCGAAGCTGAGAGGGCCGGTGGTCGGCTCGGGAACCGTGGCGGTGATTCTGGGAAGAGTATCGTTCTGGCTCTCCATCTCCGACCTCATTTCGCTCGCATAGTCTCTTGCCGTTCCATGCTCGATTCTAATAGCGAGAGCAGCCGAATGTCGTCCACGACAATGTCAATCGCGGTTTAAAACAACCTCAGTTGGGTTGAACGTTCGCGGGGATGGTGACGTACCGGGGCGTGCCCCTGCAGGCCGGAGACTGCGCGAGAAGGGCGTCACGGACCCTGTGCAGAGCGGGCACCGTTGCTTTCCGGGCAGGCGAAATGTCCGATTAGCCGACCAGGACTAAGCCGCTGGCGCGGCGGACGCTACCGCGTGGTGAGCCGAGAGATTTCGGGCGCTGCTGACGTAGTTTGGGTCACGGAGAAAGGAGACTCCTGTGACCCATTTACGCAAGATGATGCTGGAGGAACTCCAGCGCCGCAACTATTCCGAGATCACAACTCGCAAGTACTTGCAGTACGTAACTGCGTTCGCTCGCCACTTTGGCAAGTCGCCAGATCAGCTCGGACCTAATGAGCTACGAAGCTATCAAGCTTACCTGCTCCGCGAGCGCAAGGTGACACCTGGCACTGCCGTCAACTGTGTTGCCGCTTTGCGTTTCTTCTTTATAAAGACGCTCAAGCGACCTCAGTATCGAGAGTTCCTGCCTTATCCCAAAGACCGACGCCGATTGCCCACTGTGCTCAGTCGAGAGGAGGTGTCTCGTCTCATCAACGCCGCCGGGACGCTATTTCGACGCACGCTGCTGATGACGCTCTACGGCACTGGCATGCGGCGCTCCGAACTCGCGCACCTCAAGGTCGGCGACATTGATAGCCAACGGATGATCATTCGGGTCGTCGCGGGCAAGGGCGGCAAAGATCGCGATTTGCCTCTCAGCCCAACCCTGCTAGAAACCCTGCGGGAGTATTGGCGATGGCGCAAGCCGAAGATCTATCTGTTTCCCACGCGCATGCGTCGCGTAAAAAGCGAAGAGCCGATTTCCGATAAGACAGTCTGGATCGCATGCAGTGAGGCCGCACGTCGGGCCGGCATCCAGAAACGCATCACACCACATACTCTGCGACACAGTTGGGCCACTCATTTGTTAGAAGCGGGCACCGACCTGCGGACCATCCAAGTTCTGCTTGGGCATGGAGATCTGGAGACCACGGCTCAGTACCTGCATCTATCGCAACGGCATTTGCAGGCTGTCACCAATCCGCTGGATGGCCTCGCTCTGTCCAGCAGCGAGAAAGTCAGTCGCAGGTTTAGAGGAAAAGATAACGAATGACTCGGCCCACCCTCGAGGTGGCCGACATTCTACGCCTGCACGGTGATCGCTTTCTGGATCGGTATCGATCGAGCTTTGATTTTCAGCAGCTCAAAGCCTTTCGTGCCATTCAACGTTGCCGCACAGCTGCCCTCGGCGGGCATCGTGATGCTTGCCCGGGTTGTGGGTATCAGACCATCTCTTACAACTCGTGTCGCAATCGCCACTGCCCCAAGTGTCAGGCGCAAGCTCGCGAGCGCTGGATCACAGCACGGCAACGCGAACTCCTCGACACCAGCTATTTCCATGTGGTGTTCACTGTGCCTCACGAACTGAATGTGCTGGCGTTGGAGAACCCACGCCTGTTTTACGATCTGTTGTTCACCGCCACTGCGCACGCGTTGCTGGAAATCGCATCTGATCCGAAGCACCTCGGAGCCGAGATCGGTGTGATCGCCATCCTGCACACTTGGGGACAGAACCTGCTTCTGCATCCCCACATTCACTGTGTCATTCCTGCGGGCGGGCTTTCACTAGATCATCTTCGATGGGTTCGTCCGCGCTACGCATTCTTCTTACCTGTCAAAGTCCTGAGTCGTGTCTTTCGTGGCAAGTTTCTCGCGGGCCTCAAACGCCTCCACCGCAGCAAGAAGCTACAGTGTGCCGGCCCGGCTGCGGCTCTTGCTGACCCGCGACAGTTCGCAGAACTGCTTCGTCGTCTACATCGTCAGGACTGGGTCGTCTACGCAAAACCTGCTTTCGGCGGTCCCATGCACGTGTTGCGCTATTTAGGTCGCTACACCCATCGGGTGGCCATTTCCAATCACCGCTTGTTGGCCTTCGATCAAGAACGCGTCACTTTCCGCTGGAAGGATTATGCCCGCGGCGGCAAGCAAAGACAGATGACTCTGACAGCGACCGAGTTCTTGCGCCGCTTCTTTTTGCACGTGCTGCCCAAAGGCTTTGTTCGCATCCGCCACTTTGGCTTTCTGGCGAATCGCTTTCGGGCTTCTCATCTGCTGTTGAGCCGACGACTGCTGGCTTCGAGTAGCGCAACAGAACTGCGAGTTGGAACCCACGACCTGCCCTTCGAGGGTGCCTATCTCTGGCACTGCCCACGCTGTGGCGCATCGATGATCGTGATTCAAAGATTTACTGCTGAGGAGTTATCAGCATGTACGTACTTCGATTCTTCCTAACCCTTAGATCAGTTTCGGACCTTGGACGTGCGCAAGCACGAGGACGCATTCGTGTCCTTACCCATCGTCCACGACCTCTCTCCCAATCTTCCGTCGACTGTCTTTCAGCTCTTGGCAGCACCGCACCGATTGCTAATCCGCCTTTTTCGCCACTACTCACAAAGCTCTTGCGACCCAAACTACCGTTGAAATCCCATAGCGCACCGCGTCCGCCGCAAACGCCAGCGGCTTCCTCCTAGTCTCCTTATCGAAAACGCCTTTGGATCGACTCTTGTCTAACGCGAGGGCTCCTGCCCGAGGCGTTTCCGATCAAGGCTAGCGACCATTCGGGAGCTACCGGAAGAGCACTAGACCCTCCATTGGATTCAAGTCCGAACTCGGGCTTGTTAATGTTCACCGCAGTGAGCTAAATTTGCTGCCGTAAGGCAGTAAGTATGAGCTACGCCTGCTCCAATGAAGATATCCACCGAGCCATTGGCTGTGTCCCAAGACCGGTTGATCTGATTGAGCGAGTCCCATGGTTGCCATGAACTTGACTGGCTCGTACAACCACGCGCTCGTGGCACTTTCGGTGTTGATCGCCATGTTTGCGTCGTACGCGGCTCTGGATCTTGCAGGTCGCGTCACTGCGGCGAGCGGTTGGACTCGCACGGTTTGGCTGCTGGGCGGCGCCGGTGCGATGGGGACTGGCATTTGGTCCATGCACTACATTGGGATGCTGGCGTTCATCCTGCCGATTCCCGTGGCCTACCATTGGCCAACCGTTCTGTTGTCACTGTTTGCGGCCATTCTCGCGTCGGTGATTGCGCTCTATGTGGTGAGCCGGCAGAAAATGGGTGTGTCCCAAGCGGTCGCCGGAAGTGCCCTGATGGGCGCGGGTATTGCGGGTATGCATTACATCGGCATGGCCGCCATGCGTTTACCGGCCCTATGCCTGTTTAATTCCTTTCTCGTCATCCTGTCGGTCGTGTTCGCGGTTCTGATTTCTCTCGCCGCCCTGTGGATTGCGTTTCACTTCCGAGACGAGAAGACGGGGATCGGGTGGGAAAAGTTAGCCGGAGCCGCCGTGATGGGTGGTGGGGTCTCGGTTATGCATTACACCGGGATGGCCGCCGCCAGTTTCATTCCCTCAGGCGTGCCAGCGGACCTGTCTCACGCCGTAAGCATCTCCACACTTGGCACCGCCGGAATTGCCGACGTCACCTTTATCGTCCTCGGGCTGGCTCTGCTGACATCCTCGATGGATAGACGATTCGCTGCCCAGACCTTGGAACTACAGGAAAAGAAGCTGGAGCGAAGCGAAGCGTACTTGGCTGAGGCGCAGAGGCTCACCCACACTGGGAGTTGGGCCTCGCGGCTGGCGGGAGACGTGGCCTTACATCTCTCCGAGGAATGGTACCGCATCTATGGCTTCGACCCGGCAGAGGGCATGTCGGTTTGGAAAGAACGGCTGCAGCGCATTCATCCGGAGGATCGAGTCAAATGGCAAGAGGCAACCGATCGAGCAATTAGCGAAAAGTCGGATTACGAAGTGGAAGTGCGACTCCTTCTTCCGGGCGGCATGGTCAAATACATCCACACCGTCGGCCATCCTGTTTTGAATTCATCCGGGGAGTTAGTGCAATTCGTGGGCAGCTCGATGGATGTCACCGAGCGTAAGCAAGCCGAGCAGAAATTTCGTGGGCTTCTGGAATCTGCTCCGGATGCGATGATCGTGATGAATCGGCAGGGCAAGATCGTATTGGTCAATGCACAAGTGGAGCGGCTATTTGGGTACCAGCGGGAAGAACTCCTGGGACAGGAGATCGAAATTTTGGTGCCGGAACGATTGCGGGGCCGACACCCCAAACACCGCACGGAGTTCTTCGCCCAGCCTCGGGTGCGGCCGATGGGTGCGGGTCTGCAGCTGTATGGACGGCGAAAAGACGGCACGGAGTTTCCCGTGGAGATCAGTCTCAGTCCGCTGGAGACGGAAGAGGGTACGCTGGTCTCCGGTGCCGTCCGCGACATCACCGAGCGCAAGCAGGCGGAAGAAGCGCTGCGGCGGAGCGAGGGTTATCTGGCGGAAGCACAGAGGCTCAGCCAAACGGGCAGTTGGACCTATAACCCTGCGATGCAGAAGGCGCTTTACTGGTCCGACGAAATGTTCCGAATTTGTGGATTCGATCCTCAAAAAGCTCCACCGACGAGCGAAGCGTTCCTGGAACGAGTCCACCCAGAGGACCGCCAAAACGTGGATAGAACCATGCGCAATGCAGCGCGGGAGAAGACGGAATACCGGGTCGAGCACAGAATCATCCACCCCAACGGAACGATTAAACACATCCAAGCCATCGGGCATCCGGCCCTGGATCGCTCAGGAAATGTTTTTGAATTCGTGGGCTCGGCGATGGACATCACAGAACGCAAGCGGGCGGAAGAGGCCCTGCGCCGGGCGCAGGCCGATCTCGCACACGTCAGCCGCGTGACCACCATGGGAGAGTTGACCGCATCCCTGGCGCACGAAGTAAATCAACCGATCGCGGCAGCCGTCACCGATGCGAACACCTGCTTGCGCTGGCTTACGCGCGATCAGCCCGATGTAGAAGAGGCGCGCGCGGCAGCGATGAGAATTGTGAAAGATGGGTCGTGTGCGGCCGACATCATCAGTCGGATTCGCCTGCTCTTCAAGAAGGGCACTCCGGAATGGGAGCCGGTGGATGTAAACGCAGTTGTTCGAGAAACGATCGTCCTCCTGCGCAGCGAGGCAACGCGATACAGCATATCTCTCCGGACCGAACTGGCGGAGGATCTTCCCCAAATCATGGGAGATCGGGTGCAATTGCAACAGGTCATAATGAATCTGATCATGAACAGCATCGATGCCATGAAGGATGTCGATGGAACGCGCGAACTGTCCATCAAATCGCAGCGAGCGGAAAATGAGCAACTCCTGGTCTCGGTCAGCGATACTGGCGTGGGGTTGCCCCCGCAGCAGGCAGACCAGATCTTCAATGCGTTCTTTACCACCAAACCACACGGCACGGGAATGGGACTTCGGATCAGCCGATCCATTGTGGAATCGCATGGCGGCCGCTTGTGGGCTGCCGATACCTGTCCGCGCGGCGCAAGCTTTTGTTTTACCGTACCCACCAAAGCCGAGACACATGAATGACACATGAAGGAGCGCCCGCGTGCTCATCGTTCATGAGGTTGCCGCCGAGTGTGTGCTCATCCCAAGGGCGATCGAGGCAACGAAGGATTCCATTATCGGAGCGATTTTGTAACCGTCTGCTGATTAAAGATGTCTGCGTGACGAGCGATATGCAAGGGGATCCCTAATCATGCTTTGAAGTAAATCAGCCCCGAATAACGAGCAATCCGGGAGCTACCACCCCTGCGTTCCCGATCAGTCCGCAACCGAAGCTGTGACGCCGGTGTCACGCAAAACCTGCCATCACTGACAAAGTTGGCATCATTGATATTTCATGGCGACTGGTTCCAAACAGATTATGTGTTTGCAACGCAACCCGGGGAATTAGGCTTACAGGTCCGGCTGCCATCAACTGTCCTCTTTTCAAGACCTGTTACTTATTTCCCAAAAAATCAAAGGGCCTGTCAACCAGTCTCACTAAAGTTTGGAACGCGCTGTACAATCGCGTCTCCGCCCCTGGCTGTACTACAAGGAGCTACATATGCGTCTGAGGCTCTTCTTTGCGGTTGCCACCCTTGTGCTATTTAGCACCATGGTTTCCGGACAGCAGGTAGTTCGCAAGACAAAAAAAGAACAGGCGATCTGCGACAGTCTTGCCGCCAGGGCTCCGGCAGCCGTAGACACGTTTAAGCGCGCCACCGAGGCGATGGACAAGAAGGACTACGCGCAATCTGCTGAACTGTACCGAGAAGTGCTGAGGCAGGCTCCCGCGTTTACACCGGCTTTGCGGCGTTTGGGATTTTCGCTGATCGGACTGGGAGAGACTGGGGATGGCCTTACGTTGATGGAACACGCTGTCGAGGTCGAGCGCTCACCTGAAAACCTCATCAGCCTGGCCGAGGTGCTGGCGTATCCGGGTGAGAAGAAACAGGGCACGCTGGAGCAAAAAAAGAGGGCCCTGCTACTAGCGAAAGAAGCGACCGAACGGGACAAGAGTTCGGACGATTCCAGCTATGCCATATTGATGGCGCAGATTGCGTTTGAACTGAATGACGAGGCAGACTTCCGCCAAGCCACGGACCTGTTGGTGCGCAAATATCCCGACCAGATGGCCACGCACTACTACAATGCCATCCGCTCCACCATGGATGAAAAATGGATTGCCGCCGAAGACGAGATCAAGAAAGCTGGACGAATGGGACTGCCCGCGCAAGTGGTGCAAGCCTTCTTGGATTCCGGTATTCACACACGTGCCCTGGTATGGCGAGGTGGTTATTATGCGCTCTACCTGCTGACTGCCTGGGCGTCCGGTCTCTTCATATTGTTTGTTTCCGGCAAAGTCTTTTCGAAGCTGACCTTGCGCTTCATCGAGACAGCAGATCTCAACTCCTCGGTGAGCCCTGCGGAAGCTGTCTTGCGGCGCTACTACCGCGCCCTCATCAATGTCGCCGGAGCGTATTACTATATTTCTATTCCGTTTGTGATCTTCCTGGTGCTGGCGATAACCGCTGCGATCGTATACGGGTTCCTGGTCCTGGGACACATTCCAATCAAGCTTGTGGCGATTCTCGTAATTGGGGCCATCGTGACGGTCTACAAGATGATCCACTCCCTCTTCGTTCGAGTAAGTTCCGAGGAGCCAGGCCGCAGCTTGAGTCTGGAAGAAGCACCGGGGCTTTGGAACCTGACCCGTGAAGTGGCGGAAAAGCTTGGAACACGGCCACTCGATGCGATTCGAGTGACTGCTGGAACTGAGATGGCGGTGTACGAACGCGGCAGCTACTGGGAACGCCGCAAGGGCTTGGGACGACGTACCATGGTGATGGGGCTCGGGCTGCTTCCCGGTTTCGACGAGAATCCCTTTCGGGCGGTTCTGGCGCACGAGTATGGACATCTTGCGCATAGCGACACCGCGGGCGGTGATGTGGCGTTGCGCGTCAACCAGGACATGCTCAAGTTCGCCTACGCCATGGGTCACGCGGGACAGGCTGTTTGGTGGAACATTGCATTCCAGTTCCTGCGTCTGTACCACTTCTTATTCCGTCGCATCAGTCATGGGGCAACACGATTGCAGGAAGTTCTCGCCGATCGGGCCTCCGCCCGGCTCTACGGAGCCCAACCCTTTGAGCAGGGACTAAGGCATGTAGTACGGCGTGAAATGGAGTTCAATTATTTTGCCGGTAAGGAGATTAAAGAAGCTTTGGAATCCGGCAGGGCTCTACAAAATCTTTACAAGCTCGAAATATCTCCTGAGAAAACGCTCGAGGAGGCGATCGATCAAGCGATCAACCGCCAGACTTCCGAGGATGACACGCACCCGAGCCCCGCAGACCGATTCCGGCTGGCGAGTCGCGTAATCTGCCAAAGCCAACCGTCTCCTTCCCGTCCCATGTGGGATCTCTTCGCGGATCGCGACGCAATTAGTAATGAAATGAGTGTCCAGATCGAGAAGAGAATTAAGGCATCGGTGTCATAAACAATCGATCGCGCTTTTTCGACAGTGGACTTTCATCGTGGTAGGCGTAATTCTGCTTCAGATTTTCGTACGATAACAAGCAAAGCGACACGTCGGCAGCTTGGCTAGTCGTGCGTTCGTACGCCTCCAGCCAGTTTGCCCGCGCGGAGGCTGTCTCCAATCCGAGACAATTTCGAGCAGCAACGGCGGTATAATGCCTCTCATTTTTAGAGTCGAACGCCAATTCTCATCCGTACTGCTTCCTGTTATTTGTGCGATGCAACACAGCCAGCTGACGCACGGGTCTTTCCATTTGCGGAGGAGGAAGAGAATGAGCGCGCGCAGAATCTTGTCAGTAGTCGTGTTACTCATGGGTTTGAGCCCGGTTGTCCTCGCCCAAGGCGGAGCGACGGGCGCGATCAATGGAACTGTTCAGGATGCCTCTGGAGCAGTATTGGCGGGGGCTCGAGTCGATGTGGTCAGCGAGGGTACCGGACAGGTGGTCCGGCAACTGACTACCGATTCCTCGGGAGTGTTTGTCGTTCCGTTCTTGCCGGTGGGAACTTATTCAGTTGAGGTCAGTGCCTCCGGCTTTGCGAGAACGAAATTTCCCGGAATCCTCGTCCGCATCACCGAAACGACGCGGATGACCGCCACTTTGAAGCCGTCCGCTGCCCAGGAAGTCGTGGAAGTACAAGGCGAGGTTGCTACGGTGAACACAACCGTGGCGACGACCGGCGTTTCCCTTGGGTATGCCACGATCAACTCCTTACCCTTAGCCACTCGCAACTTTCAACAAATCCTGACGCTTTCGGCGGGAGTTGCGTCCGATTTGAACAATGCCGCACAACTTGGCCGGGGCCAGGTCTTCATGCATGTCAACGGTGGGCGAGAAGACAACAATAATTATCTGATTGACGGCATCTCCGCTGCCGACTATGCCTTCGGAGAGCTGACGTATACTCCGCTGCCGAATCCTGACTCGATCGAGGAATTCAAAGTCTCCACCAGCCTTTACGATGCCAGCCAGGGACGCAACGGTGGCGGGAACATCAACGCGACCTTGAGGAGTGGAAAGGCGAGGTTCCACGGCGATGCCTGGGAATACTTCCGCAATACGGCTTTGGATGCGCACGATTACTTCCTGGGCAAAGTTCAGGTCAAGCAAAACATTTTCGGAGGCGACCTCGGAGGGCCGGTAGGTTCCAAAGCGAAGTTTGGATTTTTCTATGTGAACTACCAGGGCACGCGGCAACGCAGCGGGGATTCTCCTGGAACCTACATCAATACCAGTGTCCCGGTGCTGCCCACTCAGCGCGATGCCGCAACACTGATCAGCACGTTTTTTCCTGGTGGTCTTCCGCCAGGGATGACGAGCATTGACCCAGTTGCGCTCGCGTTGCTGAATGCAAAGGGAAACCAGTTTGGCGGTGGCGGTGGTGGTTGGCTGTTTCCCACCGTGCCGGGGACTGCCGGAATTACAAACGGAGCGCCGAACTACGGCCCGCTGACTCTTACGAATCCGGGAAAATTTACCGACGATCAATTCACCACGAGCTGGGATCGTGACTTCCGTGGCGGCAAGGATCACCTGGCACTGCGTTTCTTCTGGTCAGACTCCTCCACCTTCCAGCCCTTTGGCGCCGACTCGTATGGAATACAGACCGGCGGTCTCCCGGGAGTGAACAACCTTAATTTTCCGCTGAGTATTCCCCTGCACAGCCGCTTTGGCAGCTTCACGGAGACTCACATTTTCAGCAATGCGCTGGTGAATGAATTTCGGTTCGGCATCAACATCATCAGCGACAAGCTGGACAATAAGGCTCCCATCACAGGAGCGGCTCTGGGCATCAACCTGCCCACTGCCAACCAGAATCCGAATATGTACCGGCTGCAGTTCGGGACCTGGGCGTTTGGGCCGTATCCCACGCAACTGCAGTATGCGCTATCCGACAACTTCACCTGGCTCGATACTCTGAGTTGGACCCACGGTCTCCACCAGTTTCGGTTTGGCGGGGAAATTAATCGCGTCACTCTGCGTCGCAGCCTGCCAGTTGCCAATAACGGGCTGGTGTTTTTCGCTCCAGCCGCGCCCCCGTTTACCAACGATTTTCTAAGCTTCCTGGGAGGTGACCCTTCGCTGGCAAACGGTGGCGGCGGGGTTGCTACCCACGACTATCGCATTCCGAGCTATTCCTGGTTTGCCCAGGATGACTATCGCATCCGGAAAGACCTGACACTGAACCTCGGTATTCGCAATGAATTCGTCGGCGCGCCTTACGATACGCTGTGCCGCACCGCCAATACGAACCCCGCAATTGCGAACGCAACCGGGCAGCCCTTCGTGTATCCGAAGTGCGCGAATAAGTACCATCTTGCCGGTCTAACTGGCACGCTGAATTCGGCAGGCCTGAATAACGAATATGCCACGGTTTTTGAGCCACGCGTCGGCTTCGCTTACGATGTGGGCGGCCGCCACACCACTTCCATTCGTGCTGGCTACGGTATCTACAGTGTGCGTGAGGACTTGGGTGCGGTCGACAACCTCGCCTTTTCGCCGCCTTACTTCCCGCTGCTTTTCCCCGGAGCGCCGGGGCCGGGCGGTCTGGCCAATTTGTTTCAGCCCAATCCAGCCACTGGGTTTCCGGGCATCCCGCCCATGGGTGCTCCGCCGTCGGAGACTTATGTTCCGCAGCCTTCCTTCTTCACCGGGTTCTCCACCTGCTCATTCCCACTGGCGGAGCAATGCGCCCCAGGATTTTCTGGAAACATACCCAGCATATTTGCCCTGAACGTCCCTTTGCACTGGGTGATCGGAACA
>Ga0307472_100000623_pt1 | contig 12689 bp, 10 predicted proteins | sample atmos_gasesAM5C__2_FD_204582 | JGI IMG/M metagenome (GOLD analysis project Ga0307472, IMG submission 204582) | Hardwood forest soil microbial communities from Morgan-Monroe State Forest, Indiana, United States - atmos_gasesAM5C_05 | ecosystem: Environmental > Terrestrial > Soil > Temperate... | reverse complement strand
CCCGGCGGGTAGTCCTCGAGGGTCCCGAACACGCTGTAGCCGCATTTCTGGTAGAAGCCGAGCGCCTGGAAAGTCTCGAGCCACGCCGAATGGCAGCCGTGCTCGAGCGCGCGCCGCTCCGCCCGCGCCAGGAGATCGCGGCCATAGCCTTGCCCCGTGAGCTCGTCGTGCACCCAGAGATTGTCGACGAACAGCCACCGCCAGCCGATGACGCCGTCGAGCCCGCCCGCCAGCGCGCCCTCGGCATCGCGCAGCAGGAGGGCGAACCGCTGGTCGCGCCCCGGCACGGTGCGGGCATTGAAGTCGTCGATCGCGCGCTCGAGCACCTTGCGGTCCTCGCGCGAAGGCGCCTCGTCCACGATGACCCGGATCGGCAGTTTCATGAGCAGCGCAGTCTGCCATCCTGTCGCCGCCCTGGCGACCCGTTCCGCGCGTGGGAACCATCGCAACCAGAGGACGGTTGACGCATAAGGCCGCCCCCGGCAAGGTGCCGCTCCTGCGCGCGACCGCCTTGGTTAATCAGAGATGAGCGCAACCGAACAACCTAAAACCGAAGCGCCGCCCCTGCCCGCGCCGCGAGACCCCGGGCTTCGCGAGATGGCGAACGCCATCCGCGCGCTCGCCATGGACGCGGTCGAGAAGGCCAAGAGCGGCCACCCCGGCATGCCCATGGGCATGGCGGACGTGGCGACGGTGCTGTTCACCAAATTCCTCAAATTCGATCCGCGCGATCCCGCCTGGCCCGACCGCGACCGGTTCGTCCTCTCGGCGGGCCACGGGTCGATGCTGCTCTATTCGCTCCTCTACCTCACCGGCTATCCCGAGATGACGCTCGACGAGCTGAAGCGCTTCCGCCAGCTCGGCAGCCGCACCGCGGGCCATCCGGAATACGGCCACGCGCCCGGCATCGAGACCACCACCGGGCCGCTGGGGCAGGGCCTCGGCAACGCCGTCGGCATGGCGCTCGCCGAGCGGATCCTGAATGCGCGCTTCGGCGACGCGCTGGTCGATCACCGCACCTATGCGATCGCTGGCGACGGCTGCCTCATGGAGGGCATCAGCCACGAGGCGATCTCGCTGGCAGGCCATCTGAAGCTCCGCAAGCTCACCGTGCTCTGGGACAATAATTCGATCACCATCGACGGCCCGACCGATCTCTCCTATTCCGGCGATCAGCTCGAGCGGTTCGAGGCCGCGGGCTGGAACGTCGCGGCGGCGGACGGGCACGACACCGACGCGGTGACAGCGGCGCTCGAGCGTGCGCAGGAGAGCGACCGCCCGTCCTTCATCGCCTGCCGCACCACGATTGCCTTCGGCGCACCCACCAAAGCCGGCACCGCCGCCGCCCACGGCTCGCCGCTGGGCGCCGCCGAGATCGAGGGCGCGCGCAGGCGGCTCAACTGGCCCTACCCGCCCTTCGAGGTGCCCGAGCCGATCCGGGCCCGGTGGCGCGCCGCGGGTGCCAAGGGAGCCGAGACCTCGCGCGCCTGGCGCGAGCGTCTCACCCAGGCGTCCCAGGAGCTGCGCCACGAGTTCGAGCGCCGCCAGGCGGGCGAGCTGCCGGCGAGCTGGCGTGCGGCGCTCGGCGCCGTCAAGCAAAAATTCGCGGCGGAGGCGCCGAAACTCGCGACGCGGCAGGCCTCGGGCGCCGTGCTCGACGCGCTGGCGCCGGTGATCCCCGAGCTGATTGGCGGCTCCGCCGACCTCACGCCCTCCAACACCACCAAGGCCAAGGGCCAGGCGGAGCTCACGTCCAAGAATTACGCCGGCAGTTACATTCATTACGGCATACGCGAACACGGCATGGCCGCCGCCATGAACGGCTTGGCGCTCCATCGCGGCGTCGTCCCCTACGGCGGCACCTTCCTGATCTTCACGGATTATTGCCGGCCCGCGATCCGGCTCTCGGCCTTGATGGGCGCGCGCGTGATCTATGTGATGACGCATGACTCGATCGGGCTCGGCGAGGACGGGCCCACGCATCAGCCGATCGAGCAGCTGGCGGCGTTGCGCGCGGTTCCGGGCCTGCGCGTGTTCCGGCCGGCGGATCCCGTGGAGACCGCGGAGTGCTGGGAGCTGGCGCTCGCGGCGCCCAAGACGCCCGCCATCATCGCGCTCACCCGCCAGGGCCTGCCGACGCTCCGGCGCGACACACAGGAGAACCGCTCGGCGCGCGGCGGCTATGTGCTGGCGGAGGCGGAGGGCGCCAGGCGCCTGACACTCATTGCCACAGGCTCGGAAGTTGCCTTGGCGATGGCGGCGCGCGATCTCCTGAAAGCGAAGGGTATCTCCGCGGCCGTTGTCTCGCTGCCGTGCTGGGAATTGTTCGATGCCGAGGACATGGCCTATCGCAAGAGCGTGCTGGGCACGGCGCCGCGGGTCGCGGTGGAGGCGGCATCGCCTTTCGGCTGGGAGCGCTACGTCGGCGAGACCGGCGCCATCGTTGGCATGACCGGCTTCGGCGCCTCCGGCCGCGCCGAGGATCTGTTCCCCCACTTCGGCTTCACCGCCGATAAGGTCGCCGAGGCGGCGCTGAAGGTGGTTTAGAAGGGTTCACCACGGAGACACAGAGGACACCGAGAAGAAGCCCACGTTCCCGTCATGCGCGGGCTTGTCCCGCGCATCCACGTGTTCTTTTGCGAAGGAAGGAAGAACACGTGGATGGCCGCGACAAGCGCGGCCATGACGCCGTTGTGAGAGTGACCTGCTTCTCTGTGTCCTCCGTGTCTCTGTGGTGAGCTAAACAGTATGTTCGGAGGAGCTGATGGCGACACGCATTGCGATCAACGGATTCGGCCGCATCGGGCGGCTGGTGCTGCGCGCGCTGTACGAGTGCCGGCGCGAGGACGTGCAGTGCGTCGCCATCAACGACCTCGGCTCCGTCCATGCGAACGCGCATCTCCTGAAGCACGACAGCGTGCACGGACCCTTCCCCGGCGAGATCAAGACCGGCGACAGTTGGATGGATATCGGCCGCGGCCACATCGCGGTCTCCTGCGAGCGCGATCCCACGAAGCTGCCGTGGCGGGACCTCAAGGTCGACGTGGCGCTGGAATGCACGGGCATCTTCACCAAGCGCGAGGCGGCGGCGAAGCATCTGGAAGCCGGGGCCAAGCGCGTCATCGTCTCGGCGCCCGCGGACGGCGTCGACTTCACGCTGGTGATGGGCGTCAACAGCGATCAACTCAACCCGAAGCAGACGGTGATCTCGAACGGCTCCTGCACGACCAATTGCCTGGCACCCGTCGCCTATGTGCTGAACGAGAGCCTCGGCATCGAGCACGGCTACATGACCACGGTGCACTCCTATACGGGCGATCAGCCGACCGTCGACACGCTGCACAAGGATCTGCGGCGCGCCCGCGCGGCGGCGCTCTCGATGATCCCGACCTCGACCGGCGCGGCGCGCGCGCTCGGCCTCGTGCTGCCGGCGCTCAAGGGCAGGCTCGACGGCACCTCGATCCGGGTGCCGACCGCGAACGTCTCGCTGATCGATTTCAAGTTCACCTCGGCCCGCGACACCTCGGCCGAGGAGATCAACGAGCTCATGGTTAAGGCAGCGGCATCCAACCGCTTGCGCGGCATCATCACGGTCAACGACGAGGAGCTGGTCTCCTCCGATTTCAAGCACAACCCCGCGAGCTCGATCTTCGACTTGACGCAGACCACCGTGCTCGGCAAGCGCTTCTGCCGGGTGCTCTCGTGGTACGACAACGAGTGGGGCTTCTCTAACCGCATGGTCGATGCCGCCGCCGCGGTCGGCAAGCTCGGCTGAGCGAATCTCCGGGCGTGAGCGGCCAGCGGATCATCGTGCATTCGCTGGCCCACGCCCGCGCGGCGCTGGCCGCCGCTCGCGATCTCGGGCTTCCCGTGACGCTCGCGAGTGGCGCGGGGGCCGGCGGCTATGCGGGCCCGCTCTGGTTCAAATCGCTGATCGCGGCCGCCCGCGCGGAGTTTCCCCAGACCGAGGCGACGGCGGTGCTGGACTGCGGCGGCGAGGCCGGCACCACGCTGGCCGCACTCCGCCATGGCTTCAAGCGGGTGCGCTTCACGGGCGACGCGGCGGCTCTCCAACCTCTGCGCGAAATCGCCCAAGAGCTCGGCGCCGAGATCGAGACGGGCGATGCGCCGGCGGCGCTCGATCTCCTCAACGAGACCGATCCGGAGGCGGCGGCACGCGCCTATCTCGCGGCGGCAAAATGCCCCGCCTAAGCCACTCGCCTGGCTTTGCCGGCCGAGGCACCATCTGATATATCCGGGCTTGGTAAGATTGCGCCTAAGTCTTGGTGCAGGAGGATAATTCCCATGCGTATCAGCGAGCAGGTCAAGCGGATCCTCGACAACTACGAAAGCGACAGCCCCGGGACCAAGGCCAATCTCGCGCGCATCCTGATGCATGGCCGGCTCGGCGGCACCGGCAAGCTGGTGATCCTGCCGGTGGACCAGGGCCTGGAGCACGGACCCGCGCGCAGCTTCGCGCCCAACCCGCCGGCCTACGATCCGCACTATCATTATCAGCTCGCGATCGAGGCGGGCCTCAACGCCTATGCGGCGCCGCTCGGATTCCTGGAAGCCGGCGCCAGCACCTTCGCGGGTGCCATCCCCACCATCCTGAAGCTCAACAGCGCCAACAGCCTCGCGCGCGCGAAGGAAGCCCCCTCGCAGGCGGTCACCGCCGGCGTCCAGGACGCTGTCAGGCTCGGCTGCGCCGCGATCGGATATACGATGTATCCGGGCTCGGACGCCGCCTATCCCATGCTGGAGGAGATCGGCGAGCTCGCGCGCGAGGCCAAGTCCCACGGGCTTGCGGTGGTGATCTGGTCCTATCCGCGCGGTGGCGCGCTCTCCAAGCAGGGCGAGACCGCGATCGACGTCTCCGCCTATGCGGCGCAGATCGCGGCGCAGCTGGGCGCGCACATCATCAAGGTGAAGCCGCCCACCGAGCACATCGAGCAAGAGGCCGCCAAGAAGGTCTACGAGGCGCAGAAGATCGACATCCGCACGCTGGCCGCGCGCGTCCGCCACGTCGTGCAGGCGAGCTTCAATGGCCGGCGCATCGTGGTGTTCTCCGGCGGCGAGGCCAAGGACCTCGACGGGCTCTTCAACGAGGTGCGCGCGATCCGCGACGGCGGCGCCAACGGCTCGATCATCGGCCGCGACACCTTCCAGCGGCCCAAGGAAGAGGCGCTCAAGATGCTAGACACCATCATCCAGATCTACCAGGGCAAGGCTTGATCGCCGCCGACGAGCGCACGCGCCTCTACCTCGTCACCCCCGCCTCGCTCGATCCCCGGGAGTTCCGCGACCTCCTCGCGGCGGCGCTCGATGCCGGCGACGTCGCGGCGGTGCAGCTCCGCCTCAAGGACTTCGGCGACGACGCGATCCGGCGCGCCTGCGATCTCTTGCGGCCGGTGGCGCAGCACCGCGGCGTCGCTTTCCTGCTGAACGACCGGCCCGATCTCGCGGCCGAGACCGGCTGCGACGGCGTCCATGTGGGCCAGCAGGACGCGCCCTACACGGAAGCGCGCGCGCTCCTCGGAGCCGAGCGCATCGTCGGCGTCACCTGCCATGCGAGCCGCGACCTCGCCATGGATGCGGCCGAGGCGGGCGCCGATTACGTCGCCTTCGGCGCCTTCTTCCCGACCACGACCAAGGTGAGCGGCCATCGCGCCGACCTCGAGATACTCCGCTGGTGGGCCGAGATCATGACCGTGCCCTGCGTCGCCATCGGCGGCATCACGCCCGAGAACTGTGGCCCCCTGGTCGCCGCCGGCGCCGATTTCCTCGCCGTGGTCTCCGCCGTCTGGGCCGCCCCCGCCGGCCCCGCCGCCGCCGTCAAAGCCTTCGAGGCCGCGATCTCGGCGGCAGGGTGATCGGCCGGTGCGTCCTTCGACTCGCCCGCTTCGCGGTCGGCTCAGGAGGAGGGGCAATTGCGTTGGGGCAAACAAAAAATCACCTCATCCTGAGCCGCCGCGCTTGGGCGGCGAGTCGAAGGATGAAGGGATTTTTGTTTGCCCGAGCTTGCTCTAGCCCACCGGGCGATACTCGAGGATGCCCATCGGCACGGAAAGGCCTTCGATCGGCTCGGTGCCGATCGGCAGCAGCCGGTCGGTGCGGCGGTCGAGCGCCTCGGCGACGCTCTCGGAGATGGCGCAGGCGAGGCCGTGCGACTTGGCCGCATCCTCCATTCGCGCGGCGATGTTGATGGTGTCGCCGTAGATGCCGATCGAGCGCTTGGTGTCGCCTTGCTCGCTCACCACCACCCGGCCGCCGTGGATCCCGACCCGGAACTCCGGCATGACCCCGAAGCGGCGGCGATAGACGGCCTCCTCGCGCCGCACCGCCGCGAACATCGCATCGACGGCGCGCAAGACCGCGTTCCCGCCGACCGCCTTGTTCCAGCTCCAGAGCGCGATCAAGCCGTCGCCCTTGTAGAGATAGATCTCGCCGCCGTTGTCGACGATCGGCCGAGAAATGTCGAACAGGAACTTGCCGATGAGCGCGCGCGTCGCCAGGGGACCCAGGCGCTCGGCCACCGCGGTCGATCCGTTCATGTCCAGGAAGAGCAGCACCATTTCCTGCAGCACGGGACGGTGATAGGTCCCTGTCATCAGATGGAACAGCGTCTCGATGCCGACGAAATGCACGATCCGCATGACGACGACGCCGACCACGGAGAACGCGATGTACAAGGGGATCACGATCGGGAGCCGCCGGTAGGTCATCGGCAGATCGCTCCACCGGCCCAGCATCAGATGAGAGAGGTGGGTCGCGACCAGATAGAACGCGGTGACGACGCCGGTGTAGATCAGCACCGAGGCCAGCGGATGCATGCTCCGCAGCCACCGGCCGCGCAGGCTCTGCACGTAGAATTCCTCGAACACGCCCACGCCCGCTCCGATCAGCAGCGCGTTCGTCACACCGATCTGGACCGGCCGACCCTCCGCGAGCGCCACCAGCCAGGTGAGGAACGCGAAAATCGCCACCGCCAGGACGATCGAGACGACCCTCCTGCGGAAGCTCACCGAAAGCGGAAAGACGCCCGACTCCATCGTGCTCGCTGAGCAAAAGATTACCGATGCCGCGACGCGACAGCGCCCGGCTGTGACCACCGGGATGTCACGGACTGGGTAACATTTACTTGAACCCCTGAGAACGGCCCAAGAGGGCACTATACCTTGGCCTGGAGCGCCGACGGTAATCGAGATCGGCGCGTGTGCCGACGAGGTGATTGCATGACGACCTACACGATAGACGTGAACGGCGCGGCGCGGACCGTCGACGTCGACGAGGACATGCCGCTGCTCTGGGTATTGCGCGACGTGCTCGATCTCAAGGGCAGCACGTTCGGCTGCGGCGTGGGTCTCTGCGGCGCCTGCACGGTGCATCTCGATGGCAAGCCGGTCCGCTCCTGCTCGACGCCGATCTCGAGCGTCGACACGGCCGCGGTCACCACCGTCGAGGGGATCGGCGCGAGCGCGGTCGGCAAGCGGGTGCAAGCCGCCTGGCTGGAGGTCGATGTGCCGCAATGCGGCTATTGCCAGGCGGGCCAGATCATGTCGGCGGCGGCGCTGCTGACGAAGACGCCGCGGCCCGCCGACCGGGACATCGACGAGGCGATGGCCGGCAATGTCTGCCGCTGCTGCACCTACCCGCGCATCCGGACCGCGATCAAGAAGGCCGCGGGCCAGAACACCGCCGACGCGGGAGGACTCTGACCATGGCGACCGCTCATATCCAATCCTACCCTGCCCCGGCGACGCGCGGCATTACGTCGCGCCGCGCCTTGCTCAGGGCGAGCGCGCTCGCGGGCGGCGGCTTGCTTCTGCATGCCATGCTGCCGGCGGCGGTGCGCGCCGCAATCACGCCGGCCTCCACCGCGAAAAGCGCACTCAATGCCTTCGTGCGCGTGGCAGCCGACGGCATCGTCACCATCGTCGCGAAGAACCCGGAGATCGGCCAGGGCGTCAAGACCATGCTGCCGATGCTGATCGCGGAAGAGCTCGACGTCGATTGGGACCATGTGAGGATCGAGCAGGCGATGCTCGACACCGCGCAGTATGGCGCCCAGGTCGCGGGCGGCAGCATGGCGACACCGCTCAACTGGGATCCGCTCCGCCGGGTCGGCGCCGCGGGCCGACAGATGCTGGTCGCAGCCGCCGCCGAGAGCTGGGGCGTCCCGGCCTCCGAGTGCCGCACTGCCGCGGGCGTGGTCCATCACGATCCCAGCGGCCGGAGCGCCACCTATGGCGCGCTCGCGGCCAAGGCGGCGACGCTTCCCGTGCCCGATCTCGCCGCGGTCAAGCTCAAGGATATCAGCGACTTCAAGATCGTCGGGCGGCCGATGCGCGGCGTCGACACGCCCGCCATCGTCACGGGGCAACCGCTCTTCGGCATCGATGTCACCGTTCCCGGCATGCTCTATGCCGTGTTCCAGAAATGCCCGGTGTTCGGCGGCAAGGTGGGGCACGCCAACACCGAGGCGATCAAGTCATTGCCCGGAGTGCGCGACGCCTTCGTGGTCAAGGGCGGTGACGCCGCCAACGGCCTCGTCGACGGCGTCGCCATCGTGGCCGAGAGCTGGTGGGCCGCGGATAAGGCTCGGCAGAAGCTCGAGGTCGCCTGGGACGAAGGCCCCGGCACCGGCCAGAGCAGCGCCGGCTTCGCCACGGGCGCGGCGGCGCTGGGCAAGGAAACACCGGCCAAGTTGCTGCGGCGCGACGGCGATGCGAAGGCTGCGCTCGCCAAGGCGGCCCATGTGGTGGAGGCGGCCTACTCCTATCCCTTCCTGCCGCACATGACGCTCGAGCCGCAGAACTGCACGGCGCAGGTGCGCGACGGCAAGGCCGAGCTCTGGGCGCCCACGCAGAACCCCGGGCCCGGTGCCCGGATCGTGGCGGCGACGCTGGGCATCGCCGAGAGCGACGTCACCGTGCACATGACGCGCTGCGGCGGCGGTTTCGGCCGGCGCTTGAGCAGTGATTTCATGGCCGAGGCCGCCTCTATCGCCAAGACCGTGGGCGCGCCGGTGAAGCTGCTGTGGAACCGGCAGGACGACATGCAGCACGATTTCTATCGTCCCGCGGGATTCCATTTCCTCAAGGGCGGGCTCGACGCCGGCGGCAAGCTCGTTGCCTTCACCGACCATTTCGTGACCTTCGGCAACGGCGACCGGCTCGCGGATTCCGCGGGCATGGATCCCGGCGAGTTCCCCGCGGGGTTGGTCGAGCACGTCGAGTACGGCCAATCGATGCTGCCGCTCGCCGTGCCGACGGGCGCGCTCCGGGCGCCTCGGTCGAACGCCTTCGGCTTCGTCTTCCAGAGCTTCATCGACGAGCTCGCGCACGCCGCGGGCGAGGATCCGCTCGCCTTCCGCCTGGCGCTTCTGGGCCGCGAGACGCGCGTGCTGCCGAGCGCCACCGATCCCAGGAACCCGCTCCGGGCCTTCAACACGGGCCGCATGCGCAGCGTCCTGGAGCTGGTCGCGGACAAATCGGGCTGGGGCAAGCAGTCGCTCCCGAAGGGCACCGGCATGGGCGTCGCCTTCTATTTCAGCCATCTCGGATATTTCGCCGAGGTCGTGCAGGCGAGCGTGGCGCCCTCGGGCTCGGTCAAGCTGGACAAGGTCTGGATCGCTGCCGACGTCGGCAACCCCATCATCAATCCGCTCAATGCCGAGAACCAGGTGCAGGGCGCCGCGCTCGACGGCATCGGCGCCGCCTTGGGCCAGGCGATCACCATCGAGCGCGGCCGCGTGGTGCAGGCGAATTTTGACGGCGTGCCGCCGCTCCGCATCGACCAAGCGCCGCCGGTGGAGGTGCATTTCCTCACGACCGACCACCCACCCACGGGTCTCGGCGAGCCCGCGCTGCCGCCGGCGATCCCCGCTCTCTGCAACGCGATCTTCGCCGCCACGGGAAAGCGGATCCGCAAACTCCCGATCGAACCCGCCGAGCTCAAGTGGGCGTGAGGAGAGACCTTCCTGCTTAAATAAAAGCCAACCCCCTCACCCTCCCCTCTCCCCCGACGCGGGGGAGAGGGTTGCGTAGGCTTAGCGAGCGTAAGCGAGCTTAGCCGGAGCTGGGTGAGGGGGATGCTTCCACCCGCTCGGGAAGCGCTTCCGGCCGATCACGAGGTCGGGCCGAAGGACGACACCGTCTGGCGGCGATAGTCGCGCGGCGTGGTGCCGGTCAGGCGGCGGAAGGCGGTGGCGAAATTGGCGGGATAGGCGAAGCCGCTAGCGAGCGCCACTGCCGTGATGTCGCCGCCGTCGGGCCGCGCCAGCAATAGCTTCGCCTGCTCGATCCGGCGCTCGGTCTGCCAGCGGTGCGGCGGCATGCCGAAGGACTGCTTGAAGGCGCGGCTGAAATGCGCGGCGCTCAGCCGCCCCAGCGCGGCGAGCTCGTCGAGCGAAATCTCGCGGGCCAGATTCTCCTCGATGTACTCGCGCACGGCGCGTTGCTGCCAGGGCGCCAGCCCGCCGCGCGCGGGCTCTTCCGGCGGCGGCGCGCCGCGCTCGAGGCGGGACAATTCCACGCTCAGCACCGTCGCCAACGCATCGCCATAGAGCCGGGCATCGGGTCCGATCCGCTCGGCGAGTCGAGCCAGCTTGAGCGCCGTGCTCCAGAGCGCGGCATCCTCGAAAAACAGCCGCGGCCTGAGACCGAGACGGTCGAGCCCGAGCTGCGGCGGCATGCCGGCCGGATCCAGGAAGAGATAGGTGCTGCGAGGCAGCACGCGGGGCACGAAGCGGCCCGCAAAGGCGTGACCCGCCGGCACGAAGCACAACCGGCCGCCGATGTCGCGCCGCGAGGAAGGCGGCAGCCCATCGACGGTGGTCTCTCCGTCGCTGCGGCGGCCGTGCTCGCAGGCGATCAGAGCATGCTGCTCGGGCGCCGGGAGGTTGTATTCGAACGGGCTCGCGCCGCCGAACTCGATGGTCTCCAGCGAGACGCCTGACCACGCGCCGTAAATGCGTCGGCTGACCGCGCCCGGCGTGACACTCACCCGCGGCTTGGCAGATGCGTCGGCCATGAGGCTCCTTCGGGATTCTCTTTGAGAATCTAGGTCCGGCGCCGGCCGCCGGGCTGGGGCGGATTGCCGCACTCTGCTGCGCTGCAACAATGCGCTCATTTCGCAAAAGTCCTGCCAATCCATAACAAGTGTGCCCGTGGCACCCCGCCTATATCTCGACTACCGCAGTGCAATAGGCCGTCGAGGAGGCTCCTTAAATGCCTGACACCATGACAATCGCCAACGACAACCAGCGGCGGTCCGCGATGGAAACCATCGCCACGCGGACCATGCCGTTCGCGCTGCCGCGCATCGCGCTCGGGACTTGGGCGATCGGCGGCTGGATGTGGGGCGGGACCGATGGCCCCAATGCCATCCGCACCATCCGATCCGCGCTCGAGCGCGGCGTCACGCTGATCGATACCGCGCCGGTCTATGGCTTCGGGGTCAGCGAATCGCTAATCGGGCACGCCTTGGCGGAAGGCGGTTTGCGCCGCCACGCGCTGATCGCGACCAAGGTCGGGCTCGAATGGGACCAGGACGGGAAGATTTCCCGCGTCGCCTCCGCGGCGCGCATCCGTCACGAGGTCGAGGACTCGCTGCGCCGGCTGCGCACCGACGTGATCGATCTCTATCAGGTGCATTGGCCGGACACGCTCACCCCGATCGAGGAGACCGCCGAGACCATGGCGGCGCTGCTGAAGGAAGGAAAGATCCGCGCCATCGGCGTCAGCAACTTCAGCCCCGCGCAGATGGACCGCTTCCGCAAGGTGGCGCCGCTCCATGTGGTCCAGCCGCCCTACAATATCTTCGAGCGGGCGATCGACCGCGACGTGCTGCCCTATGCGATCGAGAGCGGTCTCACCGTGCTGGCCTACGGCTCGCTCTGCCGCGGCCTGCTGACCGGCAGCATGACGCGATTCTCCCACTGGAGCGGCGACGATCTCCGCCGCAGCGATCCGAAATTCCAGGGCGTGCGCTTCGGCCAGTATCTCGCCGCCGTCGACGCCTTGAAGGCGCTGGCGCGGGAGCGCTACGGGAAATCGGTGCTGGCGCTCGCGATCCGCTGGGTGCTCGATCGCGGCCCGACGGTGGCGCTCTGGGGCGCGCGGATGCCGTCCCAGCTCGATCCCGTCGCGGACGCCTTGGGCTGGCGGCTCGACGACGACGCGATGGCGGAGATAGACCGCATCGTGGCCCAGAACGTGCGCGATCCCGTCGGGCCGGAGTTCATGGCGCCGCCGGAATCGCTGGCGGGCTGAGCCTGGCATCACTCGCGCCGGAGCCGGTCGATGGGCCTGGTCAAGTTCGCGCTGAAATTCCGCAATACGTTCTTCGTCCTGACCGTGCTGATCCTGCTCGCCGGGATCGGCGCGATCATGACCATGCCCAAGGACGTGCTGCCAACCGTCGACATCCCCGTGGTCACGATCGTGTGGACCTTCACCGGGCTCGACACGCCGGAGATGCAGCAGCGCGTCACCACCTACAGCGAATTCGCGCTCAGCAACAACGTCAACAACATCCGCAACATGCAGACCACGACGCTGCAGGGTGTGGCGATCACCAAGATCTATTTTCAGCCCAACGTGAGCATCGATCTCGCCATCACGCAGGTGGCGAGCGCCACGAATTCCATCCGGGCGCAGATGCCGCCCGGCATCCAGCCGCCGATC
>Ga0307472_100000619_pt1 | contig 12739 bp, 7 predicted proteins | sample atmos_gasesAM5C__2_FD_204582 | JGI IMG/M metagenome (GOLD analysis project Ga0307472, IMG submission 204582) | Hardwood forest soil microbial communities from Morgan-Monroe State Forest, Indiana, United States - atmos_gasesAM5C_05 | ecosystem: Environmental > Terrestrial > Soil > Temperate... | reverse complement strand
TAGTAAGGTTTTTCGGGGACCTGCAATCGAAAAATCCGGGGGGGGCGTCTGGGGTGGACGCAGGATTTTCAAAAGGAGCGCCAATGAAAGCGATTGCGTGGGTACGGGTGTGCCTTCTCGCGTGTGTGAGTCTGGCATTATGCGTTTCGGCCATGGGGCAAACGAACGGCGAGATTCGAGGCAGCGTGACGGATCCTTCGGGCGCTGTGGTTCCCAGCGCGACGGTGACCGCGACACAAGTGGGCACCGATACGAACCGCACGGTCACAGCGGGCAGTGACGGAAGTTTCGATATCCCCGAACTTCCTGTCGCAACGTACTCGGTCACAGTCGAAGCCAAGGGCTTCAAAAAATACGTAGCGACGGCCGTCGTCGTTACGATTGGGCACGTGGCGGTCGTAAATGCGATCCTACAAGTTGGCGGTTCGAGCGACACCGTCACCGTAGAAGCAAACGTTGCGCAGGTAGAGACGACGAGCACTCAGCTTGGCGGCGTGATGACAGACACAGCCATCCGAGCGCTACCTTTGAGCCAGCGAAATACCTACCAGTTACTGCAGCTCCAGCCGGGGGTACAGTCGCAGGTAGGCGCCGACCTATTCTTCGGGAGCGACCAGCCCGGAGTGGTGTCGGTGAACGGAGGCCGAGGCCGTTCGAACAACTACATGGTGAACGGCGGTGACGGCAACGACATATTCGTCAACTCGCCCGCCATTCAGCCTTCACCGGACGCGGTGGAAGAATTTCGGGTGCTGACGAACACGTTTGACGCAGAATATGGGCGCAACTCTGGCTCCGTCGTCAACGTCGTTACGAAGTCCGGGACGAATGCCGTGCACGGGGATTTCTACGAATTCCTTCGCAACAATGTGCTGAACACAAAGGGATACTTTGATAGTGCCATCGCCAAGTACATTCAGAACCAGTTTGGGGCCACCCTTGGCGGACCGATCAAAAAGGACAAGGCTTTCATTTTTGGATCCTATGAAGGTAACCGGCTGCGTCAGGGTATCTCCTCAGGACAAGTCTTCCTTCCAACACTTGCGGAATCTGGCGGCGACTTCTCCGGGCAAACAACATTCGCTGGAAAGCTGAATGACCAGTTCTTCGCGCAGACTCTTCAGAACCGCGCCGGCTGTTCGGCTGCCCTGCCAGCTTCCGGCCGAAATGCATTAGCACAAGCGGTAGCAGGGAACACCCCACAGTTGTTTTCGGATGTCTTTCCGAACAATCAGATTCCAACGCAATGTTTCGACCCCACGGCGCTTGATCTGTACAACCAGTTCGTCGCGCCAATCCAGCCTGCCGATGGAACAGGCATATTCAGTGCCCAGCCCGTGAAACCGGAGCGCGGCGATCAGTTCACAATTCACTTCGATTACAGGATTAACCCCAACCAGCAATTCAGCGCCTACTACTATTTCAACGACGATTCGAGGACTGAACCTTTTTCCAATTTTCAGGCGGCTGGAGCGAACGTGCCGGGATTTGGTGCGGTATTTAAGACGCGCATCCAGCAGTGGAACTTGAGCCACACGTGGACCCTCGGGTCCACATCGGTGAACGAATTCCGATTCAATTATTTCCGCGAGGGACAGAAAAATCTCGATCATCCCGTTCATGTGCAGAATACCGTGCAGGATTCCTGCAAGACTGTCCCTTCCAACATGTGCTTCAGTGATCCGTCAATCCCTCAAGCGGGTATCACGACGGATATCCCCGGCCACGCCGGTGTGCCGTATATCAGTGTCGGTGGCGGCTTCACCATCGGTAACAATTTTGAAGGCGAACTGCCGCAGGTGGGGAACTCCTTCCAGTGGACGGACAACTTCACCAAGACGATCGGCAAACACACCATCAAATTCGGCGGTGATGTTCGGCGCGAGCGGTTTGATCAGTTCTTGTTCTTTAATATAAACGGTGAGTTTCTGTACTTCGCAGGTAGTCAAAACGACGTCGGCGCCGATGACCTCTACCCGAACTACTTCATTGGGGAACCCGGCTTCTACACCCAGGGTGCCGCTCAGGCGGAGAATGTTCGCAATACGGCTCTCTACCTGTTCGCGCAGGACAGTTTCAAGCTGAAATCGAATCTGACTTTGAACTACGGTTTGCGGTGGGAGTTGAACACTCCGTACTACGATTTGGGCAATCGTCTTCAGACATTCCGCCCGGGCGAGATTAACACCAAATATCCGTGTGTGCTTAATCCCAACAGCGTGACGAGCGCCAATCTAATCAGCATTTACGGAAGCAATGATTGCAGTCCGGGAGGTCCGGCTGGCGCGGTCTTTCCGACTGGACTTGTTTTTCCCAACGATCCCGGCGTGCCGCGCGGTCTGACGTCGACCTACTACAAAGGGTTCGCTCCACGGATCGGTCTGGCATGGAGTCCCGGAGCAACTGAGGGCTGGCTCGCTAAATTGACGGGAGGACCGGGCAAATCGAGCGTGCGAATGGGTTACGGGATCTTTTATAACCCTATCGAACAACTCGTGCTCGAGCAGTTCAGCGCGGAGCCGCCGTTCGGAGGCAGCAGCTTTCTTTCGAATACTATGTTCAATCTGCCGTTTGAATTTCAATCAGGTGGAGTTGCCCCGAACGCGTTTGGACCGATCATTACCCAGACTCCGCAAACACCTTGCAGTTTCGCGCCCGGTGGGCCTCCAGGTTGCGTGGACTTTGCTAATTTCCGGCCATTGTTGCTCTTCGGCGAGTTTCAGCCGCATCTTCGCACGCAGTATGCTGACCAGTACAACTTGACGCTTGAGCGCCAATTGGGTAGAGCGATGGTGTTGCGCGTCGCGTATGTGGGAACCCAAGCGCATCGACTATTAGCATCGCGCGACCTGAACTCCGGGAACATCCAGACTTGCCTTGGCCTCGCTAATCTAGGCTTCGGCTGTGGTCCATTCGGTGAGGACAGCTCGTATTTTATCCCGCCGGGTACCGTTATCCCCGCTGACCCGACTTTGTCAGCGCTTCCGCCCCAGCCGTTTAAAGTACCTTCGATCAATTGTGCTGGGCTCGTATTGCCATATAGCGGTACCCCTGGCGGCAATCCTACGTGCTTTAGCGGCACTGTGGGGCCGAACGGAATCACGCTGGTCGGGACACGACCCTACTCGTCTCCGAATTGCAACCCGATGACCGGCGCGGGATGCCCTGCGGATAGCATCCCCGTCTTCAGCAACATCTTTACACAAGACACGATCGCGAATTCGAACTACAACGGCTTGCAGCTCTCGCTTGACCGCAGCTTCGCAAATGGTCTGCTGTTCCAGGCGTCCTATACTTTCAGTAAAGCGATCGACCAGGGCGCGTCGTTCGAGAATATTTTGAATTCGCTGAACTCACGAGCAACTCGTGGCCTGTCGCTCTTGGACGCGACCCACCGCTTTGTCTTTAGTCCGTACTGGGTGCTTCCGATTCCGAAGCACGAGGGGATAACGGGTAAGATTGTCAACGGATGGGCGGTGTCGGGAATCGTAACGTATCAGAGCGGATTCCCAATACGCATTCAAACCCAAAATGACGGCGAGCTTCAAAACAGTTTCGATTTCGAGGTGGTGAATACGCCGCAAGTGATTGGGCGGCCTCATTTTGTTAATCCGAAGGGGAACGGCGGAATCTACCTCGATTCATCGAATATTTGCGATGCCGTCTCGCCAACCCCGACCTGTACACAACCGTTCGGTACGTTCGGCAACCTGCCTCACGCGCTGTGTTGCGGCCCGGCCATTAGCAATACGGACCTGGCAATTCAGAAGAGAACACCGATCAACGAACGGTTCAATACCGAATTCCGAGCCGAGTTCTTCAACGCCTGGAACCATACGCAGTTCGCCAATCCTGACGGAAACTTTACTAACGTTCCGCCGCCGGGCGGTACCTTTGGGGTGATCCTCAAGACGCGGGAGGGCCCGCGGGTGATTCAGTTCGGGCTGAAGGTTTTGTTCTGACGGAAACGAATCGAGAATTACGGAGCGAGGGCGTCTGGGAATCGGGGCGCCCTCGTTTTGGCGTCCGCGGGTAATTTGATGGCGGCAGGAGCGGCATGAAGGTTTTCGTACTAGGTGCGGGGATGATGGGGCGCGCGGTGATACATGATTTGGCGGGGGCGCGTGAGGTCGGGCAGATTATCGTCGGAGATTTTGACCGAGGGCGCGCTGCGGAGGTGGCTAAGAAATTCGGGCGCGGAAAAGCGCGAGCTGTTTTCGCCGACGTGCGGGCGACGGAGAAGCTGGCGAAGCTTTTGCGGGGCTGCGATGTGGTGGTGAACTGCACGCAGTATAATTGGAACCTGGATGTGATGCGTGCCGCGCTTGCCGCTCGAGTGAACTACATGGACTTGGGCGGGCTGTATCACATGACCAAGAAGCAGTTCGCTCTTGACCGCGATTTTCGACGGATCGGACGATTGGCGATTGCGGGAATGGGCGGGGCGCCGGGGATTACGAATGTAATGGCTCGCGCCCTGGCGGATCCGCTGGACCGCGTCGAAGCGATCCGGGTGTACAACGCCGGCGCGGATCAGCAGAAATACGACAGTCCGATTGCGTATACGTTTTCGATCGAGACGATTCTCGACGAGATGACGACGCAGCCGATTGCGTTTGAAAACGGGAGATACGTTGAGAAGCCGATGCTCTCCGATCCTGAGCCGGGAAAATTTCCCCGGCCGATTGGCAATATCGTGTTGCGGCACTCGATCCACTCCGAGCTTGGCACGCTGGCGGAAAGCTTTCGGAAGAAAGGCGTGCGCGAAGTATTCTTCAAAATCAACTACGAACCGCAGCTCGTGAACCTGGTCCAAAATCTTGTGCATACGGGATTTACGAGCCGCGAGCCGATTGCTGTGAACGGGACGTGCGTGGCGCCACGGTCAGTGTTGCTCGAGTTGCTGCGGAAACGCGCCACGACGAAGACCCCCCGCGACGTCGAAGCACTGCGCGTGGTCGTATCCGGCCGGCGCGGGAAAAAGCGGATCGCGTCCGCGATGGAAATGTGGGCCAGGCATTCGACGCGGCCGCAGCTTTCCGCCGTCGCGCGAGACACAGGTTTTCCAGCCGCAATTGCGGCAGTGATGCTTGGACGGGGAGAGATTCGTGGCACGGGAGTGCAGGCGCCCGAAAATGTGGTGCCACCGCAGCCATTTTTCGCTGAGCTCAAGAAGCGCGGCTTCCGTTTTCGACAATGGGACGTCAAGCCGTAGCGATCCGAGAAATTCGTAAGACCGCAGAAGCAAATCTCAGGGCCGTGCGCCGGCCACAGCACGCAATAGATGGAGGAAGTCATGCACGAGGCTCTTCGAAAGGAAATCGAGACATACGAAAAGCGTACGCCACGTTCGCGAGAGGCACACAAGAAGGCGGTTGAGCGTTTGCCGCTGGGAGTAGCCAGCAACTACCGAGCTTACGATCCATATCCGATATTTGTGCGCGAGGGCAAGGGCGGCCACATTCACGATGTCGACGGTAACGAGTACGTCGACTTCAATCTGTGCTTCGGAGCGCTCATGGCAGGGCACTGCCATCCGGCTGTGGTGAGCGCAGTGCAGAAGAAACTGAGCACCGGCACGATGTTTGGTATGCCGCACGACATGGAGTGGGAGCTGGCGGAAGAGATCTGCAAACGGTTTCCGGTGGAGATGGTGCGGTTCGGCAACAGCGGAACTGAATCCACGATGCACGCTGTGCGGCTGGCGCGAGCGGCGACGGGGCGAGATCGCATCATCAAAATGGAGGGCGGCTACCACGGCCTTCATGATTCGGCGCTGGTCTCGGTGAAACCGAAGGAAAATGAAGTGGGCGATCCGAATGCGCCGAATTCCGTTCCGGGCGGTGAAGGAATCCCGAAGGCGACGCTTCAAAATACGCTCGTCGCACAATTCAACGACCCTGCGTCAGTGGAGCGTCTGTTTGCGAAATATCCCAATGAAATTGCGGCTGTTATCGTCGAGCCGATCATGATGAATGTGGGCATCCTGATGCCCGATCCCGGCTATCACCAGGCATTGCGGGAAATTACGAAGAAAAATGGAGCGCTTTTGATTTTCGATGAAGTAAAAACCGGGGCGAAGTTAGCGCGCGGCGGCGCTTGCGAGTATTTCAACATCGAGCCCGACATCGTATGCCTCGCGAAATCGATAGGCGGCGGATTTTCGCTCGCGGCGTTCGCATCGACCCGGCGCGTGATGGGCTTGATCTCGGATCATCGTGTGTTTCACGGCGGCACTTACAATACGAATCCCGTCGCGATGGCGGCCGGCCTTGCGACTTTCCGTGAGGTCCTGACGCCGGCGGCCTACGAACACGTAAATCGGCTCAACAAGAAGCTCGTGGATGGCTACGAGAAGGAAGTGAAGAAATCGGGTCTTGATGCCTATCTGGCGAGCGCAGGTTCGAATGGCGCGCTTATGTTTTTCCCGAAGACGATTCGCAATTATCGCGACTGGCTCAAGATCGACAGCGAAATCTGGCGGCACTACTGGTTCGCGATGGTGAACCGCGGAGTGATGGCGCAGCCCTACTGGTGGGATGAACAATGGACCGTGTCCGTGGCGCATACGGACGCGGATATCGATCGTCATCTGGAAGCGTTCGCTGAGATCGCGCCGGCACTTGCCGCTGCACAGAAAGAGCCGCACGTGGTTACGGCCGCACACTAAGGGAGTCGTTTCTGCCAGACGAGCGTAGCGCCAAGAACGAGACCGCGCACCTGAAGCGGGCGCTCGGGCGCTGGGACCTGGTCGCGCTGTTCGTCGTGGCGGTATTCAACCTGAATGTCGTACCGAGCATTGCGGCGAATGGTGGTGTAACGGTCTGGCTTTGGATTCTCTGCCTTGTCCTTTTTTTCTGGCCACAGGGAATTGCGGTGATTGAGCTGGCGCATCGGTACCCGGGTGAGGGCGGCGTCTATCTGTGGGCCAAAGAAGTGTTCGGAGATTTTCACGGATTTTTGTCGGGCTGGTGCTACTGGACCAATAACATGATGTACGTGCCCACCGTGATGCTGTACTTCGTCGGCGTCGCAGTTTTCGCGCTTGGGCCGAGCCACGCAGCATTGGCCGATAACAAGGCATTTACCGTGACTGCATCGCTTTCGCTCCTAGCGCTACTTGTGGTCCTTAATATTGTTGGGCTGGGCGTGGGGAAGTGGATCAACAACGTGGGGAGCATCGGAACCGTCGTGGCGGGCGGGCTGCTGATTGTGCTGGGTATGGTCGTGTGCCTTCGATTTGGAACAACCGTTACAGCTGCGGATTTTCGCATTCCCGCTGATCCTCGGTTTCTGTTGAATTCTTTTGGTGTGATTTGCTTTGGGCTTGTGGGACTTGAGCTCGCATCGGTGATGGGAGATGAGATTCGCGATCCGCAAAAGACGCTGCCGGGCGCGGTCGCTTGGGGCGGAGTGATTTCCGGAGCGCTATATATCGCGGCGACGTTGACGTTGCTGATCGCGATGAGCAAGAACGACATCAACGTCCTGCAAGGAATCGTGCAGGCGGTGAGTCACATGGCGTCGCGAGTGGGCGTTGCTTGGATCGTTGCACCGTTCGCGCTCATGTTGAGCATCTCGATCGCCGGGATTGGATCCGCGTGGCTTGCCGGCTCTGCTCGAATTCCATTTGTGGCGGGATTGGATTCTTATCTTCCGAATTGGCTTGGACGAGTGCACCCGCTGTATGGAACGCCGTATGCAGCTCTAATCGTTCATGCGGTTGTGTCCGCGATTCTAGTACTGATAAGCCTGTTTGGCTCGGGGGTGCAGGAAACATTTCAGCGTTTGCTGTCGCTCGCAGTGGTGTTGCAGCTGGTGCCGTTCCTTTATATGTTTGGAGCGCTGTTGAAGCTGGCATTCGATCCTGCGACGGCGAGGAATGGACGCTACAGCAAGGGCGTGCTTATTTTTGCGGGCACGAGCGGTTTGCTGATGACGATTCTCGGAACCGTGTTCGCGTTTTCACCCGCGCAGCAGATCACTTCGGTAGCGTCCTACGAAGCCTGGATGCTGGGCGGGACTGCGTTCTTTATCGGATTGGCAGCGTTCTTTTATTTCGTGTATGGGCGGCGCAAAGCGCCACAAGCGGCAACGAGCCGCGTCTGAGTTCGTCGCCTTTCGTAGGAGGATTTAAATGGCCAGCGAGGCCAAGTCTACTGTTCGCAGATATCGGATGTACATCAATGGGGAATTTGCCGAGAGTCAGAGCGGAAAATATTTCCCGATAATTGATCCTTCGACGGAGGACGTTCTCGCCGAAGTTCCAGATGCAGATGAGAAAGACGTGAACCGTGCTGTGGCTGGCGCTAAAGCTGCATTCGAATCCGGTGCATGGCCGCAGACAACGGCGCAGGAACGCGGACGAATTCTTTTCCGGCTGGCTGAGCGAGTGCGGAAAGAAGCGCCGGCGCTCGCGGAGCTAGAAGCGCGCAATTCGGGGAAACCAATTGTCGAAGCTGAGTATGACATCAACGATGTTGCTACCTGCTTCGAATATTACGGCGGCCTCGCGACGAAAGTTCTCGGCAGCGTAAATCCGGTGCCGGACAACGCGATGAATTTCACGATACGCGAACCAATCGGCGTCGCGGCCCAGATCATTCCTTGGAATTATCCCCTCCTGATGGCGGCGTGGAAGCTCGCGCCCGCGATTGCGGCAGGTTGTACTTGTATTTTGAAGCCCGCCGAACAGACACCGCTTACGGCGCTTGAATTCGGGGGATATCTTACCGACGCCGGATTACCAGCTGGCGTAGTGAATATCATCTCCGGATTTGGGGAGACGGCGGGTGCGCCGCTCGTGAGGCATCCGGATGTGAACAAGGTCGCGTTCACGGGAAGCGCAGCGGTGGGAAAAGCAATCGTCAAGATGGCGGCCGACACGCTGAAGCGGGTGACGCTCGAACTTGGCGGAAAATCTCCGAACATATTTTTTGCCGATGCAGATTTCGAATCGGCCATTGATGGCGCGCTGTTCGGCGTGTTTATCAATCAGGGCGAGGTGTGTTCGGCCGGCAGCCGGATTCTCGTCGAAAAATCGATCTACTCGAAATTTGTGGATGCCATGTCGGCAAAAGCAAAGACGATTCGGCTGGGGCCGCCGCTCGAACGCGAAACGAAGATGGGGCCGCTGGTCAGCAAGGAGCAGTTCGATCGTGTTCGCTCGTATCAGGAACTCGGCAAGAAGGAAGCAAAGGTGGCCTCCGGTGGCGGCCGTTCTTCAGCGATTGCGCGTGGTTATTACGTCGAGCCGACGATCTTCTATGATGTGGACAATTCCTCCCGCATCGCGCAAGAGGAGATTTTTGGCCCTGTGGCCGCGGTGATTCCGTTTGGCAGTGAAGCGGATGCGATTCGGATTGCGAACGATACTCCGTATGGACTGGCGGCGGCGGTTTGGTCACGCGATATCTTTAAGGTATTTCGCGTGGTGAAGTCGTTGCGCGCCGGAATCGTTTGGGTGAACCACATGCAGCCCACGTACGTCGAGGCGCCATGGGGCGGCTACAAGCAGTCCGGCTTCGGCCGCGAGCTTGGGCCCTGGGGCATTGAGGAATATCTCGAGACGAAACAAGTCCACATCAATTTGAACGAGCAGCCGATCGGATGGTACTGAGATGCCGGCGATACAATTGCGCACGCCAATCCCCGGACCAAAATCGCAAGAGTTGATGCGTCGCCGCAATTCGGCTGTGGCGCGCGGCGTAGCGCATGCAACTCCAATTTTCACAGCACGAGCAGAAGGCGCGATGCTGGAAGATGTGGACGGAAACCGGTACATCGATTTTGCGGGGGGAATCGGTTGCTTGAATGTAGGACATCGCGCCCTTGGGGTGTTGGCTGCCGTTCGCAGGCAATTGGACGCATTCATGCACACCTGCTTCAGCGTGGCGCCGTACGAGAAATATATTGAGCTTGCCGAAAAGTTGAATTCGCTCACGCCGGGAAACTTTCCGAAGAAGACGATTCTGGTGAATAGCGGCGCGGAAGCGATTGAAAATTCGGTAAAAATCGCGCGGAGCTATACTCATCGTCCGGCCATCATATGTTTTGAGGATGCGTTTCACGGACGCACGATGCTGACGATGTCGCTCACCAGCAAAACGCATCCGTACAAGGCGGGCTTTGAGCCTTTTGCCACCGACATCTATCGCATCCCCTACGCCTACTGTTATCGCTGCTCGTACTCATTGCAATATCCCAGCTGCGGAGTGTTTTGCGCGAAGCATCTCGAAGACACTTTTAAGCGAATGGTGGCTTCTGAAGCGGTTGCGGCGGTGGTTGTGGAACCGGTGCTGGGCGAAGGCGGGTTCGTCGCCCCGCCGCCGGATTTTTTTTCGATCATTCAGGATATTTGCAGGCGGCACAAGATTCTGCTTATCGCCGACGAAGTACAGACAGGCTTCTGCCGAACGGGCACGATGTTCGCGTGTGAGCGATACGGCGTCGTGCCCGATCTGCTGGTGTCGGCAAAGTCGATTGCCGGAGGAATGCCGCTTGCGGCAGTCACCGGACGCGCCGAGATTATGGATACTCCAGGGGTCGGCGGACTGGGCGGAACGTTCGGTGGTAACCCCGTTTCGTGCGCCGCCGCGCTTGCGGCCATCGAAATTATGGAGAGCGAAAATCTTTCTGCCAGGGCCGAGAAGCTCGGCGAGCTGTTTGATTCACGGGCGCGCGCGTGGAAAAAGCGCTGGCCTCTGATAGGCGATGTGCGCGGCCTCGGTGCCATGCGTGCGATGGAGCTGGTGCGAAGTCCGGAAACGCGCGAGCCGGCGAAAGAAGAAACGGAGCAGGTGCTGCGGCATTGCTACGAGCACGGCTTGATTCTGATATCGGCGGGGACTTACGGTAATGTAGTAAGGCTGCTCGTTCCGATGGTGGTGACGGATGAGCAGTTCGAGGAAGGGTTGAATGTATTGGAAGGCGCGCTCGCAAGCGTCGCTGAATCGAGGATGGAAGCGACGCCTCAACGCGCATAGCTGCGGTGAATGTGCAAGGATTTGGGACTGAGATATGGCAACTCAAACGAAAGTGGCTGCGAAGAGCTGGGGACTTTTTATTGATGCCAAATGGCTGAACGAAGGCGAGCCAATCGAGATTCGTTCTCCGTACGATGATTCAGTAGTGGGCGAAGTGCGTCAGGGGACTGCTGCGCACGCCGAAGCAGCCGTTCGGGCCGCGCAGCGCGCCTTTGAGACGACGAAGAAGTCGCCCAGTTACGAACGCAAACGGATACTAAGCGTCATTTCCGAAGGAATTCGAGCGCGACACGAAGAGTTTTCGCAATTGATGTGTCTCGAAGCCGGTAAGCCAATCAAGACGGCGCGCGCCGAAGTGGACCGCGCAGTGTTCACGTTTGCGGTCGCGGCTGAGGAAGCGGCGCGCATCGGCGGTGAATGGCTGCCGCTGGATTGGCAGAATTCGACGGCGGGTCGAGCGGGCATAGTACGGCGATTTCCGCTGGGGCCGATTCTTGCGATCACCCCATTTAACTTTCCTCTGAATCTGGTGGCGCACAAGGTCGCGCCCGCGATTGCTGCGGGCTGCACGATTGTCTTGAAACCAGCGCCACAAACTCCGCTCTGCTCGTTGCTGCTCGCTGAGGTCGTGGCGAGTGCAGGTTTGACGGCTGGAGCCTTCAACGTATTGCCGTTGGCGAACGACGTCGCCGAAAAGTTGGTCTCTGACGACCGGCTCAAGATGTTGAGCTTTACCGGCAGCGCAAAGGTGGGCTGGGCGCTGAAGCAGAAGGCGGGCAAAAAGAAGGTGACGCTGGAGCTCGGCGGGAATGCTGGCGTGATCGTCCATTCCGACGCCGACGTGACTTACGCGGCCGAGCGCTGCGTCGCGGGCGGATTCGGCTATTCGGGCCAGACATGCATCTCGGTTCAACGCATCTACGTTCAGCAGGCCGCTTACGAAAACTTTCTCTCGGCGCTCGTGGCGGGTGTAACAAAATTACGAATGGGGAATCCGGCTGACGATTCGACCGATGTCGGTCCGCTGATTAATAAAGGAGCCGCGCGGCGTGCTGAGGAGTGGATTAGGGAAGCAGTTGCGGGCGGCGCGAAGGTGGAAACCGGCGGCAAGCGCGAAGGCTCGATGGTCGAGCCGACGGTCCTGACGCACACGCGCCCGAACATGAAAGTTAGTTGCGAGGAGGTATTTGCGCCCGTGGTGCTAGTTGAACCGTACGACGATTTTGCCTACGCGATTCGTCAGGTGAACGACTCGCCGAATGGGCTGCAAGCGGGAGTTTTCACGCGCGACGTCAAGCTGCTTTTCTCGGCATTCGAAGAACTGGAAGTGGGAGGCGTGATCGCCGGCGATACTTCGTCATTCCGAATCGATCACATGCCGTACGGCGGCGTGAAGGATTCGGGCTTGGGTCGCGAAGGACTTCGCTACGCAATTGAGGAAATGACCGAGCCCCGGCTGCTCGTTCTAAATATCCAATAACGGTGCGGCTGCGTATCGTCGCTGCGCTCGTCTATCCCTGCGAATTTTCTTCAACTTTCAGTGGAACTGCCAGCGACGCGACGATTGTAATCGTTAGAATTCCTGCAATCACTCCCAGCGATGCAAGATCGGGAAGGTCGATCCAATCGCTCGCAATCATTTTCAGCCCGACGAAGAAGAGTATTGCCGCGAGCCCCTGATGCAGGAATCGAAATCGCGGAAGAATGTCCGCGAGTGCGAAATACAGCGCTCTTAGTCCCAGAATAGCGAAGGC
>Ga0307472_100000618_pt1 | contig 12752 bp, 9 predicted proteins | sample atmos_gasesAM5C__2_FD_204582 | JGI IMG/M metagenome (GOLD analysis project Ga0307472, IMG submission 204582) | Hardwood forest soil microbial communities from Morgan-Monroe State Forest, Indiana, United States - atmos_gasesAM5C_05 | ecosystem: Environmental > Terrestrial > Soil > Temperate... | reverse complement strand
AACGGTCCGTACAGCAGCCGGCCCTACTTCCTGCGCATCACTGCTGACGGAAACGCCAACGCGGGTACGAAGATTCAGCTCTCCGATGGCGGACCGCTGATTGATCAGCGCGCGGTTGTCGACCCGAGTTACCTGGAACTCGTTCGCCTCGGCGTGCTCCGTCCGGATGACCCACGCATCCTCGACACGCTGACCGTGGTGGACCAACAACTGGGTTACGCCACACCCAACGGACCGTTCTGGCATCGCGCGAGTTTCGACGGATACGGCGAGACGAATGATGGGTCGGAATGGCAGCCGACCCCGACTGGGTCGGGACTCACTCACGGACGCGGCTGGCCGCTGCTCACGGGCGAACGCGGCGAGTACCAGCTCGCCGCGGGGGCACAGGCGCGGAACAACCTCGACACCATGGCCCGGTCCGGCGACGACCAAAGCTTCCTACTTCCCGAGCAGGTGTGGGATCAGCAGCCGCCCTCCGGTAGTGGACCCGCCTTCCAACCCGGAGAGCCCACGTTCTCCGCGACCCCACTCGCCTGGACCCATGCGCAGTTCATCCGGCTGGCTTGGTCCATCGACGCCGGCGCACCGGTCGAGACACCGCAATCGGTCGCCTGCCGTTACCTGAGCCCGATCTGCGGTCGCTGACTCGGAAGGATTGCGTCGGGTGCCCGTGATTGAGGGCGCTCAGCCAGGTGGCTGAGCGCCCTCGGACCTGACTCTCAAGCCACGGGACGGTGGCCGGGAACGAGAGCCGGCTGGGTCACGATTACTGATCCGGATCGGCCGGGAGCCCCTCGACGTGCACGAGGATGAACTCGTTGTCGTCGGCGAGGTTCGGGTTGCGCCCAGCGTTCGGAAGGTTGTTGTCGCATCCGACGAGCAGCGTGCTGCCGTTGACGCGATGGACGGCTTCGACCGATTCGCACACGACGCTGAAGGGGTTTCCGAGTCCGACGTCGCCCGCGTGGAGGGCCGGTAGGGAAATGAGGTTCGGGTCGGGGATCGCGGTCAGGTCGACCACGGTCCGCGGGACGAGGAATCCGTCCGCTGCCACGTTCCGCAGGTCGACGACGTTCAGCTCCCGGAAGACCGCCGTCAGGCCTCGGCCGCCGTCACGCTCGATCAGGACAAGCCGGTGTTCGTCGAGCGCCGCCATGTCGCCGACCATGTAGTTCGGCCGGGTGGTGCGGTACTGCCAGGTGCGGCCGGTCAACGCCTTGTCCTTGATGCTGAATTCGAACATGTACCGGCGGTTCTGGTCGGGATCGCCGATATTCGCGCCCTCGAGGATCGCGTAGAGGTTCTTGCCGTCCGGCGTGATTGCCATGCCTTCGAAGCCGCGACTGTTCGGCTGGGTCGGCGGCTGGCCGCCGAGGCCCGGGTTGTTAGGTGAGCGCACACCGGGGATCGGGAACGGTGGGTCGAGCAGAACCCCGTCGGCGGAGAAGTGCAGGATCCAGGGGCCGAACTCGTCGCCGACCCACAGCTCGCCGTTGTGATCGCGTTGCAGGGACTCTGGGTCGATGTCTGCGCCAGTGAGCAGCCGCTCGGGGCTGTTCTCGTTGACGATCGTGAATCCGAAGTGGTGGCCCGGATCGCGGAACGAGATGTAGTCGCCGACCGCTACGGAACCTGTTCCGCCCTGCGCCGTTTTAAATTCGGGGCGAATGTAGTAGGCGCGGATGAGGAAGTCGGCGGAATTCGCCTTGGCTCCAAAGCCGTTGTCCGGCATCGCGAGGTATTCGCCCGGGCGGCGTCCGTCGATGACCGACGAGAAGCCCTGGACCGGCTGCGACGGGAGCGGGAACGTGATCCCGTTCACCACTCCAGGTGGCAGCAGCGTTCCAGCCGGCGGCCCCGGCGCGAGGGTGGCTGCGGGCAGGACTGCCCGGCCGGCGAGGATGACGTGGTCGACCGACTCGGCCGAAGCCGGTACGACGGCGGTCAGCAGCCCGGCCGCGACGGCCGAGGTGACCGCGACGATGGTCAGCAGGCTGGATCTGTTCATGCTGGTTCTCCTCTCCTTCTGGCTGTCGAGGCCAGAGGGTGGACCTCCCGGCGTCCCGGCCGCGCCGGGCCGGCGTCCCGATTCATGCCCGGGACAGATTCGTGCCCGCCAGCCCATGCGCTCGGGACAGTCGACGTGGAGGATGTTGTCCGTGAGGACCTCGTCGGCGCGGGTCCGCCTGATCGTGGTCGCGGCGAGCGTGCTCGTCGCCGTGATCGCTGCGGGCGCCGTGTTAGTTCTGCGCCTGATCAACAGTGGCTTCGAGCCCGAGGGCCGGAACTGGTGGATCTTGGCCGACACTATTCTCGGTTTGGCGTATCTGCCGCTGGGGGCTGCGCTCGTGGTTCGCCGCCGCGTTGTCCTCGGGATCGCGTTCGTCGTCGTCGGGGTGTGCGAACTGTCGTCCGCGATCGCGGCGGAGTGGCACGCGAATAGCGCGTCGGCGAGCGGGACCCGCGTGATCGAGCACGGGCACCTGGTCCAGGCCGTGGGGATGTCGGTGCTCGTCTTCGTGGTGCCGTTCTTGCTGCCCTGGCCGAGCGAGCGGCGCGACCCGATGACCCGATGGCTCGGACTGGGGGTTGTAGCCGCCTGGCTGGGCGGCCTGGCCGCGCTCGTTGAGCCGGTTGGGGATCTACCCGGCGCACACGTCGCCGGACCAGTGCTTCTGGTGGCGACGGTACCGCTGCTGGCAGTGGGGGCTTTCGTCACCGATATCCGCGATGACCGCAATGCGCTGGGCGCCGTGTCGCACCGCTTTCTGGTATGGGTGATTCTCGTCAGCGGTGTGGTGCTCCTCTACACCACCTTGGTGGCGGGCTTCGGCCTGTTTCTCGGTGCCGACGGCCCGGCGTGGCTGCTGGTCGGTGTGACCGGCGCCCTGGCCGTCGCTGCCGAACCGGCACGCTCCTGGATTCGGCACCTGGTGGATGATCTGGTCTATGGCCAACGCGATGATCCCCTGGCAGTAGTCAGGCAGTTGGTCAATCAGCAAGTCGCGACGGCAACTGACGTCAACGAGACACTCCTCGCCTCGCTCGCCGTGATCATTGCCGACGCGTTGCGGCTGGACCACGTGGCGATCGAGTTGCCGTCCGCGGCGAATGGCTGGACGCGGATAGCCGGACGCGGTGCTCCCGGCGAACACGACGAGAATCTCCCGCTGGCATTGGGTGATCAAGTGGTAGGTCGGCTCGTGGTCGGATGCCGTAGCTCAGCGTTGGATGGCCGCGACCGGGAGGTTCTCGCGGACGTCGTACCGCACGTCACGCTCGCCGTCGGCCTGGTGCGGCTGACGGGCGACCTGCGACGGTCTCGCCTGAGCGTGGTGAACGCCAGGGAAGAGGAACGGCGGCGGTTGCGGCGCGACCTGCACGACGGCATCGGTCCGTCGCTGACCGGGATATCGATGGGATTGCGAACGGTCGTACGAAGGTTTCGGCGGACCGGTGCACAGGTCGAAGACGTCTCGTTGCTCGATCGACTTGCCGATGAGGTCGACGCTTCGGCGGGCGAGGTGAAGCGAATCGTTCGTGATCTGCGCCCGACGGCGTTGGACGATCAGGGATTAGCCGGAGCGCTCACCGAGTTCGCCCGCAGCCTCGACGGCGTCCTAGAGGTGACGCTCAACCTGCCGAGTGTCGACTGCACGCTGCCGGCCGCGGTGGAGATTGCCACCTACCGCATTGCGACGGAGGCGCTGAACAATGTCGTGCGCCATGCGGGTGCCACCAGTTGCTCGCTGTGTCTCGCCGTCACTGATCATGTCGAACTCGACATCATCGACGACGGCATCGGGATTCCACATCGACATCCCGCCGGCGTCGGGCTGACCACGATGTGCGAACGCGCCGCCGAACTCGGTGGCGCGACCGTGATCGCATCGGTCGTGCCGCACGGCGCCCGGGTGCACGCCACGCTGCCGCTGGCAGTGACCTGATGGTCAAGGTCATTGTGGTCGACGATCACCCCATATTCCGGTTGGGATTAGCCGCGTCGCTCGCCGAAATGGACCAGGTTGAACTGGTCGGTGAGGCCGCCACGGCGGCGGAGGTTCTCGATCTGGTTGAGCGAACATCCCCCGATCTCGCGCTGCTGGACCTACACCTGCCGGATCGGTCCGGTCTCGAAGTGAACCGATGGCTAGCGGCGAAATACCCCGACGTGAAAGTCGTCGTACTCACCATGTCCGAGGACCACCACGCGGCCGTCGCGGCGATACGAGATGGTGCCCGTGGATACATCGTCAAAGGTGCCGACCCGACCCACATCGAACGGGTTCTCGAGTCGGTGATAACCGGAGATGTCGTCCTCGACTACGGAGTCGCGCAAGGCATGGCCGAGCTTGCTCAGCTGCGCGCCACCACCGTCTCGTCGCCGTTCCCGCAGCTGAGCCCCCGCGAGCTCGACATCTTGGAGCTGATGGCCCGAGGCCTCGACAACCAGACAATTGCCCGCGAACTCGTCCTCACCCCGAAGACGGTTCGCAACCATGTGTCGAACGTCCTCGCCAAGCTCAACGCGGGTGACCGATCACAGGCGATCGTTATCGCCCGACGCAGCGGGCTTGGCGAGGCAGAGCAGCCCGGCTAAAACATTCCGCATCCTGCCAATAACGCGAAGACGCCTACCTAAGAAGACGTGACCGGGCGAGTGAGCCGGTCGCGGGCAGGTCTAGCTGTGGGCCGTGGGCTGTCTGTGACACCTTTGAGGTTGTTCAGGCCAGACGACAACTCGGGCTCGCCGTGGCACCCGATCCGTTCAACGCGGCCGCGAGCTCGCGCGGCATGTCGCCGGTGATCACTAGCCCGAGCCGGCGCGTCGTACGAGTCAGCGCGACGTAGAGGTCGGCCCGGCCACGCGGCGATGCCTGCTCGATCCCGCTCGGATCGACGACGACCACCGAGTCGAACTCGAGGCCCTTGGCCTCTGCCGGGGTGAGCACCGCGATCGGCGCGTCGAGGTCCGGTCCGGGGTGAAGGCCGAGGGCGGCCGCGGCGTCGGCGGTCTGGGCTGGCGGCGCGATGACGGCCACCCGTCCCGCACCGACCAGCTCGGCCTCGTGGCGGACCAGCGCGGCCAGGTCGCCGCCGTACGCACACCAGGGCATTTCGTCGCCGTCGCGTACCGACTGCGGCGGCTCGACACCGGGCGGCAGTAGCGCTGCGGCTACCGACATGGCTTCCTTCGGAGTCCGGTAGTTCACCGTCAACCGCTCCGTGCGCCAGCGACCAGGCCCAAGCGGGTCGATTACCTGTGCCCACGAATCGGCGCCGCCGGCGGCGCCCGTCTGCGCCAGGTCGCCGACGATGGTCATCGACCGGCCCGGGCAGCGCCGCAGCACCATCCGCCAGGCCATGGCCGACAGCTCCTGCGCTTCGTCCACCACGACATGGCCGTAGGCCCAGGTGCGGTCCGATATTGCCCGCTCGGCGAGCGAGCCGACAGGTGCGATCCGGGTGTTGCGGCTGGCGACCCACTGTACGAACGTCTCGACCTCCAACGCGGGCACGATCAGCGCGTCGTTCTCGGCCAGGCTTCCGACAAGTTCTGCGGCAACGTCCAGCGCCTCGGCCTGCTCGGCAGCTTCCCTAGCCCGCTGCCGACGGGCCGCCCGTTCGGTGGCCTCGACCGGGCCGAGCAGCTGGGCCAATTCGTCGAGCAGTGGCACATCTGCCGGTGTCCACGCTCCGGGCTGATCGCGCCGGATCACGGCCCGTTCGTCGTCGGTGAGCTCGAGCCGATGCGGTTGCGCATAGAGGAGGGCAAGAAGCTCCTGCGGGGTGAACTCGGGCCACAGAACATCGATTGCAGTGCGGACCGCCGGCTCCTCCGCGAGCTCGGCGCGTACATCGTCGATGTCTTCGGGGTGTCGCATCCGCTGATCGCCCCGCTCGCGAATGGCCTGCTGGGCCAGCTCGCCGAGCAGCGCGTGGACGAAGGCACGCCGCGCCACGTTGTGCGGCAGCGGCGCGCCGGTATCGGGATCGCGCCGCCGGCGAGCCTGGCCCCGCGCCTTCCGCCCGGCTTGCGGAGTAAGCCGATGGACCGTGCCGTCGACCTCGATCGGCACGGTGGTCGTCGGCACACGTTGCAGGTTGGCAACGGCGCGCTCGAGGACTCCGGCCATCGTCAGCTGACCCTTGATCCGCGCGGCCTCCGGAGATTCGGACGCCTCCGCATCGACTCCTGGGTATAGCGAACCGATCGTCCCGAGTACCACGTCGTTCTCGCCGAGCGACGGCAGCACATCGTCGATGTAACGCATAAACGTGTGGTTCGGGCCGATGACCAGAATTCCGCGCTTGGACAATTGCTCGCGGTACGTATAGAGCAGATACGCAGCCCGGTGCAGCGCGACCACCGTCTTGCCGGTACCGGGTCCACCTTCGATGACGAGAATTCCATTCAGGGCGCTGCGAATAATGCGATCCTGATCAGCCTGAATGGTGGCGACGATATCGCCCATCCGACCAGTGCGGTGCCGACGCAAAGAGGCCAGCAAGGCAGCTTCACCGGTCAGCTGGGCCTGGTCGACGGCCCCCAGGTCGAGCACGTCGTCGTCGATCCGGACAACGCGCCGGTTCACGGTGTGCAGGTGTCGACGCCGAGTGACGTCGTAACGCTGCACCGCGGTGGCACGGTAGAACGGCTGGGCCGCAGGAGCGCGCCAATCGACCAGCAGCTGGTCGTGTTCGTCATTGCGAAGGCCGAGGCGGCCGATGTACAGGCGCTCGCCGTCGTCGAAATCGAGCCGGCCGAAACACAGGTTGCGCTCGGCCGCGTCCAGCTCGGCGCTGCGATCCTGGTACAGCTGGGCGAACGCTTCGCGCTCGGACCAGGCTTGGTCGTTCTCGGCGGTCGGGTCCAGCCGGACGGCCGAGAGCCGCCGCGACGTCGCGGCCCGCAGCGCGTCCAGCCGCTCGTAGAGCATCGACAGGTAATCCTGCTCGTGCGCCAGCTCAGCGAAATTGCTTGACGGCATTTCTCGGGCTGTGTTATTCTTGAATTGCATTGAAGAAACGCCAGCCTTTCGTGCGTGGAGACAGAGAATTTCCACTATACCAGGGCTGGCGCTTTTTATTGCAAAGGTTTTCGACGAGCCGACGTAATCAGCGCGGCGCCGGGCAACGCAGGAATATATCGCGCCCAACGGGACCAGCCTGGGGCCGGCCGAGACCGGCTCCACGTGGCGCCGGCCGCCAGCCGGTTCCCGCTAGTTCAGGGTCGCCAGTGTCGAACGAACCCTAGATAGGCCTCGCTGACCTGGGCTACGGCCGTGTCGCCGTCGATATGGCCGGTGAACCACCTGGTCACCACGTCCTCCCATATGCTCCGGCCGATCGCAAAGCCGACGAAGGCTTCGACCTGCGCCGCCACGGAGAGCCAATGATCAAGTCGTTGTGCCGACGCGTCGCGACCCAGCACGATCAGGTCAGCGGTCCGGCCATTCGTCCGAGCCTGATCTGCGACCAGGCGGGCAGCGTCGACCGTCTCGAATCCCTCTACCTTCCATAGGTGAGGTTCTACGCCGGAGGCTTGGTTGTCTGCGATCACTTGCCGGACGAGCTCTGGCCGTAGGTCACGATCAAACCGGTCGGCGCTCTCGTTCGCTGCCGCCAGCTGCGACGGCATGGGCGGGACAAGCAGCTCATACAGCAGTGGAACGTTTACCTTGCGGAGACCATCGCTGACTTGGGCGAGGTCAGCAAGCTGAGCGCGTCGTTTGTCGGCGGGCAGGAGGGGGTTGTCGCGAACCAGAACCTTGGCGTAGTCCGGGGCGATACGTCGGACGTGGTCGAGCCAGGCATCGCCCCACTGCAGGGTGAACCAGCTCTGTCCGCTTTCTTCGACTGGGATCGCAAGAATCGTCGCCTCTTCCTTGGCGGAGCGGATCACACCACTGCCATATAGCTCATCCACGAGTACCGCTGGTCTCCCGAACGGGAGCTGCGGCTTAGCCGTGCTCAGGCCGCGATAGACCAGATCCTTCGCCTCGTTCAGATGGGCGAGCTGTTGATCGTTCGGCTTGTCAATCTCCTTGCCAAGCAGCACCTCGACGAAGGAGGCGCGGTGATCCATCGCAAGAATGAACAGGGGGTCGTCGGACCGCGGGTGCCATGCAGTAGGTGCAGACAATGAGCTCATCCTTGTCGGGTCTCGGCTGCCATGCCGCATTATGGGCGTCGCGCCGTACACCTTCCGTAACGAGAACAGCGTCCTGCCGGCGGGGTTCAAGCGTGGCTCGAACCCGCCGACCACGGCGACACGCCATTGCCGAATACAGACGGTTCTGCACTATCGGCATGGACGGGCTACTCACTGACAACGCTTGTGGATGAGCAGGGCAGGCGGCATATGGCCGCCTGACCTGGTCGATGACGACGAGGTGGGCTACGCCTCGGCTTACGCGCGAGCATTCGCGGCCTGGCCCGCTGATCACGCTTCCGGTGTTCAGCTTCCGCGGTAGGTGCTGTAGGCATAGGGACTGATGAGCAGCGGTATGTGGTAGTGCGTCATGCGGTCATTGATCGAGAAGACGACCGTGACTTCTGGGTAGAAGCCATCGATCTTCTCGGCCGCGAACCATTCCGCGGTGGCGAACGTCAAACGATAGGTGCCGGGATCCACTGGTCCGTCGAGCAGGCCGGCCACCCTGCCGTCGGCGTCTGTCCTCCCGGCACCGACCTGTGACCAGACGCCGTCTTGCCAGGCGTGGACGACGACGTCCATGTCGCTGGCCGGCGCGCCGCGGGACGTGTCCAGCACATGCGTCGTGATCGCACTCATTCGTCGAGGAGCCTCTCTAGCCTGAGCCGGGTGATCCGCCGATGCTGCTCGGCGGCCACCTTGACCTCGGTGTCGGGGTCGTTGTCGAGCCTCGACCGCAGGTTCGCCAGGATCTCCTCAGCGCTACGGTTGGCCGCCGAGATCAGGAAAATGTGCCCGAAGCGATCCTCGTACTCCCGGTTTCCGGCGACGAGCGCCGCCTGTACATCCGCGTCGGCTCCGGACACCCCGGCCTGTTCGATCCGTGAGGACTCAGCGGACGTACCGCCCCGTTCACCGATACGGGGATGGCCGTCCAGCGCCTCCAACCAGTCCTCGGGCTGCAGACCGAGCCAGACCTTGTCAGCGGCGTTGTACAGCGCGTCCGCGTTGGCGTATGGGCGGAGCTCGACCACCTGCTCCGCCCATCGCCGCGAGTGGCAGATGAGCAATAGCGCTCCGACTGCCTCGTCGTGAGACAACTCGTTGAACCAGCGAAGCCGGCGCTCCGTCAACCCGGTCGGAGAGTTGCTCAACTCACGCCCTCCGCCGCCAACTCAGCGTCGGGATCCTCGACCAAGTCGAGCAGCCGCAGGTTGGCGATCTTCGCTATCTCGACCAGCGCCGTCGCCTGCTCCGCGATCGGCGAGTTGTTCAGCCGGGCCTGACCGGCCCGCAGGATGGTCTCCTTCGTGTTCTCGCGCACCGCGACTATCAGCGGGAATCCGAACTTCTGCCGGTAGGCCCGGTTCAGGTCGTCGAAGCCCATGTATTCGTCGGCGGTCAGGTGATCGAGACCGGCAAAGGCCTGGTCGAGCACAGATCTCGTGCTCAGTCGGTGCTCCCGGGTGGCGACACCGGCGAGGTCGGGGTACGAGCGGATGAGCTCGAGTTGCTTATCCGCCGGCGCATCGAACAGCACGTCGTGGAAGGCTTTGCGCAGCTCGTAGATGTCCTCGAACGGCCGGGCGGAATACGCTTGCTCCGCGATCCAAGGCGGCCCTTGGAAGATCGAGCCGAAGGTCTCGACGAAGTCACCGCGCGACAACTCATTGACCTGGTCGATGGTCAACCTTTCGCGTTCTCTCGGGGTCGGAACCACCCGGCTAACAAGATTGTTCTTGCCGCCCCAGACGTTGAATACGAGGTTCAGCAGGATCGCGGACAGGCTTCCCATGGTGATCCCGCTGGCGACAACGGTTTGCACGCCGGTCGGCAACACGTGGTAGAAGTTGGGAAAGCCCACCGGGATCAGCGCGAAGCCGAGACTCACGGCGAGGATCACGACGTTGCGCTCGTCGTGGAAGTCGACCCGACGCAACGTTGCGACGCCGATCACGGCGACCGTGCCGAACAGCGCGAAACCGGCGCCGCCGAGGACCGGCGGCGGGATCGCAGCGACGACCGCGCCGACCTTGGGTATGACCCCGATGATCATCATGATCAGACCGGCGGTCGCGACCACCCAACGGCTTTTCACACCGGTCAGCCGCACCAGGCCGACGTTCTCGGCGAAGCACGTGTACGGGAACGAGTTCAGGATGCCGCCGAGTGTCGTGGCCAGACCGTCCGCACGTAGCGCCCGCGCCACGTCCTTCTTGCCAATGGGCTTCTCGACGATCTCGCCGGTCGCGAAGACGTCACCGGTCGTCTCGACTGCGGTGATCAACATGACAACGATCATCGAGATGATTGCGGCAGCATTGAAGGTCGGCGCGCCGTAGTGGAATGGCGTAGTCACACCGAACCAGTGCGCGCTTCCGACGCCTGAGAAGTCGGTGTAGTTGAAGATCACCCCGATCACGGTCCCGAGGACTAGGCCGATGAGGACCGCGATGGTGGCGACGAACCCGCGGAACATCCGGTAAACCGCGAGAATGATGAGCAAGGTGACTCCGGCGAGCACCATGTTCTTGATGGAGCCGAAGTCCTTGGCGGCCGGATTGCCGCCGCCGGCTTCCTGAGCGGCTACTGGCAGCAGCACCAGGCCGATGCACAGGATGACTGTGCCTGTGACGATGGGCGGAAAGAATCGAATTAGCTGGCTGAAGAACGGTGCGACAAAGAACGCAACGATGCCGCCGATAATGACGGCGCCATAAATCGCCTTCAGACCGGGCACACCGCCACCCTCGGCGAGCCCGATCGAGATCATCGGCGCGACGGCGGTGAACGTGACGCCCTGGAGCAGTGGCAGGCGAACACCGATTTTCCAGAACCCGACCGTCTGAATGATCGACGCGATCCCGCACGTGAACAGATCAGCATTGATCAGGTAGACCAGCTGCGGCTCGGTGAGATGGAGTGCGCTCGCGAGCAGGATCGGCACGATCACCGCGCCGGCGTAGAACGCCAGAACGTGTTGGATTCCGTAGACGGCAAGCTTGGTCGGTGGGAGAACCTGATCGACGGGATGGACCGATCGGGTTCTTTTGCCGTCCTGGACAGCTGTCTGGGTGGTCATGCTCCCCTCCTCATGAGTGGGATCGGTATGAGTGGGATCGGTGGCGCCTGGTGTCTGGTGCGGTGTGGATCTCGCGCGGTGTCGGTGGATGCACGTTGTGGGTGTTCAGGCTTTCGGCGTTTGCCGGGCCGGCCGGTGACTTCGCGTGGGCCGTACGGCTCGAGCAAGACGTAGAAGACTTCGCTGTCGTCCTCCAGCCAGAACATCCGCATAGCGGAACTTTAATTTCGTTATGCAGAAGCTACGGTCGCGGGCGCGAGTTGTCAAGAGCGTGGCGTCAGGTCGCCTGGCACGGTCAAAACAGGCCTCCGGCCCCGCAGCGTCAGCAAAATCGAGGCTGTCTTCGGGCGCCGAGACCGGACCAAGGCGACGTTCTTATGCGCATTTACCGGGGCGAAAGCCTTCGAAGTTGGTCAATCTCTACATGCCGGTGGCCTGGGTCGTTCGTCGCAAGGTCCGCCGGCGACCGCGACGTCATCACGAGGATCGATGGGAAGGCCGTCGCTCTTAGGAATCGAAGCCGGCCGAGGTCCAGTCGGGCTTCTCACCCGACGAATGAGACCGACATGCGGCAAGCGCCGGCGGAACGGCGCTGGTTGCCGCGATCTCGAAAGCTGGTCGGCTCAGCCGGGGACGAGCGGCAGGGTGACGGTGGGCTTGCCTTCCCCGGCTTGGGTACTGAGCGGCCCCAGCTGCCAGTTCCTGATATGAACCAGCGGCGCAAGGAAGGTCGGCTGCTCTTGGCCGAGGCCGTCGAGGCCGAAGAGGAACATGTTCGCGGGCAGCCATTGGTCGCTGCCCGCGGTCGTGATCGTGATGGCGCCCGGCTCCAGATCGTTGCGCGTGAAGGGAACGTCGACCGGTACGAAGTAGAGGTTCGCTTGGCCGGTCTCCTGGTCGTCCTGGGCAGTCTCGGGAATGTCGAAGTCGACCAGCCGCTGACCGCCACGGCCGCGCACGGTCAGGTTGATGATGCTGTCGGTGCCTGAGCCGATGCCGTCATTCGTGGTCATCATCAGGAGCAGCCGGGTGAACACGCCGCCGACGCCTTGCCCGACGAGGTGTAGCGGCAGCAATGCGTTGCCCTCTGTCGCGTCTGTACTGACAGTGTGGGAGTTGGGGAATTCAATCGCCAAGGGCAAGATCACGTTGTCCGGAAGTTCGGCCCAGGCGACGACGATGACCGGCGCCCACTGATCGTCGCCCAGGATCACCACCCGGATCGACGAATTGTTCAGTTCGGCGGTGTCGATATCGAATCGGGTGACATCGCTGTCGTACAGGTTGGCTTGACCCATTTCCTGGTCGGCCTGAGCGGTGTCGCTGAAGTTGATCTGAACATCGTTGATACTCAACGCAATCGGGCTGTCGGTGCCTTCGAACAGCGTGCGCATCCCGAGCAGAACGCGGAGCAGCTTTGCCATGTGAACCTCCCACTGGCAGGTCGATGCTGGGAGGAGCGTCGCGGGAGCGCATAAATACGTCGATGCGAGAGGCGCCGACGCATTG
>Ga0307472_100000617_pt1 | contig 12785 bp, 16 predicted proteins | sample atmos_gasesAM5C__2_FD_204582 | JGI IMG/M metagenome (GOLD analysis project Ga0307472, IMG submission 204582) | Hardwood forest soil microbial communities from Morgan-Monroe State Forest, Indiana, United States - atmos_gasesAM5C_05 | ecosystem: Environmental > Terrestrial > Soil > Temperate... | reverse complement strand
TGTTCATCGTCAGGGAAAATCGCGAGCGTTCGCTTCGCAAACTCCGCAATCATTCCGAGCCGCACAAGTTCATGACTCAGGATTTTTTCAAGCGTCGAGCACCATTCCAAAAATTCCCGCGCGAGTGCTCGGGCTTTCCGTTGTTCGGGCGTTTCTGGTGGGACCAACTCGGGAGCAAGTTGTCGAAACTGAACTGTGAAGTGACAGCGGAAGCAGTGCGCGAAATCCGCGTTGACGCTCATTGTCAGTCGGGAGCCGCCTTGACACTTCGGGCAGTCAGCGCGGTTGCGGATAATCCGCAGATCGTATTTCTCGCGGAGAAGACCCGGAAAGTCAACGCGGCTCAAAATCTCTACCCCTTTCCCGGCTGCCGCGCCGCGAAAACGGCACGCCGGGGCACTATCGCGCTTTTACAACACGCGGCTAACTACTGTTGCGGCCTCGCATTTTCGGGTTTCTCCTTTTTGGGTATTAGCAGCTCACAACGTGAAACCATTTATTTGGACGCTCTTGCTCTTTTCACCTTCGATTTGCCGGGCACAACTCTCCGAGATTCGATGAAGGCCAGAACGTCTGCAAGTTTGTAGAAAATTTTCTTGCCGATGCGGATGTAGGCCAACGGATACGAGCGGCGGTAACGCCAGGTGTCCAAAGTGCGGGGCTGGACGTGCAAGTAATTCTTGGCAACTTCTTTCGGGCTGATGAGAGTGTCGGCGGCAGGTGTCATGGCGCGTCTCCTGAACGCATCATGACGATAGCGGCGGTGTGCTGCAACGTTTGCAAACGTTCCTACTTTTTAGTGCTTTCCTTTCAGCTACTTCTCGGAAGCGACTGCCTCGGTCTTCCCTCTTTTGTTTAGGTTCGCCAAGACGGAAAGATAGTCAACGGGCTTGCCATCCTTCACGAAATGTTGACAGAGCTGCATGAAAGCGTTCCTGCGCGATTTTGCCTGAATCAATTTCTTTTTGTACAACGCGCTAATGAAATCGCCCAACTGCAAACTCGTGCCAACCCAAACAATCGGAGCAAGAGCCGTAGAAGTTCGCGGGGATGCGGCAAGGTCGTGTTTCTCTTTCTCCATTTCCAGTTCCGACGCCTTGCGGAGTTGCAGTTCCCCTTCTACATCATTCCTGTGAACAATCCGCTTTACCAATTCGCTCGTTGGCCCAGTGAACTGGATTTTACTCATGGGCCGCCGCCTTCAGCAGAGGCTTCCGCTCTTTCGCAGCGGCCAGCATGGCGTTGGCTGCGTTCTGCATTGACGCGCGCACTGGCGACAAATCGAGCCGGGCATACACGCTCGTTGCCGATGAGCCGGGTGCATGTCCGAGTTGACGCCCGATGATGGCTAGCGACGTGCCGAGCCCAGCGGCCCAACTCGCCGCTGTTCTACGGACATCGTGAAATCTGCAATCGCTGATTCCTGCACGTTTCAAGAGTTGCTGCCAACTTCGTTTCACTTCGACCAGATGCCCGGTCCGGCCGTCGCTCGGAAAAACAAACTCGGATTCCTTTTGGCTGTATGCACGTCGTGAGCGCAGGATTTCAACGGCTTCGTTTGTGAGCGGCACCGCGTAGGGCTTGCCTTTCGGCGTTGGGATGTGCCACGCGTTGTCATCGAGCGAAATATCCCGCCATCGCATCGAAAGCACATCGCCACGACGTGCACTTGTCCACAGCGCGAGGTTCACGACGTCAACCAAGTCGCGGTTCGGTTCCTCTTTCATCGCAGCGAACAGCGCGGCCAGCTCGTCGCCGGAGAGAAACCGCTCACGACTGGCGCAGCCGTAAAACTCGATGTTCGCGGCAGGGTTCGACCCGGTGAACAGTTTTTCCTTTTTAATCCCCCAGAAAAACACGCGCCGGATGAATTGGACAATCCTATCGGCCATCACGCGCCCGTGGGCTTCGCCAATCTCCCGATGGAGCCTTCGCACATCCCGTTCCTGAATCGTCGCGAGTTTCTTTCCGCGCCACGACGCCAGATACTTCCCCATCATCCATTCAATGTGGCGCGCAGCCTGAGCGGGATGCGTCGCGTGGGTTTTGATGCGTTTCTCAACGTAGGCATCCACGAGTGAGCCGAACGTGGGTTCTTCGTCGGGCGTCTCAAATGGATTCGGACCTTGATACTTCGCCGCACGCCACCGCTCAAGCGAGCTAGTCAAATCACGAGCCCGGCTCCGCGCTTCGTCGATGCTCGTCGCAGGAAACGTTCCCAAACTTCGAAAGACGGGCGAGCCGTTTGCTGATTTAAACCAGAAAAAAGTTCGGCGTCCGTTCGCGTCAATCCTAAGTCCCAAATCCCCGCGCGTGTCGTAGAAATGAATACGCCCACTTTTAGGCGTTCTAATTTTCTCGATTTCCTTCACCGTGAAAGTTTTTCGCTGGGTTGGTTTTCGCCTCATCGCGCTTTTCCCTCTTACTGGCCAGGTTTAGCTCAGGTGTAGTTTCGGCATATACCTGGGCTGTATTTGTGTCTGCTTGGGTGGTACACCGCCGCGCGGAATGTACTTCTATGATGGTATGCTGTCAACACTTATCGTATTTCGTGGACACAGGGGGTAGGGCCTATCGTGTCTCTCCGGAGCACAAGGTCAGAGGTTCGAATCCTCCCGGGCGCGCCATTTTGATTGCGTTTTGGTGCCGAGTTTGCGCTTCTCGATTTTCTCGATTACCGTTACAATCCCAGCCGTTCAATCGCTCCAAGATCCCAAATCTACAAATTTGGTGCGTCCGAAATGGCTGAAGATTTTCGCGAACTCGAAGAGCAGGCCGAAGAGGCTGCCCAACACAATCTTGCGCCTGTCACCGTGACCATGGCGATTCTCGCCGTGCTCGTTGCCGCCGTTTCGCTTCTCGGCCACCGCGCCCATACCGAAGAAATGTTGATGCAGACGAAAGCGACCGATCACTGGGCCTACTACCAGGCCAAAGAAATCCGCCGCCGCAACTATGAGCTTTTTGAGGATGAGATGTCCGTGTTCGCCCTTCAAAACTCCCCCCAGGTGGACAAAATCAAGCAGAAATACGAAAAGGAAATCGAGCGATACAAGGAAGAAGGTCAGGATATACAAGCCGAAGCCAGGAAGGCGGAAAGTGAAGTGGCCAGCGAGCGGCGCCACGCGGACTATTACGATCTCGGTGAAGTTCTTCTCGAGGCGGCTCTTGTGATCTGCTCGATCACGGTCCTCACGCGCAAGCGATTTTTCTGGTATCTCGGGTCAGCCCTGGGAATCGTCGGCCTCGGAATCGCCATCACCGGACTGCTTGTTCGCTGAGCGAATCCTCGTTGAGCAAAAACTCTATCCGACCGCCAAATTCGCGATCTGCTTCGCGAGTTTTTCCACCTCTTTCGCCTTCTGCACCATCGCCAGCGAAAGCGTATTCCTCGAATCTGTTTTTTCCACTTCGTCCTTCAGTTCACCTGCCAGCCTGTAGAGCTTCTGGATGTCTTCGAGAATCGTCTTCTGGTTGTGCTCTTGAATTTTCTTGGGGTCGAAAGGTGGCGGCTGTGCGGACGGGTCAGACAGCGGGTCGAGTGGAGGCCCCGGCGCCCTTCGGCCCATCTGCTGCGCGAAAGTGACGCGCGCGAATATGGTGATCGGCGCCGCCACCGCCGTTGTAAGCAGCAAGCTAAGAAAATCGCGTTTTTGATTGTCCATTTTGTCCCTCCCCGACGCGGGATCACGGCCACATCTTGCGCCGAGCCCTCGCAGCGCGAATGGTATAATTCCGCCGCTTATTCTATGACCGAATCCTTCAAGAGCTGGACCCATCTCGCGGAAACGCACGGCCTGCGAATTCTCGCGATTGTCATCATCGCGGTCATCGTAGCGCGGTTACTTAAAGCCGTCACCAACCGCCTGGTCGAGGCCGCGAAATCGTCCACGCGCATTGCGCAAATGCGCGAACAGCAGACCCGCACCATGGCCGGCATTCTCTACAGCGCCGGCATTTTCATTATTATCGCGGTTTCCATTTTGACGGCGCTTCCCGAATTCGGTTTCAACGTGACGCCGCTTGAAGCCGCTGCAGCCGTCGCTAGCCTCGCCTTCGGTTTCGGCGCGCAGCATCTCGTGAAGGATCTTATCAACGGCTTCTTTATCGTGTTCGAGGACCAGTTCGTGGTCGGCGACCTCATCCAGGTGAATTCCGAAATTGGCCGGGTCGAATATCTCACGCTGCGGCGCACCATGATTCGCAATGCCGCCGGCGCGCTCGTCACGATTTCCAACGGCCTCATCGGCCAGGTTTCCAACTTCAGCCGCGATTGGTCGCAGGTTTTTGTTGACGTCACCGTGCCGTCCGAGGAACACGTTGGCCGGGCCCTCGCGACGCTCGAAAAAGTCACCGGCGACCTGCGCAACGACCCGGATTGGTCGCCCGCCCTCGTCGATGGCCCTCGTGTCCTCGGCGTCGAGTCGCTCTCGCTCGATGGCACCGTGCTTCGCACGCAGGTGCGCACCGCCCTCAATCGCAAGGAAGACGTCGCGCGCGAACTCCGCCGCCGCATCAAACTCGGATTCGAACAATCGCGCATCCCGACGAGCCAGCTTCACAAAGTCACGCTACAAGGCGAATTGCCGCAGCCGGCACAACAATCCAGTGAGATGCCGTCCAGCAGAATAGGTTGACCGGCGCAAATCGAACCGATCTTCAAACTTGAATCGAACGATACTCAAACAGGAGGCTTCAATGTCCGACGTAAATCACGAGCAGGTAAATCTGATGCTGCGGCTCTACGACATCCGCCGCGAGCCCCGCCTTCGCGAAGCCCGCGAATGGTATATGACGAATTTCAATCCCAAGACTCCCGAGCAGTTGATGGCGCAATGCCCTCCCGGAAGCCAGGAGAACGCCTTCATGCGCATGGTGTTCAGCTACTGGGAGATGGTCGCGAGCATCGTCAATCGTGGCCTGATCGATGAGGATTTCTTTTTCGAAAACACAGGCGAGCAGTGGGTCGTCTGGGAACGACTCAAACCCGTTGTCCCGGCGTTTCGCACGATGTTCAAGAATCCCCTAGCATTCTCTAATCTTGAAAAGCACTGCGAGATTTTTGAGCGCTGGCGCGAAAAGCGCGCCCCCGGTTCCAACGAGGCTCTGCGCGCCATGCACGCCCAAATACAGCAGCAACAAGCCGCACAGAAAAAGTCCGGCGCCGGCTTCTAACGCAGTTTCGAGGGGCGGCCTCTCCCGCCCTCAGTTCATTTCTCTCTGCGCCACGATGCGCTTACACGCCAAAAAGCGCGCCCCTCTTCTCGGATTTTTTCTGGCCGCTTTGTCGGTTCTGTGATAGCTTTCCGCCAGTCCCCTCGACTAAAAATTTCCAACGGATTTCCGCGCGCTGGGGTTAGCTCGAACTCAACCCCCGCCGGCGCCGCACGAAATCCGCGGAGGAAAGCACGATGAACGCGCGTCATTCATTCTCAGCCGTGATCGCAATCCTAATTTCTTTGCTTCTTGCCGTACCGGTAGGCGTTTCGGCGCAAGTGGCGCAAAGCGCCGGGAAAATCACGGCGGTCGTGCCGATTGTCAACGTCGTGCGCGGCGCCCAGCAAGTGGCCGCCTCCACGTCTCAACAGGTTTTCTGGGGTGACGTCATCAATACCGGCCATCTCGCTCGCGCTCGCGTCGCGCTCGATGACGGCTCGGTCCTCAGCGTAGGCTCCGATTCCAATCTCACGATCGCCAAGCACGATACCGGCGAGCAACAAACCGATCTCGATTTGGCTTATGGCCAGGTCCGCGCGAGAGCCGTGAAACTCGTCAAGCCCAACGCGCGCTTCCAGATTCGCACTCCCGTCGGCGTGGCCGGAGTCGTCGGCACTGAGATGGTTGTGATGTTCGACGCGTCCGGCAACATGAACGTCGTCTGCATGGAAGGCGTCTGCAAGGTTTGCGACCTCGCTGGAGTTTGCGTGCTATTGAAAGGCGGCGAGACATCCGGTATCCACGGCAATTCCTCGCCATCCAGCCCCGCTCCCGTCAGCCCCGCGACTCTCACTTCGGCTGTTAGCGCGACGAATACCAGTGGAGCCGCCGGAGCTGGCGCGGCTGGAGCCGGAGCCGCGGGAGGTGGCGTCAGCGCAGGCGCAGCCACCGGAGTAGGAATCGGTGCGGCAGTCGCTGCAGGCGTGGCAACGGCGGTGGTCCGCAGCGCCAGCAAAACTCAAACTTGCCCGGCCCCTGCAGCAGCAGCCGCCGGCGTCAGAGCTCAAGCCAGCTGCACCCAAATTACCACCGGCGCGCGCGTCAACGGCCAGCGCCAGTAAAATCGCAACCTGCAGCCTTCGCCTAGGAACGCGGTGTGTCGCGTTGCGGGAATTATCAGATTCCGTGATTATTCGCCTGCGCGTCGCCGTTTGGCATCGCTCGCATGTGCAAAACGAGCCCGCCATGCCCTACGGTCTGCTCCTCCACGTGCGCCCGCTGCAAGTCGTCAGCAGGCAATCGCGCGAACGCCGCTATCGCGCTGAAGTAATCGACTTTCACTCCACCCATGCAGCGCTCTCGCTCGAACTCGGCGGCGAACGCTTCCTCAACATTTTTGAAAAGCAAATCGCGCGCGATTCCTAAAAGCGGATCGTCGGGCCAAACGTCACGCGCAAATTGTGATGTGCTCTGTCGTTGAAATAAATTTCATCGCCCACGTCGAGACGGAATCCGATCGGCCCCAGAAACGCTTCCGCGCCGCCGCCCGGATAAAATACGCCGCTCACATTTTGGCTCCGTATACTCCCGACGTTGCTGAAGAACTCCCCAATCGTCGCCGGCCCCGGATCGAGATGGAATCCCACGGCTCCACCCTTCGCCGTTAAAAACAATCGCACCGGTCCCTTGTTGGTTTGCAGCTTCGGCCCAAACAATCCGTGGATCGCGCGAAGATTGGTGCGCTGGATAAACGCGCCTGTCGGGTCGGTCTCAGTGAAGACCTGGTTGAAGTCGTAGGCTGATTCGGCTTCGAATTGAAGCAACGGCAGAACGTTGACGGACAAGCGGGCGCCAACGCCGGCTAAATTCGTATCCGTTTGATTAATTCTGAACAGTTCGCCGAAAACTCCAATCTCGACGTGGTCGCCGCCGCCGGAGGGTTTGTATTGCGCGAATGCTTGTGGCGTACAAATTGCAAATATCAGTAAACCAAAAAAGGCGACGACTGCGCGTTTTATACAGACGACTGCGGGCTTTATATGGATAACTGCGTGTTTCATATAATTCATCCCCAACACTTAGGATTGGCTTCAAGCGGGCCCTTTTTCAACTTCTGCGGCGTGATACTTGCCTCACACCGCTTTGCGACTCTATGGAAGTGCTGCGCCATCACACATCCTCGGCATCGTGTAGTTTCCCGCGTAATTCCCCTTAGAAAATTGGACTTCCGGGCTGTGCGAATCAAACACCGGAGGCGGCGTTCAGTTGCGTACTAGCCCGGAAAAATGCAGGACTTCGTGTATGGAGAGGACCCGGAAGGCGAGTCTAAAATCATCAACTCACGTTTTCTGGAGGTAAAAATGGCACGCCAAAGGCGGAATCGAGTCGTCTGCGCTTTGTGCGGAAAGGAATTCGACACGAGCGCAGAACACGAAGAGCACAGGAAAATCGTTCATAACGTAATGGACAAAAAAACAAATCTGGGCGGACACAGCACCGATCCGCGCGACCTCGAGCCTGCCGACGACACGCCGACCACCGAGCTCCCGCCCGGCGCCGAAAGTTCCGTCAGCCAGGCCGGACCGCAGCCTTCAGGCACCGGCGCTCCCGGAAAATCGAAAGGCGCGGCAAAATAAAAGAGACCCGGCTGATCTGGCCTTTCTCGGAAGAAATTCGCCGGACGGATTTTCATCAGGGGATTCCAACGCGCCGGACCAATTCCTGGTAGCGCGGATCCATCCGTATCCTGTCGAAAACTGGTTCGACCTTAAGGTTGATCATCAGATCGTCCCGTTCCTCGAATCCCTTTTCCAGCCATTGGAATGCGCATTCCTTGTCGCCCACACGCACACATGCTTCTGCCACCAGGACGGACGGCACGTAGTGTGATTTTGCAGATTCTTTGTAATTTTCAAGCGTGCGTCTCCAATATCCCGTCGCCCCAGATTTTGCAATCGCCTCTTTCAGCATGGCGACCTTGTTGGGCTCCATCCCAAACAACTCGTCGGCTTTCAGGGATTCCCGAGCGGCCTCCTCAGTCCGCCCCGTCTGCTCATATATTTGCGCCAACTCGAAATGCGCCCAGACATAGTTCGGTGCTAATTCAAGCAACTCTTGGGCACGTTCAAGCGCGAGGTCGTACCGGCGTGCGAGAATGAAAACCCAAATGGGGTAATCCCCGCTTAAGGGGGAAGGATCGAGGGCAATCGAGAGTTTGGCCTCGGCGATCGCCTCGTCTGCTCGCCCGCGCGTCACCAGCCCACGGGAGTGCCACTCGTGGGTCCAGACATCATTTGGGTTCAACTCCATCGTCCGCTTGAATTCTTCCTCGGCAGCGGACCAATCCCAGTCGTAGAGGAGTTCAATGTTCCCCAGCATGGAGTGGGCATCTGCAAGGGTGTTATCCAGAGACAGAGCCTTTAGGGCAAATTCCTTGGCCTTCGGCATCAGGTCGCGCGGACGCGACTTCCCGGGAATCCACTCCGCGTAGACTCTAGCCAGGCCCGCATAAGCGGCCGCATAGTTCGGGTCCTTCTGGATGGCCTGTTGGAAAAACTTGATGGCTTTCTCCGATGACTCCGCCGTTTCGCCCGTGGAAAAGATATAGAGTCCCCTCAAATACAGATCCTGAGCCTCCGGATTGACGGTCCGGACGGGGGCAAGTAAGGTTTGTTCTTTTTGAGTCAATCTAACCTGAATCTGCCCGGCAACTGCCTGCGCGATCTTTCCTTGTACTGCGAGCGCATCACTAACTTCACTCTCATACCTCTCGGCCCAAATATGCTTTTCGGGGGAGGCTTGAACGAGATTCGCAGTGATTCGCAAATGGTTTCCCGAACGCGACACGGTCCCTTCAATGAGCGCGTCTACATTTAATTCCCGGGCGATCTCCGGTAGCGGCTTTTTTGTGCCTTTGTACTGCATGGCAGAAGTCCTGGAAATCACGCGCAGGCCGCTGATTTTCCCAAGGTCCGTCGTCAATTCTTCCGTCATTCCATCAGCAAAATAATCCTGGTCCGGATCGCCTGAAAGATTCACCAATGGAAGAACCGCAAGGGACTGGATGCGAGGCGCGCTTGGGCGCCCGCCCAGGCGTTCGCGCACACTACCCAGATTCAGGCCCCTCAGACTCAGGCCAACCAGCAGCGCGGCTGCTACTACCAACGCGGTCGCCAAAGCCTTCGCGGGTCTTCCATAGACGCGCGAGCCAACCTGAGTCTCAGCCGGGGCTGTTCCGGAAGACGCAGTTCCGGCTGGAACGGCATTCGATCCGGGTGCGACTGCAGCCTGCGATTCCACCGGAGCAATGAAGCGATAACCACGTCGAGGAATGGTTTCGATCCAAAGTGGCTTTTCAGCGGTGTCGGAAAGACAATCCCGCAAGCGCTGAACAGCCGAGTTTAGGCCATGATCAAAATCCACGAACGTGTCATCGGCCCAAAGTTTCGCCCGAAGCTCTTCCCGTGTCACCATTTCCCCCGGGCGCTCGAGCAACATCAGCAGGATCTGGAAGGGCTGTTCACCCATCTTCACTCTTATCCCGTACTTCCGTAGTTCGCCGGAACGCAAATCCACCGCATAGGGGCCGAACAAAGCAATGCGCGCGTTCGTCATTTTCACGTCCGAAAGATCAGGGGACGGGGCTTCCAACCGGGGAATTCGGCTGGCTGATTGTGAGGCTTGTTCGAACGGCAGTCAAGAACTGGGCCGAAACTGCACTGCAAACACATAAGATCGCTCGTTACGTGCCAGGATAGCAATCACTTACCCGGTGTTCCTGAAATGTTCAAGGAGTGTTTCAGCTTGTATTGAGGTGACGGTGATAGTTGGGCGATAAGGGCAGCCCGAATCGACCGATTCGCAAAGGAGCCAACAAAATGAATCGAGCAAACATCTTCCAGGCACTTCGCAGCGCGCGGTTCTCCACTCTTGTTGCATTGGTAGCATTGGGGCTTTTGTTCACCACTTCCGGCGCCAAGGCTGGTGGCTGCGCGGTTTCTACCAAAGCGGGAGCCGCTCCCTCAATTCCCTTCGTCAGCCCTCACGGGGATGACCATCAAGGGGACGAAGATTCGAAGGGGCCTGCTTCCGTCGTGGGTTTATGGCATGTGATTTATACAGCCACTGAGAGTACTTCAGGTCCTCTTCCTGTCCCTGTAATACCACCAGGACCACCAAGTTCCTTCCAGTTCGTCGAAAGCTTTAAGACCTGGCACTCTGATGGAACCGAATTTGATAACGCGTTTCTACCTCCCGCCGGCGGAAACATCTGCTTCGGAGTCTGGAAGGACTTAGGTGAAGGCCGCGTCAAGCTGCGCCATATCGGTCTGATGTTTGCCCCGGACGGCAGCATTTCAAACATCTTCACCCAAGACGAAACGGATGCGGTCGCCTCCAACGGCAAAACCTACAAAGGTCACTTCGATATCAAACTCTGGCCTCCCTTCTTCGATCTCGTCGGCGTCGGAACCCCCGTGCAGGAGATCAAAGGAACAACGGCCGCTACCCGTATCACCGTCGATTGACCACCTCCCAACCCGAAAAAATGCGTGCCCTCGCACCGTGGCGGAGGGGATTGCACTCCCCTTCGCCCACACCTCGCCGCTTTAGCACACTAACGAATCGGAAACGAGCACCGCGCTTAGGACTAAGCGAAGCACGCGCCCAGGCCAATCTCCGGTCTATGCGGGAGAAGGTCACATTGACTTCGACTTGCTAAAATAACTTCAACGACTCGATTGGACGGTTGACTTAAGACTAAGTCTTGATATTCTCTCTTGCAGTGGCGAAGGAGTTCGCCCTCTAACCGCTGTCCCTTACGCCGGGACAGATGATGACTCCTGACAGGATTTTTGTCGCGGAGTCATGTCCCCGGCAAATATCCTGGAAATGAAATAGGAGTTACAGGCTAACGCAACAATTCCGGGCACTGGTTTCTTTGGATTGTTCTCAAAAAAAGGAGAGCCGCGACACTCATGAACAAGTACCTGATTGTGGGCATTGGCGGCTTTGTCGGCGCGATCGTTCGATTTTGGCTCGGCGCTTACGTAGGCGATCGCATGGGAACGAGATTTCCTTACGGTACGTTCATTATCAATTGCACGGGTTCATTCCTGGTCGGGTTCATCATTACAGTTCTCGCAGAGAGAACCCACTGGAGCCCGAGTTGGCGGTACCTGATCCCGATCGGATTTATCGGGGCCTACACCACGTTTTCGACATTCGAATACGAAACATTTCGAAGCATTCAAGACGGAGAATTGCTCATAGCCGGATTGAATGTAATCCTGAGTGTCGCGGTCGGGTTCATCGCGGTATGGTTGGGAGTAATTACCGGAAGGATGATTTCGTGAACGCTTCGCGGCGATTTCTCGAGTAGGAGGGCGCATGTTGACGGCGGGACCAGCCAAGAAGGTAACCATTCGCGTCAGCGAGAACCATAAGTATCACGGGCAGTCCGCATACGCGGCGATTCTGGATTTTCTTTTCTATCGAGGCGTTTCCGGAGCGAACGTGGTCCGCGGTATCGCAGGTTTCGGCGCCGATCGCCATATGCACACCGCGCGGATTGAATCGCTCTCGGCGGATCTTCCAGTCACAATCGAATTCGTTGAGTCGCCGGAAAAGGTGGAAGAGCTTCTTCCCAAGCTGCATGAAATGGCCAGCACGGGCTTGATCGAGGTTCAGGACACCACGGTCGTTAAAGCCTCCGAAGTCTCTAATAAGAGAGCGCAACCATCTGCCCCCGCGTTGAAGCGCGAAGGGACAGCCAAACTGATGCGCATCTTCATCGGAGAAAATGACAAATGGCACGACAAGCCCCTCCACAAAGCCTTGGTCGAAAGCATGCGTGCCAATGACATCGCGGGCGTTACCGTCAATCCAGGCATTCTCGGCTACGGCGCCAACCGGCGAATTCACAGAGACACAGCTCTTCATCTCTCGCACGACCGCCCGATGATGCTGTCGGTTGTCGATACCGAAGAAAAACTCCGCGCCTTCTTTCCGATTCTGGATTCCATGGTCCAACAGGGACTTGTAGTCCTATCGGACGTTGACGTGATCAAGTACACGCATGACTACGAGGGCGAAGGTCGCCGGAAGGAGGTACGCTCATGAAGCTCGAGGGTAAAGCCAAGATGCTTTGGATCCATTTCGGCGAGGACGACAAATGGAACGACAAACCCCTCTACCGAGCCATCGTCGAAAAATGCCGGGAGCTGGACATTGCGGGCGCCACGGTTTTCCGCGGTATCGAAGGCTACGGCGCTAGCACTCTGATTCACCGTTCTCATCTTCTCTCGTTCTCCTCCGACGCACCGCTGATGGTGAGCGTCATCGATTCCGAGGACAAGGTTCAGAAGCTGCTTCCCTTCCTGGATGAAATGGTCGACGAAGGCCTAATCGCGATGTCCGAAGTCGAAGTCATCAAATATGTCCACCAAGACGGCGCGCGTTCGTAGCTGGGACATCGCAAATTTCTCGGCGGGGTAAATCAGCAGAAACGATGGAGGCGCGGGTGGGAATCGAACCCACGTATAAAGGTTTTGCAGACCTCTCCCTTACCACTTGGGTACCGCGCCCTCGAGCTAGCTAGTATAGCGAATCTCGCGAGCGGTTTCAGCCGC